>VFSW01011151.1_pt1 | contig 12661 bp, 12 predicted proteins | sample 5358111 | NCBI WGS metagenome assembly VFSW01 (sample SAMN11554181, study PRJNA540505) | mine drainage metagenome | isolation source: sediment from site ElyBrook_90M | place: USA: Ely Copper Mine, Vershire, VT | collected 2017 | reverse complement strand
GTCATGACGTGAGGGCCTGGCAAGTTGGGGGCGACCATGTATGGCTCGCAGCGCAGGTACTTGAAATGCTGGTCGGTGGCAGGCATCGAATAGCCAAGAATGATCACGCGAGTGGCCGTCTTCAGGGCCTGCACGGCCTCCGTCCAGACCGCAGCCAAGTACCCGCTAAAGACCTTATTCCAGGTGGGCGCGACCAGAAGCGGCGCGTGCCCATTTTTGCGCAGCTCACTGTAGTTCGCAAAGGCGGTGATTCGGCGCTCTAGGAAATTGCCGGCCGCGTGCGGTAGTTCCCATGAATTTCTCGGTTCCTGCACATATGCTTCTAATTCGCTGACCCAATTGATCGAGCCGTGAAGCTTGAGGACCCGTAGGCGATCACCGGCCTCCTGTGCGGACATGACGTCTGATGGCGCCTTCCAGCCGATGAGGTGCGAGGCTCCGTACGTAAAAGGAAGACCGAGACCCGCCAGCGCCTCCTCGATCACGGTGTCGTAGTTAAACGTGATGATCGTGTCCCGCCGGTCCGGGCTGCCGGGATTGAAGTATCCACCCATTAATCCCAGGTAAAACTCATAGCGCGGACAGGAAAACCAGCGGTCTGCCACTCCGTTTCTGGAGGTCGACTGTTGGCGAACCGGCGGCCCCCAGTTACGTGGCGCAATCCAGTCGGGGGCCTCCTTGATTCCAAGATCGTAGGGTCGGTCTGCGGCAAGCGACAGTGCGATGCTACGCGTGTAATCGAGCGTCGCGGCGATCGCGATGGGCATCTTCTCCGCCAGATCTTCATCCCCGCTTGCAGAGGCGAGGCTGAAAAGCTCCTCCACATTATCGACATCAAGCGGCACGCGATAGGCCGCCCCGGCCGCCTCAAGACGGAACTGGAGCACACGGTCGATCGCTTCGACCTCGCGTTCCCGGCCGGCTTGCGGTCCCAGCCAGGCCGCCGCATCGCGCATCCGGTTCATAAAGTCCTTGATCAGCGGCAGCCCGGCGTCGGCCGAGAATCCGGCGCCCAGGATGTAGACGTTGTGGTCGTTGTGCGCCTTAATCGTTGGATTGCCGGTCGACATAGCTTTTACCATTTGTCATCTGAGTGAACCCGCAGAGGGCGCCTTGATGGGTTTTCCTGATAATTTGTTACCCATGCACAAGTGGAAGTATTCACAAGCCAGTCCTTGATACTTAACCTCATGCGGCTTCTCGTTTTCAACAATTCTCCGAATTGAAGGCCACGGGATAAAGGCGATGTGCTGAGTATCCTTGTCTTCGATCAATACACCACGGTCTAAGGTCCGTAACACCGTGGCCGGAATCACCGGTTGTGATGATCCGGACAAATAGATTGTTTGTTTTGGATTGGAATTCTCAAGGAGAGATCGCGCAGATAAGTAACCCGTTGCAAATACATACCACAGGATTATCGGCACCCACTCAATCAACACTCGTATGAAGGCTGAGCGTCTTTGGATTATTCGAGGATGGCTATTTAACCAATTCGCCACAACAATCCATGTCCCCGGGATTCCGACAGACCATGCGCCGACAAAGAATGAATCACCGAAGAACATATATGAGACGGTAATCAGTACACACATTGCCAATATAAAGATCCAAGGTCTGCGCCTGCGCGCTGCCGCCAGTGAAGGATTCGGACTGGACTTTACTATCTCCTCTTCCGTGAGGCCTTGCTCTACGCGTGCGGTAAGTAGCGCTCCAATGAAATAAAGGCCGCCGCCCGTGATAGTCGCGGGCATGGCCCATATCAATACACCCTGTGCATGATCTTCGATCGACATAGGGATCTGCGAAAATTTCAGGCCGCACGCCTTAAAGAAAGCCCAGTCCCATAGAAACGATAGCGCGAGGCTTAACGAGACGATCAGCGCGATTACCTTTGCAAACAGATCCACGATATGCCCGATCTGTTCTTTCTTTTCCATGAGTTCACCTGCCTAACCGATGATCAACTTCTTGTTGTGACGAGCGTGAACCGGCGGCTCGGGGTGATGCCCACCACAAGCCACTTATGCCACCGCCCATTCCCGCGACAGCAGCTCCGCCTGCTCCAGCACGGTCCGGGTCGCCTGCTCCTGCTTGTCCGGGGAGGTAGCCGTATTGGCGCAGGATGCGCTTGACGATCACCTGCAGGTTCGCACGGACGTTCTCGCGCACGGTCCAGTGAAGCCGATCATGACGTTTTTTCACAGTCTCCACCCCCTCGCGGGCGATGTACCCGCGTCGGTTCACCAAGCACTTTAACCGCGCTGTCATTCAGCAGTTCAGGTATCTCACCGGACTTTGAGCACCTGGCTTTAGATAGGACTCCACGCTTCCGCCCACATAGTGTTGCAGTTCCTTCGCAATCTCTCCCCGGAATCGCCATCGATTCTGTTGCGCCTGGTCTTTGCGTCGAGCTTTGGCTTGTCTCCAGCCATCGATGCGATAGACCTCCCGCACTACGCCTTTGTACACGGAAAAGGCGTACCGTGCCCTTTCCCTGTGCGGGCCAACCACCCAGTTGCCCCGCGTAATCTCGTACAGACGCTCGGGTGAGATGTTTCTCTCCCACAGTCGGTTTACGATAATGAGAAGTGCTGGCTCCCTGATTCGGATTGGCGCTGCACAATAACGTGCACAGATCTCCCGATCCGTCATCCTGCCGCGCTGCTCCATATCGTGGCCGCCCACCTTGTTCAGAAGCCTCCCCGGCGTAAGGATGTCGATCAGAGCCGATTCGACTTCGAACGCCTCCTTTTCGGTCATTCCGTGTCGGATGATCTCGTGTCTGACGGTTTTTCCCTGGCCAAGAATCCGCCGGATCGTAGCGAGCTTCTCGTCCTTCCTGCCACGCTTCATCGCGGCACGGGCATGCGTGAAGACACGATTTCCGGTACCCTTGCCCACGTAGAAGACCTTGCGCGTTACGGGATCTGCAAGCGTGTAGACGTAATAGCCGAGTTGCTCGCTCACGGATTGCGGAAAGCCTCGCTCCTTCATATCGCCGCTTCGTTTAATAGGGCCTCCTTCCGGAAATCTTGTTCCGAAATGGAAAAAGGACCACGGTAACGTGGGTTACCCGCTTCACGCTCTCAACCCGGCATCGACCGGAACGGCAGCCCGGTATGCTCCGGAATCGGGTGCCGGCATGGACGGGATCCGCACCGGCGGGTAGCCGTATCTGTGGAGAATGCGCTTACCCTGCGGGGTTTTGTGCCCAGTGATGGTCACTTTAAGCGAGCCCGAGAAACCCACGATTTCTACTCATCTCTGCGGATGATCTACCTTGCCGAAGGTAGGGTCCTGTGGCTTCGCTTGCGACGCAGGGGGCGTTACATCCGTCTCTACACGCGTTGACGCCCAAACCAGTGCGGCGACCCAGCCAAGAAACGTCCACCCAAGGAAAATGTTCAGCATCAGGATTGCGAGCCTGTTGTGGTGGTGCCGCAAGAATGCGACCAGAACGGGAACGAAGTATATGAGTGCCGCAAAGATCAGCATGCGCCCTATCGAGAATTCACCCATCGTTCCCCCTGTTTCCCGCATCAAAATGTAAGGCTTCCCGGTGACAGCGGCCCGCGCTGCATGGACGGCATCGGGTGCCCTGGTGCCGAGACCGACGAGTCGATCTGCGCGGAATCGGAGGCGCCACACGGAAGCGCCCGGCGCGCCCGATGCCCACCTAGACAATATTTATGGTACATCGCAAGACTACATGATCCGAAATTGCCGTTTTTGACCCGGCATACAGGAAATCTGATGTCTCCTGCAGCACATCGGCCCCATGGGTCCGGCAATACCGCGTGGCGAGAATGTGGTCGATCTCTGTCTTAAAGCCCCGAGGACTGAAATAGGTCGCTGGGCACTGGGGTTCGGCGCGCTGCCATCCCGACGCGAGCACACGGCGAAAATGCTCCCCGCCCTGGGACCGTCGGGCGGTCGTCGTGACGTTGAAGTCCCCGAGCATGATGGCAGGGGAATCCGCAAGCGAAGTGGCCGTGCGCTCGATCCATGCCCACGCATCGAAAAGACGCTGCCGACCGGTTGCGCCGACATAAGTCGGCACCCGCAGGCCCAGGACATTGAGCCCTTCACTCGGCACCGTGATCCCGAGCACATTGGACGGGAATTGTTGATCGGTATCGGGTAGCCGGAGCGTCAACAGCTCAATCGGCAGGCGCGATGCAATCAGCACGCGATTGGCCACTTCAAGCGATTCTTTAGACATCAGCTGATGCGGAAAACCCGATGCGCTCAAAGCCGCCCGAAACGTCTGCTCGTGGGCCTGCGGGTAGAACTCTGTGAAAACGATGAGGTCGGCGCCGATCGCACAGGCCGCGGAGGCGGCCTCCGGGCGAAACCGGACCTTGCCAACCCGGTTGTTGAGATTCCACGTGGCAACGATCATGGGCTGCGATCGCCCGGCTGATCTTTCCGCGCGGCCCGGGCCGCTGCGTGCCAACTTCGGAGATAGGCGTTTTCGAGCACGGCGGGGTCGGCGGCCACCTGCTGCATGAACCAGGTCATCAGCCCGTCCCAGTTCGCGAGACGGCCGGAAGGCAGAAGTCCCCAGTTGAGATCCTCCAGCGTCCAGTTCGATTTGATGCTGTTGGTGCGCATCGAACAGGAAACCTGGTTTTCTTCACAGTCTGCACCCCCTCGGGCGACCGGCACGATGTGATCGATGGTCGGGAAAAGCTCCCAGTATGCCCTGTGCACTTCGGACATTTTCCAGTTCCGGTGGTAGGGAAACTCCGCTGGCAGATAATGGGACAGCAGCCGCAGCACCGGAGGAAATACCAGCCGGTTGCCCCGATAGCGGTCGATGAATCCGTCGCGCATGAAGATCCGCGTCATGACGCGCGGTGTGTAGTGACGGCCGGCGTGCTGCGGCGGGTCAAACGGGTATTCCGTGGCAATCACCCGCGAGGCGTCGGAAAGGTCTCCGGATGCGATCAGGTGGCAGGCTTTTTCGATAATACCGCTCGACATCGGACTTCCCAAGCAATGCATCAAGAGCCAGCTACGCCCATTGCCGAACCTGGACAGGTCGTAGCGGCCCAGTTCCTTCCGCGCCCGCTCAGTGTCTCGGCCGCCTAATGCTTCTTCACCTTGCCGTGCATCCGGAGCGCGATCGCCGCCCTTTCAGTCCCTCGCTACCACTGTGTCGTAGAGCCCGTAGTGGATTAGACCTTCGTGGCTCTCGATTCCCGTATAGCTGAGCGAGGCATCTTCGTAGCGGCGAAATGCGAAGACAGCCTGATTCATTTGCTCGGTGTTGAACACCCTCAGACGCACGAGCAGGTGGAAGTCCTTTACCGTCAGACCGGTAACGGCCAGAAACAAGTCCGGTTCGAGCTTGGTGATGACATCTTGGAGCTTGTTCTCGCGGAAGTCGGTCAGGTACATAAACGCGGGGATGCGTGTGGCGAACTTGATCAGCTTCTCCTGGACGAGCTTGCGCTTGGACTTGTACTCCTTCTCCTCGTCGGTGAGTTGCTTCTTCTGCTTCGCCGTCAACTCGCCGTCCTTGGCCTTGTTCTTGAGCTCCTTGACCTTCTCGCTCTTGTTGATGATCGTCTCGATGATGTTGTCGCCGAGCGAGCGCCAGCCCTCGATGCGCTCTACGGCGGCCATCGCCTCGGGATTGTCCAGGATGCGGCGCAGGGTGTCGTTGTCCACGTTCACGAGCAGCGCGGATTCCCACTTGCGAGCCAGCAGCGTGGCCGAGGTGCCCGCCATCGCGATGTCGAGAATGCCGCCCGCGTCGATCTGCGTCATGTTCGCTCCGTCGTAGGCCAGCACCGGAAGGAAGGACACCAAGTCCTTGACGGCGTTCTCCGGGTTCAGCTCGCTTGGCGAGAGCCCGATCCCGTACTCGGAGAGTTGCCGCAGCGCGCGCGTGGGCGCGAAGTCAAACACGAAGCAGACGGGCTTCAAGATCACCTCTTCGTTCGGGTTGTCACCGTTGGGATTCTTGATGGACCATGGCGACTGCACGCGAAACGCGGCTTGGAAGTAGGTCTCGGGCGACTTGAGATTGCGCAGCATCAAGATGGATGACCATTGCGGCACGGTCACGCCGGTGGTGAGCTTGCCGCACGAAACCGTGATCGTCTTGGTCTCGAATCCGCTCCCGATGGCTGTGCGTACGGGCGGCAACGCATCCAGCCCGATGCCCGCTGATGTACCGGCCGCGACGACGACCTTGTAGTCGCGCCAGAACGTGTTGTGCTTCTCGGCCAGCAAGTTCGCCATCCCATGACAGGCGGCAACATTCGGCAAGAACCAGAACGAGTGCTGAAGGTATGGCAGAAGACGGATGTCCGAGTATGGAAACGGCGGTCGTTTCCCGGTCTTGAGGTGCTCAGCAACCTGTGGTGTGTACGAGCCCCGGATAATCTCTAGCCACTTCTGCACATCACTCTTGTGCTTGAACTGCGCGCTCTGGCCTGTACCGGACGCGGCGAAAAACTCGTTGAGATCGAACTCATCGAACTCCCCGGCACTCGCAATTGCCAGCAACTCGTCCGGCATCTGATAGGTCAGCAGGCGCATCTGCGGCAGCGCGCCGTAGGGGTTCCACTTGCCGGGATTCTTGGCGGCGAACTTTTCCTTGGCGCGCTGCTCGTCGGTGTACGTCCAGTTGAAAATCTGCTCCTCGATGAACTCGCCTGTGGCCAGTGCTTTGAACGGCGTGCCGGAGAGGTAGAGATACGCTTTGGTCGTGATCGGTAGAAACTCGACCTCTTTCGTCGAGAGCACGGCGAGGTCTTCGTTTACCTCCTCCAGGTCCGCGGCATATTCGAGCTTGGCCTCCTTCTTGGCGACTGCATCGTCCTCGCCTTCGAACAGCTCTTTCGCGGTTTCCCGCCACGCGCCGAAGTGGTATTCGTCAAAGACCACGAGATCCCATTTCACTTTGTGCAGCCATTCGTTCTTGGGCTTGATGTTCCCAGCCTCGTCGCGGCCAAGCAGGTCCTGAAAGGAGCCGAAATAGACGACCGGCTTCTTGCGGTCGATCTTGGTGGGATCCTTGCCGGAGTTACGGGAGAGGTACTGCCACCCATCGAAGTCTACGTGAGAGTCGAGGTCTGTTTGCCACGCATCCTCGACCGCAGGCTTGAAAGTCACCACAAGCACGCGCCTGGCGCCGAGTTTCTTGGCCAACTGGTATGTCGTGAAGGTCTTGCCGAAACGCATCTTCGCGTTCCAGAGGAAGCGCGGGACCGCGTTCATATCCTCCTTCCAGATCGAGTGGAAGTAGGTGTGCGTCTTGTTCACGGCTTCAGCTTGCTCCCGACGCATCGGGAACGTCTCGTTATGGGTGCCGGTGAACTGATGACCCGTGCGGAGTTCAGTAATGACGGTCCGCACATCGGCGACCGAGCACCGCATCCATTCCAACTCAGTGTTTGCGAAGCCCTTCTTGACAAGCGCGGCGCGCACGTGGTGATCAGTGAAGATCGTGCCATCGTTACGCTCGGCGGATTCGTCCAGCTCGATCCTGAAATTCTTGATGGCGGCCGTCTTGACCTGCTCGGCGACTCGCTGTTTCACGTCGCGAGTGGTCTGCCCCACCTTGAGGAGCCCCTTGTGCGCCCTGTCGTCAATGGAGTAGGCGTAGACGCGCGGCCGGGCTTGCGGCTTGGGGGCGAGGATTTCCTCGATGGTGGGTTTACGCATCTTCGCCTTCATCTGAGACGACCTCATCGAACAGTTCGCTGTCGTGCTCGGCGACTTGCGACTCGATAAAGGCGATCTCGTCCTTGGCCAGCCCATAGCGTTTGTAGAGCTTAGTGTCCGTCCACTCTTGGTCCAGCGGCAGATCAGGCACGAATGCGTACACGTCGCGCGTGGCATGCTGCGTAGCCTTGCGGAGGGAAACCAGAAATCGAACAAACCGAGTGCGCAGGTACTTCGCGTAGTTGGCCGCCGTCGTCTCGTTGTCGAAGTGGCCAGCAACAAGGTAGGTCTCCGTACAAGCGGTGCCCGGTTCGGCAATGATTGGCTTGCTGAGAAACTTGGTCTCAACCGCCGCGCTTGTGCCTTGCACTGCGGTCATCAGCACCTTCCACTCGTCTACCCACACCGAATTGACAGCAATGTCTTTGCGCTCAATCCAACCGATGCGCTGGTTCTCGAAGAGCTGTATAGGCTTCTTCAACCCTGCCTTAGACGGCTTACCCTTGAAGTTCGTGGCAAGCCCAAACGGCTTACGGCTTGACACCCGAGCATCAAGCGTGGGCTCACCCTTGGCACCGACCTTCTCCAGAATCGGCACCGCCTCGTTGCGCCGCACGAGGATGTCGTAGCCGTCGAGGTAGCGCGAAACCGCCGGTCCGGTCGGTTGTCCGTCCCAGATTGTTTGCACCCGGCACGGGCCCTGATAGTCACGGTCCCACAGGAAATACGAGATGCCACCGCGAATCTTCACCCCCGGAAATCCCTCGTAGAGCTTCGGGTAGTCCATGATGTTCCGCAGACGCTTGTCGGAGAGCATACGCTCCCGATACTTGTCAAGGCCCTTGCCTCCCGCCATCCACCGCGAAGGCGTTACAAACACAGCGTAGCGCGGATCAAGGTCAAGGGCTTTTTCCACAAACAACTGATAGATGGGCGCGGCGCTCGTGCCGTAGCCACCATCGTTCAACTGGTACGGCGGATTGCCGATGATTACGTCGAACTGCATATCGCCTCCAAACAACTCGGCCATCCGAGTCTTGATGTCGTTGGTGTGGATGAATGCATAGGCGTGGGTTTCCAACTCCTCGCCACGGTCCAAGGTCTTCTGGCTCGCGCCGCAATAGACACATTTGCCGTCCTTCCACGTGTGCTCGACTCGCTCGAACCAGATATTGCCCGCCTCACTATCAAAACCCTTGGTAATGGAGTGCGGCCCATTGGCGTGCTTCGAGCAATACACACTCCGGCGCGCCAGCAAGCTGGTGAGGTAGGTAATGCCAATACCGAATATCTGTTCTGTCAGGATGTGATTGACGCGCTCATCAAGGTTCGGGATCTCATCGGCCAATCCCTTAACGAGACGGCTGGTGATCTCACGGAGGAACACGCCCGACTTCGTGCACGGGTCAAAGAATCTCACCGAGCTGTCCGCCCAGATGTCCGCTCCGTTGTTGTCGGCCGCCCACGCCTCGGCGAGAGTATCCAGCATCCTGTTGGCAAACTCCGGCGGAGTGAACACCTCATCGTTCGAAAGGTTCGCAATGCAGGTCAACACATCCGGGTTGCGGCCCCGCAGGGTGAAGGCGGCTTGCTCGCTCATGCGTGCGCTCCCAGCACGAAGCGAGCTTGTTCGATGCGTAGCATCTGATAGGGCGTCATGAACCGCACGCCCAGGCCCACGCAAGCATTCGGTATCTTGATGCGGCCGGGCGAGTTGGATGGAACCTCGTGGGTCACCACCACATGATTGCCTGCCAGCGCATGGGCTAGCAAATAGAAGTCCGCGGCCTGCAGAAAAGTGTTGATGGCGGCCGGTGTGTACTGCTGTCCAGTAGCCCATGTGCTGACCTGGGTGAACTGCGGCGCCAATGCCGGTGGCGTGCGCCGAAAGAGCCCAAGGCCGTGGTTTCTGGCCCAGTCCGACAATTCGTCCTGACCGGCCTCGATTTCATCGGCCACCTTATCGATGCTGGACACCGAGCCGGTATTACCCTTATGCACCAGCCAGTCCCAGAACGCAGGACAGAAATCCAGACCGTAGTGCAGATTCTTCGCGGACATGAACACATTGGCGTCCAGCAGATAGCTCATGCCATCACCCCCAACTCGCGCGCGGCCTCATAGAAGGTGGCCGTCTTGCGCACACCCAGCATGCGAAAGGCATCCGGAAACGAGGTCAAGCCCTCCAGCGTGCTGGACACGATGGCGCGGGCGAAGCGCTTGCTGGTGCGTGCGCCCAAGCTGCGGTAGAAGTCACCGCCACCGCTGCCGCGTTCATTCAGCGTGCGCAGCCGTTCCTGTTCCTCACGGTAGTACTGCCACAACTGCGCCTGATCGAGGAACCCGGCATCAAACAGGCGGCGCAAGGCGACCAGGGTGCTGACCTTGAACTCGCGCGCCAGCCGCTGGATTTCGTCCGGAATCGGCGCGTTGCGGTGGTGTGAAGCTCGCAGTTCCTCCAAGGGCATCAGTAATTCCGCGGCTGCCTGGTTGCACCAGCGCTCGGTTTGCTGCTCGGGGACCTGGCCTGCCTGGGTGTCCGACACGCCCGTAGCATTCAGCCACACATGGGCCAGCTCGTGCGCCAGCGTAAACATCTGCGCGGCCTTGCTGTCGGCGCCGTTCAGGAAGACCAGCGGCGCAAGGCCGTCCGCGAGCGCGAAACCGCGAAACTCTTCCACGTCCAGCTTGCGGTGACTGTTGCTACCGACGACGGAACTGGCCATCACCATCACGCCAGCGTCTTCGGCCTTGGCGATCAACTGGCGCAGTGCGTCTGTCCAGGTGGGTAACTGGCGACGCGCTTCGGTGGACAGGCCCAGCGTCTGGCGCAGGCGTTGCGCCACGGCCTCGGGCGCTTCTTGCAGGCTGGCACTGCCGACGAATGCCACGACCGGCAAGCCGTGCATGCGGGCATGATCGCGGTACCAGTCCTGCCGCTGCTGACACAGGTAGAGGGTGTCCAGCAGGTCGCTGCTGGGTTCGGCGAGCGCCTTATCACGCACGATGCGGAAGTCCGGCACCGGCAGTGCTAGCACGGGCGGCTGGGGCAAGAAGAAATAGCCAAAGGCCGTGTGCGTGAGGCGTGCAAAGGCTTCCAGTTGCCTGAGCGTGGGCTGGGCTTCGCCGCTAAGCCACAAGGGCCACTTGCTAAAGCGCGTCGCCAAATCGTCTTCGTGCAGGCGCGCGCGTTGCGCTGCCCAGCGAAGCACGGAGATGGAGGCAGCCACGGTGGTCATGCCTTCTCCTTGGACGCAAGGGCTGGCGCCTCTCGCGCAAAACCGGCGGACAGCTCGCTTACCGTCATCGGCGGGTAGGTCTTGGCCGGCGTGAAAATCTCGTGTTTGCCCAAGTGGGCGAAGAGCGAGCCCTCTGCACTGAAGGCCGACGAACCGGTGAGCACATCGAAGCGGAAGTCACGGCGCTGAAACTTCCCCTTGCCGAGGTAGCCCCACTCCGCAAAGGTGATCGGCTGCCCATCGCTGGCGCGCATCGTCAAGGCGTCACCGTGGACGAGGTTTTGCGAAAGCACGTAGTAAGCGGCCCGATACAGGTCATCCGACTCCTCGATCTTCAGGTAGTCGGCGAAGATCTCTAGCATGTTCGCACGGCACTCGGCGATGTTGTCCGGCAAGAGCTCAATCCCGTAAGAACACATCAGAGCAAGAAGGGCGTAGTGCTGCTTCTCGAAGTCGGACTTCCCGAACTTGAGTTCGACGGCGACGAGCTTGCGCTGCAGGATCCGGACGAGGAAGTTTCCGCTCCCGCACGCCGGCTCCAGGAAGCGGGAGTCAATGCGCTCAGTCTCGCCTTTTACGAGGTCGAGCATCGCTTCGACCATCCACGCTGGGGTGAATACCTCCCCGTGGTCGGCAATACGCTGTTTTGACTTGGTCAGCTTTATGGACATATCCATTCGGAGCATAACTTGTGGCCGTGCGTCTCGAAAAGGAGCTAATCGCCGTGCGGACGGCGGCGGAGAAAGCGCCCGGCGGCGGCCCAGGGTTGGGCTTCGAAACCGATGGTGGCGCCATTATTTATGGTGCTTCTGCGCTGTCCCCTGGCCGCGCGCCATACATCCTCCCCCTTATTATATTCATCGTACTGCGTATCCTCAGGGGATTATAAACCGGGTCCGGTTCCAACGCATGGGCGGGGTCTCAGCCTAATCAGCGGGTGGATACCTCCGGCCCGGTCCGGGCGGGTTCACTTACCACCCATACTCGCCGACCCAGGCGCCCTTCACATGGTCGATCCGCACCCAGCGGGGCACAAAATTGCGTAGCGCCGGGTTTCGAACCGCCCCCGACGAAGCGTGTGCCACGCAAGCGTCCGGAACCCGCGTCACGATCTGAAGCGCGAGCGTGTCCGTGACGGGAATGGAGCGGCCGGCGGATTCGGTCATGCCGGGGGACTCATGGAACCGCACCGCCTTGCGCGCCATACAGGCGAACGCCAGTTCGAGCTCGACGATGAGCGGCTCCTTGCGCCCGGTGAGCAGGCGCTCCGCCGCCGCGGACCAGCGGACCTCTACCTCCTTGCCAGAGACGGTGATGACGGCGCGCAAGCTCCGGCCGCCCAACCATCGGAACCCTCTTTCTGCCATGACCGCCTCCTTTTAAGATTGATGCCACTCAGGCGATGAGATATTCCCGGACCAGTTCCCGGGCCCGGCGCAGCCGGCTTTTCGAAGCCGCGGGGGTAAGCGCAAGGCGCGCGGCAATCTCCCGCAGGGTCAGTTCCTCGAAGTCTCTCAGGAGCACGATCTCGCGATAATGCGCGGGCAGCGATTCCAGGGCATGAATGAGGTCGATGCGCAGCGCTTCATCGGAATGGGTGGCCAACCACCCCTCCATCTTGAGCTCCTCATAGACATCGAGCCCGAACACGCGCCGCTCCAGGCGGCGGCATTCGCGCCGCACAATGGTAAAGAGCCACCCCGAGAAGGCCGCCACCGTGCGCAGCGCGCGCAGACGGC
>VFSW01011150.1_pt1 | contig 12662 bp, 15 predicted proteins | sample 5358111 | NCBI WGS metagenome assembly VFSW01 (sample SAMN11554181, study PRJNA540505) | mine drainage metagenome | isolation source: sediment from site ElyBrook_90M | place: USA: Ely Copper Mine, Vershire, VT | collected 2017 | reverse complement strand
ACACCGCTGTGGCGGCGGCCCAACTCAAGAACTTCAAGTTCCACGATCTGCGTCATAGCTGCGCGAGTTACTTGGCCGCGCAGGGTGCGAGCTTGCTTGAGATTGCGGATGTACTTGGACACCGGACTATGCAGATGGTTAAGAGGTATAGCCATCTAGCGAGCGGCCACAAGACCAGCGTCCTACAGAAAATGGCTAAAGAACGTGGCTTATGAGTTACCGTACCGCGCGGACTGCGAAAAAGACCCCGACCATTGTCCCGGATGAGGCCTTTAAGCATTTGCTGGACGTCTTCGACGCATTGCAAGAGATCATCAAATTAACCACATACGACCTTGGCAAAAGGCGAGAGAACAAGTCGGACGCCGGAACTGCCGGATTGTCTCGAGACATGATTTCGAGATCTTCGATGAAACTCATATCCTTCATCCTCCAGTCCGTGCTTATGAGTCCGAAAGATCCGCTTTTGATGTTGGCATCCTCTAGAGACCTTAAAGCTGCCCGTACGCAATTTGAAAGAATGAGCCTTTGGTGGTCGTACGAATGGCAAAAGCAAGTGTCTGGATCCTCGAAGCAGGCTATTGGCAACATTACGGAGTTTGCGAATGATTTCGGTGTGAGACCACCAAGCCGTTCGAAAATATTGAGTGCGGTTAGTGAGTTCTCTTTCGGCAGCGACGGAAAAACTCAAAGGCGCCGTTCAAGTCGTCCGAAAAAAAACTCCAGCACTAAATGCAGGTAGTCCAAATTTCGAGTTGCAATCTGGACTAAATTTGTATTGCGTACGCGCGTGCGCAGCGGTGTACTTCCACCATCCGGGCTAAGGTGCACGCCATGACTCACAACTCCAAACTTCCCCCGACGACGGAGCTGTTCTCCGCCGACGATCTCGTGCAGCGCCATCCGCAAATACTGAATCAACATCGTGTCCAGTGGGCCCTCAGGCACCGCAAGCGCAATGGCTTGAACGACGCCGTTTTCGAGACGAGAAGCGGAGCGCTTCTCGTCCACGAGCCTGAGTTCATCCGCTGGTATCTCGGCTTGTGCGGCCGAAAAAAGCCCCGTGCATTACGCAAGCGGCTAATTCGCACCATCGTCGATGCACGTGATTAGCGCGAAGCAACTCGCAGCAAAACCGAACTATGCGCGCCCACGAACTCCCACGGCAAAGCCTGCGAAGGCTGGGCCTGGACCGTAACCGTCTACCGGCAACCGCCGACTATTATCGACCGATTTTCGGTGAGCTTCGATTCAACGCAAGCGGCTGGGCACAAGTGCGCTGCATTTTCCATGAAGATGGACGCGCGAGCCTGAGCATCCACCGCGAGCGCGGCGCGTTCCGATGCTTCGCATGCGACGCCCGCGGAGGCGACGTGCTGGCGTTCGAGATGATGCGCTCCGGCGCGGACTTCAAGCGCGCGGCGCGCGCGCTGGGGGCCTGGCGATGAATGCGCCGGCTATTCTAGAAGGCGCGCTATTGGCGCAGGCCGCCGGACTCGCCGTCCACTACCAGCGTGGTAAGCGCGCGATTGAACCGCGCTGGTCCACATCTCCGCCGAAGTCGGCTGAGGAACTCGCGCGGGACTATCGCGACAGCTACAACATCGGATTCAGAACGGGCGAATGGTCCAAGCTGAACAGCTGGCCGGTCGTGGTGCTGGATGCCGACATTCGCAGCGATGATCCGGCGCACCGTGAGGCTGCGCGCGAGGCCTGGCGCGAGCTGGTGGGTGACAGAAAAGCTACAGTGATTACGGGCGGGGGCGGAGCGCACCTATACCTGCGTTGCCCGCCAGACAAGCTGCCGATGGAGCAGTCAATCATTCTGAAGCTGTCGCGGGACAAGGTGGGCAACAAGGCCGCATGGACGATTTAACTGCTGTCCGGCGGTCATGGGTTGACGCTGCCGCCGAGCATCCATTTATCGGGCCGGCCTTACGAATGGACAAATGGCGGCCTGGCGCACGTTGAAGCCATCCCAGAAGCCCTGCTGGAAGCGATAGCCGCCGCCCGACAGTTGAAGGCTACTGGAGCAGCCGACGCCGATGGCGCTTGGCCGGAGCCGAAGCCCATCGTCGCGGAACTGAAACCAGTGCCGGCCTTCGACGCGGATACGCTGCTGCCGGGCGTGCTGCGCAACTGGATTATGGACGAGGCTGAGCGGATGCCTTGCCCGCCGGACTTTATCGCAGCGGCGGCGCTGGTAGCACTGGGCTCCATCATCGGTGCGCGCTGCGCCATCAAGCCGAAGGCGCGCGATAGCTGGCTGATCGTCCCGAACCTATGGGGCGGCATCGTCGGCGATCCTTCAGCCAAGAAGTCCCCCGCGTGGGGAGCGGCGTTGAAGGCGGTGGACCGCCTGATTGCGAAAGCGCTCGAAGCGCACGCCGCAGCACTGGCGGACTACGAAACCGAAAAGGTTGTTTTTGACGCGCACAAGGACGCCATCGAAGCGCGTATCAAGGAAGCGGCGAAGAAGCCTAGCAAGGGCGATCCCTCATGCGTCGCGCGAGAACTGCGCACGCATGGCGAGCAAGCTCCGAAAGCGCCGACGCTGCGGCGTTACAAAACGAATGACAGCTCGGTGGAAAAACTCGGCGAGTTGCTGCGCGAAAATCCGGCGGGCCTGCTGGTGTTGCGGGATGAGCTCGTGGGTCTGATTGCGGCCTGGGAGCGTGAGGGGCGCGAGGGCGAACGTGCATTCTTCCTCGAAGCCTGGAACGGCGATCAAAGCTTCGAAACTGACCGCATCGGGCGCGGGCACATCAGCATCCCGAACCTGTGCGCTTCCATCTTCGGCGGCATCCAGCCGGACAAGCTGACGGTCTATCTGGAACAGGCAACTCATGCGCTTGCGAATGACAGAATGTTGCAACGCTTCCAGTTGCTCGTTTGCCCCGATGGGCGCCCCTGGGACTGGCGCGACCGCGCGCCCAACAAGGCGGCGCGGGATGCGGCTTTCGGCGCCTTCGAGAAGCTGGCGGACTTCGACCCCGTGGCCTGGGGCGCGGCTCCGGCGAATGACGTCGCCAAGTTCCCGCACTTCCAGTTCAGCGACGAGGCGCAGCGCGTCTTTATCGAGTGGTCGCGCGATATGCATGGCGCACGGATTCCCAACGAGGATGATCCGATCATCCGCCAGCATCTGGCGAAGTTCGACAAGCTGTTCCCGGCGCTGGCCCTGATCTTTCACCTGGTGGACTGGGCGGCGCATGGCGTCTGCGGCCCCGTGAGCGATGAGGCGGCGCGGCGCGCTGCCGCCTGGTGCGAATACCTGGAGGCCCATGCCCGCCGCTGCTATGGACTGCTGAAGGACGACGGACTACGGGCGGCGCAGGCTTTGGCGGTCAAGCTCCAACGCGGGACGTTAGCGGACGGCTTCACGCTACGCGATGTGCGACGCAACCAGTGGCGCAACTTGACCGCGGATGACGCGATACAGGCCGCGCTGGACTGGCTGGAAGATGAGGACTGGTTACGCAGCGAGGTCACCGGCGGCGCCGGCCCCGGCACTGGCCGGCGCACGGTGCGCTACACGATCAACCCTGCGATCAAGTGCGCACGTAGTAGCGGCGACGCATGAACTGGCTGGGCCGCGCCCGCAGTGAAATTCAGAAAAGCGGCCAGCAGCCTACTGCCAATAGTGCCGAAGGACGTCCAACGGCAGCAACGGCAGTGCTCTATCCGGCCGCTGCGGCAGAAGCTGCGTCGTCTATCGGCAGTAATGGCAGTGCCGTTGCCCCGGCATATGCTGGAGTCAGAGGCCTAGCCGAAACGACATACCACTTGTTATCTATGCCGATCGAGATGAATCCGAGCCGTATGCCGCAAGGCAGCTCGTTGAGCGACTACAGATCCGCAATCGCGTCGAGATACGGACCCCAGAGCTACCCGCCAAGGATTTCAACGACGTGCTCATCGGAACTGCCGACCGCGAAAGGCCTCGTTCGGTCCCCACTGCAACGGGGAAAAAAGTAATTTCCGCGTCACTACAGTCCAAGGCCTAATGCAAGCCGAGGCGCCCTCTTCGTCTGTTGACGCACCGCGAAATCCGCGTCGCAAGTTGCCATGGCATTGAGTCCGAAGTCCTCCGGCTAGGACAATGGTTGGCATATAGGCCGCAAGAGCGGCGAGATATGCCACTAGCTGGCATATGATGACGCGATCAATTTGACTAGATTCCAGTCGTGCCGAAAACGACGAACACGACATCCGGTGCCCCATCTCCTGCGCCCACAGGAGAAGGGACCCGTCCGGGTCGCTCGGATCCACCTGCAGGACTCGGCGCACCGCCAGATTGTCCACCGCCGGCGCTTTCGGAAAGGATTTCAGGGCCTTGAACACTCCCAAGTTGCCGACCTTCTCCTCGACCGATGGGTTGTACGTGACCAGCCTCTGGCCCGCCTCGTCGTCCAGGCAGAATCCCATCTCCGGCACCAGGCCCGTTCGGTAGAGCTCCTCCTGGAGTGACCTCGTGACCTCGCGGGGGTCGGGTGAGCTCGACACCAGCCTTTGGATGCGCATCCCAAGGTAGGTCATGTACCAGTCCCGATCCATCGGCTGTTCCGGCGGGCACAGAATCGCCGCTAGAAACACCTTCTGCCGGACTTTCACCGGGCACCAGGCGATCAAGTTTGGCGGCGTGTTTGTCACTCAGCAGCTCCTCGAGGGAGTCGAACGAATTATACCGCCGCGGCGGCGCGGCGGCCGGCAGCGCGAGCTGCGACGGCCCGGTGCCGTGCACCACGACGAAGTCAATCGGGTACGCAGCGCCCTCGCGGCTGTGGCGCTCGTCGGCCACGGTGAAATGATCGACCAACTTTTCGATGATATCTCCGCATCCAAATCAGCCCGCCAATTCCATGCCAGCCTCTGGCACTGCCAGTAGCTGTCATAAGAGCGCGCGCCGGAGCTGACTAGATTCCGGTAGTATTTTTTTGGGCATAGAGCGGCAACTCGAAAGCCAAAAATGCCGGCAAGAAGCGGCCTCTGGGCTCAGCTACGCTTTTTTGCGGTCTCGATGATGCTTCGCAGCCGACAAGGGTCAGAGAACCGTCTCCAGCCTGCGAAATCGATACGAGGGGGCGCGCCATAGCAGGGGCCTAAATCCTTGCGCAACGGGGTATGAACTCATGGAAGCAGCGGGAGCAGAAGAGCCGATTGAGATAGCCCGTGAGGACCTTTACGAACTCGTGTGGTCTAAACCAATGCGCGAACTCGCAACGGACTTCGGTATCTCCGATGTCGCACTCGCAAAGCGGTGCAGACGTCTCAGTATCCCCGTCCCCGGGCGCGGGTACTGGGCGAGGCTAGATGCCGGACAGACGCCCTATCGCCCTAAACTTCCGACCCGTCAGCCCGGTTCGAGAGACCACACCGCGTTAACCATGGGACCTTCCGGGGATGCCCCAAATGGCCTCAACGCACGGTCGCTAGCGGCTCTAACACCGGACGCCACCAACCCCAGCACCGCTGCTACGGACGCCCGCCAGGACATCGTCTGGTTGAGCGAGCGGATCGGCTTCGAGCAGGACCCCGTCAAATGCCTCCGAGTTCCGGATAGACCTCGCCTCTGGCATCCGACCATTCAAGCATGCCGCGACACGCTTGAGGCGAATGCTGCCGAGTTGCGGGCAGCCCGGAAGGCCGATGAACGTCATGAAAAGCTTCCAGAATGGCGCAAGCGAAGCCAACCGAATTTCGAGGGCTGGGATTGGCGATGGGCCAAGGACCGCGGTCAACGCATTAAGGATTATCATCGACCGACTGCATATCGCGTGTCGCTCGCCACCTATCAGCGGGCTCTCGCCATCACGAACGCCCTCGCGATCGCGGCTCGCGACCGTGGCTTCGTCGTCAGCGAAAACAAAGACGCCGGTCGCCTCGTGTTCACCGGCTTCGATGCCGACATCCGAATGCGAATCACCGAGATGCTCGAAACGAAGACCCGTTCCCGCAAGGCCTACCACGGAAAGATTGAGCAAGAAACGTACAAGTGGCCCACCGGCCGATTGCGAATTACGCTCGAGGATAACTATCGCGAGGGCCCCTTCTTTGAGGACCGAGAATCTCTGCCCCTTCAGGACCAGCTAAATCGCATTTTCGTTGCGATTTATCGCCTGGTTGTGCGTACCCGGCAGCATGCTCGCGAGCAGCAAGCACGCGATCGACTGTATGAGGCAGAGCAACGTCGCCGGGAAGAGGAAGCCAGACAACGCGCGGATCGCGAACGAGCTCTCGCCGAGGAGAGGGCGCAACGACGCCGTCTCGCCACGGAGGCGCTGCGGTGGGGCAAAGCCCAAAGAATTCGCGAGTACGTTAACCACATCCGCACAGCCGCGGCTACAAACACTGCTCGATCAATGGATATCGACGGGTGGGCGCAATGGGCCCTTCGCGTCGCCTCGGACCTGGATCCGACCGATGTCCGACTCGAAAGCAAAGCCCAGAAGAACGATAGTCATGTGGAATCGAGCGCGGGCTAGTCGCACACGGCGACGACCACGTTAGACCGCGAAGATCCTGCTCGTGCGCATCGTCCCCGAGCATCTCTAGCGCCGCGCCGTCAGTGAGCCCGTAAGTGCCTGGCGATTCGGCTACTGCACGCAATTTGCACAAACCCTCGTAGCGCCGCGCGAACTGCCTGATTTCCGGGGCGGTATGGTGCCAAACCAACAGATTGACGATCCGTTGCTTAGCGAGCGCATTCGGTTAAGCACCACGTATGGGCAACTATGTAGGTTCAAATCAAAGGCTCGCTAGGACACTTGTCTGCTAGAGCTTCCAGACCCTAGATTTCCCCGAGAAAAACGGGCGAATTCCGCCCCCGCGGTGCCCGCGCCGCGAAAACCGCTGGACATCGGCGCCGACGCCGAGCAAGTTTCGCCGAAGCGGCGCCCGAGGCTACTGCAATAGCCGCGAGCGCCTGACCTCGACCCACTGCATAGGAGTGAACCGTGGCTAATTCCAAGTCTACCGACCCCTGCCCCGCGTCGACTACCGCGGCCACCGACGCCCCGCTTAGCTCTGCCGAACGTCAACGCAGCTATTCGCTCGAGAATGTGGCCGACGCCCTTTACTACCTCGAGCGTGTGGTGCCGCTCGTCGGCTGCGATTTCACGGACGACGACGAGCTTATCGCCGGCCGATCGGAAGTCCTGCGGCTCATCGGAAACGAAGTCCGCCGGCTCGCGTGGCCGGAATCGCGCGCGGATCAGGTGCCGACCGAGAGCGCGGCGTCGGTCGACGAGATCATCGAATGCGCCTTTGCGTCCGCATTCAACGAGGCGACACGAGCGCGAACCGGCGACGACATTATGATCGGCACCGCGACCGAAGAGTTCATCGCCGCGTGGCACCGGGTCGCGGACGAGCGAGCCCGAACGGAGGCGGGTGTGCAATGAGCGCCGTGACGCCGATCAAGCCACCGAGCTCTCCCGGCGATCAGAAGCTCGCGGCTCTCCGCTATGCCTGCGCCGGTCTACAGCTCGCAATGAGTACCGTATCCGCAGTAGCCGGCGCGATCGAGTCCGTCGAGGCGAGCGAATGCAACGGGTTCGAGGACGTTCTGCGCGCCCATGTAGAGTCTCCGATCAGCGCAGCGATAGAGGCGATGCGCGCGATTCTGTTATCGGATGGCGACGGCGCCACTGCGGAACCGCCCGCAGCATAGCGCGGGCAGCGTCGATCAATTGAGGCCGCCTTCGGGCGGCCTCCCCCCCCCTGGCAGTGTAAATTCGCAGGTATGACATTCCGAAACTGCACGTCCGCCGAGGAGGCGGTGAACATCGGTATCGTCTGGCTGGTGTTCCGGCTATGAGCCAGGCCGGATACGCGGCGCTATTCGATGCCTCGGCGCTTGCCAAGAACTACCTCAAGGAGCCCGGCAGCGACGAGCTGCGCGCGTTCTGGAACCGCCATCCGACAAAATACACCACGCCATTTTGCCTGTACGAAACCCTGGGCGTGCTGAAACTTAGCGCGAACCGCAGATTAATCACCCGTGCGCATTACCTCGACAGCGCGATGCGTCTGGTGAGCTGGTACCGCGAATCGAGCGCGAAGCTGGGGGACCTAGACCTTACTTCCGTCGACGTGTTCAGCGATGCTCACGAACTTGCGAGCGATCACGGGCTCGACCTCTCCGACGCATTCCAGATATTGAGCCTACAAGCGGGTATGTTCTCGCCTCTCTTTGGTGGATCTCAAAGCATACTCGTCACCGCCGACGAGACCCTAGCCGAGGTCGCTCGCCGGTTGCGGCTCCCCGTTTGGGACTGTGTGCGCGATCCGACTGCGCCACCCTAACCGACAAGCAGCGACTTTAAGGCCGCCTGCTCGTGGGGCGGCCTTTTCATTTGCGTCGGCGATGGGCGGCCGGCGAGATGGAATTTTATTCGGTGAAGCCCTCGAAGGGATCCGCCTCAAGATCCTCAGGCTCTGGTTTAAACGGATCGGTAACCGCCTCGCGTTTCGCGCGTCCAGCGACCAGGGCGTGCTCGACCTTTGCGCCGTTCTGGCGCAGAGTGCGTGCGGCTGCGATAAGGTGACCGCCGCTAGTCACCACATCATCGATTAGCACAATGGGAAGCGACGCGTCTGTGACATGACAGACGAGAGCGGCTTCGATTGTGCTCGGGTCCCTACTTCCACCTTCCGTGTGGCTTTTCGGCTGCTTGGTCTCGTGGCGTAGGTAATTACCTACAATAGCCACATCTGGCGCGACCGCCGAGAGTTTCGTGGCCATTCTCACGGGAGGCGTCATCTGCCCGAACCTTACTTGGCTGGACGACGGCACGGGAACGAGAATAACTTTTCCCAGTTTCAAATGGCGCAACACTGTTGACGCCCATGCGGCCCACAGCGCGTATGCCGGGTCGGTGTCCTTCGCCGTAAACCTATACGCCTTCCCGTGGATACTGATCTCTGAGTAGCCCTTGAATTCCTCGCCTTTAAGCGCCTTCACCAAGTTGCGGATGTCATAGTCTTTAGGCCGCCAATCGGAAGAAATTTCCGAGCGGTAAATGCCCGTGGGGTAGACCAAGAGAGTCATGTACCGTAAACAGCTGCCAGCATATTTGCGGTGCTGTCGAGCACTTGGCACCGCTCATGCCCAAGAAACTTCTTAGGCCAGCCCAGCGATCGATCTTCCGCAACGCTGCGTGCAATGAACAGCCAACGACCAATTCGATGGCACTCCGCTGCTTGGTGAAGCGATCCCGACGTATCACTAGCCTCGACCACGACCGTGGCGTCGCTGAGTAGCGCCATCAATCGATTTCTTGCCGGGAAATTAGAAGGATACACGCGGCTGCCAAATGGGAACTGACTCACTAGCAGATGGTTCTGATAGACCTGTTCTTGTAGCCGCTTGTTTTTCGCGGGATATGCTTGGTCCAATGGAGTACCGATAACGCCAACGACGTGCCCGCCAGCGGTGATCGCCGAAGTCATTGCTTCTGTATCAACGCCTTCAGCTAGGCCAGAAACCACTACGACCCCGGTGGCCGCGAGTTCGCGCGCCAAGCGGCGCGCACGCGCGGCGCCGTTGGGCGACACCTTCCTAGCGCCCACGACAGAGATGCAGCGCCTCTTGAGCAGATTGATGTCGCCGGAGACGAATACCCCCGCTTGATCATCCTGCACGACATTGGCGAGCAGCCCGAGTTGATTCGGAGAAAGGTCCTCGCGAGGGGAGCCAACTAACAGAGTCGATACCGTTTCTCGCGTCCAATTCGTCGGCGCCACATAGCGTTGCCGCTCATTGTCACCGCCTTCGGTCGCGCTCTTCATCGCTATTGCCATCGGCTACAGTTTAGCGTGACACAAGCCAGAGTGTGGCACTTCCGGCCTCGCGGATCTATCGCAGGTCCAGTGACCCGTTACACTTGGGCAAGAGCGCCTCGGCTGAGCCCTTCTCGGGAGCCGTCGACCCTGCCGCGCCGCTTGGTGACATGCAGCGCCGGCTCGTTTGCGGTGCCGCACATATCCCATCGCACCCTTGTCGCGTGGTCGTCCGTGGAATTTCACCAGGATCGCAATAGAAACCGACGATGGCACGCCCTCACGGTTGCGCAACAATTTCGCCATGACTGATCCGCAGCTCCCCGGCGCCGGTCCTCTCGTGCAAGCGATAGCCAAGCGCCTGCGCATGCGCGAGGTCACGTTGTAGGATGCGGGGCTGTCGTTCGAACAGGGCGATCATGCTGCTCGCGGCTGGCGTCGTGCGCCCTTCACTTCCGGGCGCGGCCTTGGTCTACGAATGCCACCACGTTGCGTTCGTAGCTGGAACCGTCCTTCACGAATATCATAGTTTCGAAGTGATGGGGAGTAAACATCATGACTGTATGGGTATTGAGTGTGTGGTTAGCTGGAGTGCAACTTGACACGCATCCGGTGTTCTCGACATTGGCCCTGTGCGCCAAGTACGGCGAGGGAGTGACCGGACCTTCAACGGGGGCATCGCAGCCTGCGTATTACCACTGTGAGCACCGCCAGGTTGATAGCCTTAAGGTGCTTCAATGATATCGAGCTGGACTTGATGAATGTCCACGCAGTAATAGGGTCTCGATAGGGGTAAGCGAGCGGTCAAAGTACATAGATTCTTGGGCGCACGCATGAATTTCACAATAGATTTCGGCAAGGTCACGGATTGGTTGACGGCGCTTGGAACGGTCGGTACCGCGTTGACTGCGCTCTATCTCGCAAATCGTGACAACGCCGTGCGCCTACAAGCATTCGCGACGGTGGGCCTTGTTCTCGGCGGCCCGAATCCGCCGTCATCGGTAAAGGCGGCACCACGCTACGTTTGGATCAACGTCACTAATGCCGGCCGACGTGCCGCATACGTGACCAACATCGGGTGGCGATCGGGCGTTTTGGGGCAGCGTCTAACGCGATATGGGCACCGACATTATGTGCAGAGCTACCTGCGGGGTTCCGGCCCGCAACTACCTTTGAAGCTCATCAAAACTCTAGTTGTCAGTGCTACGAAAACGGGACCAACCTCATCCGTCGGCACGGCCCAGATGCCGGCATGACCGAGATTAAATGCCCCTGGGAGAACGGCTATAGCGAGAGCTTCAACGGGAAGCTGCGCAACGAGCTGCTGAACGGCGAGATATTTTACACGCTGAGAGAAGCCCAAGTGTTGATCGAACAATGGGCCAGCACTACAACCGAGTCCGGCCCCACAGTGCGCTCGGCTATCGGCCACCGGCGCCGGAGACGGCCACGAATGGTTTGACGAGAAACGCGACGATCGGACAGACTCGGAAGGCGGCTTAAACTGACATTAAACCTGGACCAAAGAAAACGGGCCGGTCACCATCTCTGAGTATCACTGAAAGATTGAGAGAGCTATATGAGCCGCTACTGTCCCGATCCGATCGGCCCGATCCTCGACGCCGCCGAGCGCTGGAAGCGACGCTGCATGGTAGAGCAGCGCTCTCTCTTCGACGACGAACTTGTCTGGACCCCTGACGCGTTCGAGGGCCTTCGTCAGCACTTCGTGCAATCCCCAGACGCCGGGTCGGGCAACTTCTTCCAGAAGCTCACGGTGCAACTGGCCAATGCGCCGCACGCTTCGAGGCGCCTCGCGATCGAGCTGGCTTGGCTGCTCTACCTGTTCCCCAAGGGTTCGATGGGCCCCGACAGGAAGCGCGAGAACCTGAAGGCTATCGCCGAGATCAGCGGCTTCACGCTCCCCGCCGACCACTGGGCACTCGCGCCGGACGTACTGGCGGGCGTGGGCAGCACCGGCACCTTCTACAACACCGGGATCTGGGTCGAGTTCTCTTTTGCGATCCTCTTCCTGCAGCAGATCGCAGGACAGAGCCAAGAAGAGCGCGCCGCCCTTCTGAAGCCCGATGCGGACTTGGCGGGCTGCCTGGACCGACTCTCACTGCCCGCCAAATTGCCCTCGGGCATGCCACTGAGCCCCGGCAACCGGCAGTTCCGGCACATCTTCCTGTTCTTGATGCAGCCGGACCGCTACGAGCGGATCAGCTCGTCGGCGAACAAGCGCGAAATACTGAAGGCCATCGCGCCCAAGCTCGGACTCACTCCCACACTAAAGTCGACGCGCGAGATCGACGAGCAGTTGCTCGAGGTTCGGCGCCGCCTTTCCGAGCAACTGGGGCGGGAGGACATCGACTTCTACCGCGAACCGCTGCACGCGATGTGGACCGAGTCAGCTGCGCCGAGGCAATTGGCCGTGGCTGAGGCCACGGGTTCCTACACGGTCGACGATGCCGCCACGACCCGCCGGCACTGGCTCGTTGGCGCCTACTGGGAAGACCGCGAGCAGCGCGACCTGACGGCGGAGTTCTTCTCCAGCGGCCGGTGGGAGAACGGCTACCGCGACCGGTTCCTCGATGCCGTCAAGGCAGTGCAGGTCGGAGATCCGATCGCTATCAAGACGACCTACGTACAGAAGGAGGGGCTGCCCTTCGACAACCAAGGCAAGCCCGTCTCGTGCATGCGCATCAAGGCACGGGGCGTGGTCACCGGTAACCCGGGGGACGGGCGGAACCTGGCAGTGCGCTGGGAGGCGGATTTCAAACCCTTCGTGGTCTACCACTACACCTACCGGCGCACGATCGTGGCGATCAACGAGGCCAGCTTCCCGGAGGTAGTGCGTTGGATCTTCGGCGGCGAGGCGC
>VFSW01011149.1_pt1 | contig 12662 bp, 9 predicted proteins | sample 5358111 | NCBI WGS metagenome assembly VFSW01 (sample SAMN11554181, study PRJNA540505) | mine drainage metagenome | isolation source: sediment from site ElyBrook_90M | place: USA: Ely Copper Mine, Vershire, VT | collected 2017 | reverse complement strand
GGCTGGAAGCCGGGCTAACCGGCAGGCAGGATGTGTGCCCCACACCCGCTCGGCGACGGTGCTGAATAGTTACAATCAAAGCTGCGTGTTGCCGGCCATTTGCGCCACCAGCCGGTCGTTGAGTTCTTTGGCGGGATTGCAGCCGGTTGACTTGAGCTTGATTTGAAAGGCGGCGACCTCAATGAGGCGCGCCAAATCCCGGCCCGGTTTGACCGGAATAATGATGTGCGGAATTGCCACGCCGAGAATCCTTGCGTAATCCTGCTCCAGTCCCAGGCGGTCGACATCCGGCACCTCATCCCAGGGCTTCAAGGTGATCACCATATCGACCTGTTTCTCGTGGCGAATGCTGCGCACGCCGAACATGGAGGCCACGTTGATGATGCCAATGCCGCGCACTTCCATGTGGTTGCGCGTCAACTCGGCACTGGTGCCCATGACGACTCGCCCGTCAATGAGGGTCACCCGCGTGACATCGTCGGAAACCAGGCTGTAGCCCCGTTCGATCAAGGCCAGCACACTTTCGCTCTTGCCGATGCCGCTTTCCCCGCGAATGATCGCGCCCACCCCCAGGATGTCCACCATGCTGCCCATCTCGCTGCCACGCGGGGCGAACAACATTTCCAGGGCCAGCGTGGCCAGGTTGATGAACTTCATCGTGATGAGCGGGGTGATAAAAATTGGAATCTGCGCTTTTTCGGCGGCGGCCAGAAACCACTTGTCGGGCTGGAGACCGCGGGAAAAGACGACGCCGGGAATTCTATAGGAGAACAAATTGGCGTAACGTTGCCGCCGAAGTTCCGGCGGCAAGGTTTTAAGAAAGCAGGCCTCGGCGTTGCCAACCACCTGCAAACGCCTGCTCGCAAAATAGCGGGTAAACCCAGCCAGGGCCAGCCCCGGACGGTTGACCGTCGGTTCGCGGATGATGCGCTTAAGCCCCGTCGCGCCCGCCACCAGGCGCAACTCCAGGCTGCTATTTTGGTCTGTGTAGAACCGTTCAATGCTGACTGGATCGCGTAACATGGCAATGGGTCATAAATTAAATTCCGGCCCCAGATAAATCTCCCGGGCCTTGGGATCGTTGGGCATTTCCGGTCCCAGGCCCGCATAAATAACTTCTCCATGATGAATCAGGTAGGCCCGATCCACCAGTTTCAAAGTTTCGCGCACGTTGTGATCGGTAATCAATACGCCCAACCCGCGGGCTTTAAGACGGCGCACGATCTTCTGCACCTCGTAAACGGCAATGGGATCTATCCCGCTGAAAGGCTCGTCCAACAGGAGCAATTTGGGACTGGTCACCAGCGCCCGCGTGATTTCCAGGCGGCGCTTTTCGCCTCCGCTCAGCGTGTAAGCCTTGCTGGCCGCCAGCGCGCCCAGGTCCAATTCATCCAGCAAGTATTTCAAACGCAGCCCGCGTTCCTTCTTGTCCATCACGCACGTTTCCAGAATCGCGAGAATGTTCTCCGCGACGGTCAGTTTGCGAAAGACCGACGGTTCCTGCGTCAGATAGCCGATGCCCCGGCGCGCCCGCTGATGCATCGGCAGCCGCGTAACGTCCACGCCTTGGAATCGCACACTTCCCGCGTCGGGTTTGACAATGCCGACGACGATATTAAACGTCGTGGTCTTGCCCGCGCCATTGGGCCCCAGCAAGCCGACGATTTCGCCGGCATCGAGAAAGATCGACACCCCGTTGACCACGCGCCGCTGGTTGTATTGTTTGGTCAACTGATCGGTCAACAACAAATGATCCCCGGCCCCCGACGCCGCGCCCGCGGGCGGCGGTTGCGGTTCGCGTCCGGGGTCCGTTTGCGTTTCAGGCGGGTTCATTCGTTACCTTGGACCGGTGTTGGCGGCGGCGCGGCGCCGGCTCGCCCTGGCGGCGTTGGTGGAGGTTTCACTAGCCGGCGTGATATTGAACAGGCCCGAGGCGTTAAAGCTGTTGGCCTTCATGTCCCAACTCATGGCCTCGGCGTTGGAAATGGTTACTTTCTCCGTTCTGGCCCAGGGATGCCCGGTCAGTTCCACTTGTTCGTCTGGCGCGCCTTGATAGACGGCCTTCTCGCCAGTGGCTTGCAGCTTCTTTGGTCCTTTGATTTGTTCGAATGTCACATTGCCGCCGGCTTCCGCGCGTTGGACGCCGTTTGTGTTGGAAAAAAATATGGCGCTGGCCGTCTCCCCCGTCAGCCGATTATATGCGGAATTGGTTCCGATGGTGATGACTTCCATGATTACATTTTGATCGGCGTCGATGCGCTCCCATCGGAGCGTCTCCGGCGAGCGATGGGCGGTGAGCGTCTGGCAGGAAATCGTTCTCTTGGGTTCATGGACGGCCGGAATGGTTTCCGCATGGACGTCGCCGCGGGCGATGGCGGTTTGGACTTGGTTGCTCGCGCCCATCTGGAGGGTCAAAAGCTTGCAGGCCAGTGTGTCAATAATAATGCCATCCCGGGTTAAATTGGCTTCCACCGGCCGGGTGAAAATCGCCAGATTCGTCTCGTAATCAATGGTGCTGGAGGAGATGGCAAGCCATTGCGCGCCGGCCCGCTGTGTTGCGCCGGAACTGGCTTGCGCCAGCCGCACTTTCAAATGCGCCCGGCCTTCCGCCCGATATACCTTGTTGCTCAGCTGCAACGCCAGCGCCCAGCCGGCGACCTGCATCTGGTCGTTTTCCCAGACCGGCTGGCCCGTCAATTCCAACCAATCATTGGCGCGATTGTAAACCGCCCGTTGCGAGAAGGAATGGCTGCGGTCGGCCTCATTTGTAATCACCACGTCGCCAAGAGCCGTGATCGTTTGGACCTGCCCGTTTTCCGGCGCGGCCTGGACGGTCGCAAAATCAGCCGTCAGCCCCATAAAATTGGTGGCGGAATTTGTCTCCGGGATAATTGGAACGGAGGTGCTCAAGCCCGTTTCCGCCGGCTGGCTTGAACCGCCCCCGGGCCATCGCACTCGCACATGGTTGCTCGCTGTCAAGAAATGCCGGTCCGGTTCATAAGTGAATCGGCCGGCCCAGGCCTGCTCATCGCCATTTTCCCAGGTCGCGTGGCCGGACAAATCCAGCAATTCAGTTTTGTTTGTGACGGAGTAAAGGGCGGCGTCGCCCGTGGCGCGGCCTTTGTTGGTAGTGGTGACGACGACGTCATCGGTCCAAAAAATGCGATTTACCGTTCCATTGGTCGCAAAATAAATCGCCATGTGTTGGGAGGTGATGTCCATTTGCGGATCGATTACATGGACGCGCCCCGAGTAGGTCACCACGTTGGAGTTATAATGCAACTCCGAATAATCGGCGAAGATTTGCACCACCTGGCCCGGGCCCTCCGCCGCGTTTGTGCCCCCGATTAGCGGCGATTTGAGCATCGCCTTCACGACGCGCGTCTGCACTTGATTGGAAATAATCAACAACTGGTTGGACTGGCTGCAAAAAAAACCGACGCCCTGCGTGTACAAATTGGTCGTCGGCGTGAACATCTTCACCGGTCCGGCGTCCCAGCCAATCTGGCTGTTATAATCTATATAGCACTCGGGGCCTTGCGCCATCAATTGCACATCCTTGCCTTGTGTGTCCCTGAAAGTTGTCAATTGGAAGTTTTTGACCAGCAGGACGTGTCCGGAAATCTGCGTGGCATTGGTTCCCGAAAAGAGCGCCTCCACAATTTTTACTCCTCCTGGCGTCCTGCGGAAGAAGGGCGTGGTAAAGTTTCCGGTCAGCCTGGCGCCCGTCTGCGCTTGCGCCCAAGCCGCTCCCGTCAAGACGAACAAACAAAACACCGTCGCCACCCGGACGCCGGCGGCGCGGAGTCTGGGCGACAGCCTCAACGAGATGATTTCGCGGCCCGGCATCTTTGCCGGAGAGTTTAGAATGCAAAGTTGCGGGATTAAAGTTAAAACCAACGCCTTGAAATCATTCATTTTCGGAAGGATTTTCCACCACAGATTTCACCGATTTCACCGATGGGAAACCCTCATCTGAGTTCTTTGCGGGAGGCGCCATTCGCCGGCACGATGGCTCTTTTTGAATAGCGCAAGTCCGAAATGGACACGGTATTATAGCAGCGCCTCCAACAAATCGCGCATTTCCCTGTCAATATCAGCGCGGTCGTTCACCGTTTGGCTGATCTCGTTTTTGATCACGTCGCGCAGCCGGCGTCGAAGGCGATGAACAGCCACCTTGACAGCCCCTTCAGTCATTTCAAGCCGCCGCGCCGCCTCCGATTGCGAAACAGGCCCGCCATAGCCGGTCAACCACGGTTTCCGCGCCTCAAACACGCCGGATTTGCCGGCTTCCTCGTATTCCTTCGTCATGGCCGCCAATGCCCGGTCCAAAACCGTGAGCGCCCATTTGTGATCAAACTCCCGGTCCGGCGCCGCCGCCTTTGAGTCAATCGCTTCCATGCGGCAGGAAGTCCCAAGCTCCGCGTCGAGCGACTCAATCTTGCGTCCCGCGTCGCGCTTGATGCGGCCGTCGCGGTCGCGCATGTCCGAGAGAAAATGTTTGACGGCGCCAAGCAGAAAAGACCGGAAACGTCCGCGTTGCCGGTTCACGTTCTCAATGCCGCCGCGCGCGAGCAGGCGGGCGAAAAATTCCTGCGTCAAATCGCGCGCCGAGTCTTCATCCGGCGCGTTCCGCCGGATAAACGCAAACACCGGCGCGTAATACGCCGCGCATAAATCGCCCAGCGCCGCTTTCGCTTCCGCAGTATCCCCGCGCGCCTCCAAGACCCGCGTCCAGCGCGTGGTGACGAACACTGGAGACGCGGGCTGATGGGGAGATGAATCATTGGAGGTCAAGTCGCGTATTCTCTACCAATCTGTTTAAAAACTATTTGGGCAGGGACGGCGCGCCGCGCTGTCCGCACCGCGTCCAGTGGCGCAACGGATCGCCCCCCCGGACGCCTCGCCGAGGCGTCCCTGCCTTAATAGTTGGTCAGTTCATGGCGGGTTGTTCCCAACGTTGCTCGGCTCGCTAGGAAGCTCCTTGATCAGTTTAAGGACCGAGGCTTCCGACATCCCGGCCAGACCGAAGCCGGCCACACAATCGTTGGCCACGAACTCGTTGGGATCGGTCTGCACGGCGGGGGAAAGGAGGGGTTGAAGAATCAAGCGAATTTCCACGCCTGACCAGTTGGTGCTTGCAGCGGATTCGGGTTGATCCGACGCAGCCAGACGAATCGCAAGCTGATGCCCGGAATGGAGAACGGATCGCGGAGCGGTTCCCAGTTTGTGATAGGGCGGTTGATTTGTAATCCGACCGCTCGCCATGAATTCAAAACCCGGACAGACGTTCCACTGAACCACATTCGTTCCTCCATGCGAATATGCCTCAAGCGGTTGGCATTGGAACATCATGTCTTGCGCAACCCACGGACGCGCGCCGACTTTGAGATACCCGCTGAAACCGGGCTTGATGTCAGGCACGCCGTTGGACCACACCACAAAAACAAGCTGCGCCAGATGATCGGCGGGAAAGAGGCACTTGAAATGCGAACCGCCAGACATCAAACCGACCAACCGGTTTTGGGGCAAGTCAGGCGTCGTATCAATCACCAGCGCGGCGGAGTCCGCAGCCGGGACGCCGAACCGAGCCGAGAGGCTGTTACTCAACGCCGCATTAGCGCGTTCGTCTTCCGCCTGCTGCCGAGCCTCGGCTTTTCGCCTGATCAAAAACCATCCTGCAAAAAGCGCAAGCATCACAATGAGCGTCAACCACAACACCGCCATGGCCACCGCCATGCGTTTCCAAAAACGATCCGGCGCGCGCACAACCGGAACCGGAACCGGATTCGGCTTTGGATTCGGAAGCGGATTCGGCGGCGGGCCGCCGGCGATTGTTTCCACGGCTGTTTTCACTTGACTGGCATGTTGGTAACGGCGCGACGGCTCTTTCTCCAAGGCGCGCAAGACCACCTCGTCCAAGCGCACGTCCATCTCGACCTTGTGAGATGGCGGCTGAAACCGGCCCAGCGGCAGTTCGCCGGTAAGCATCTCGTAAAAGACCACGCCCAGTGAATAGATGTCCGCCCGATGATCCACCGTGCCTGGTTTTTCGAGTTGTTCCGGCGCCATGTAATGCGGTGTGCCAAGCGTCGCCCCGCTGCCGGTCAGCATGCCCTCGGGGCGGACGTCCCCCAACAATTTGGCGATGCCAAAATCGGCTATCTTCACCCGGCCCCTGGTGTCCACAAGAATATTCTCCGGTTTAATGTCGCGATGAAGAATGCCCTCGTTGTGCGCGAATTCCAGCGCCTCGCAGATTTTGGGCACGACCGCCAACGCCTGCGCCGGCGTGAAGCGTCCCGCCCGCATCGCCTGGCGCAAATTGACGCCGTCCACAAATTCCATCAGCAGATAGAAAAAATTCCCGGCCTGGCCAAAATCATGGATGGCGACGATATTCGGATGGTTCAACCGCGCCAGCACACGGCCTTCGCGCGTGAACCGGTCCGCGAACGCGGTGTCCGCCGCCAGTTCCTGCGGCAAAATCTTGAGCGCGACAAGGCGTTCCAGTTTTGGTTGCCGGGCTTTAAAGACAAATCCCATGCCGCCCTGGCCAATCAATTCGAGAATTTCCAGTTGCGGAAACGCCGCCGCAACCTCCTCCCGCGACGGCGCGATCTCGCTTTTTGCGCCCGCGGTGGGGATGGACGCCTGGAGAAGCACACACTTGGGACAAAGCCCTTGCGGCGCCTCGTCGGGAATGGGCAGCCCGCACCTGGGGCAAAATTTCGGCTGAGATGTATTACTCATACCTGTTTCTGAGGCGATCGTTGCGGAAGGTTACAAGAAATTTGAGTCGGCAGGAAGAACCATCCGGCCTGAGCCGGAACGATGCGGGGGCAATTCAGGAACATCTCCGGGTGTCAGAAAACTTCAAAATCCAAAATCCAGAAAAACTCCAAAATCCAAGTCCTCAACTCCTGGCGGCGCCGGCCGGCGTGAAGCGGGCTATACAGTATCATCCCATTGGAACCTATTTCTTGGGTTTCTATTCTCTCCAAATGTCGAAACTCCAGTCGAGGCCTCGGCGAGGCGTCCGTGCCATCGATGGCTGACCCGCCATTACAGGGCATCGCAAATTATCCATTGAAAGAGCGGGGAAATCATTTATGTTGAGGCCGATCGGCTCCCGCGAAATGGGGACGCTTCCGATAACACTATTGATCCTATGATGGTTCCTCACATCCCGGTCTTGCGCCGCGGGCGGCCTTACGAAAGCCTCGACAAAACGAGTATTGTTGACTGCCAGACTGGAACCGCGCTGGCGGCCGTCAGCCAGGTCAACGCGGGCATCATCCGCAAGGACCTGGGGCGAATCGCGGAGTCGCGCGCGGCGTTGAAAGGCTTGACGGCGGCCCGCCTCATCGATATTTGCGGTGCGGCCGGCGGGCAATTCCTCGGCGGCACGCTACCGTTGGGCGACCAAGGCCACACGCAATCGCCCGAACAATATGTCGAGATGCTTTCGGCCAGCAGCGGATTGCCGCGAGTGCTGGCGCGCCGGAACATGGCAAAAATCAACGACGCGCTGGCCAATATGAAAACCATTTTGCGCGGGTTGACGCGCGGCCTGGATTTGACCGCGCTTGACCGCGGCATTCCCGGCGAGGCGGCCGGGCGCATTTGTTTTTATGCCGCGACGGACGCGCTGGGCCTTGTGATGCCCAGCAATTCGCCGGCGGTCAATTCACTGTGGCTGCCGGCAATCGCGCTCAAAATTCCGGTGGTCATTAAGCCGGGCCGCGAGGAGCCGTGGACGCCGTACCGGCTGATCCAGTCATTTATTTCGGCCGGCTGCCCCGCCGAGGCGTTTGGTTTTTATCCAACGGACCATGAAGGGGCGGCGGAGATTTTGCGCGGGTGCGGGCGCGCGCTTATTTTTGGGGACAAAACCACGACGGCGGCTTATGCGGGCAACCCGGCCATTCAAGTTCACGGGCCGGGCCACAGCAAAATTCTTGTTGGCGAGGACGAAATTGAACGGTGGCCGCAGTTTATCGAGTTGATGGTTTCGGCCATTTCGGACAATGGCGGGCGCAGTTGCATCAATGCCTCGGCCATTGTGGTTCCCAAATACGCGGATGAAATCGCCGACGCGCTGGCCCGGCGCCTTGGCCCCATCGCGCCGCTGCCCAACGAGGACGAAAACGCAAAACTCGCCGGCTTTGCCAATCCGAAAATGGCCGAATATATTGATTCGACCATTGAGGAGGGCCTTAAAACGCCCGGGGCGCGCGATGTCACGGCGCAATATCGCGGGGCGGCGCGGAAGGTGCAATTCTTGGGCGGAGTCTATTTGCGGCCCACAATTGTTTTGTGCGATTCTTTCGCGCATCCGCTGGCCAACAGAGAGTTTATTTGCCCTTATGCCACCGTGGTTCCCGTTCCGCAGGCGAAAATGCTCGAACAAATCGGGCCGTCTTTGGCCGTGACGGCGATTACCAAAGACCGGGCGTTCATCGAGCAACTGATTGAGTGTCCGTTGATCGACCGATTGAACATCGGCCCGCTCTCCACGATGAAGGTTTCCTGGGACCAGCCGCACGAAGGCAATATGTTTGAGTTCCTGTATAAGCGGCGGTCTCTTGAGGTTTGTGAATGAACTGCGGATGAACAGATGCGCCGCCCAATGCGTCTGAAATTTGATGCTGACTCCAAACGGGCCGTCTATCATGAGCGAAAAGAAAAGCCCGCCCGCCGCCGCGCCCGCCGCCAGCGATCTTTTGCGGCCATTCGATTATCAACCCCGGACACGCTTGGCTTATGGCCCCGGCTGCGTCGAGCGGGTGGGCGAGCTGACACGCGAAGAGGGAATCAAACGGCCGCTGTTAGTCACCGATGCGGGAATTGCCGCGGCCGGCCACCTTGATCATGTCCGGCGCTCTTTGGAAGCCGCCGGAATCGAGCCTGTTCTGTTTGACAAAGTCCGCGAGAATCCGACCAACAGCGACGTGGAAGATTGCCTGCGGATCGCCCGCGGATTCCCGATTGATGGATTCATCGGGCTGGGCGGAGGCAGCAGCATGGATACCGCCAAAGGATGCAATTTCGTGCTAACCAATGGCGGGCGGATGCAGGATTATTGGGGCGTCGGCAAGGCCGCCAAGCCGATGCTGCCGTTGATTGCGATTCCCACCACGGCTGGAACGGGGAGCGAATGCCAATCCTTCGCCCTCATCGCCGACGAGAAAACGCACCAGAAAATGGCCTGCGGCGATCCCAAGGCGGCCGCGCGCCTGGCCCTGCTGGATCCGGCGCTGACGCTTTCCCAACCCCCGCGCGTTGCGGCTTGCACCGGAATGGACGCGCTCTCGCACGCGCTGGAAACAGCGGTGGCCCGGCGGCGCAATCCGCTTTCGCTGGCTTACTCGCGTCAATCTTTCGCGTTGTGCGCGGTGAATTTGAGGCGCGTTTTGAAGAATCCAACAGACTTGGATGCCCGGTCGGGAATGCTTCTGGGCGCGGCGCTGGGTGGCATGGCCGTTGAGAATAGCATGTTGGGCGCGGCCCATGCCGCCGCCAATCCGCTGACGGCCCATTTCAATATCGCGCATGGCCAGGCGGTGGGGATCATGTTGCCGAGAGTCGTGCGATTCAACGCCCAAGATTCGGCGGCGTTGCGGCTTTACGAAAGCCTGGATTTGGACGCGGCCAATTGGGGCGATGGCAGATTGCTAAATAAAGTCGAATGTCTGACCGAAGGTCTGGAGGCGCTGCTGAGCCTGGCGGCGATGCCACGATGCCTGTCCCAATGCGGCGTGACGCGCTCAGCGATTCCTCTTCTGGCAGCCGAAGCCGCCAGGCAATGGACCGCTAATTTCAATCCGCGCCCGGTAGCGGAATCAGACTTCATCCATCTCTACGAGGAGTCCTTCGATTAAGACCGCGCTGTGCAAATCAATGGAGCCAATCAATAGCCAAATCGGTCAAATCGCCCCGGTGGCGCCCAAGTTTTCGGGGTGCGGTTGGCTTGAACAACGTCCGCGGCATCGGAGTCTAACCCTCGCGCTTTCCCAAGGGAAGTTTTGGTGTCAGTTTAATTTACCATGAAACGTTGGTTCTGGTTTTGTTTTTGCGCGGCTCTGGCGGCCCTCATGCTGCTTTTGGGCTGGCTCATGCCAGCGTACGTCCACGCCATCGATGCCGGCGTCCTGGAACGGGCAGGCGCAAAAACACAAAGCCTCGTCAAGCGCGGCCTGGAGTTGCTCGGCCAGGGCAAATTAGGCGCGGCGCAATTGGTTTCCGAGGCCGCAACGCAGGCCGAAGTGCCCGGCCGCGAAAAGCTTTCGCAGACCCTCGCCAATGCGGCGGCGCTCGAGCCAGCCGCGATGGTCTGGGGCGGCCAGGCCTCGATGCGCCTGCAAGAAATTTTCCGAAACGATCCGCAATTGCCAAAATCCGGCGCGCAGCCATTGACGCAATTCATGGTGCATCAGCAGAATCGCGATCGCGTCCTTGACCTGTTGCGCCATTCTTCGGCGGCGGGGGTTGATGACGTTTTGGAGTGCCGGGCGTTGACCAACACCGTCATCTTCCCACCGTCAGCCTCCTCGGCGGGCCAGGCGTTTGACATGGCCATTTCAATTTGCGGGCTGCTCGTCGAGGAAGGCGATATGACGGCGCCCTTTCGCGATTGGCTGGCCGAAATGACGGCGAAAGCCAATAGCGGCGGCGACTCGCGCCCGTTGGAAGAGGCGCTCATGGATTTGATCTCGCTGGGCCAGCGCCTCAACTGGGGACAGGTTGCCGAACTCACCCGCCACATCGGGGATGCGAACGCATTGGGCGCCATCGCCGGCGTAATTCGCACTGCCGGAGAACGGCTGCCCGTGCTATATTCGGGTGTGGAATTATCCGGGAAACCCGCGGACGTCGCAGGTTACGCGCTGACCTTCAGCCAAACGGGCCTGACGGACCTGGCCGCAAGTCTTCGTTATGGCGCCGGAGGAGTGGATGCGCTTTTGCAGAGCGGCAAGCAACTTTCCACCTCAACTTGGCGGGAGGCCGCGATCCACATGGCTCCTTTGCGCGCGTTTTACGATGTGGCGGCGCGTTGCGCGTCCCGGACGCCGGGGGTGGCGATGGCCATCAAGTGGTTCCTCTATTTTTCCAGCGGCTTCTATTTGGCGATGGCGTTGCATTTCGTGCGGCCGACGCGATGGGACGCCGAACAGCCGGCGCCGGCGCGCGGCGCGCGGCTTTGGCGCGAGATTTTATTTGCGATGGGTTCCTTGGTGGTGGTGTTGCTTCTGAGCGAGCCGTTTCTCGCCCAGGAAAGCCAGAAACTGGATCCTCCATTTCGGCTGCACTTGCCCATGTTAGGCAGTGCCGCCCCCGCTGGAATCACTCGCGCAAGCCCATCCGTTATGAACCCACAAAGCCTACTGACCCTGCTTCTTTTCCTCGTGTTGCAGGCGCTCATTTACACCGCCTGCCTCGTCAAGCTGGCCGAAATCCGCCGCCAAAGAACGCCCGCGCGCGTCAAACTCATGCTCCTTGAAAACGAGGAGCATTTGTTTGACGCCGGACTGTACCTCGGATTTGCCGGCACCATTGTCTCGCTCATTTTGGTGTCGCTGGGGCTCATCAAGAACCCAAGCCTCATGGCCGCGTATTCATCCACCGCCTTTGGAATCATCTTCGTCTCAATTTTCAAGATTTTCCACCTGCGGCCGGCCCGGCGCGTGATCCTTCTTGAAGCCGAAAGAGTGGCCGCCGACACTAATGCCGCCGCCGAGGCGCCCATCCTCTCTCACTCATGAACCGCAGCATCCTAATAGTCATCTGCGATTTCCTGCTCGTCAGCTTGCTGGCCTTTTCGACTGTCGACATCAACAAAGTCGCCAATCCTGGCGCGCCCTCGATGCGGACGAGCCTGACCATGAACGCGGCCACCAACCAGTCCGGCGGCCGTCAGGACTTGGGCGATGTCATGCGGTTGGCCCTCGACGAGGAACGCAAAGGCCGCGACACCTTGTTGCGCGAATTAGCCAAAACACGCGACGACGCCGGCAAGCGGCAAGCCGATTTAACCCAACGCGAAGCGCAACTCCAGGCCTACCAGCAACAACTCCAAGCCCAGCAGCAGCAAAACCAGCGCCTGGAGCAACAGGAGACAAACCTCTTGCAACAGGTGACAGCCGCCCAGGCCAATATCCAGAATCTTAACCAAAAACTTCAGGCCACCGCCGCCGATGCGGCCCTTTCCAAGGAAGAACGCGCCGCGCTGGCCGCCAAGGCGCGCGAGCAGTCCGAAAAAAGCGCCGCGTTGCAGCAACAACTCGCGCAATTGCAACAGGCCAATCAAGCCGCCCTTTCGGAAAAGGAGAAACTGTCCAATCAACTCCAACTGGCCGAAACCGAAAAAACAGCCGCCGCCGCCCAACTTGCCCTCACCAAGGAAGAAGTCAAAGTCCAGCGCGATGAGAACATAAAGTTGGCGGATGGCGTCACCGCTCTGGCGACCAAATCCTCGGAATTGGCGCGCGAAATCCATGAAAACACACCGCTGGCCGCCAACACCATCTTCGAGCGTTTGTCCACCAACCGCGTCCAGGCAAGCTTCTATGCTTTCCGCACCGGCCTCTTTGGACTCGACTCCAGCCGTTACAAGCAGACGCAAACGGTGCTGGTTTCCGACGGCAGAAATACTTTCGCCC
>VFSW01011148.1_pt1 | contig 12662 bp, 16 predicted proteins | sample 5358111 | NCBI WGS metagenome assembly VFSW01 (sample SAMN11554181, study PRJNA540505) | mine drainage metagenome | isolation source: sediment from site ElyBrook_90M | place: USA: Ely Copper Mine, Vershire, VT | collected 2017 | reverse complement strand
GTACGGAGGCTGAACTAACACAAAGCCCTTTTCCCGAAGAAAGTCCAGTGCGAAGGTGATTAGGGCATAGTTGAGCCTCGCAAGGTCCCGCCGCAGAAAGTAGAACCTCGCTCCCGAGGTCTTGGCTGCCCTTTCCACGTCGATGAGATCAAACGCATCTCCAATGTCAATGTGGTCAGGACTCCCCGAGACAGATGGGGGCTCTCCCCAGCGCCTGACTTCCTTGTTGGCCGCGTCGTCCTTCCCAATAGGCACTTCTGCATCAATGAAATTCGGGAGCTTTGAGACCCAAGACATGAACTCATTTTCGATGTTCTGGGTTTCCTTGTCGTTCGAAGTTATCTTGTCGGAGGCCTCTTTCATCTTTCCGATTAAACTCGAAGCGTCTTCTCCCTTCCTCTTTTGCTGCGAGATTTCCACAGAAATCTTGTTTCTCTCTGCTTTTAGCTTCTGATTGCCGGTAAGGAGGTCTCGTCTCTTCCTGTCCAGAGATAGCAGCTCCTCAAACGGAAAGTCAGCGATATTTCGTTTGAGAAGGTTCTCCCTTACCTTCTCGGGATTTTCTCTCAGAATCCTTATGTCGATCATGAAGTGCTTCGACTCTGTCCAGCGTCTGGGTCACAGAATAGATATGCGCCACGAACTCATCAAGTGTCGATATTAACGTTTCAACTCTTGCCCGTCCCGCCGAAACGCTTACCTCAACCTGAAGAAGGCTCCCTATAACTTTCTGGTCGATACTCATCCCCGCAGGAATGTCTACGTTGTCAGGGAAGAGCGCGGAGTTGACAGCGGACGCTGTTCTCCTGTTTTGGAACTTTACGCTTAATGAAGCCTTCAGCCTGATCTCTGAGCTCGGAATTGGGAGTCCACCGCCGCTTGGAATTCTTGCTGCTTTATGATTGAAAACCTAGCACCCGCCCTGGTTTGATGACCGCCGCCCACTCCTGATGAGGACTTTGCAATCTCGCGAAGTATGGAGCCCAGATTGCAATCTCTAGCTTCACGCCCGAGCCTAGCAGAGACTTTCACGTCGCCGTCTTGCGTAGTGGTCCTCAGAAAGACTACTTTGTTTTTTGACCTGCTGAGTGTAGAGAACACCTCGCATGCGGCACCGGTCATTCTCTCGGACACAACACCGTCACCCACCACCAGCGAATAGGAACCTCCGTCCAGCACTCTGTCAGCGCTTGACATGAGCGTTTGAACCGTTCTGACGAGGTCGGCGCGGTAGTCGGAGAAGACGCGCTCGGCTTCACTGGGATTCTCGCCGCCGTCTCCCACGCATAGCAAAACTCCGATTCCCGGCCTTCCCATTCTTCCACAAGCGCTCAACACGCTAGCAAGATCTCTCGCATCGTGCATATGAGAGTACTCGTCTTGTGAGCTCATCGTGTAGATTGTTCCGACCAAGTCTTCCACGGTGTTCGTCGTCCCTGCAAGATGAGGAACGATTGCCGAGAGAACCTGTTGCTTTTCATCTTCCGAGAAGTCTGACACGGTTCTCCATCTCGACCCGGCCTTTAGGTCAACGCCTGCGCCGCGCAGCGAAGCAAGGCATGCGTCTTTGTTCGAAGTGAGACCAGGTATGAAGCAGGAGACTGTGCTCGCAAGGGACTCGTGTGCGGGCCTAGTCTCCCTACCAAACAGCATGAGGTCTATCTTCGATGTCACTTCTTTGAAGGAGTCACTTTCAAGAATCTTCGCGTTCAAGCCGACCAAGCTCCTCCTCGGACCCACATCCTGCTGGTCGCCCAGAGCACCCGCGACAGCAAGGAAAGCCGATTGTGGCACACTTTGCTTTCCTGTGAGGAAGTAGCACAGCCCGGCAGCGCTGATGTCTTTGGACCCGTCGTACGCGAACTGCCATGGATTGAGTATCCTTTCTGAACTTGCCTCAGACTCTGGAATCTCGTGGTGGTCCATGACAAGCCAGCGGTCTCCGAGCAGTCTCGAGATCTCCTCAGACATTCCTGACGCAAGGTCCAAGAATACTGTCAGGTCGTAGCTTCCCGCGGCCAATTTCTCGAGAAGGTGAATTGTCGGCTCGGACACGCACTTGACTTCGCAATGGCCTCTCAGCCCTCTAATGTATTCCGAAAGGATAGCTGCAGCGCATATGCCGTCGGAGTCGTGATGAGAGAGAATGAGGATGTTTTCGTTCTTTCTAGAGGCGCCCGCGATCCTGTCTGCGAACTGCTGAACCTTCAGAAGAATGCCTTGCTCGTCTGGCATCTGGAACCCTTCGTGGATCTAGACCCCTTGCGATTAATTTCTATTTCTCTCGCTTTAGACTACGCAAGCTGGGCCACGGCTGCCGCGTACTTCCATTCCGGTGGGAGCTCACTTCTCTTCTTGTAATAGTTCGAGACTCTGTGTATCTTTGCTTCCAGCAACTCTAGAGACCTGACGTTTTTCCTGTCTGCGTGGTGTGAGTTCAAGTGCCCCTTTAGTTTCGCGGCCCTCTCCACTAGCCTTGCGAGGTCTTCAGGAGTGGACGCTTTACTGCCGCTTTCCGACAAAACTTTCTTGACCGATTTGCCGAGAAACGTCCTTGTACTCGGGATCCCGAACTCATCTCTCATTTTGATCCCGATCTGGCTCGGACCTAGTCCTTCCTTGGAGAGCTTTGCTATTGAAGCAGCCACTTCGTCCTGACTGTAACTGACCCAAGTGGGTGTCCTTTTTGAAGAGGGGCGCGTTGAATGCGACTTGCCCCTTCTGTGTGAATGTATTCTCGCCAACGCTGAAACAACACTTTCACTATTGGACGCAAAATAAGTGTTTCTTTGAACCTTCTTTCGCGGAAGTGGCGCGGGGCGATTTGCAGGCTCCTCCGACCTAACACGAGAACCATTGGTCTACTTTAATCTCCTCGTTTTTGCCTTTCCGGGCCTGGCAGAAGTTTCGCCGTCAGCCTGGACCGGGGTCGCGTCTCGAGCGATCAGTTTAACAGCATTTTCCTCCACTTTACCAGTCTTCAAGGCATTGAGATACCAGAGAGCAAGCTTCGCAAGAGCCTTCGACCTGTGCGAATAGACTGTCTTTTCTTTGAGTTCCATCTGCCCGAAGGTCTTGCTATTCCACATTGGAACAAAAATTGGGTCGAACCCAAACCCTGACTCTCCCTTTGTCTCAGGTGTAATGGTCCCTTCAGTCACTGAAGAAAATATCGCGAGTATCTTACCGCTCGTACCGAAGGCGACCGAGGACCTGAATTCCGCCTTGCGGTTTTTTGCTCCTTCCAAGAGTTTCAGCAAACCTTCAACCCCAAGCGTGTCAAAGACAAAGGAACTGTATGGCCCAGGAAACCCGTTCAATTCATGCACAAATAACCCAGAGTCCTCGACGAACACAAGTTTCTCCGTAGTAGGCACGATCAGGGAGAGTGCGGTCTTTGCGATTTCTTCAAGGCTCGTGTGCTGGATCTCCAGCTTTTCGAATCCTTCGAGTTTCTTCACCTCGATCTTATGTTGCGAAAAGACCGCTTCCGCCTCGAGTAACTTGTGCTCATTGCCAGTCGCAAAAAAAAATTCAATCAACTCTTGCGTACCTTCCCCGCTTCTCAATTTCCAGGACTTGATCCGCTACAAGCCTTGCGTATTTTCTGCCCGTTTCTTTCTCATACCCTCTCATTACACTTGAATAGGCGACTGCACCAGAGGACGGCGAGCCTGTGCTTTTCAACGCTTGCTTCAAGAGGTGTAGGTCGTCCGCTCTGTCTTCAACTCTTTCGGAAAAAAATGACAACCCAAAGTCGATAATGAAAATGTCTCCGTCCTTCACGAGAATGTTCTTCGTGGTGAGGTCGCCATGGGCGATCTTTCCCGAGTGCATCAAGGCAACTGTTTCCCCCAGTTTCATGTAGAGCTTTTTCAAATCATCCTTGCGCAGAGAATCGTCCGCAATGTCCTTGATATGGACTCCTTGAATGTACTCCATCAAGATCTCGCACCTATCCGGATCCGCGAAGACTACTCTTGGGCAACGGACACCCGAGAGCTTCGCTGAGTGAAGAATGAGCGATTCTTGCTTGGTTCTTCTGGACCGCAAGGTCTGATCCAGATTCGGATTCCTGTAGCTCTTCGCTTCTCGATTCTTTCTTATGACAAGCTCTCCATGCCACTCGACAAGCTCGATTATGGCCTCCGCACCCTTGCGTGCTTTGAATATAGGAACAGATCGCGACGCCATCAAGAATGAAATCCCCCGAAGAGTCACGAGGCACCCAGGGTGACCTGGTCTATTCGCCATGACTGCCTAACAAAGGACTCTGCGGGCGAAATTCGTGCGCCGGATTGGAAGAAAGTGAAGCCTGCGGCAGCTATTTGCGATCCACAATCGCCCGCGAACTGTCTCGGGATTACGCCAACGCGAACCCCTCTTGCTTTGCACATTGTTCCAAGCATTTCTGCCAGCCTCTGGTTTGCGGCCACTCCCCCCGTCACCAGGAGCTCCTGCTTTTCCGTAAAGGCGAGAGCGCGTTCCGTAGCTTCTGTAAGCATGGAAAAGGCAGTCTCCTGGACTGAAAAACAGAGATCTTCCTTGCTTGTGCCAGAGGAAGAAGCGTCTTTAGCCGCGGAGAGCAGGCCAGAATATGAAACGTCGTTGCCCTTCACGGTGTACGGAAGGCTGATCATCCCCCTATTCCTACGCGTTCCTGCAAGTTTCTCGATCTGAAGGCCAGCCGGCGAGCTCAGTCCCAGATGCCGGCCGAGCTGGTCCAAGAGCTGCCCGAGGGTCAGGTCTAGAGTTTCCCCGAAAATCTTCCAGCTTCCATTTTGATTTGCTGCCAAAGCGGTGTGTCCCCCAGAGACTACGAGAACAAGCGGGTCTTCAAGATTGCAAAGCATCTTGCCCAGTTCGATGTGCCCTATCGCGTGATTGGTCGGAACAAGAGACTTTGAGTAATAGGAGGCGAGAGTCCTTGCCACAACTGCGCCCACGCGCAAACAGGGCCCGAGCCCTGGTCCGGCAGAGTAAGCGATGAAGTCTACTTCATCAAGAGTCCTTTTCCCCTGCTTGAGCGCGCTTTCAACAACAGCAGAGCTAGTCTCAACATGGTGTCGCGCCGCTTCGCGTGGATGAATGCCAGAACCCTGGGGAGCTTTGTACACGTCTCTTGCGTCCGAAAGTATCTTGAACGAAGACCAGTCTGGTCCACGCCCTAATTCACCTTCGAGCATTCCCACGCCAAATGTGTGCGCGGTGCTTTCAATGCCCAGACAGATCAAAGATGCAGACCAGGTCTATGGTTTGCGCGTCTTGCGGTAGAGGTTGCCAAGTGTGTCTATGTACGGCTTGACTTCAATCAGAAAGTCCTCGAACCTTGCGCGTTCAAACCGGCTGTCAGACTTCTTGCCTCTCATCGTTTTTTTCTGAACAAGCACGATGCCTGAGCTTCTTTCGGGGTCGTCCTTGTTGAGGTGGGGGAAGAAAATCAAAGCGCCATAGCCCGTCTTTTCATCGCGCTTCGTGAAAATCAAGTTGTAATACATGCTCATAGTCCTGACGAACTGTTTCAATTGCTTTTTCCTGCTCTCTGACCTCTTCACCGCGGAAAAGTCCTGAGAAGAAAGTATGTCCACCATCTCCTTTAGGGACCGGAGCTCGGAGACCTTCTTCGTGTAGCCTTCTAGCTGGATGGGGAGCTCGTAAACAGAGTGCATGATGTCCTCCCATTCGTCGACTGAATTGAACCGCTGCTGAAGCTTGAGCTTACCTGTTCCGGGGTCCGCCTCTACTCCCATTTCGCGCCTTAACTCTTCGTTCAGGATGTCTTCGACTTTGAGCCCTGTGAGTCTCTTTTTTCGCTCTCTCATTTGACGTTTGCAATTCCCTCTTTGCCAAATATGTGTTTTTAATGCCATCTCAACGGCAGTTCTGAGCAATGCCCACGGCCATCGGTCTCGAATTTTCCTCCGTGACCATATCGTTCCTTATGCATGCCACAGAAGACGAGGAAATACTGCTGGGGTCAGTGTACACCAGTTTCGGGGTCTCGGAGGATGACCTGACAAGAGAGGCTCTGGAGGGATACTACGGAAACAGGATTACTCACATCAAGGCGCATCTTATAGGCAGCCGAGCGACCGAAATTTCAAGAATGATCCTCTGTAGGTTGGATGGGGTTTCCAAAGGGGCGTTACTTGCGGAATTGGAAAGATACCTCGACGAACATGACGCACTTTACGTCCGGTTAGACCGTCAAGAACTGCCAGAGAGATTCCATCTGGGTGATGACGATCCAGTTAGCATAAAACTCAAACCGAAATTCAGGCCCAGAGACAGAAATGCGATGAAAAAGGCATACCATGAGCTGATTCAAGCATGAGAAAGAAGAAAAGATACGTACTTTTCGAAACGTTGCCCTCTGACCTTCCGCCGGACGCAACATTTCTCTTCCAGACGAAAGAAGGCTACGTGGTCAGGGTTTCCCCCATGGATGCAGAGAAATTGAGATCCAAGTCGCTTAGGATTTCAGGCTCGATAAGGAAACTCAAATTCTCCAAAACCCCTAAATGAGTGCCAGAAGATAACAATTGATTGGGATGAAGTGAATCGCCGTCCCAGACTGATCCCGAACTATTACAAATAGCTCCTTTGGGAATATGAAGAACTCGCGACGATACTGACCACTCTCTTTCTCTCTAATGAAGGGACATGGAGCTTTCAGCTCCAGCGTTCTGTTCCGAAACCCTCAAGCTGTTCCAACGCAGAGGGGGTATGTCATTGAGTCGAACTCTGCTATGGCCATCTTTAAATCCGATTGGTTGAGGCGAATCGTCCGTTAGGGACTTTTATTGGCTCTGCTTCAGGTAGAAAGGCTTCGCGACCTCGTCTCCTCGATACGTGGCAAGTCGGTGCTCGTAATAGGAGACCTGATGGTTGACAGATATGTTTCGATCCGCGCGAGGAAACTCTCCCGCGAAGCTCCGATACCCGTAGGCGACTTTCAAGAAGAGAAGCTGAATTTAGGCGGAGCGGGGAACCTCGCAAACAACATTTCAGCTCTGGGTGGCAAGTCGGAGGTTGTGGGGTTCGTGGGAAAGGACTCGCAGGGAGAATGGATCAAGAGCGCAATTTCGAAGCTTGGAGCAGACACCGAGAATATTCAGACAAATTCAAGGCCCACAACCCTCAAGACACGCTATTTTGTGAACGGATCTCAGTATCTTCGTGTGGATCGCGAAGTTCGCTCAGACATCAGTCAGGAGCTTAGTGACGCGCTGCTCAAATCCGCAAATTCGCTCATTGTGGAATGCGACATCGTTGCTATTGCCGATTATGACAAAGGAACCATCACATCGTATTTGGTTGACGGGGTTGTTTCAGCCGCAAAAACCGCGGGGAAGAAAATCATCGCCCAGCCAAAAGTAAGGCACTATCTCGACCTAAGGGGAGTGGATTACATAAAGTCAAATGAGAGAGAAGCAAGCATCGTGACCGGAATTTCTGTTCTTAACGAGTCGGGTCTCAAGAACATTGCAACTAACCTCTCCACTAGGTTGGACTACAAGGGGCTCTTGCTCACACGGGGAGAGAGAGGAGTGACTGTCTTCGAGGAGAACAGTATGGTCACAATACCTCCCTTCACAGCACCTGGGGAATTCTCGCGCGCGGTCGGAATAAGGGATGCAATGAGCTCCGTCATGACTCTTGCACTTGCTTCAGGTAGCAACTCCTTCGAGGCGGCTGCGCTCAGCAACATCGCGGCTGCGAAACGAGCCGAGCGGGTCGGTACAGTCGTGGTGAACGCAGAAGACATTATGGAAAAGCTCAGTACCAGTAATGTCGAAAAGACATTGGAAACTGTCGTCCAGTTTCCTGTGCGCCGCTAAATTGAAGAATGGGTTCAAACAGAGAATATTCCGCCGGGGAGAGAGGTTCTAAGACGTGTCGATTGCCCAGAGCAAAAAATCAATTGCCGAATTGAAGGAGATTTCGAGGAATACCCGGCGTCTTATCTTGGAGACCCTTGCTGAGGCAAAATCCGGGCATCCCGGAGGTTCGCTTTCTGCAGTCGAGCTAATGGTTGCTTTGTACTATGTTGTCATGAGGCACGACCCAAAGAATCCCCAGTGGCTGGAAAGGGACAGATTCATACTTTCTAAAGGACACGCGGCACCTCTGCTTTACAGCGTTCTCGCCCAACAGGGGTATTTTCCACTTGAGCAGTTGAAGACGCTGCGAAAGATCAACAGCATGCTCCAGGGGCACCCCGACACGAAAAAGACCCCTGGCGTGGAAATGTGCGCAGGCTCTGAAGGGGTGGGACTATCAGTGGCGATTGGAGAAGCGCTTGCCGCAAAGATCGACAAGAAGGGCTACAGGCTTTATGTCATGATGGGCGATGGCGAGATGGAGGAAGGTCAGATATGGGAAGCCGCCATGTGTGCCTCCAAATACCGTCTAGACAACATCACGGCGGTTGTTGATAGAAATGGGATTCAGCAAGACGGGCTTACTGAGCGGATCATGCCAATAGAGCCTCTCAGCGCGAAATGGAAGGCGTTCAACTGGAACGTTATAGAGGTAGACGGCTACGACTTCGAACAGATACTCAGGGCTTTTGAGAAGGCAAAACAAGTTCGAAACAAGCCCACCGTGATAATAGCGCATACGACCAAGGGGAAAGGCGTAGAGTTCATGGAATGGTCGCCAGAGTATCACGGAAAGGTTCCCGACAAAAAGACCGTGGAAACAATTGTGAAAGAATTGAAGTGAAAATGGTCAAGATCGCGCCTTCCATAGCAGCAAGTGATCACGGCCGCCTTGCGGCAGAGGCCGTGAGGGTGGAAAAGGCTGGCGCGGACTGGATACACGTTGACATCATGGACGGCAGGTTTGCTCCCAACCTCACTTTCGGGCCCGGGCTTGTGAAAGCACTGCGGAAGGCTGTAAAGATTCCGCTTGATTGTCACCTCATGCTTGAAACTCCGGAGAAGTATGTTGAAAGGTTTCTCGAAGCCGGGGCCGACTATATCACAATCCACGCGGAAGCGGTGACTCCAGGGACGCTCGAGGAAATTGAAAGAAGTGTGGGCAAGTCGGGAAGGAAGCTCGGAGTCGCCTTCAAACCGGCCACGCCTCTTTCATCACTTGACCTGAGTGAGCGCATTGTCTCCCTCGTAACAATCATGACTGTCAACCCAGGCTTTTCGGGCCAAAAATTCATCATGGAGGTTTTGCCTAAGATTAGCGAGGCCTCGACCTTGTTTTCCGGAAGAGGAGTAGAAGTTGAAGTAGACGGGGGAGTGGACTTGGAGAACGCAAAGCTTGTTTACGAGAGTGGTGGGACTGTACTCGTAGCGGGAAACTCGGTATTTGGAACGAAAGATCCTGAGCTGGCGATAAAGGAGCTGAAAAAGACAGTTGGCACAAGTGCTTAGCGCACAAGACCTCGGCTCCCTGCTCGAAAAGCCGAAAATGTCCTCGATGAGGGACGCGTACGGCGAAGCGCTGGCAAAGCTTGGTGGGGAAATAGAGGACCTTGTCGTAGTGGGCGCAGACACAACTGGGTCAATAAAAACCTCGATTTTCGGCGAAAAGTTTCCCGAGCGTTTTTTCAACGTGGGGATTGCAGAGCAGAACCTCGTGTCCGTCGCCGCAGGGCTTGCGATGGCTGGCAAAGTCGCTTTCGCGAGCACGTACGCAGTCTTTGCTCCCGGAAAATGCGTCGATCAGATGCGTAATGCAATTGCCTATCCGGAAGTTAACATGAAACTTGTTGCCTCCCACGCGGGAATAAGCGTTGGACCAGACGGCGCCTCTCACCAAGAGCTGGAAGATCTCGCGACGATGCGTGTCATTCCTAACATCAAAGTCGTCGTGCCCTCAGACCCTACCTCCACCGGGAGGCTCGTCGAAATCCTCGCAAAGACCCGCGGACCGTTTTACATGAGGATTGCTCGGCCAAATTGTCCAGTTATCTACACTCCAGAGCAGGCCGCAAAGTCCATAAATCTTGGAAAGGCCACCGTCCTAAAAGACGGAAGTGACGCCGTTGTTCTCGCTTGCGGGCTTTTGGTTTACGAAGCGCTTCTAGCTGCGAAGAAGCTCGCGTCGGAGAATTCGCTCTCCGTTGCTGTTTACGACATGCATACCATAAAGCCGCTTGACATGGAAACGATTGTAAAGGTTGCCAAAGCGACCGGCAGCGTCGTGACGGCGGAAGAGCATAATATCCTTGGAGGCCTCGGTGGTTCTGTTGCTGAAGTACTTTCAGAAAGATATCCCGTCATGATGAGAAGAGTGGGTACGATGGACACCTTCGGAGAGTCAGGAGAGCACACAGAACTCATGATAAAGTACGGATTGACAGCAAATAATATAGCAAACAAAGTGCTCGAACTAAAGGCGGAAAGCAAAAAGTAGGCTCGGAGAATGAAGATTTTCCTCGACACTGCGAACCTCGATTCGATCAAGAAGTATAACGACATGGGCCTCGTAGATGGAATAACCACGAACCCCACTCTCCTTGCAAAGGAAGCGGGAGATGCCCAAGAAATCATGGCCGAGATAGTGAGGACGGTGAAGGGCCCCATCAGCCTCGAAGTTATCAGCACGGACTTTCAGGGGATGGTCAGAGAAGGAAGAACCCTTTCCAAGTACGGAAAGAACGTCGTGGTCAAGGTGCCCATGACTCAGGACGGGCTAAAAGCCGCTCGCCAGCTCAAGAACGAGCAGGTCAGCACCAATGTCACTCTCATATTCTCACCGAACCAGGCGCTCCTCGCTGCAAAGGCTGGGGCAAGCTACGTCAGTCCTTTCATCGGAAGGCTGGACGACATCGGCGAGATCGGGATGGACGTCGTGCGAGACACTGTCGCGATATTCAAGAATTATGATTTTGAATGCGAGGTTTTGGTCGCGAGCGTGCGGCACCCGTTACATGTGATTGAGGCTGCGAAGCTAGGAGCAGGTGTTGTCACTCTTCCCCCGGACGTTCTTGGAAAGATGATTGCCCACCCGCTTACGGACATTGGGCTCGCAAGGTTCTTGGACGACTGGAAAAAATCAAAGAGCTCGGCTCCAAAACTCACCGTTGAAAGATAGTCGGACCCTGTCCTAAATTGTCTTGGTGGAGAAAGAATGAACAACTACTGTGAAAAAGAACAGAAAATTACAGCTTTCATGTTGAGGCGCACCAACGAAGGCACGGTCTGGGAGTGTGAGTCATGCCACTTTGTCATAGCTGACATGAGCAAGTACAAATCAAATTACAAGAACCTGCCCGTTCCAGACACGCTGGCAAAACAGCCAAAAATACTCTAGATCGCCTAGTGATATGCAGGCAGAGCAAGATCCATTGTTTCGTTGAGATAATTCTCAATGCTTTCGACCTTGTGATACTTGTCCTTCTTGCCCTCGAGTTTGTAACCCGAGCCGACCTTGAGAGTTGAAGCGTTTTCCACGCACTCATGCTTGATAGCGTCGCCTATGTGGACGTTCAACAGTTCGAATTTCAGCTGTTCCTGCGCACCGCAGACAAATACGACCCAGTTGGTGTCAGGTCCGTCGAGCTCTCGGAATCCTGCTTCTGTTGCGAGGTTATTCAAGCCCTGCGCGCGAAGTTCGGTCCCCTTTACTTTACAGACAGTGCACCTCCAGACATCGACAGCCCCTACCACTTCGCCGTTGTCCCAGAGGTTAACACACGCATAATACCGAAAGTCGTGAGGGTGTTCCTTCTGCTCCTGCGCTGACATATGACCAGATTCTCTCCAGATTCAGGCTCATAAGTCTTCCAGGAAGAAAATCGGGGGTCAAACCTGGTCCATCAAGCTAGCGAATTTCATCGTGTAGAGTGCGTAGGCGTCCTCCGACGCTATGCATCTCTGACACAGAATCACCCCAGCTCCATCCCCCAGCGAGCCCCCGCAGATAAAGCACGACGATTGGACTTCGAATTCTTCTCCAAGGGCTGTCGAAAGCGCAGAAAGAGCCTTTGGAACGTTGGTCTCCTGGGTAATCTTAAAGCCGAAACTCGAGTCGTATGCGACCTTCGCGCGGCGAAGCTCTGCGAAGCATTCATTTCCCAGACGCGGTAGTGGAAACCACTTGTTCATCTCAAGCCTATGCGTTAGAAAATCACCTCGCAAGCTTGAGTAGAACTCGCCTGTCAGAGTCGCCAAGCTCGTGCCTTGAAATGAACTCTTCAAACTCTCTGGGACTATTCTTGAAATAGAACGAAAAATACGGCAAGTAAAAGCCGGAAAAGTCGGACCCGTCCACGTGATACTGTCCTGAAAAGCGCTCCTGCAGTGAGCGTATGACTCTTCCGTCGTTCCAGATAGCTAGCTTCAAGTTCCATGCAACACTAGAGTCAGTGCGCTTCAGATTCTTTCCCAAAGTAGCGATAGCAAGGAACCTGTCGAAGTATCTGAGAAGCCTCCAGTTCTGCTCCCTGTTTATCCTAGCGAGCAGTATGTCAGCGTCTGCCACAAGGTCCAGGGCCTTTGACTTGTCTTCCATGCTCAGAGTCTTCGCCGTCACCACGCTGTCAAAGACAGCTCTAATTTTCTCGTAAGGGGTAGCGTCGAACTGCCTTAATCGAGCCAGGGCCTCTTCAAGGGAGCTAGCTTCGAGCACAGAGTCAATTGCCGAGGCGTCGCTGAAAAATTGTCTGTCAGTGTGCACATTCGCAGCCTCTTCGCCAG
>VFSW01011147.1_pt1 | contig 12664 bp, 10 predicted proteins | sample 5358111 | NCBI WGS metagenome assembly VFSW01 (sample SAMN11554181, study PRJNA540505) | mine drainage metagenome | isolation source: sediment from site ElyBrook_90M | place: USA: Ely Copper Mine, Vershire, VT | collected 2017 | reverse complement strand
GGGCTGCGGGTTGCTTTCATCGGCGGACGTGGCGTGATCTCAAAATACAGCGGCATTGAAGCGTACTACGAAGAGGTAGGGAGGCGGCTGGCGGAGAGGGGGCACGAGGTCACTGTTTACTGTCGGAACTACTTCACTCCCGCGTTGGCGGAGCACAACGGCATGCGGCTGGTCCGGCTGCCGACGATTCGCAGTAAGCATCTGGAAACGGTGATCCATACGCTATTGAGTACAGCGCATGCGGTGACTCAGCGCTTTGACGTGATTCATTACCACGCACTGGGCCCCGCTCTGTTTTCTTTCATGCCGCGGCTGCTCGGAACGAAGACCGCCGTCACTGTGCAGGGGCTTGACTGGCAGAGGAAGAAGTGGGGAGGGTTAGCCTCCGCCGCTCTGCGATTGGGGGAGCGGGCATCGGTTCGCTTTCCTAATGGTACGACGGTGGTATCACGTGCGCTCCAGAGGCGGTATCGAGAGATGCACGGAATGGAAGCGTTTTATGCGCCCAATGGTGGAGTTCTTCGTGACCGGAGTCAGCCGCGCAAACTTTTGGAATGGAGTCTGGAACCAGGAAAGTATGTTTTGTACCTGGGAAGATTTTCGCCCGAAAAGGGGTGTCATCTGCTGGTCGAAGCCTTCGAGCAAATAGAGACAGATGTGAAGCTGGTGATGGCCGGAGCTTCGAGCTACTGCGACGACTACAGCCGCGAGTTGCGGACACACGCCAGCGAGCGCATCCGGATGCTCGACTGGGTTTCCGGTGAGACATTGGATGAACTGTTGACCAACGCCATGATCTTTGTCCTGCCATCGGACCTGGAAGGGTTGTCTCTGGCGTTGCTGGATGCTATGGGGGCAGGTCTTTGCGTTCTGACCAGTGACGTCCCGGAGAATCGCGAAGTCGTGGACGGAGCGGGATTCACGTTTGAGCGGGGAAGTGCCGTGGATCTGGCGGACCGTCTGCGGTTTCTAATCGCCAATCCCTCGGTACGGGAAGCCGCCGGGAGAGTAGCTAGAAGGCGAATTGAGGAACAGTATCAATGTAGCAAGATCGCCGAGGACATTGAGAAGGCATATTTTGCAGTGCTGAGGTGGAATTTGGCGGACACTGCGCCGAAGAAGCCCAGCGCTCGAGCGGAGGACAGGGCCGAAAGTGAGGAGTTGGAACGCCGGGCCGGATGACAACCTCGAACGGATGTTGAACAAATCCGCAATTCAATTTGTGGCGCTCTCGGTAAGCCGCCGCTCGCTGACGAGCTGAAAGGTACACTTCTTGTAAGGACGGGCTTAAGCTAAGCTCGTCCTTTTTTATTACAATCAAAGGCTCGCTTCAGAGGAACGAACGGACTGCCCTGAGCGGGACACCTTCATATGCGGGACCGAATTGTTGTTACCGGCGGCGCGGGATTTATCGGATCGAACTTCGTTTTGCCGCAATTAAGCGAAGCGTCGACATCGATTCTCAATCTCGACAAGCTCACTTATGCGGGGAACCTGCATAATCTGGAGAGTGTTGCGGGCGACCCGCGCTACGAGTTTATGCAGGGCGACATCGCAGATCGCGCTGCGGTGGGATCGCTATTGCAGAAATACCGGCCTGGTGCCATCGTGCATTTCGCCGCCGAGAGCCACGTCGACCGCTCGATCCGCGGGCCGGACGCCTTCATTCGGACCAATATCGACGGAACATTCGCGCTGCTGGAGGAGACGCGGTCATACTGGGCCGCACTCTCCGAAGAGGAGCGCAAGAGTTTTCGCTTCCTGCACGTATCTACCGATGAAGTGTACGGGTCGCTCGGTCCGGGGGATCCACCGTTTTGTGAAACGACCGCGTACGCTCCAAATAGCCCATACGCAGCGTCGAAGGCTGCATCGGATCACTTGGTGCGCGCGTATCACCATACATACGGACTGCCTACGCTTACCACGAATTGCTCCAACAACTATGGGCGCTTCCAGTTTCCGGAGAAGCTGATTCCGCTGATGATTCTGAATGCTCGAGAGGGGAAACCTCTGCCAGTCTACGGAGATGGGAAGAACGTCCGCGACTGGCTTTACGTGGAGGATCACTGCGAGGCAATCGGGACTGTGCTGCGCCACGGAAAGCCGGGAGAGACGTATAACATTGGGGGCTGGAACGAGAAGCCGAACATCGAGATCGTGCAGATGGTTTGCGATCTTGTGGATGAGTTTTTGCCGCGCTCCGGTGCATCGCGAAGGGAACTGATTACGTTTGTGAAAGACCGGCCCGGACACGACCGCCGCTACGCGATCGATGCCCGCAAGATCGAGCGAGAATTGGGGTGGAAGCCGAAGGAGACTTTCGAGAGCGGGATTCGCAAAACGGTGCGCTGGTATCTCGACAACGATTCGTGGGTGCGCGACGTGACCAGCGGAAGTTACCGGCAGTGGATTGCGACGCATTATTCCGGTTAGCAGCGGATTGGGCGACACATCACGGGCGTTTCATCCGACATGATGAAAAAGAGCACGCAATACAAAGGCATCATACTGGCGGGCGGATCGGGGACGCGTCTCTATCCCGTGACGCAGGCCATGGGAAAAAGTCTTTTACCCGTCTACAACAAGCCAATGATCTACTATCCGCTATGCACGCTCATGCTGGCGGGGATTCGAGAGATATTGGTTATCTCCACGCCTGAAGACCTTCCCAAATTCCAAACGCTGCTGCGAGACGGTGGCCAATATGGCATTCACCTTCATTACCGTGCGCAACCGAAGCCCGATGGGATTGCCCAGGCCTTCTTGCTAGGGGAGGAGTTCATCGCTGGAAGTCCTTGCGCTCTGGTGCTGGGCGACAACATTTTCTACGGGCATGATCTGGCAAAGGATCTGCGAGCATCGTCGGAAAAGGCGGGAGGAGCCCGGGTTTTTGCTTACCCGGTGCACGACCCGGAGCGCTATGGCGTAGTGGAGTTTGACGCGAACGGACGCGCACAGACCATAGAGGAAAAGCCCAAGCAGCCGAAGTCGAGATACGCCGTCACTGGGCTTTATTTTTACGATTCTCAGGTCGTGGAGATCACGAAGTCGCTAAAGCCCAGTGCGCGCGGTGAACTCGAGATCACCGACGTCAACCAGGCGTATTTGAAGAAGGGGCAACTGGAAGTCGTGGTCATGGGACGCGGCATGGCCTGGCTGGATACGGGAACGCATGAGTCTCTGATGGAGGCTGCGCTCTACATTCAGGCAATCGAAAAGCGGCAAGGTCTGATGGTGGCGTGCCCGGAGGAGATCGCGTACAGATCGGGTTACATTACAGCGGAACAGGTGGAAAAGATTGGGAGTTCGATGAAGAACAGCAGTTACGGTACGTACCTGCTGCAGTTATTGCGGGAAAAAGTATTCTGAGAAGGGGCTGCCAAGCTGCGGCTGCCATGGACGCCATCAAAAAAATATCGACTTCTTTGCCTGACATCTTTGTGTTGGAGCCACGAGTATTTGGCGACGAACGCGGATTTTTTCTGGAAAGCTACAACGAGAAAGTCTTTGCGGAAGTGGGGATCAGGGACCGGTTCGTGCAAGACAACCATTCATTTTCGACGCGGAATGTACTGCGAGGATTGCATTACCAAATTCGACAGGCACAGGGGAAACTCGTGCGCGTAGTGGATGGGGAGATTCTTGACGTGGCGGTGGATCTGCGCCGGAGTTCTCCGACGTTTGGCCGATGGGAAGCGGTACGCCTGTCAGGTAAAAATAAACGGATGATGTGGATTCCGGCCGGATTCGCGCATGGGTTCCGGGTGACCTCGGAGACGGCGCATGTGCTGTACAAAGCGACCGACTATTATGCGCCGGAATACGAACGTACCGTGGCATGGAACGATCCAGACCTGAAGATTGATTGGGGTCTGGATGTCGATCCTGTCGTTTCCGCAAAAGATCAACGCGGCATTGCGCTGCGCAAGGCCGAGACCTTCAAATAACTCTTGGGGCAATCACACAATGAAGGTGATGATCGTTGGTGCTACGGGTTTGCTCGGCAAAGCGCTGATGCGCGAGTGGAGTGGAGACGAGATTCTGGGTTTGGGCTCGCGCGACTTGGATATTCGCGACGTGGCGCAGGTGCAGAAGACCGTGAAGAAGATCGATCCGGAGTGGATTGTGCTCTCGGCAGCCTACACCGACGTGGATGGCTGCGAGAGCAAACCGGAACTTGCGCTTTCGGTGAACCGCGATGGAGTAGTAAATGTTGCGGAAGCGGCCAGGGACGTTGGTTCGAAGCTGCTGTTTCTCAGCTCAGACTATGTGTTCGACGGGAGAAAGACCTCTCCTTATGATATGGATGACGCGCGAAATCCGCAGAGCATCTACGGGCGTTCGAAGGCGGAGGCGGAAGTCAAGCTGTTGGCAACGTTGCCCAGTTGTTGCATCGCAAGAACTTCATGGTTGTTCGGGACCGGCGGCAAATGTTTTCCGGATACCATTCTGAAACTGGCGGCGAGCAGGCCAACTCTGGATGTCGTCGATGATCAGCGCGGGTGCCCGACTTACGCGGTGGACCTGGCGAGAGCGATCATCGCATTGTGCCGCAAAGGTGCCAGCGGGATTGTGCATGTGACGAATGCCGGGGAATGTTCCTGGTTTGAGTTCGCGCAGGAAATTGTGAAGAGTGCGGGCTTGGCCACGGAGGTCAGGCCTGTGAGCAGCCAGCAAATGGCACGTCCGGCGCCGCGACCCGCGTACTCGGTTCTTTCGGCAACAAGCCTGCGGCGGTATGGCATCGAAATGCCGGGGTGGAAGGACGCGTTGGGGAGATATCTAAAAGAGCGGAGCAACTGAGGTCCGAGGCATTGCCTCGCCCAACGCGGGCTGTTAGGATGCCGCGGGGTTCACGCCAAGTGAAAGTAATCCAGAACTACATTGAGGGGATGTTCGTTCGCGGCAAGCGCGAGTTTGCCGACGCGAACCCGGCGGACGGAAGTGTCATTGCACAGGTCACGGAAGCAGATCAAAGCCAGGTTGATGCTGCGGTGCAGGCAGCACGCAAGGCGTTGCGCGGAGAGTGGGGCCGGCTCGGCGTTAGAGAGCGGGCGGCGCGATTGCACAAAGTTGCGGACGTGATCGAAGCGCGGTTCGATTGCCTCGTTCCGGCAGAAGTTGCGGACACAGGGAAGCCAGTGTCGTTGGCCTCTAGACTGGATGTTCCGCGAGCCGCTGCGAACTTTCGCGTGTTCGCCGACGTGATCAAGACTGCGGGCCTGGAATCGTTTCAGACCGAAACTTCAGATGGAAAGAGCGCGCTCAATTATGCGGTCCGCAAACCGCTGGGCGTGGTGGGAATCATCACTCCCTGGAATCTCCCCCTTCTGTTGCTCACGTGGAAGGTGGCACCGGCGCTAGCTTGCGGCAATACGGTGGTGGTGAAGCCCTCCGAGGAGACTCCGGCGACGGCGACGCTTCTGGCTGAGGTCATGCAGCAGGCTGGAATTCCGGATGGGGTTTATAACGTTGTGCATGGGTTCGGCCCGAACTCCGCGGGCGAATTTCTCACGCAGCATCCGGATGTGAACGCGGTAACTTTCACCGGGGAGTCGCAAACGGGAGCGGCGATCATGAAGACCGTTGCCGCATCGGTGAAGCCGGTATCTTTCGAACTGGGCGGCAAGAATGCCGCAATTGTGTTTGCCGACTGCGAATTCGAAGATGCAGTGAACGGAATCGCGGAAGCGACATTCCTCAATACCGGCCAGGTTTGCCTGTGCGCCGAGCGGGTCTATGTGCAACGTGCGATTTTCGATCGATTCGTCTCGGCTCTCAAGGTTAAAGCTGAGAGTTTGCGGATGGGGTCGCCTCTCGAAAAGGCCACAGAATTGGGGCCGCTGATTTCCGCCCAGCATCGAAACAAAGTTCTGTCGTATTACGAGTTGGCCCGGGAAGAAGGCGCTACGGTAGTGACTGGGGGCGGCACCCCGCACTTTGGCAACTCTCTCGACAACGGCTTCTACGTGCAACCGACGATCTATACTGGATTGGCGGAGTCGGCGCGCTGCGTGAAAGAAGAAATATTCGGGCCGGTCTGCCATGTCGCTCCTTTCGACACGGAAGAGGAAGCGGTGGCCATGGCGAACGACACGAAGTATGGCCTCGCGGCGTCGATCTGGACGACCGACTTGAAGCGCGGCCATCGCGTCGCGCAGCAGATGAATGTGGGCATCACGTGGGTGAATTGCTGGTTCTTGCGTGACCTGCGAACGCCTTTTGGCGGCGTGGGACTTTCGGGGATCGGGCGCGAGGGCGGCATACATTCCATGAATTTTTATTCAGAGCTGAACAATATTTGCATTCGGCTGTGATCGCATCGATCTGGCGGACGCAGAACATGGGGAAAGTCGAAAGCAAGGTAATCGCGGGAAAGGCGAAGCCGCGCGGCAAGTATCCGCACGTCAAGCGCGCCGGAGACTTTCTAATTGTGTCGGGCACAAGCGCGCGCCGCGCAGATAACACGATTGCCGGAGCGGAAGTCGATGAGTTTGGAACAACGCATCTCGACATTCGTGTGCAAACGGCCGCCGTCATCGAGAATGTGCGCGATATCCTGCGATCTGCGGGCGCAGACCTCAAGGATGTCGTCGAGGTTACCTCGTATCTGGTGAGCATGAATGACTTCGCAGGATACAACGAGGTCTACGGCCAATATTTCACGCACGAGGGGCCGGCCAGAACGACCGTGGCCGTGCACCAGTTGCCGCATCCGCACCTGCTGATCGAAATCCGGGCAGTCGCGTACAAGCCGGAGAAATAGGAGGCGCTATGCCATCCATCAAGTAATTGAAGGCATTCAAATTTCAGAAGTGGATCGAGGAGAACAAGGAAAAATTCAAGCCTCCCGTGGGCAACGCGCAGGTGTGGGAAGACGGCGAGATGATGGTGACGGTGGTCGGAGGTCCGAACGCTCGGCGCGATTATCACGACGATCCGACGGAGGAATTTTTCTATCAACTGAAGGGGAACATTTTTCTCCGGCTCATGGAGACTCCGGGCAAGCCCCCGATTGAAGTTCCGATCAAAGAGGGAGAGATTTTTCTGCTGCCGAAGCACATGCGGCATTCGCCGCAGAGGCAGGGGGGAAGCATCGGAGTAGTGGTAGAGATGCCTCGGCCGGATGGGGCTCTCGATGGTTTCGAGTGGTATTGCCAGAACTGTCATCAACTCGTGCATCGTGCGGAAGTGAAGCTGAAGAGCATCGTGCGCGACCTTCCGCCCCTCTTTGAGCAGTTCTATGGCAACGAAAGCCTGCGCAAGTGCAAACACTGCGGCGCGGTTCATCCCGGTAAACAGTGAAGATGCCAGTCATCGACATCCACAATCATTTCTTTCCACGCACCTGGCCCGATCTGGCGGCGCGCTACGGTACTCCGGACTGGCCGTGGATTAAGCATACGGAGCCGGGCAAGGCGGAAATAATGGTGGGAGCCCGATTCTTCCGCCATATCTACTCTGCTTGTTGGGATCCGGAAGTGCGCCTGCAGGAGATGGATCGCGACGGCGCCGATATGCAAGTGATCTCGGCGACGCCGGTGCTGTTTGCCTATGAGCGCCCGGTGGAGCACGCGCTCGATTGCGCTCGTTTATTCAATGATGCAGCTCTTGAGTTGTGTGCGCGAGGCAAGGGCAGATTGAAGTCGCTGTGCCAGGTTCCGCTCCAAGATATTGACGCATCGTGCAAGGAATTGACCCGCTGCATGCGCGCGGGACATCTGGGTGTGCAGATTGGAAATCATGTCGGCGAGAAAAATCTGGATGATCCGGGCATTGTCACCTTCCTGCACCATTGTGCCGACGAAGGCGCGGCGGTGCTGGTGCATCCGTGGGACATGCTTGGCCAGCCGCGGATGCCGAAATACATGATGCCGTGGACGGTCGGCATGCCCGCTGAGACGCAACTTGGCATCGTCGCGATGATTCTGAGTGGCGCATTCGACAAGCTCCCGGCAAATTTACGTATCTGCTTCGCGCATGGAGGAGGGAGTTTCGCGTTCTTGTTGGGGCGGCTGGAGAATGCGTGGCAGCATCATCCTGTGGCTCACGGCGTTTGTGAATTGTCGCCGAGCAAGTATCTGAACCGCTTCTACGTGGATTCGGCCGTGTTCGATCAACGAGCGCTGCAGTTTCTGGTCGAGACGATGGGAGCGGAGCGGGTGATGCTCGGTTCGGATTACCCGTTTCCATTGGGTGAACATGGGATCGGAAATCTGATTCGGAAGAGCGCGTTGCCTGCGAAGGTTAAAGGGCGCCTTCTAGGCGAAAATGCCAGGCGATTCCTTGGACTGAAGGAACCAGCGGATGGCGGCGAACAAGCTGGGTCGACGTACGCCCTGACGGTGCCTCACGGTGATCAGCTTACGTACAGTTCGTACCTCAAGGTTCCAGAATTGCTCGAATTGCAGCATCCCCAGTCGACGCCGCAACATCACGATGAGCTTCTGTTCATCATCGTGCACCAGACTTACGAATTGTGGTTCAAAGAATTGTTGCATGACCTGGACGCAGTGGTGGCGAATCTGCAAGCTGCGGGAGCCAATCCGGAGTCGCATGATGACGTCTATGAGGCAGCACGTTTGCTGCGGCGCTGCACCGAAATCACGCGGGTACTGATCGAGCAATTCACTATTCTCGAAACTATGCTGCCGACGCACTTTCTTGCCTTTCGCGGCAAGCTGGAGCCTGCCAGCGGATTTCAGTCGGAGCAATTCCGCGAGCTGGAGTTCTTGTGCGGCCTGAAGGACGAGAAGATGCTGCGTTACCACAGGCCGACGCCCGAAGCGTATGCACAACTCGAACGGCGGCTACGAGAGCCTTCACTGCATGATGTGTTTTTTGGAGCGCTACGCGCGATGGGCAAGCTGAACACCGACAACAACACAACCGAGCACGACAAATTCGAAGCACGCGCTCGCTCCGTGCTGTCGCTCTATCGCGACGAGCACCGCCATCGCGACTGGATCGACGTATGCGAGCGGCTGACAGAGTTTGACGAACTCGTCGTAAGTTGGAGATTACGTCACATTCAACTTGTGGAGCGCGTCATCGGCGCACGCATGGGGACTGGCGGCAGTGCCGGATCGTCGTATCTGAAACTTACGCTCGACAAGAAATTCTTCCCGGAACTCTGGGAGGCGAGAACGCTGCTGACGGAGTAGCGAACTCACCTCGAATCGATCTCGCACTCCTCCTTATGAACCGCAAAGCCGAGACTGTCACGCTGATTGGCGCCGGGCTCAACGGGCCGCTGCTCGGTCTCGGACTGGTGAAGCGCGGCTTCAAAGTTGAAATCTACGAGAGGCGTCCCGACATGCGGCGCGTGCACATGAGCGCCGGACGCTCGATCAATCTGGCTCTGTCTACGCGAGGTATCCACGCCCTCAAGGAAGCGGGTTTATGGGGCGAAATGCAAAAGATCGTCATTCCGATGAAGGGAAGGATGATGCATTCCCAGTCATCGGGGTTGACGTTCCAGCGATACGGCAAAGACGATTCTGAGGTTATCAATTCCATTTCCCGGGCTGAATTGAATATTGCGCTGATGAATGCCGCTGAGGCGCAAGGAGTGAAGATCTTCTTTCAGCAACGCTGCGCCGGCATTAATCTCAAGACCGGGACGCTTCACTTGCGCGACGAGCAGAGTGTGGAGGAGCGAACTGTCAAATCCGGCGTTGTGATCGGGTGTGACGGCTCTGCATCGGCGATTCGCGGGGAAATGCTAACACTGAATCGCTTCAATTTCTCGCAGCAGTATCTCGACTACGGCTACAAAGAGCTCACAATTCCCGCCGGTCCGGCCGGGAAGGATGTGATCGAGACAAATACTCTGCATATCTGGCCGCGTGGCAACTACATGCTGATCGCGCTGCCCAATGTAGACGGCACATTTGCCTGCATTTTGTTCCTGCCGTTCGAGGGGCCAGACAGCTTCGAGCAATTGACCCAGCCTTCGGCAGTGGTGGCGTTTTTCAAGGGGCGATTCCCTGACGTTGTTTCACTGATGCCGGACCTTGCCAACAACTTCTTCACGAACCCTACAGGGGCCATGGTGACTATCAAGTGCTCCCCGTGGCACGTGGAAGGTCGTGCGCTCTTGCTGGGCGATGCGGCGCATGCGATCGTTCCCTTCTTTGGACAGGGCATCAATTGTGGCTTCGAGGATTGCACGATCTTTCTGGAACTGCTCGATCAATATGGCGCGGACTGGGAGAAAGTATTCAGAGAGTTTGAAAAGGCGCGAAAGGTTAACACGGATGCGATTGCCGATCTGGCAGTCGAAAACTTCGTGGAGATGAGAGATCGCGTGGCGGATCCGCGATTCCTTTTTCGCAAGAAGGTGGAATTGGCATTGGAGGCAAAGTATCCGCAGCTCTTTGTGCCCAAATACGCAATGGTGACATTTCACCGAATCCCTTATGCTACGGCCCTCAAGCGCGGGCAGGTGCAAGACCGCATGTTGACGGAGCTGTGTGATCGTATCGAACAGGTCGAGGATCTCGACTGGAACATGGCCGATCGACTCATCCACAGTGAACTGGCTCCACTGGAGTTATCTTGAGCGTCTCACCATTTCAACTCGGCAAAGAATTTGCTGCGGCAATGGATGCCCGAGACTCTCTCGCACGTTTTCGCGAGCGCTTTTGTATTCCGAAAACAAAGAGCGGAGCAGACTGGATCTATCTCTGCGGGCATTCTCTTGGTCTACAGCCGAAGACCGCCCGCTCTTATATCGAGCAAGAGCTAAGGGATTGGGCAGATCTCGGGGTCGAAGGGCACTTCCACGCGAAAAATCCGTGGATGCCATATCACCGGCTGCTGACTCAACAGACGGCCGCGCTGGTCGGAGCTGAACCGGCTGAAGTCGTCGTGATGAATTCTCTCACGGTGAATTTGCACCTGATGATGGCATCCTTCTACCGGCCAACCCCGCAAAGACACAAAATCCTCATCGAACGTGGAGCATTTCCCTCGGATCAATACGCCGTGAAATCGCAGATTGTCTTCCATGGATTCGATCCGGCCGTGTCGCTTATCGAACTGACGCGTCGCGAAGATGAATCCTGCATACGCAACGAAGATATCGACTCAGTGATTGAACGTGAAGGCAACTCGATTGCTCTCATCCTGCTTGGCGGAGTGAACTACGCCACCGGCCAGTTGTTCGACATAGCAGGAATTACTCGAGCCGGACACGCGAAGGGATGTACCGTTGCATTCGACCTCGCCCACGCAGCCGGGAATGTACCGTTACATCTGCATGACTGGGGGCAGGATTTCGCGGTGTGGTGCAGCTACAAATACCTGAACGGTGGTCCCGGATGCGTCGCCGGGTGCTTCGTTCACGACCGGCACTCACACGCGCGGCACTTGCCGCGCTTCGCCGGTTGGTGGGGGCATAACGAAAAGATCCGTTTTCAGATGGGACCGGAGTTCCAGCCAATGGCCGGGGCAGAAGGATGGCAGTTGAGCAATCCTCCGATCCTCGCGCTGGCTCCGTTGCGCGCATCGATGGAGATCTTCTCCGAGGCTGGAATGGAGCGATTGCGAGCGAAGAGTGTGTCGCTCACGGGCTACCTGGAATTCCTTTTGCATCAACAGGCTTCGTCCAGCTTTTCCATCATCACACCTCGGGAAGAAATTCGACGAGGCGCCCAATTTTCGATTCGGTTGCCGCATCAGGGGCGCGCGTTGTGCGATAGGCTGGCAGCTGAGGGAGTCATCGGAGATTGGCGTGAGCCGGACACATTCCGCGTCGCACCTGTACCGCTATATAACTCCTACCTGGATGTTTATCATTTCGTGGAGCGGTTCTCAGCAGCCCTTTAGAAAGATTCCTGTATTCGACTGCGAGTTACCTCGGTAATATCCGAGTAGTTTCAAGCGAACATACAATCGGTACCGTGGGGGGTGCTCCGCTCCATAACGGACGGAAGTGGCTGCTTGGGATCGGCGCGGTAGTGTGCGTCCACGTCGCGATCTCGATCCTGGTGCCGCGCAGCTTCGCGCTCACCGCATTTGGCGACGTCTTCCAGAATGTCGTTTTACTGTGCGCCACTGTCGCCTTTCTCGCGAACATTCGAGCGGCTTCTCCGAAACCCCGCTTTTTCTGGGCCCTGATGGGGCTCGGGCTGGTGATGTGGCTAGTGTCGCAAGTTATGTGGACGTATTTCGAAGTCTACTTGCGGCACGAGGCGCCAAACCCATTTGTGGGTGATGTCATTCTCTTTCTCCACATCGTTCCGATGATGGCGGCTGTGGCGATTCAGCCCCACGTGCAGCAAGATGATCGCGCAACCCGAGTTGGTACACTCGATTTCGCGCTGCTGCTGACATGGTGGTTGTTTTTGTATCTGTTTGTCGTTATCCCCTGGCAATACTTACATCCGTCGGAAGTGGTATACGGCAGGAGCTTCGATCTTCTCTATGTGTGCGAAGAAATCGTTCTGGCGGGCGGGCTATTCCTGGTGTGGCGCCGGAGCCGGGGAGCATGGCGAGACATTTATTTTCATTTCTTCGCAGCGACGCTGCTTTACTGCGTGGCTTCGCTTATGGCCAGCGAGGCTATCGATTTACATCTTTACTACACGGGCAGCCTGTTCGATGTTCCACTCGTCGCTTCCATGGCGTGGTTTGTGCGCATCGGGTTCCTGGCGCG
>VFSW01011146.1_pt1 | contig 12664 bp, 9 predicted proteins | sample 5358111 | NCBI WGS metagenome assembly VFSW01 (sample SAMN11554181, study PRJNA540505) | mine drainage metagenome | isolation source: sediment from site ElyBrook_90M | place: USA: Ely Copper Mine, Vershire, VT | collected 2017 | reverse complement strand
AGATCAGCGCGCTGACGCTGGCCGATTTGTTTCCTCAGACCTTCCATCTGGAGACGGTGGTTCATCTGCGGCGCGCCTGATTGGCTGTGCGAAGAGAGTCCGCATCCGGGATGCTCACACCTACGCTCAGTCCCGCGCCGTCGATCCTTCGGCTCTCAGAGAATCTGCTCCGTACAGTTGAGGGCCAGGTCACGGATGTTGGAGCTGTTCGCGATGAGACGGTTCCAGATAGAGAGGTGACGGCGCAGCGAGTCGATCTCATCGTGCGCAGCATCGAGGTCGTGACGGACACAATCGACGTGCAGCAGCCCGCACAAGGCGGGGTACATGTCACCGTGCGATAGCCGCAGGGCGCATCCCGCCTCGTGCCGATCCGGTGCGGACAGACGATTTGCGCAGTTCTGCGACGGCTGCCGCCGGAGGTGTACCGCTCTGCCGGGGTCTGGAACCGAAGGGATTTTCTGCTTGGCCAAGACATTGCGGCAACCGCATCCGCACAAGTGGAAGATGTGACGGTCCTAAGCCAGCCCGAAGCGAATCTATCCGTTTGCAACCTCGCGTGGGGCGCTACGCGCTGCGCCGCAGTCTGCATTGCCTGCGCAGACAAGCCCTCTGCAGTGACGCCGCGGCTGTTTTGCGTGGCCGAAGCATCTGCAGTCTTGCCGCCCGGCCACCTTCACCGGAAATGCCAGCGGTGGCTCGCGTCAAATCCGGCGGCAATGCGCTTTCGGTGATTGGCCCCTCGCGCTGAGGCTCCTCTGACAACGGAGCCACGGCAAGAGCGACTGCGCCGCGACAGGCATCGTCTAGGGAGGCTGCTCGGCCTTGCGCACGGCGCTTCGAGCCGTATCGTTCACGGACTCGCGCGAAGACGCGGCCGACCTACCGGCAGCCGGCGCCTGCGGCTGAGAGGAGGTTTCTACCGTTGCCTCCGCCCCAAAACGGGGCGCCGTTTGCACATGGGTCTCGTGACCCGCCGCGACGAGGATTCCATCCACTTCACCCTGGCCCAGGCCTGGCCGATCCGCATGTAACGCATACGTTCCGGCAGGCGGCCTTTTGAAGCGATATGCGCCGTTTTGACCGGATGTGGATCGCTGCTCCTCCCCGGTCGTCTGATTGCGCAGAGTGCGCGGCGCCGGAGACGGGCGCGAGTAGAGGTCGGTCAGCCGCCCTGCCACGGCACCGGAAGCCGATTGGGCTCATGCAGCTGCGCCTGCGCCGAACACCGCGGCCAGACCCAGCAGCTTCCACCAGCATTATCCTGCTGTTGAGCGAACCCGTCTTGTGGCAGATTACGGGGAAAATGACCTTCCACTGCGCGGCCCGCTCTTTCGGCTGGTTCGTCGCCGGCGCATTTCCAGACAATCGCAGAAAGCCTCGATCCTGCGATACTCCCTTTGCCATGGCAGTGAAGTTACTCCGAGTTTTGGAGCATTCTCATGCGTCCCCAATCGGGCGCTGGTCGCTCTCACGACCGAAGGTCACATGGGCGCGTCGAGTCGCAGCAAAACACAACCCTGAACGGTTCGATACACTGAAGAGACGGCACTCTGCCGCAAAAAGGCACAGAGACGCGGACTGCGCATTGAGTCCGGGCTGAGGTACGCGAAGCAGGCCCATGTTTATTGATGAAGCCAAAATTCGGGTGAAAGCCGGCGACGGGGGGAACGGCTGCATGGCCTTCCGGCGGGAGAAGTTCGTTCCGCGCGGCGGTCCCTCCGGCGGCGACGGTGGGCGTGGTGGCGACGTCGTCATGCAGTCATCGCAGCGGCACAACACGCTGATCCACTTCCGCTATAACCCTGAGCACAAGGCCCAGCGCGGCGAGCACGGTATGGGCTCCAACTGCACCGGGCAGGACGGCGAGTCGGTCGTGCTGCAGGTTCCCGTCGGCACGGCGCTTTACGATGAGGAAACCGGTGAGCTGGTGCATGACTTCGCGCAGCCCGACGAGCGCATCGTCGTCGCCAAGGGCGGGCGTGGCGGGCGTGGCAATCAGCACTTTGCCACGAGCACGCATCAGGCTCCGCGGGAACATGAACTGGGCCGCCCTGGCGAGGAGCGCCGCTTCCGGCTGGAACTGAAACTGCTGGCCGATGTGGGCCTGGTCGGGTATCCCAATGCAGGGAAATCCACCCTGATCGCGCGCATCTCTGCCGCGAAGCCGAAGATCGCGGACTATCCATTCACCACGCTTGAGCCGAACCTCGGGGTCGTGAGCGTCGGCGAGGAGCCGGAACGCCGATCCTACGTGGTGGCGGATGTGCCGGGTCTCATCGAAGGCGCGCATCTCGGCTCGGGACTCGGCACGCAATTTCTGCGCCACATCGAACGCACGCATGTGCTTGCGCACCTGGTCGATGTTTCTGATGCGTCGGGACGCCCCGACCCGGTCGAAGACTTCAAGGTCATCAACAAGGAACTGACGAGCTTTGGACATGGCCTCGATGGGAAGCCAATGATTGTCGTCGCGACCAAGATCGACGCGGCTAATCCGGATAAGCTGAAGAAACTGCAAACGCACGCCAAGCGCAGAAAGCTGGAGTTCCATGCCATCTCGGCGGTCACCGGCGAAGGCATAGAGGATCTGAAGTGGGCGCTGGCCAGGCGGCTGCAGATTCCGGAAGCGTGATCTCTGCGCCATCACCTTCTCTTTCCCGTTCCGCGATTGGTTGAGTGTGGACGCGTTTGATCCAGGGGGATGTACATCCATCGTCCACGCCCCTGCTCAAGCAGTTGCGCTAGCCTCCACTCGCGCCGGCCATCGCACGGGTACAAAGAAGGTCGAGCATCCAGGGAAGGACCGACTCCGCGCGCGATTCACCCCATGGAGTAAACTGTCTACCCATGCGATGAAGATGGCAGAGCGTTCCATCCACGAGCTTGTTCAAGCCTGCGCACACTCCGCGGACACCGCAGACTGGGAAGAATTTCTCAGCCGGTGCACACCTGTCGTCCGCTCCGTCGCAGCTCACATGGCCCGCCGCTGGACGGGGTCCGCTTCATCCAGTCAGGTGCTCGACATTGTGCAGGAGGTCTTCCTAAGGCTTTGCGAACGGGAGCGCCGCATCCTTCGTGAGTTTGTACCCAGGGGCGAGGCATCTTTCTTCGCACTTCTTCGCGTGATTGCAGCTTCTGTGGCGAGCGATTTTTTCCGGAGGCAGTACTCTGCCCGACGGGGTGCGCAGCAGACGACCACCGGCCTCGACGAAAACAGTGGAAGCGTTCAGTCCGGCACAAATTCGTCCGACGTCAAGATGCATCAAAACGTGCTTTTCTCGGAGATTGACAGCCGGATGGTGGCGGCTTCGGACGCTGTCTCGACGCGGGATCGCGCTATCTTCTGGCTGTACTTCCGGCAGGGCTTTACGGCCGAAGAGATCGCGGGCCTGCCGGCCGTGCATCTTTCGCCCAAGGGCGTGGAGAGCGTCCTGCGGCGCATCACCCAATGGCTTGCCCGGTCGCTGGACCCATCCGGCGCCGCGGCTCGTGGCGACTCGCCCGAGAACTGGTCCAAGAAATCGAGAAACATCTCCGCAACGCGTGAAGGAAGAAGCGCAAATCTTGCGATCTTTCTTGCAGATGCACATGACCACTTGGACAAATCCGCTGAAGGCTCTGCACCCCAGTCCGGCGCGGCGCATTCTTTGGGGGACTGCATAGGATGAAGTCGAGCTTTCGCATCGCTTTTGACCGGCGCGCTGCACGGGCCGCATCCTCGGACTCGGCCGGGAGCGCGTCCTGCCCCGATCTCGCAGTCTGGATATCGCTGGCAAACGATGCACTGCAACGAAGGGAACTCGATGCGCTCCTCCTCCATTGCTCTCACTGCGATGAATGCCTTGAGGTGCTGAAGCAGAGCAGCGCGACGCTGGCAGAGAGGTTTGCAGCCGAAAACGCCGACGGAGTCGAGCCGGTTGGTTTCCCTCCGTCCTTGTGGCTGCATCGTCTCGCAGCCGAGCTTGCGACCTCTCCGCGTCGGGCGCCGCGAGCGGTGGCAATCCGAAGAATCGTCGGATGGACGGCCGCGTTTGCGTCCGTCGCATTTGCGGTTGCTGGCGTTCTGGTCTGGCGCTCACGTCAGAGTGCGCCAGAAAGACTGCTGGCTCTCGCTTACGCACACGATCGCTTTCTGGATCTGCGCATTCCTGATGCTCCCTTTGCGGCACGCACGGCCGAGTCGCACGCACGCGGCACCGGTCTCCATCCAGAGGGTTCTTCGCTGCTGAGCGCGCGCGCCGAGATCGCCCGGCATCTTGAGAATTCTCCGTCCGATCCGTATTGGCTGGCTTTGCGTGCGCGGGCCGATCTACTCGACGAAAACTATGATGCAGCCATCGACACCCTCGACCGCTTGATCGCTTCAGGCCCGGCGACGCCGAGCCTGCTCACCGACGAAGCCTCGGCCTACTTTCAGCGCGGCATCGCAACGGGCAGCGAAAACGACCGCGCGACGGCTCTCGACTCCTTGCGCCGCGCCGACGAATTGGCACCGGATGATTCCGTGGTTCTGTTCAACGAAGCGCTCGTGATGGAAGACCGGGCTCAGTTGATGAATGCAGTCGAGACCTGGAATCGCTACCTCAAGTTCGAGCGAGATCCGCAATGGCTTGCCGAGGGCCGCAGACATCTTGCTGACCTGGAAGAGAAGCTCAACAGGATCAAGTCCCACCAGAGCCACATGACGCAGGATCTCAGCTCGCCCGAGGCGCAGCGAGCGCTTGCGGCAGACGCGGCAGCACTGGCTGCGGTGGATGAGGAGCTTTCGACCACGCTGCTGCCGGACATTCTGAATGTCGCTTTCCCGCTGCCCGCCGACCGCTCGCGCGGCTCGCCCTGCGCCCCGCAATGCGCCGCAGCCCGCCAGCTCCTGTCCGCGCTTGCTGCTTCCCTGGTAGAACATCACCGCGATCCCTGGCTCTCGCAATTCCTTCCCGACCCTCATCGTCCCGTCCCTCCTGCTTTCGTTACCGCTGCCCGGCAGGTCGCCGGCGCGATCCTGGCCGACAATGCCGGAAACTACCTGCAAGGGATGCGCCTGTCTCAGGCGGGCGCATACGGCTTTCGGCGTGCCGGTAATGACGCAGGCGCGGATCGCGCGTGGCTTGAATACGCCTACGCATCGCAGCGCCTGGGCAGGCTGCGCCAATGCAGCAGCGCCGCGCGCGGCCTGGTTAACACTGATCGTGACTTCGTCTGGATTCAGTCCAACAGCCTGACCGAAGTGGGCATCTGCGACGAAGGTCCAGGCGCAGTGGCAGAGGTCAATCCGCTGTACAAGCGTGCGAACGCTCTGGCCCTGGAGCATGGCTATGCGCTGCTTGCAATGCGGGTGCAGAACCAGATAGCGGGCAGCGCCCTTGAAGCTGGAGATATCGAATCGACCTGGCACACCTGCCTGCAGACGATGCAGCAGTTCTATGCAGGCGACTACCCCGCCTTCCGCGGATACACGATCCTCGCCGGCCTTGCCGAGGCGGAAAAGTCTACGCCGCGCGCGCATCTGGAGCTGCTGCTGCAGCGTGAATTGCTGGACCTGCTTGAGCTGACTCCGAGCCAGGACCTCATTCCATCGCAGCGCTACGATCTTGCCATCGCCGCCATCCGGGCCGGCGCCGCAGAAGAAGCGCGACAGCAGCTTGCCGAGGTACGAGCTGAATTGGCGCAACAACACGACGAGCCCTCGCTACGCACCTTTCTGGCCGACAGTGAAATTGCCCTGGCGAGCCTCTCCGTCTCCCGTAATGACCTTCCCTCTGCATCGCAACTCCTGGACTCGGCGCAGGCGCACATGGCCGGCACGGACGACGAATCGGAACTCGCTGCCTATGCTGCTGCCAGAGGCCAGCTCGATCTGGCTCTCGGCCACCCCGGAGACGCAGAGCCGGCTCTACGCGACGCCATACAGCACGCCGAAGCGGGCGGCGCGCACCGAGACGCATCCGACGTCGCTCTTGCCCGCGGAAATCGGGATCTCTATGCGACACTCGCAGGCATCTGGCTTGCTGAGGAAAGACCGGGCGCGGAGATCCTCGCCCTGTGGGAGCGCTATCGTCTGCGTATTTTGGGTCACACTGTCCCCGCGTGTCGCAACGAGGACCTGAGCTGCCTTGCTCCACAGGTGAAGAGCGCGTGGGCATCAAAGGCGCAGGCACACGCGCAACTCATCGGTGAAATTCTTCTCCCGGATCGCATCCTCGATTACAGGAGCAACGGCACGGAGATTGTATGGACGCAGAGGCCCGTGGGGCAGGAACAAATTCTTTCAGCGGACGCTGCGCTGCAGCGGATTGTCGCGAGTCCCACAACCTCCCCAGCGTCGGTTGAGTCGACGGCCCGGCACACCGGAGATCTGCTCCTGCCCGACCTGCGCGGTCCGTCCACACCTGCTGCAACTCTACTGATAGAAGCCGACACGCTGCTTGGCAACCTGCCCTGGCCTGCGGTGGCGGGAGCAGCGGGCCCCATTGGGCTCACCTTCAACCTGCAGGATGTTCCTTCCCTGCTCCTGCCTCATGGTCGCTCCGTCGCGTCCGCCAGTTCCAAGCCTCTGATTATCGGCGCATCCATCGGCGCCGGATCCTCGATTCTTCTGCCCGAGGCATTGGATGAAGCTCGAGCCGTTGCCGCGATCGACCCGCGGTCCAGCGTGTTGCTTGCCTCGCAGGCCACACGAACCGCCGTGGAACAGAAGCTTGCCTCCGCCCCTTTGATTCACTTTGCAGGACACACTGGGGAATACCATCAGGCAACGCGGTTGCTGCTGGCTCCTTCCGGTGCGTCCAACGATCTGCCCTTCCTCGACGCTGATGAACTCCGCAGGCATCGTCCGCGCGCCGCCAGGCTCATCGTGCTCTCCGCTTGCTCCACGGGCCGGGATGAAGGTGCGTGGAATCATGGCATGGAGGACATGGTGGACATGCTCGCCGGAGCCGGCGTGCCGGAGGTGGTGGCGACACGCTGGGATATCGACTCCGCCTCGGCCGTTCTGCTGATGGAGGATTTCTACAGCAACCTTGCCCGCGACGTCAGCGTGCCCCAGTCGCTTACCCGCGCCCGCAGAGATCTCGCGCAGAATCCCCGCTATCGTCACCCGTATTTCTGGGCGGGCTATTATGCATCCGGAACCGCGACCAATGGCCTGAGTGCAGTGCTCCACGCCACAGGGGCACCGACCGCCGGTATCCATCACGCCCGCCAGTGACCGCCTCGATACACAACTCCATTCTCATGCTGTAGCCTTGTCCTGCTATGAAAATCACGGATCGCCGCTTTGCTGCACTGACCTGTTTTCTCATTGCGGGGCTCTCCACCGCCGCCCGCTGCCAGATGGTCTCGCCCTCGATCGACGCGCCGGGGCAGCCGTTCTCTTATTTCTCCGCACCGACCGACGAGATCGGGATGATGGACGCCGAGGCCGCAACGGAGATCACTCCCGAAGGCTATCTGCGCACCGGCTTTGGCGAGCTCATGTTCTTCTCTGGCCCCGAACTCAAGCCCACGCATGTGCGCATCCGCACGCTTGAGCAGGGCCATCTGCCGATCCTGCATTACCAGTTCGCGGGCAACGGCGTGCAGTATCGCTTCACGATGTTTTCGGCGACGCTCGATGGCAAGCCGGAAGGTGAGCTGGTGAACTTCATCCGCGTCACCATGAAGAACGAGGGCAGCGAACCCAACCGGGCCATCCTCGCAACGGGCATGCGATACGATGCGCCCAATAACACCGGCGCCACGCACGGCGACAATCGCTTCGACCGCCCGCACCAGGGGCGTTTTCCCGGCGACTATCGCCAGATTGGCGAAAAATTCGATCCGAACTGGACTTACTCTTTCACCGCAGATGGCTTCCTGCGCGACGGACGGCTCCTCTACACATTTCCCGAGGGCTACGCGAATCGCGGCTGGACTCTGCACGGCCGCTACAACTACCCGCAGGACATCTCCAGGCCCGAGCGTCTCGATGTGGACCCAACCGTCGCCGTTGGGATCGTCACCTACACACGCCTGCTCAAGCCCGGTGAAGAGTCCACACTCGACTTCAAGATGCCTGTGGTCCCCGCCACCGATGCCACGCCAATCCAGCAGGCATCGTTCGACGCCGCCCACACGCAGGTTGCCGCTTTCTGGAATCGCATTCTCGCAGAAGGCATGCAGATCGAACTACCCGAGCAGAAGCCCGTGGATACCTTCTATACCAACCTTCTCTACGATCTCATCGCGCGCGACCACATCGGGCCTGACTTCATTCAGACGGTCAACAAGCTTCACTATCACGAGTTTTACCTGCGTGACGGAGCCGACATCGTCCACAGCTACGATGTCACGGGCTATCCGCAAATAGCTGCGCAGGATCTCGCTTTCTTTGCCAAATCGCAAAAGCCCGACGGCAACTTCCTTTCGCAGCCGCAGCAGTACGACGGCTGGGGCGAGGCCGTGTGGGGCTATTCGCAACACTACCGTATGACCCACGACAATGCCTTCGCCGAATGGGCGATCCCGCAGATTGACCGCGCCGTGCGGTGGCTCAAGCAGGCGCGCGCCGCGGACCCTCTGCACATCATGCCCGCCAGCGACGTGCGCGACAATGAGTTTGTTCCCGGTCACCTCACCGGCTATAACTTCCTCGCGCTTTCGGGCCTCAAGCTCGCCGTCCAGATGGCGCACGAGACAGGCCATCTCGATCTGGCCGCATCGTGGCAGGCGGAGTATGACGATTACCGCGGGGCCTTTCTCAAGGTGCTCGACGAGCAGGCATCCGTGCATGACGGCTACATCCCGCCCGCGCTGGACGGGCAGAAGGGCGGCTATGACTGGGGCAACCTGCTCGCCGTGGTGCCCGAGCCTACGCTCGATCCGCACGATCCGCGCGTCACGGCCACGCTTAAGACAACCCAGGCGAAGTATGCCGAGGGAATCATGACCTACGGCGATGGCGAGTTTCTTCACCATTACCTCACCATCAAGAACACCATGACCGAGGCGATTCGCGGAGATCAGGAGCAGGCTCTGCGCGAGCTTTACGCGCTCCTGCTCCATACCAGCTCCACGCATGCTGGATTTGAATTTGCCATCCTGCCCTGGGGCGATCGCAACTTTCAGGACAACCTTGCGCCGCACGGCTGGTTCGCCGCCGAGTATCGCACTCTGCTGCGGACAATGCTTGTACGCGAAGACGGCAACGACCTGCATCTGCTCAGCGTGGTCTCACCTGAGTGGATCGGGCAGGGAAAGACCATCTCAGTCAGCCAGGCGCCAACGTACTTCGGAAGCGTTGCCTTCCGGCTCACACAGCCTTCAGCAGAGGAAGCGATCCTGCAGCTCGATTCGCATTTCACCACTGCGCCGCAAGCTGTAATCGTTCATCTGCCGTGGTTCATGGAAGTCAGCAGTTCCGAGGCCGACGGCCGCGCCATCAGCGCTACGGCGGGAACACTCACGCTCCCGACTGGAACAAAGGAAGTCCGCCTGCGCTGGTCGCTTCGAGCAGATACGCCGCAGATGAGTTATCAGAAGACGGTGGATGCCTACGAGGCCGAGTACGCGCATCGTTACTCCGTCCTGATGCACGGCAGCGCGCAGTGAGGGAAGCGCCGTACCCGGAGCTGGCCGCGGTCTTGTCCATGAACAGCAGAGGCCGCGGCGCTATTCGAGCTTCTGCACCTCAGTGCCGTCGGGCACCTTGATGTGGAACTGTTCTTCGCTCAGCTCCATGTTCTCGACGACCTTCTCGACGTGCAGAACCACCTGGTACTCTTCCATGGGCCGCCGGATGGTCACGACTGACGGATAGCGGCCGCCGCCGAAATCGGCGTATCGGCTATAGGTGACTTCTGTCTCCAGATTGCCGTCCTGGTCATACAGATCCTGCTTGTACGGCATGAGATCGTCGCGATGGAAGACCACCACGCGCACCGGCGAGAGTTCATTGCTGCCGGGCTTCCTGCGCATCACGCTCAGCAGGTACTCGGGAATCAGCAACAGATGCTTCTTCGAGGCGTCCACCATCGTATCGGTATCGGCCGTAACCGAGTAGAGGTCCTCCGGATCCAGACCGCGCACCATCATGGCGTCAAAAAAAGTTCCCGGCCGCAGATTCTCGACCTGGTGAATGGACTTCTTCGTGAGGGTGTTGTTTCCCTCCACAACTTTCTTGCGCGACGGAATGTAGAGGTTAAAGGTATTGCCGTCGCTCGCCATGTCAAACATGGTCATGCCCAGGACGGGAACCTGGCCCAGCACGCGCAGCATCCCGGGTTTGCGCATCAGGATGTGGCCGCGAAACGTCGTGTAGTCCTTGGCGATGCCTTCCTTGCTCTTGAGAACGCTGGCCTGTATCTCGACAGTTGCGTTCAGCGTTTGCATCGCGTTCCAGCGATCGTTCAGTCGCGCCACAAGTTGATCGGCACTGACGGTCTGCACCACCTGCGGGGCGCGCGGCACGGGCAGCTTGCGCGTCGTAAACAGACATCCGGAAAGCGTCGTGGCCAGCAGCGCAGCCGTGGCGCCGGTGAGCAGGCTTCGCAGCATCTTCATCGCGCGCCCGCCTTTCTCATCGCCGAGCGATAGGCCGCCACGTCGTGCGCATGCTGCTCCAGCGTGGCCGAGAAAACCGAGTGCCCCTGTGGGTCATCGCCCGCGGCGACAAAATACAGATAGTCCGTCTTGGCCGGATGCATCGCCGCCTGGAGCGACCGCAGGCCGGGGTTCGCAATCGGCCCGGGCGGAAGGCCCGTGTGCAGATAGGTGTTGTAGGCCGTGTCCCGTTTCAGGTCGCTCTGATAGATCGCCCCGCGCCACTGCCTTTCCAGCTCAAGTCCGTAGATCACAGACGGGTCGGTCATCAGTGGCATGTGCTGCGCAAGGCGGTTGGCAAACACGCTGGCCACCAGCGGACGCTCCGCGTCCACTGCCGTCTCCTTCTCCACCAGCGATGCCATCGTCACCACTTCGTGCACGTGCTCCTTCAATCCTGCCAGCGCCGCCTCCTGCCGAAAGCGCCGCACCATCGTCGCGAAAATCTGCTCCGCCGTTGCCTTACGCGGAAACCTGTAGGTATCCGGAAAGAGATAGCCCTCCAGGCTGCGAGCCGCCGGGTCCAGGTCCGCCACAAGCCTTGTGTCTCTGGCCTGCGCCTTCAGGAACGACTCCTTCGGGCCGAATCCCGCCTGCTCCAAACGCTCTGCGATGTCGAAAATCGTCGCTCCCTCGGGCACCCTCACGGTCTTCGTGTACACATCGCCGCGCGCAATCCTCTCGTACACCTCGGTCACAGCGACGGGATGATCGAACCGGTATTCCCCCGCCAGCAGCCTGCCGCGCCGGATCCAACGCAGAGCATCGAAGACAAGCTGGCTTCGCACCACCCCCGCCGACTCAAGCTGCTGCCCGATGAGCAAAGTGGAAGAGCCCGGCGCAATCTCGACAAAGACCTCACGGGTCTGCCCGAAAGGCGCGTAGATCAGCCAGGCTGCCCCGACCGCCAAGCCCAGCAAGACGAGGAAAAGCAAGATTCCCAGCGCGCCTGGCCATCTGCTCTTCCTGGTCATTCGTTTTCGGCGCACCATCCCGGCCAGAGTTCCTCATCTCAAGTTAAGACGCGGGCTCTTCCCCCGCGGATTCTCTATCTCCATGGATTGTATCGGGTGGAGCAGTCTCGATGCTCTGGGCGACGGGCGGCTTGTTAGACAATCAACGAGCCGACATAGCATCATGCCAGTCAATCTGGGAGATTGCGAAGGGCTCCAGCCTTCCGAAAATAAAACCCCACTGTGTGCTCACCCACAGAACCCTTCTTGGTCAAAATTACAATACAGCTTGGCTGCCGAAAATCCATGTGCCAGGCTCTCTTTTCCCCAATCCTGGTAGACACGGAGAGAACCCTATGCTCGGCCGCAAGCTCTTCTTCTGTCCTCTTCTTCTGTCTGGCACACTCGCCTGGTCCCAGGCTCAACCCACCCAATCGATTTCCAAACCCCGCGTAGACGTCTTTGCCAGCTACATTTACGGGTCGGGGAATGAAAACCAGGCAGGCGGCGGCATTCTCGCTGGGATTGACTTGGCAAGGATTTACAGGAAAGTTGGCCTGACGGTCGAGTTTGACCGTACGAGCGCCAGCAGCCCACCTTCCTCATCCAATGCCACCTCCGAGTGGAATGTTCTGGCGGGCCCTCGCTATACTTTCCCCGTCGCAGCCTCCTCCAGGGTTGCGTCCTTCGCGGATGCACTAATCGGGACCGAGACCTTCCATAACGCAGGCCAGAACTATACCTGGACCTACAACAACCACACATCTCTGGCCTGGGCTTTAGATGGTGGACTCGATCTCCGGCTCAGCCGGCACTTTGCCGTGCGAGTCCAGGCCGGGTTTCTCGGCACGTCACTGACATACAGCACCTCTGGGGGCCCTGTCAGTCCGGCTACCACCTTTTCCGGGCGGGCGCGGGCGGGCTGCGGATTGGTGGCTCGGTTCTGAGGGCATCGATTGGCGGACACAGCTTAGCGCCATACATCAATGCAGCATGGCAGACATCGAGGGCCCGCTCCGGACTTTGAAGCATTAAGCTTTTACCCAGGAGCGCTCCTCTGAACCCCGCACCGCCACCCCGCTATCTCGCACTCGACGTCGGCACGCGGCGCATCGGGGTCGCCGTCTCGGACG
>VFSW01011145.1_pt1 | contig 12665 bp, 5 predicted proteins | sample 5358111 | NCBI WGS metagenome assembly VFSW01 (sample SAMN11554181, study PRJNA540505) | mine drainage metagenome | isolation source: sediment from site ElyBrook_90M | place: USA: Ely Copper Mine, Vershire, VT | collected 2017 | reverse complement strand
CCCACGCAACTGCTGCGGCTCCATATTAACGGTGGGCTGCTGTTCTGCCAGAGCTGCCATGGGAAGGCTCATCGCCCAACTCATGACCAGGAGGAGTTTGATCATCGTCCACCACCCCAAATGATCTCGTTGCCTGCGACAACCCCACTTGCCGCTGAGATTTTCGATCCTTTGTACGCCGGCATGGTCACGCGCGCGACCCCTTGCTTGAGCGGAACATCAACCGTCGATTGCATGTCATTGTAGGATTCGGTGAAGGTCACGATCGTCCCATCTGGAATCGCGTTGCCGCTGCAGTCGTGCACGGGAGCGGTCTGGACGAGGAGCTTTCCATTCTCCGGCTGTGCGCTGATGGTGATGGCGCAGGGATCGCCGGGAACCTGGTCGATGATGCGGGTGCTCGAGATTCCGCCGACCCGAGCTACAAATTTCACGGTGCCTTCTTTAGGCGCAGAATCCATCTGAGCCCATGCCAGGCCATTCTGCGTCGGAACGCTTCGAGACTGCACCGTGCCGGAGGACCCCGATAGTTCAAGCGAGGCCGTCATCGGTGTCGTAATGAGGTTATGGTACGCATCGAAGACATACACCGCGCCACTGATTCCATTGTGAACTCCTACCGGAAGTCGAGAGGGCTGCGCAAGAAAACCCAGCGTCTCTGGTTGAGGCGCAGGAACTACGTCCATAGCCTCCGTATCCGTTGTGGAATCCTTGGCAAGAATTACCAGATAATGCCCGGCGTTATAGAGAACTCCTGCAGCGAAGGAAACTGGTTGGCCCATTTCCACGTCGTGGCGAATGGCCTGTCCCGGTCCAACGATGTACAAAACGGCCTTCCCGCTTCCGCTGGTAGCAATGGAGAACGCACTTCCAGCAACGACGCTGGGGGGCAGAGTCATGTTGCTGCTCTGTCCCACTGCCGCCGTCGCTGCCGCCAGTACGACAGTTGTTACGAATGTGCCTACCCGGCCAGGCTTCACTGGAGACTCCCAACCGCATAGGTCGAGACGACAGTGCGCTCCGTATTGATCTTCCTCGCAATATCCTCAGGAACTGTGATGCGGAAGTCCACGGGGATCTGGGGCTGGAGAACTCTATCTATATATTGTCCGGCCACCCAGACCAGTTGGCCATTTTTGTCGTAGAACGATGACAGGACGTGTGCCACATTGACGGTTTGCCCGCTTTGGTTGGAAAGCTGGCCGGTCAACGTTGCACCCGGGGGAGCGTTATATTGCTGGTTCTGCACCTCGATGACCGGGTCTGCGGATGCGGAGACCAGGACGGATTGGGGAACCATGCGGATGCTGCCGACCTGGGATAAGTCAATGCCGGGGAACCGGATCACAAAGGGTGTGACCTGTTTGGGCAGAAGAGTGTGCGAGATCATGTCAAAACTGCCCTCGCTATCGAGAACGGAGCCGTTTTTTGCAACCAGCGTGGCACGTACCGATACGTACGCGGGGATGACATCTTCATTCAGAAGTTCACCCATGACGATGACACCGTCAGCGCGATCGACCGGGTGCATGTCGACAATGCGGACGTGTGGCGCTTCAACATCCTGCGCTCCCCAGTCATCTCCAGCTCCGCTTTTGATCACATCCCAGCGCAGGTAATTCACCGGAATCACCTGCGGCGGCACATGCTGCTCCGGCACGATGGGCCAATTTACTGCCCAATGGTCTCCGATGCGGACGACGTGCACGTCCCGTTTGTCTTCGAAGGTCCCCACGACGGTGGACCAGCGCAGCTTCATGATCAAGTCCGCATCGTTGGCGGACTGATGAAGAGGCTGCACTTCGAAGCCATCGAGGGTCGCATAGGTGCGGAGGCTTAGGGCATATCCGGTAAGGTCATGGATGAACTGCGACTGAGTAAATTCGGCCTTGTTGGCGAGGCTCGAGTAGGCCTTGTCCCATGCATGGAGTCGAATCTGGGTTCCGAGATCATTGGCTGCTGCTTCCGGCGTCGATGGTGAAACCAGCAGATCCCCTTTGCCCCCTCCGGCATAAGCAACTGCCGAGGGAACGGGCCACATGGTACCGATCGTCAATAATGCCAGGGTGGCGACGGCTATAGCGGCTGCGAGCAAGCGTCCCTTATTCACGAGAGCACCTCCCCGTCCAACGAATGTTCTGCCGAAAGTGGCAAATCGTCATCGCGGAAACCTCGCGACCTCTTCTCAGGAAGCCAGATTACGAGCAACGCAAGAATGCTGAATCCGAAGGGAAGCGTTCCCCAGAGCACGCCCTGCCAGTGAGGAGGCATCTGCGATGCGTTCATTGGAGTGGCAGGCGGTACACCGTCCTTGCCCCAAACGGTGATGGTGTTGTTATCCAGTTCGTCCACCTGACGCCATCCGGCAAAGTAGAGCAGAGGGTCGTAATAGGAGTCTCGAACGATCACCCACTTGAGTCCATACCGGTCCGCGTGAGCCAGCATCGCCCGCAAGGAATCCAGGCCCGGCTTGGCGAAATACTTCGAACTGGTCAGCGCGGCTCCTCCAAATTTGGTGAGTTCCGGAAGCATGCGAGAGGAGTTCGATTCGCCGTCCACGCTGTTTGCATCGGTCATGACGGCTAGTTGCGAGAGCTTGTTGCCGAATCCGAGGGTGACATAGCGGAACCGGTCATGGCCATCGCGATTGAGCCACTGGGCGACTGAGCTCACGTCAAAGTTGGCGGCGTCGGCTGGCCCGATGCTGGACCACGCAACTGCCAGCGCACAGGTAGATGCCGCGAGCAGAGCCACGGTAATCGCGGCCTTCAGACGGAAGCGATCGATGAATTCCATGATGACCAGGCCGAGAATTGGCAATGCGAGCAATGCCGCCCAGTAGCTGAATCGTTCGAAGGTGAGCACCTCGAAGGCGCGCCCGAGAAGCAGTTTGCCTACCGGCGTTGTCCCGCCGAGACCGACCAGGAACGCAACCCAGAACCCCAGCAGCAAGGGTCGAAGTCGAGTCACCGCCGCTCCGCGAATCACGATGAACGGCAATGCCAGAATGAGGGCTCCATAGGGAACGAGGAAGTAGTTGGTTCCCCACTCCGGGCTGAGAATGTAACTGGCACGGCTGGGATGGGGAATCGGTGTCTGCGTAATCGGATACTTGATCAGGCCGATCCAATAGGGCAGAAGAACAACGGCAATCGCGAGGCCGACCACGACGGTGAGCGTGACGGTGCGAGCGATGACGGCCTGTACCGAAGGCTTCTCGTCGGCGTTGCGATCGTCGTCCTTACCATCTAAAAGGACGAGCGCAATCACGGGTAACGCGAAGAAAGCAGAGCCGAAGATCAGGGTCGCATGGTGCGCGGCGGCGGCGGCCACAAGCAGCACGCTGGCCTTAAGAAACGAACGCCACTTGCCGTAGCGCAGCCAATCGAAAAAGTAGGGCAGGGCATTGAGATAGATAGGCGCAGCAAATGTCGTACTTAATTGTCCAGCGGAATAAACGAGAAAGCTCTCGTTGCCGAGAAAAACGCTCGCCAGCGCGGCATAGGAGGCCGCTCGGGGACTAACCCAGAGCCTCGAAAACCGGTACACGCCGACCGCAAGCAGCAGGATTGCCGCTAATTGAACGGCCATGTAGGCCATGTTCAATCCAAAGAGCCACGAGAGCAGGGCGACCCATTGTTGAGGAAGAGGCGGATAGGTCGTTTGAGAAAAGCCCGCAAACCACTTCACATTCCACGGGTCGAACCAGTGATGGACGTAATGCGAGGCGAAGAAGATGTGGAAGTTAGTGTCGTACGACTTCAATGGCAACTGCATGAGCATGAGAGGCAAATGAATTGCAACTGCTGCCATCAGGATGAAGCTCATCGGTATCGGTTTCGACGATAAGGCTATGGAACCAGGCTTTTGCAAAGTACCCTCTTGGATCAGAATGTTTCTGATGCGACGATCACAAGCGTCGGTTGCCTTTTGTTGAAGTTAAAATAGAGTACATAGAACCGGTTCATTGTGGATATCAGATATGACACCTGAGGCTCTCCTAGTTTATCCGTTACATTTTGGCGGATGGGAGACGCTACCATCGTATTTTGAATCAAATGGCTTGATACTCAGTAATAACGTTTCGGTGACCCTTGATCGCTCGATTTGACTGTTTTAAAATCACGTGCTTCGTTGTGCTTTTCTTGTTTGCCGGCTCTGGACTCTCGCAGACCTACCAGGTAGGTTCCGGGGGTGCGGTGAAGCCCGGACCTCAAAGCGATCAGACTTCTGGCCCTGAACATCAGTTGGGTTGGGGTTCGAGCATCCAGAATGCCCGCCTGGCGCGTGCCGCAGAACTCGCTCTCCAACGCGGGGATCATGCTCTAGCGTTCGAGTACGCTCAGCGCGCGTCCAAGTCTGCGCCGAATGATCCACAGCTCTTGTTCTTGATGGGTTACGCTGCACGCCTCGATGGGAAGTACGGGCCGTCCGTGGACGCCTACCAGCGAGGGCTTCGATTGAATCCATCTTCAATCGATGGCCTGTCCGGGCTGGCGCAGACCTACAGCCTTATGGGCCGGACCGACGAAGCGGAACGAATGTTCAAGCAGGTGATTGCAGCCGCACCGGGGCGCAGAAACGATTTGATGGCCCTCGGCGATCTATATATGCGCGAAGGGAACTACACTGTCGCGCTCGACTGGCTGAACAGGGCAGAACGCATTGAGCCTGCCGCGCAATCGGAGCTCCTGCTGGCCGTTGCGTACGAGCACCTCAAGCAGCTGGATTTGGCGAGCCATTATCTGGACATGGCTAAAAGTCGCGCTCCGAATAACCCTGATATTGCGCGGTCTCTGGCTGAGTTTTATCGCGAGACAGGGGACTATTCGAAGGCGGTGGATGCTTTGAAGGGCATCCGCAATCCCAGGCCCGACGTTGTGGCGGAGCTCGCCTACACCTACCAGCTCGATGGCAAGCCAATGGAGTCTGCCCGCCTCTACCGGCAGGCTGCAGATGCCCTGCCGCTCGACCTTGGTCTGCAGTTGTCCGCTGCGCAGGCGCAAGTGTCCGCGGGGTCAATCGACCAGGCGAACCACTTTCTTCAGCGCGCGTCTGGCTTGGATCCGAAGTACTATCGACTGCACGCCATTCGAGCAGAGATAGCGCAAATTCAGGATCGTACGAGCGATGCCGCTCAGGAATACAGCGAGGCTATCGCAAATTTGCCAGCGGCTCCCGCGGAGGGCAATCTCTACGGAATTCAGTTGCACATGAATCTGGAGGCGCTGTACCAGTCCCTTGATGAGCCAGACCTTGCTCACCAGCAGCTGGAGATTGCCCAAACTCAAATCGGTGCGCTCAACGAGCAAGGTCCAAGCAGGGCAGCGTTTTTGCGTCTGAGGGCACTGATCAGAATGAATGCTGGCGAGCTCGACACCGCGCTAGCGGACATGACGGAATCCCTCGCGATGACTCCGAATGACCCGAACAGTCTGCAGCTCGATGGCGATCTGCTGATGAAGATGGGGCGGACCACCGAGGCCATTGTTGTCTTCAAGAAAGCTCTTGCCATCGATCCGCAGAGCCGGTTTGCCCTGACGTCGCTGGGCTATGCCTCGCGAGCGGCGGGGGATGATGCCAGCGCCGAACGATATTTTGAACAACTGGCGCGGGATTATCCGTCGTCGTACGTCCCATTTCTTGCGCTGGGGGACATGTACACAAGTCTCGACGACTACAGCAAAGCGGAGGCGTCTTACGCCCGTGGCTATGCCTTGGCTCCGAAGAACTCCCTTATTGTTTCGGGCGGAATGAATGCTGCCATCGAGGCCCACAACCTGCCGTTGGCTGGGGACTGGTTACATCGGGTGACCGAGAGTATGGCGACGGCTCCGCAAATTCTGCGAGAGAAGGAGCGATACTTCAGCTTTATGGGCGATAGCCAGCAGTCGGCTGATATCGGTCGCGAGGCGATTAAAGTTCTTCCCCATGATCGCGATGTCGTGGTCTATCTCGGGTATGACCTTCTTCACCTAGGTGCGTACGCTGAACTCCAGGCCCTGACCACGAAGTATGCAGATACCTTCCCGAAAGATCCTGACATTCCTCTGCTCGCTGGTTATGTCTCCAAGCACGATGGCAACCTGGATCAAGCGGTGACCGAGTTTAGCGAGGCGCTCAATCGGGATCCGAATGTTGTGACCGCCTATACCAACCGTGGCTATGCGCTGAATGATCTTGGTGATTCCAAGCGTGCTGCTGCTGATTTCGAGCAGTCCGTCAAGCGCGATCCGAAGAACGTCGAAGCTCATATGGGTCTCGCGTTCGCCCAACTCAACTTACTTCATCCACAGGAAGCAATCAGGGAGACGGAGTTGGCGGAGTCTTTAGCTGGCGACTCGAAGTTGGTCCACATGATCCGCGCCACTGCGTATGGCCGCATGGGTCTGCTGGGCAAATCGGCGGCGGAATATGATGCTGCTATCAAATTCGATCCCACGGATGGGTCGCTTTATATCGGTCTCGCAAATGTATTGTTTGCGGAGCAGCGGTATGAAGAGGCAGTAGTGCAGTTGCAGACAGCGGCGAAGTACCTTCCAGAAGATGCCTCAATCTATGCCCTGATGGCGCGCGCGGATGCGAACCTGCATCATCGCGATGAAGCACTGCAGAACGTTCAACTCGCTGAAAAGTACGCGGATAAAACTGATCTGTCGGTAAAGCCAGGCGCCGACAAGGGGACTGTCAGCGATATCTACGTTTCTACCGGCCAGGCGTTGACCACACTGGGTGACGAAAAGGGCGCTATGGAGCAATTCAGCAAGGCGCTCCTTGTACCCAACAGCAACCGCGTCAGCGTGCGGCTTGCGATCGCCGCGCTTATGGCGCAACAGGGGGAGAACTCGGATGCCGAGCGACAGATTGCATTGGCACAGATGGAAGCTGCAGCCGGAGATGCCGTCCCACCGACCGGCGAGCAGTATATCCAAGCTGCCGAGATCTTCCAGCAGATGCATGAGTACGAGTTGTCGCAGACGTATCTAGAGCGTGCAAAATCCGCCGGCGCACCGGATATGGCCGTTCGCATCGGTTTGGCGAATAGCTATCTCGCATTAGGCGAGACCCGGCGTGCCGCTGCCGAACTGGACGCCGTGAAACATACGGATGACAGCGAAGTCGACTACCAATATCTGCTTGCCCAGGCGGCGCTGGAGCAGCAACAGCACCGCACGACGGAGGCGCTCTCTACCTTTGCACAGGCCTCCACCGATGCCGGTACAGATCAGACGGCCGAGAAGGGATTACTCGAGGCAGGAGCAAACGAGGGCTTACGCATTAATCCAGTCCTGAGTGTCCTGTCCAACCTTACGGTTCAGCCTATCTTTGAAGACACCACCGTCTACGTGCTGGATTCCAAGCTCGACAGTCCGAACGGACCTGTCCCCAGCACCGACCTTGCTAATTTGCCTCCCCCACGATCTTCAATTGAGACAAACTGGATCAACGCCTTCCACTTGCATCTGCCCGACCTGCCAAAGAACGTGGGCTTCTTTCAGTTGCGAAACGCTCGCGGCGTTATCTCCGTACCTGCGACGAATTCGATCGTGCATCGGAACACGACTGACTATACCGCCAGCTTTGGTCTGACCCCCACGCTTCACGTTGGATCCAATGCGGTGACATTCGACAGCGGGGTCCAGGGGACGATCCGTCGCGACTCCCTCTCCCCCGTTCAATTGAATCAAAACATCTTTCGCGTCTTCACCTATGTCACGACGACTTCCTTCTTCAACGCTGTCTCGGCCGATGGATTTTTCACGTACGAAACCGGTCCTTTCACCGAAATCCCCCTCAAGGGGCAGGCGGTCACGGGCGCTATCAACTTCCGCGTCGGTGCGCCCTGGGGAAGGACATCGCTGGTTACGGGCTGGGGTACGAATGATCAGAAGTTCACGTCGCAGCAGCTAGGGAACAGCGAAGACTATTTCACGTCGTCCTACATCGGGCTTACGTACCGCTTCTCGAAGTATTTGAATACGGAGGCGATTATGGAGGATCGGCGCGCATGGCGAGTGGTGCCATTCTCACCTCTCCATTCGGCGATCTCCCAAGCCATACGGCCTGCGGGAACAATTGACTTCTCACCGACGCAGTACTGGGATATCCAGGCAACCAGTTCGTACGAGAGCACGCGGGGCTTTCACGTCTATGACGCCGTACAAAACGGATTTTCCGTATCCTATACTCACCCGATCGGACGTACGTTCGCAGATAACAAACGGAAACTTCGCTTGAAATATCCCATCCGATTCTCAGCGGGCGTTCAGGAAGAAACTTTCCTCAACTTCACGCAGGGAAAGAATCAGATTCGACCGTATGTGAGCATCACGATCTTCTAGAAACGATTTGCGCAGGGTGGTGGGCCTTTAGGGCGACGAAAGTTGTGGTTAATTTCCGTTGTGGAGACGTTTGCGAGACGGCGCGGCCCCGGGTTCACCTGCGCGTGGTTCACGTACGGCCGGCGGTTCCTCTGGTGATGCCTCTGTTTGTCACTTCTTTAACTCAGCCACGCGTTTCGCGAGGCTCGAACATCTGGTCTAAGCTGAGTCGCCAAGTTGGAGTAACGGCGTGCCACCCTCGCGATGGAGGGACGGCAGCTATGACGGCCAGTCTGAGACTGTCCACTCTTAGCTGTGCAGTATCTCGGGCAGGGAATGGCGGCCGGACACCCTGAGAGCACTGCGTCGCCTCAGCATGGACATGCCCCACGCGGGCATCCAATCCGAGGTGCGCCTTTCTGCCCGAAGCAGCTCAGATCGCCTTTCCCGAGGCCTCGGTTATCTGCGGAAGTTGTTGACCCATTGGCCATAGGTTGCCTCAACCCGCGGGAATGTGGTCAGTGAAATAAGTCTCAATCTGAGCAAAACTTGCTTGGTTGGCAGGCTCCAGAACTGCTGCCATCAAACCTCCGAGGTGCAAAAGCCTCCGGAACGATCTAATGCATTTGGCTGGGTATCTATCCAGCCAAAAACATCATCACACTAGGCATTATGACGAAGATTTGTTTGATTGCAGCATTTCCTCCCAGTAGCGGACCGTTGAGTGAATATTCCTACCATATAGCCCGAGAGCTTCAACGCCACAAGAACGTGGAATTGACTATTCTGGCCGACGAATTGGAGGAAGATGAACTCGCCACGGATGCCCACGGCAATCCGGTCCATGCTTCGTGTTCGCCGCAATTACCTGGGGTGAACGTCATACGCTGCTGGAAGTTCGGCAGCCTAGCAACGCCGCTTCGGCTGCTCAATATGGTTCGCCAGTTGAAGCCAGATGTGGTTTGGTTCAATCTCGTTTTCTCGAGTTTTGGCGCCCCCGATAGTCCCTTCGCCGCCTTCTCAGGCCTCACTGCGCCTGCGCTTACGAGAGCCGCCGGATTCTATACCCACATCACCCTCCACCATATTGTTGAGCATGTCGACTTTTCCAGCAACGGACTGGCTCGCGAGAAGTTGTATCGGAAAGGCACAGATCTGGCGACTCGCTCGCTTCTGCGAGCTAATTCAGTATCTGTCCTACTCTCTGATTACAGACGCACGTTGATGACAAAGTATGCGGCGGAAAACATCATCGTCGGGACGCACGGGACTTTTGCGACGATCCCGAGTCCTCCGGACTTCACCAGGCGTGGCAATCCCGACCACCGTATTCTGGCCTTCGGTAATTGGGGCACTTACAAGCGCCTGGACAAGTTGATCGCCGCCTTCCCATCGGTGCTGGAGAAGCTTCCAAATGCACGGCTGATTATCGCCGGGGGAAACCACCCAGCCGCCGCCGGATATTGGGAATCTATGCGCGACTCGATACCTGCAGGCATGCCGATAGAATTCCTCGGCTATGTCCCAGAGGAAGATGTCCCGAACCTGTTTGCGGCAAGCTCTCTCCTAGTCATGCCCTACGATTCGTCGACGGGTTCCAGTGGTCCCGCCCATCAGGCTTGCGAATTCGGTGTACCCATCGTGTGTGCAGATATTCCCGACTTCCGCTGTATGGCCGCAGATGATGACATGGCGATCCTCTTCTATAAGAAGAATGATGCCGCAGATCTTGCGGACAAGTTGCTGGCCATATTGCAGTCTCCAGAACTGCAGCGCAAAATGTCTGAGTATAACTACGAGGCCGGCGTGCAGATGACAATGGCCAACGTCTCACATAACTATCTGCGTTGGTTTGAACTCCATAAGTTCAAACGTACCATCGCAGGGGAGGGTTCGTTCGCTCGACTTCGTAACCGCTGGTTCGGTTCCTTCTTTCCGCCGCGTGGCAAGTCCGCGGATCCATGGAGGCAGGGAACCGCTCTTCTCCCTAAGGTTACGATCAGGGATGTAAGTCGCAGTCAGCCCGGCTAAGCCGAAGTTCTTGTCTGCTTACGATTTTGTGTTATGAGGTTGTCGTTATCTAATCATTCGTATGTCACCATTCCGAAGTTACGTTGAGCACGAAAGGTAATGCTGCGCATACCCAATCGGTCCATGAACCTGCTTCCTGCGCCACAGGGTTTGTATCCCTGTGCCGCGATCTGCGCACCGATTTTGTCTGAGGTTCCGCGAGGGAAATCGAAGGCTCTACGATGCAAAGCTCGCGTGTCACAGGGAGAATTCTGCGCGAGCGCGGCTATTGCTTTCACCTTGAGCTTCCTGTGGGTGCTCGTGGGATGCGGTTCGAGCGGCAGTACGACTTTGCCGCCACCGGCAAACCCGACCATCACCATCAGCGCCAACCCTACCTCGATCCCTTCCGGCAGTTCTTCCACGCTGACGGTCACCGCAACCAATGCGACGCAGGTGAAGGTGAGTGGAACCGACAGCAGCAGCTTCAGCCTGTCGTCCACTGGCGGCACCCAAGTGGTGAGCCCTACCGCAACGACCACCTACACCGCTACGGCGACGGGTACGGGCGGTACAGCATCGGCAACTGCAACCGTGACGGTCGTCCCACCCACAAAGCCGACCGTGACCATCGCCGCCAATCCTTCCTCTATCGTTTCAGGGAGTTCGTCCACACTGACCGTCACCGCAACCAACGCGACGCAGGTGACAGTGAGTGGAACAGACAGCAGCAACTATACCCTGTCAACGACTGGCGGTACGCAATCTGTAAGTCCGACCACAACGACGACTTACACCGCGACGGCGACAGGGTCTGGTGGCTCTGCGTCCGCTTCGGCCACCGTCACCGTGTCACCGCCGGGCAGTTTGCAATCGATCGACCACGTGGTCTTCATGCTGCAGGAGAATCACACCTTCGATAATTACTTTGGCATGTTGAATCCATACCGCGCTGCGAACGGATGGAATGTCGGCTCTGATGGAAAGAGCTACAGCGTCGATGGTATCGATGACAAGCTTACGAAGATCAGCAATCAGAGTGACGAGGGCACGTCTTACCCACTCTTCAAGTTCAAAAGCACCTGCATCGACGACGAAACCTCTTCGTGGCTGGAGAGCTACGGGGACGTCAGTCGTTACGATTTCAGCACCACCCGATCCATTGTGATGGATGGCTTTGTTCACACAGCGGAGAACTACGCCAAGAATTGCGCGGCCTCCGGGAGCACAACGTGTTCCGGATCCTTTACCGATTTCACTGGCCAGCGCTCGATGGGTTACTACGATCAGGGATTTCTCAACTACTACTACTACATGGCGTCGCAGTTCGCCGTTTCTGATCGCTGGTTCTCGCCGGTCTCGAGCAAGAGCATTCCAAATCGGATTGCCACGTTTACCGGTGGCACCACGCAGGGTCTCGTCTTCGATCCCGGCAACGACGACCACCTTCCGCAACTCACGATCCCGAATATCTTCCAGGAACTCGATCAGGCCAATGTCTCATGGAAGATCTATTACACCGTGACACAGGGTTCGTGTCTTCATGCGGATGAGTGCCCAAGCGGTCCTGCAGCTTATCCTGCAACGGACTTTTCTTACCTGGGCTACTCGTATAAGTATCTTTATGAGAATCCGACGGGCGCGGCCTGTGTCGCTCCGACGCAGGCGTCAAGCGTGGTCGGAGATACATCAAACTCTTTCTGCATCGATCCAAACCACATTGCACCCTTGTCGACCTACTATACCGATCTGACCAACAGTTCATTACCTAGCTTCGCTTTCATTGAAGCTGGTTACGGAAATAACGACGAGCATCCGGGGTCAGGGCAATCCATCCTCGCAGGGCAGCAACAAGTCGCAGCGGTGGTGAATGCATTTATGACGAGCCCGGAGTGGAAGGACTCGGTATTCTTCCTCTCCTATGATGAGGGCGGCGGGCCCTACGATCATGTTCCCCCGGTCCCCGGCCATTCGAACGACTACACGGATGCGACCGTCGGAAGTGCGGCGGTGGCGAATATTCCGGATATTTCCTCGATCTCCGTGAGCCCCGATAGCTACAAACCTTGCCTGCCATCCGGGGGCACGCCAACGCTCCATTGCGATTTGGTGTCTGCCGATCCCGGAGCCAAACCTACTGACGCTGCTGCCGTCCAGGGATTTGCTGCACAATTGGGTTTCCGTGTGCCCAACCTGATCATCTCGCCGTTTACGCGCAAGCACTATGTCTCGCACATCCCGATGGATCATACTGCGATCCTCAAGTTCGTTGAAAACCGGTTCATCGGGCCGCCCGCGCACCTCACGGCACGCGACGCCGCCCAACCAAACCTT
>VFSW01011144.1_pt1 | contig 12665 bp, 8 predicted proteins | sample 5358111 | NCBI WGS metagenome assembly VFSW01 (sample SAMN11554181, study PRJNA540505) | mine drainage metagenome | isolation source: sediment from site ElyBrook_90M | place: USA: Ely Copper Mine, Vershire, VT | collected 2017 | reverse complement strand
GCCCCCCGGTGCACTGGCTGCCACAAACCCGGCGATCGGCGTGATCAGCGCCAAAACCATGGCGGAGATTCAGCGAATCGCCATCGTCGATGTCCCTGTTTCCAGTGGATCGATGCCTCAAGTCACCCTGGTAACCCCTGCGAGTCTGCACGTTTATGAATACGACTGGTCGCCAAACTCAAAGGATCTCGCATATATCGCCGCGGTACCTCCTGGAGAGGACAACTGGTGGGTGGCTCAGCTCTACGTTGAAACGATGGGGAATGGTACGCCGCAGCCGATCTTGAAACCGAAGATGCAGATTGCCGAACCGCGATGGTCGCCCGACGGGAAAACCATTGTCTTCATCGGCGGTCTGATGAGTGATTACGGTGAAACCGGCGGCGATATCTACAGGATTTCTTCTACGGGGGGCAAACTTAAGGACCTGACGCCCCACCGCAAGTCGAGCCCTGCATGGCCCCACTGGGTGGACAGTCGCCACCTTGGATTTACCGAGATCGTAGATGGACAATCACGCTATAGCGTGATTGATCCGGTCACCGGCGTAGAGGAGAAGTCCGTTCGGGTGATGTTTTCCGCCACAATTGGCGACGGAGTCCAGCGTCTCAGCCTGTCATTCTCCAAAGGTAACGGTGCTGGCGCTGTTGTTGCGCTCATCAAGTCCAGCTTCAACGAACCACCCGAGGTGTGGGCTGGACCGCTGAACCATCTTTCCCAGATAACGCACTTAAACGATTCTTTGCATCGGGATTGGGGACGCAGTCAAAGCCTGACATGGAACAACGAAGGTCTTCGCGTGCAAGGCTGGCTGATCTACCCGAAGGATTTCGATCCGAATAAAAAATACCCACTGATCTTGTGGGTCCACGGCGGCCCATCCAACCAGATGTTGCCTCACTGGCCTTTGCCGATTACGAGCTACAATCCTCCGGTTGCATTCTCCACGCTTGGTGATTTTGTATTTATGCCGAATCCCCGTGGCAGCTTTGGGGAAGGGGAGGCGTTCACGGCTGCCAACCGCAAGGACTTCGGTTATGGTGATTTACGGGACCTGCTGGCCGGGGTCGACGTGGTGACCCAAAAAATGCCGATTGATCCAAACCGCATCGGCATCACCGGTTGGAGCTACGGCGGGTTTATGACCATGTTTGCCGTCACGCAGACGCACCGCTTTCGGGCGGCTGTCGCGGGTGCGGGCATTTCCGACTGGAAGAGCTATTACGGAGAAAATTCCATCGATCAGTGGATGATTCCCTTCTTCGGCGCAAGCGTCTATGACGATCCTGCGGTGTACGCAAAGAGTTCGGCGATCAACTTTATCAAGAATGCCAAAACCCCTATGCTGATCGTCGTGGGCGATCGCGATGGAGAATGTCCCGCGCCCCAGTCCTTCGAAATGTGGCACGCCCTGCAAACCATGCATGTGCCCGTGGAGTTGGTGGTATATCCGGACGAAGGCCACGGGTTTTCTAAGCCGAGCGACGAGCGCGACGTATTGGAACGGGCTGTGGCGTGGTTCGACAAATATATGCCTGCAGCCGAGCTTCCAAGCCAGGGGGAGATCAAACCCGAAGCTTTCGGAAGCCGCTCTCATCATTCCGTAACCCAATAGAACAATCCGAAATTTGCTTGAGGAAACTATTTGATCTATTTTTCTTGACAACCTTGTAAAACCTAGTTAAACATTTAACCCATCACAAAAACCCGAATTCTGCGTCCGTTCTGACTGGTCTATTGGGACCAGCCATTCTGAGTATTCAACACACGAATAAAGTCGGCGCGGAGGGTCTCTGCAAGGCAAGAGTTCGGAAAATCCAATAGGGGAGACGCGATGACTCGCAATAAATTCTGTTTCTGGTCGGGAATTGGAAGTCTGGTTCCGGCGCGCTGGTCACTCGGGCAGGGATTGCTACGAGGCACATACCTGTTGCTTTTTGTCTCTCTGTCAATGGCGCCCATCGCGTTTGCACAAGGCACCGGCACCCTATCTGGGTACGTCCGTGACAGTTCGGGCGCGGCAATACCGGGCGCAACCGTGACTGCAGTGATGACACAACAACAGACGACCCGCACCCAGCAGAGTAATGCACAGGGATTCTATGATTTTGTCGCTTTACCAGCAGGGACTTACACTCTTACGTTTGAAGCCAAAGGCTTCAAACGTGAACTGCACTCGGATGTGGATCTGACGGTTTCGCAAAATGTCCGAGCAGATGCCCAACTGAGCGTCGGCGCGGTGCAGACTGAAGTAAAAGTATCAAGCGCAGTTCCGTTAGTAGATACAACGTCGAATACGATCTCTGGACTCATAGATGATCGCCGAGTCGTCGATCTGCCCTTGAACGGCCGCAACGTCATGTCCCTGGCCGAACTGATACCCGGCGTCACCAACGTGAGCGCACCACAGACGCAGAGCGATGCCCGCGGTGGTCCCCAGATGGACGTGAACGGCAGCCTGCCCAATGCAACTGTCTATACTTTCGACGGAGCTGTATTCAACAATCCCTCCCGCAACACCGGCATCAATTTGCCGCCGCCGGACGCGATTGCACAGTTTCGCATCCTGACCAGTAACTTTTCAGCGGAATATGGTCATAACTCCGGTGCTCAAATTGAAGTCGTCTCCAGGGCGGGAACTGAGCGCGTTCACGGATCAGCCTGGGAATTCTTGCGGAATGCAGTGTTCAACGCGAAAGACTACTTCGCCACAAGCGTTCCGGCGGAAGTGCAAAACCAGTTCGGCGCCGCGGCAGGCGGTCCAATCATTAAGCGCAAAGTGTTCATCTTTGGTTCCTACCAGGGATTGACCAACCATCAGGAGACCACACCCACGGTGGCCGTTGTCCCCAGCGCAGCGGAAAGGAGCGGGAATTTCACTGCAAACAATGTAACTCTGGTCAATCCAATCGATTCTTCGACAGGACTACCGTATACGGATCCGACAACCGGTGCCCCATGCGTGGTGAATAACATTATCGCTCCAGGTTGCATCAGTCCAGTCGCGACCAATTTGCTGAAGTATGTTCCTTCTTCGCCAACCGGACAAGTAGTCTCCCTGGCGCCCAGTCCAATTCTGGATAATAACGGGATGCTCAGGGTCGATTGGAACCAAAGCAATAAGAATCTTATTTTTGGCCACTACTATCAGGACAATACCAGCTATTCAACCCCGATCGCCGGTGGAAACATCATCGGATATATGGGCCAGGACTTCACAATTAAGCAGCAGAACGGAGTTGTGAACGACATCTATACCTTCACTCCCTCGATCATCAATCAAGCGATCTTTGGCATCACAAACTCAGTGTCGAGCGGGTCGTTCAGTACTTCCATCTCTAACTCTAGTTTGGGCATCAATATGCCGAACTATCTCGAGGCGTTTAGTCCGTCGGGTGCTGTAGCCGTGAACGTGGGCAATCAGTGGGCGCTGGGTGGCGGGTACATCGTCCAGTTTTCAGGAATCGATTGGCAAATCTCCGATAACCTTTCGTGGACCAGAGGCCGGCACAGCATTAAGTTCGGCTACGACCTTTTGAAGGACCACTTTTACCAGGCATATCAGCCCCGCCCAGCATTTCGTTCACGGGCTCCCGCACTGGGGATCCGAATGCCGACTTTCTGCTAGGCGCCTACTACACAACAAACGTCGCTTTTGGGCTGGCCGTGAACGACAACCGCACGGCATGGAATGCCGCGTATGCGCAAGACAACTGGCGAGTCTCTACTAAATTCACCCTTAATTATGGTTTACGATGGGAGCCTTTCTTACCATGGAAAACCGCCGGGAATAAACTCACCACCGTCGAACCAGGGGTTCAGTCGGTGGTGCAGCCATCCGCTCCTATCGGAATCCTGTTCCCTGGTGATCCGGGAATTACCAATGGAATTTCGCATGCGAACCTCGGCAACTTTGCGCCCCGCATTGGTTTTGCATGGGATGTGTTCGGAGACGGAAGAACCAGCGTCCGCGGTGGTTATGGAATCTTCTACAACGCCATCAATGCAGACTCAGTTGCGCAGATTAACGCTCCTTATGCAGGAACGACGCAAGTGGCTTTGGGCGATGTCGCGAATCCTTTTACGTCAGTTGGAGAAACAAACCCGCCTGTAACTTTGACTGGCCAGTTTGGGTGCGTAAAAATTCCGACCTATCCCGGTTATAGTTGCTCGCTCTTTCCTCTGCCGCTCAGCGGTTTATATACTGGCACTCATCTGAGATCGCCTTTGTATCAGGAATACGATTTGTCGATTCAGAGGCAGATAACTCCAACCGCAATGGTCGAGGTCTCATTCGTGGGGAATCACGGCGGCCGCATTCCTGGATATGTGCCGAACAATCCGGCAATTTTTAAAACCGATCCGATCACTGGTGATCCGCCTTCTGAAGGGAATGTCAACGACCGCACGCGGTATGAGCCTGGAATTCTAGCTCCGTCGCAAAACTTATACGAGAACTACGCATTCAGCAACTACAATTCTTTACAAATTCAGGGGACGAAGCGCTTCGGTCACGGAGCAACCATCCTTGCGAATTACACACGGGCCAAGTCGCTCGACTTCATTTCCAACAACAATTCCAGCGGTAATATACCGGATCCGCTGAATCTGAGAAGAGCATATGGGCCGTCCGATTTTGACCGGAGAAATTCGTTCTATATTTCATGGCTCTATCCGCTTCCATTCCATTTCCAGAACCACGTGGCGAACAGCCTGCTTGCAGGCTGGACGGTAACCGCGATTCAGACCGTGCAGAGTGGACTTCCGATAACCGTCTATGCGGGAGAGGATGTAGCTGTCGATGGAACCGGGTCATATCCAGGACAATATGCTGAGTACGCGCCAGGCAATAATGCAGGGACGGTCAGCATAAGCCATCCCAGCCGGGCGGCAGAAGTGGCCCAGTTCTTTAACACAGCGGCTTTCGTCAATCCCAACGTCGAGCCGCTTGGGACCTACGGCAACTCCAGCAGAGGGATCATTTATGGGCCCGCCTATGCGGATACGGACGCCTCGATCTTGAAGGACTTCGCGTTGCCCGAGTCATTCCGCTTGCAATTTAGAGCGGAAGCCTTCAATGTTTTCAATCAGGTGAACTTCTCTCTTCCTAACACGTATGCGAATGCAGGCTCGGCGTTCGGCCAGATTCAATCAACCGTTGCTGGGACTGGACGGCAGCTTCAGCTGGCATTAAAACTTCTTTGGTAGATAGTAGATGGGATGGAGCGCGCGTAACGCATCTCCATCCGAATATCTAGCACAGCGATTCATACGTTCCAGGGATCGGACGAGTCAGTAGATCAAGCTCGGTTCGTGTCGTGCATGTTGCTGTCTCTTTTTAGAGGGGTGTTCAATGAGAAGTTTAGTAATCGCGGCGGTTGCCTGCGTACTTGGGTCGATGGCGCAGGGGCAAACGGTGTCTCCGTTGTTTGCTCGTGGCTACACAGTGATTCCGGAACCGCAGCAGGTCACGCTCGGGACGGATAATTTCACGTTGGGTGCAGCCTGGCAGCTCAAACTGGACAGCGGTGTTGCCAAGGACGATGTTGCGGCGGAGACACTGCGGGAAGATCTGGCCTCCCGGTTCAATGTGCGGCTTGGCACTTCGGGAAACTCCGGCGGCACGGTGACGCTGCGCATCCAGCCGCGAAGTGTGGAGATCGGCAATTCTCTGGATGCGAACAGCGCAACGGTAAAAGAGCAAGCCTACCGGATCGATCTGCACAAGGGTGCAATCACGATCACTGCGAATGCTTCCACGGGGCTGTTTTACGGCGTCGACACGCTGATCCAGCTACTGCGTCGCGATCAGGGGACACTGTGGTTTCCGGAAGGAACAATCGTCGACTGGCCGGACCTGCAGCTGCGGCACATCTACTGGGACGACAATCATCATCTGGAGCATGTGGATGAGTTGAAGCGCGATCTGCGGCAGGCGGCGTTTTACAAGATCAACGGATTTGTGATCAAACTGGACGGACATTTTCAATACAAGAGCGCTCCCGCAGTTGTGGAGCCGTATGCTTTGTCCCCCGCCGAGCTGCAAGATCTGACCAACTACGGCCTTCGGTACCACGTTCAGTTGATTCCCTATTTGGATGGGCCGGCGCACATCTCATTCATCCTGAAGCATCCAGAATATGCAAAGTTGCGGGAATATCCCGACAGCAACTATGAAATATGTTCCACCAATCCAGCTTCTTACAAGTTACTGGAAGGCATGTACCAGGATTTACTCGATGCGAACAAGGGAGTCAAATATTTCTATCTATCTACAGATGAACCGTACTATCTCGGCATGGCAAACAATACGCAATGCAATGAGGCAGATTTAGCTAAGCAGTTAGGCTCCGTCGGAAAGGTCTTTGCGAATTTTGTCGACAAGTCGGGTGGCTACCTGCACGACCATGGGCGAGAAGTGATCTTCTGGGGCGAGTATCCGATGAAGCCCAGCGACCTGTCATCGCTGCCGCCGTATGTCATCAATGGCGAAGTGTATGGTCCGGCATACGATAAGGCATTCCATCAGCGCGGCATTCGCCAAATGGTTTTCACGTCGACCGAAGGCGAGGAAAAGCTTTTTCCCGACTACTTCATCCTGCCAAATAGTGAACGCCTGCACGGCGCATCGAGCGATGAGTTCGAGGACAATCCGGGGCTGCCTCGGGTAGACGACATCATGAAAAAGATCTCTTTCGACTCATCCCGTGTGAATACGAGCGTGATCGGTGAGGTGGAAGCAGGCTGGTCCGACGAGGGCGTGAACCCGGAAACCTTTTGGTTAGGTTACGTTGCCGGTGTCGCCGCGGGTTGGCATCCAGGGCTGCCAAGCGCTCCGGAATTGTCGAGCACGTTCTACTCTCTGTTTTATGGGACGAAAGTCGTCAACATGGATCGCGTGTATCAGTTGATGAGCGATCAGGCGCAATCGTGGAATGACAGCTGGGACCCAATGGAATCGAAAGCGCGAAAGCCAATATGGGGATCGTCATATGCGATCTTCAATCCACCGCACCCTGCGCATGATCAGACATTACCGCTTCCGCCCGTTCCCGATAACGCCCTCAACTATTCGTCGACCTGGTCGAAGGATAACTCTCGAAGAATTGCACTGGCCTTGCAGGCCGAACAGCAGAATCAAGTATTGCTTGGGTTGCTTCACGAGAATATCCAGCGCGCGCAGTTCAATCGGTATAATCTCCAGGTCTATCTGACAATCGCGGACCTATGCCGCCAGAATCTGGCGATGATTGCGGAGATACATCGCATGGATATCGATCTGACGTCCGCGTCACAAGCGAAGGAGAAGGATCCAAGGCAGGCGCTCAGCGAAGTGGATAGTGCGCTGGACACCGCAACTTCAATCTGGCAGCAGCGCAATGAAGTTCTAAAGAATTCGGTTGCAACCTGGGATGAGCGGTGGTTTCCGCGTGTAGAAGAGGCGAACGGGCGCACATTCCTGCATGAATTAGATGACGTGAAAGATCATCTTCCCGATCGAACAACCGATATGTCCTATCTTGTCTATCGCGAGAAACTTCTTCCGTTTGGGGAGTGGGTGAACGCAATTGCCGACGCGCGCAACCAGTTTGCCGCAGCCCACACTCTTCACGCGAGAAACTATCATCTGGCGTGGCAAGACTTCAAGGCGGTACCCGCAGTGTGCTCTTCTGCGTCCGATCTTCTGGCCAACCCACAATTGCGTCCGGCCGATGTCGATCAGGCGGCTACTTGTGGCATGGGTGAGTAGGCGTCAAGTCGCAATGCAGTGTGCCGTACAACATCGGCGTCTGTGAAGCAGGAATTGTGAGGACCACCCTCTAAGCAAGGGGAATCCCTTTTTTCGCGGTGAAGGCCAAAAAGCTCTCACGGCTTATTCCAGGGTGAATCGTATGAGGGGAGGCGACGCTGAAAGCCGCCGACGCAAGCCCTAGATCGATCGCGCCGCAATTTCTGGTCGTTCCAGTCGTAGCACCCGCTAGCGGCAGGCCTGCGGCTAACCCGGCAATGATGCCGGCCAGCATGGCGTCACCCGCTCCAGCGGTTGAAACTGCCTCCATCGGGATTGCTCTATGGTGCGACCAGATGCCATTTTCCAGCACATGCGCCCCCGCCGCCCCGGCGCTCACAACTATCTTCATCGCTGGGTTCAGCGCGTTCGCTGTCTCGAAAACAGCATTGAGCAATTGCTGTTCACTGCAGCCGTCCATGTCTTCGCCTGTAAATGCGACAGCCTCTTCGTGATTGACCGCCAGTAAATCGACTTGCGCCGGCAGCTTCATCTGGCGCACTTTTTCCATTTCCTCGGCGGTGAAAGAGACGATCCGGTAGTTTTCGCATTCTGTCGCGATCCGCAGAAATTCGCTGCGTGCATCGAGCGGCACTTCAGGAAGGCAAAGAGCAATCCCTCGGCCGCCTGCTCGCTGCATCTCTTTGCGGCATTCGGCAAGTTGATCGCTGCTCAATTTGCACGCCGCGGAATTCGATGCGGTGATATTCCCACCCGACTTATCCGGATAGAAGAAAGCGATACTGAATAGTGTGGGTCGTTCAGACTCGATTCGCACATAGCGGGTATCGATCCCGACGCTGGTCATTTCGCTCATCAGGGTTGCGCCGGCTGCATCGTTGCCGACATTCCCGACAGCAAATACTTTGAAGTTGTCAGGGTTGGTTTTGGAGTCCAACAAAGCAGCGATGTAATGCTCGACAATATGCAACTTGCAGTAGTCGCGGGCGTCGATCCACTCACCCATGCGGCTCTCATTCCGCCCCAACGTATGATTTTCTCGCAACGCTATGATGGTGCCCGTTCCGATCCCGCCCACGCCCACAACCTGGGTGAAACCAGCCAGCGGATCCGGCTGCAGCACGTCCTTCACATCAACTCCCAGTCCAGGTTCTCACTGATCGGGTGGCGCGCTGTTTCCAGTGTCGCTGTGATGCGCGCGTCCCCGTGTCGTTGCAGTAGAGTCATCGGATACTCCGCTACCGGTTCGCTGAATAGTGCAACCCGCAAGGCGGTTTGCTTCCAGGATCCGGTGTCACTGTACAGGCGAACTTTCTTTGCTGAAAGACACTCGCGGAGCCCAAGTGTGATCGACATTGGAGGTACAAACTGGTAAGCCGCGCCAAAGCTGCGCTGGGCGAGGCTTAGGATGGTGTCGATATTGTTTTCCTGGATACGAACCGTGCTGTTCGCAATCTCCTCAATGTTGCAGTGGTGCAACGGATGGCGCTTCGCCTGGTTATAGGCAACATGTCCATCCTGTCCCCATCCTCCCACCGTGATGTCGATGGGTGCGGTCTCAATCGCTGCTGTCACCGCTTCCATGGTCGCTGGTGTAAGCCAGTGCCGGTGTTCTTCTGGAACCGCCAACTCGCTTTGCACTCCGCCGTAGAAATGCTTTTCCATAAAGGTACGGAAGTTGTATGGATGTTGAACCGGAAGCAACTTGCCTTGCCAGTCGAGGCACTCGTCCATGTGAAAGACTTCCAGATTCCGGAGGGACAAAGACCGAGCATTCACCAGCGTCACAAATGGGGCGTACCAGCACTTGGGTCCGCATGGAATGATGGCTCGTGTTGTTAGCCGCTTGCGGTTGTTGTCTTCGATGACGTCGGCTAATTCCTGCGCCATCAGCTGGCCCATCTCTTCCGAATCGCGAACCTGCCGATAGGGCATTCGAAGGTCAGAATGGTTCGGTAACTTATCCGCTGGAATCCTGCACCATTCCAGCAGTTGGCGTGGGTCGACAAAATCGCTGCTCGACTTAGTTTGGATTGGGCACTCCTTCTTGTCTTTATAGCTCGAGTACTTGATAAATATCAGTGCGCATCTCGACAATATAGGGCAACTGCTTCTCAAAAAGCTTGGTATGTGTCGGATCGTCCGCCAACTTTTTTATGGCATTCTGCACATCATCCAGTGAAGCAAACTGCGCTTCCCAAACCATGGTATTGGTCGGCTGGCCCTTGGAAAGCAGTTGAAATCGCCTGCTTTGGGGGAACTCCGGGGAGCAACGCTCCAATTCCTTGAATTCCGCTTCCAATTTAAAAAAATGCTCAACGGCTGATGGCTGATATTTCTGCACGAACTGCAAAATGTATGACATTCCTGAATCTCGGAATTACCTTTCCTGGTCATGCAGAACCCGCATCTTCAGTCGAGCCATGAGTGGAATGGCGCCTAGCTCCGTAGTAGTAGGTTAAATGTTTAACTAGAAGGCGAGGCAATGTCAACTACAAATCTCTCCGCGGATTCATTTGCGAACCTGTCGCCTTGTCAATCGCGATATCCTTGCAGTGCTTTTTCGCACCACCAGGTGCGGCTCGATTCTCTTATGTACCGCCTCATGCTGGCCGCCAGATCCAGCTTTCAGTAGCGTGGCCATCATTTCTGCTCCGATGCCACCTTGCTCTTCCAGATGTTGGCGCAGCGTGGTTAGTGGAGGATTGTAGAAGGCCGCGCCAGGTATGTCGTCAAACCCAATCACCGAGCAATCTTCCGGTATTCGATGCCCTGCATTGCTTATCGCACCAATTGCGGCAAATGCCGTCAGATCGTCAAATGCTAGCAGCGCGGTAAAGGGCTTTGCCCCGGTTAGCAACCGCTCAGTAAGGGCATAACCTTCCTCGTAACTCGAGTTGTCCCCGTGGATCTCCACCACAAGAGAACGATCAATGCGAATGCCTTTCGCGCGAGCACAATCCCTTATTCCGGCCCAACGAGGAGCGCTGTCGCTCATAGCTTTCGGTCCCTTGATAACTGCAATTTCTCGATGGCCGAGTTCGTAGAGATGTTCAAATGCTGCCCAGGTTCCTTGTGCGTTATTCACGATCACAGAGCCATGGCACCCATTTGCCGGTTCACTTCCGATGACCACTGCGGGGACCTGAAATGCCAGGATTGCGCTGGAAAAGTCAGCACCGAAAAGAACCGGGTTCGCAATTGCGATAATTCCATCCACCCGTCGGGCCGTCAGCATTTGCAAACATTGATGAAGCCGGCGTGGAGTGTTTTGAAGATCGGAAATTACAGACATGTATCCAAAAGTTTCCAAGGAAGTTTCTATACCCCGAACAATCAGGCCGCAATAAGGGTCTGTGATGTCGAATACAAGCACTCCGACGCTATGCGTTCGGTTACTTCTGAGTGATCGCGCCTGGAGATTTGGAGAATATCCAAGTTTGCGCGCCGTATCCTCCACCCGCCGCTGGGTGGCAATTGGGATCCGGCGGCCTGCCTTGTTGAGAACCATGGAGACTGTGGCTATCGATAGTCCAGTCGCTTTAGCTATATCGCGAATCGTGATCACGCGGTCAGAACTCCGGGCTGAACAACCTGCTGTTGCAGCGACTTTAACGGCTGCCAGTCTGGATTTTCCTACCGTTTGCTCCTCAGGGTCCTACCGGTCGAAAGTTAAAGTCGCTTTTCAAAACATGGCGAGAAACCAGCGCGATCTGAACTGCGGAATTGAGGGCAGGATTCTTGTATCCAGTCAAAATCGCTGTCGGCTATCTGTCAGCCCTCGAAATTGTATTAACTTGTAGGTTCACAAGCAACCCCCCCTTTCAAAAATCCCCATGAGCTCCGAATTTCGAGTGAAGAGAAATATGCGCATTCAGGCGCTTCCGAAACACGCATCTTCGGAATCGTACCGGATGTCCTGAGGGTGTCCAGGAATTCTGGATGGGGCACGCGGATAAGAGCATGTCCGATCTCTACGACAAAATTAAAGAGGATGTTGGGTTCCGTAGAGAGTGGGCGGAAAAGTGCGGTTTCGGCTTCAAACTTCCTTCAGTTGTGCCGAGTGTACCGAAAACAGAGGAAAAAGGCGATGCGCGGAGGGTCGCGTAAGTCTTGTGAATTGTGTGAGAAAGGATGGTCGGGGAGAGAGGATTTGAACCTCCGACCCCCTGGTCCCGAACCAGGTGCTCTACCAGGCTGAGCCACTCCCCGAAAACTGCGATGATTGTTAAGCGGAAGGGCGCGAGCGGGAAGAATCCTGGCCGCTGACGCTTCCCAAAGTGTAACAGAATCGGAGCTTGCGGACGGCATCGAGAGGCCATGCCTATCCATCGAGTTGGAACTCTCGCCGAGCACGTCGGCCATGTAACAATAAAAATGTCCCTCTACCAGGAAAACAATGAAATCAGCGTCCTCTTCGGCGATTCCTTTACCGGCAAAGATCACGCCGGAGCTGCTGGCCCAGCATGGCATTACGACTGACGAATATCAGCGCATTCTGGACGCGCTGGGGCGAACTCCCAGCTTCACAGAGCTGGGTATTTATAGCGTGATGTGGAGCGAGCATTGCTCGTATAAGTCCTCGCGCGTGCATTTGAAGCGTCTGCCGACCGAGAGCCAGCGCGTCGTGCAGGGCCCAGGGGAGAACGCCGGCATTATCGATGTGGGGGATGGCTGGGCCTGCGCCTTCAAAATTGAATCGCACAATCATCCGTCGTATATCGAGCCTTACCAAGGCGCGGCGACGGGGGTGGGCGGAATTTTGCGCGACATTTTTACTATGGGCGCACGGCCGCTCGCGGTGATGGATTCGCTGCGGTTCGGGCCGATTGTCGCCGAGGACTCAGCGAATGCGGATACAAAAAATTCGACACCGATCTCTCTGTTGAACAAGAATCACCAGATTTTGGAAGGC
>VFSW01011143.1_pt1 | contig 12665 bp, 21 predicted proteins | sample 5358111 | NCBI WGS metagenome assembly VFSW01 (sample SAMN11554181, study PRJNA540505) | mine drainage metagenome | isolation source: sediment from site ElyBrook_90M | place: USA: Ely Copper Mine, Vershire, VT | collected 2017 | reverse complement strand
ACCGTGACTACGTCCCCGAGGGGTCTCAGCTCTTCGAGGACCACGACTGGGCCGACTACAATGGCAGGCGAGACCCCATCGTCGCAGACTACCAGGCCAAGATGGCCGCCATCTACGCCGAATACAAGGCCAAACGAATCGCCGTGCTGTGGGCCACCATCGCACCGCACCTGGACGTGACATCGTGACCGCCGCGATACTGGGCCGCCCGGACATTATCCTCATCCCCCACCGGGACGGCTCCATCGAAGAATGGGAGGTTTGCGCCAGGTGCAGGACGCATGACGAGCGCGACCCGCTCGTCCCGTGCGCGGATTGCAGCGTGTCGTTTCACCCGTGGCACCTGAATGCGGAGACGGCTCTCTGTGCGGGATGCACGGAGGATGCGCGGGTACAGGAGCAGGCGGACATCGCCATCGGGGCTACGCCCTGGATCGTGGTAAGCACGAACGGTATCGCGCTGGCCGAGTGCCGCCGCTGCCCAGCTTTCCTCGGGATGCCCTGCCTGCCAATGGCCTGGCACAACTTCTCGATGCACATCGCCAAGTTCCTTGGCGAACACAGCCACTGCACGGAGGTGGAGGCGTGAAAGCCGGAGATGTATTCCTTGGTAGCGATTACGCCACGCTTCTGCTCGAAGGCAGAACAGAATTACCGGAGCAGGCCAAGTCCGGGCTGTACGCGCTCGGGACAACCATAATGGTGGCGTCGGCTTCGCTCCATGAAGACATCCGTGAGGTCGGCCTATCTGAGTGGTTCCCGGCTCGCGTGTGCCTTCCGCCGCCTGTCGCGGGGCAGTGGTATCGCTGGTACGACCCGTTCATCTGGTACGAGGCCGAGGGGCCGATTCACGTTCTATCCGACGCCGCGCCTCGGAACATGGCCTACGTCGGCTCTCTCTGGCACGAGCCTTACGTCTCCAGCTACACAGGGGAACTCCGGACCTGCGAGAAGTTCTGGTGCATCCCGATAGATAAATGGCGCGAAGTGTGCGGCCAATATCTCGTCGAGATGAAGTTCCTCCGGGAGCACGCGGACGGCACGGAGGTGGAGCGATGACTGACGCGCCCCTGTGGCTGGTTATCGCGATACCGGCGGCGCTGTGCCTGCTCTACGCACTCGGCGCCCTGACAGAAAGATGGTTGGCGAGGAGGTGGCAGCGTGACTGAGTATGCACAGGGCACTGATGGCTGGCTCGCCGAACGGTGCGGACATGCCACGGCCTCGCGGTTCGCGGACATCATGGCGATTACAAAAAACGGGCCATCGGCCGCGCGCCGGAACTACCTGCTGGAACTGGCCACCGAACGGCTCACCGGCCAGCCTGCATGGCGCTACCCAACCGCCGCGATGCGGTGGGGCAGCGACCATGAGGCCGAGGCGTGCGAGACCTACTCATGGCTAAGCGATTGCCAGATCGCTGAGACGCCGTTTGTGCGCCATCCGCTGATCGACTGGCTCGGGTGCTCACCTGACCGGCTAGTGGGGAGTACGGGCCTCGTGGAGGTGAAGTGCCCGGCGGTGTCGGCGGGCCACATCGAGACCATCCTGGACGGGGGCATCCCGGAACGGCACAGGGCGCAGGTGCAAGGGCAGATGCTCGTAACGGACCGCGAGTGGTGCGATTTCGTGTCGTACGACCCGCGCATGCCCGAACACCTGCGGCTCTACGTGTGCCGGGCGCCGCGCGACGAAACGTACATCCGGGACGAATTGCTCCCGGCGATCGAGTCCTTCCTTGCCGAGACGGCCGCGTTGGTCGATCGGCTCATGGCCTACGAGGTGACAGGGTGAAAATGTCGGACACGATCAAGGAGCTGGCGATGGCGCTGGCGAAGGCCCAGGGCGCGCTTGAAGGAGCGGTGAAGGACAAGACCAACCCGGCGTTCCGGTCGCGGTACGCCGATCTCGCGGCGGTTGTGGAAGCTATCCAGGCGGTCGCTCCGCCTAACGGCCTGAGCTACGTCCAGTCGCCCGTGAACGCGCCTGACGGACAGCCATCAGTGGGAATTGAAACGATGCTGATGCACTCAAGCGGGGAGTGGATTCTTTTCGACCCGTTCCTCCTGCCGATGTCGAAGGTTGACGCGCAAGGCGGTGGCTCGGCGGTTACGTACGCCCGGCGCTACGCCCTCTCATCGGTGTTTGGCGTCGCTCCCGAGGACGACGACGGCAACGCGGCCTCACGGCCCGCATTCCAGGCGCCGCGTCCACAACCACGCCGGGAAGATGGGCCGCCGCCTCAGGCCGACCGCCAGACGGGCGAAATCACCGAAGACGAAGCGCCCGAAGTGCAGCCATCGGAAGCGGCGCGGAATCTGCGTGCATGGTTGCAGGAATCGGGCTGGAAGTTCGCGGATGAGCACGTGCGGATGCCGCTCGACATGCGCGGGCCGATCACCCCGGCGCTGGTCAACGCCGCGCTCGGACACTGGTTCCTCTCGCATCCGGGCGCCCCGCTGACCGCGCTCGAAAAGCAGATCAGCGACATGCACGCGCGGCTCGCCCGCCAGGGCGGTGCGGCATGACGACCAGCATCGAATGGACGGATGAGACGTGGAACCCCGTCGTGGGCTGCACGAAAGTAAGCCAGGGTTGCCGTTACTGCTACGCCAAAACGCTCCACGACAAGCGCCACAAGGCGTTGTTGGCGGGCGCGGCGCTGCCCGAACAATACCGGGCGCCGTTTGAGACCATCCAACTAATGCCCGAGCGCCTGGACAAGCCGCTGTCCTGGCGGAAGCCGCGCCGGGTGTTCGTGAACAGTGTGAGCGACCTGTTCCACGAAGATGTCCCGTTCGAGTTCATCGACCAGGTGTTCGCGGTGATGGCGCTGACGCCGCAGCACACGTACCAGGTGCTCACCAAACGTCCGGAGCGGATGCGGGAGTACATGATGACGATTCCGTGGGACGGCTCATCCCATGAGCGTGATCCAAGCGACGTAAGAAGGCGCGTCAGCGACGCCTCGTTTTCAGACTCGATTCCGGTGTGGCCAGATAACTGGGAGGACGGCGCGCTCGGTCACGACGAGTGGCCGCCGCCGAATGTGTGGCTGGGCGTGAGCGTGGAGAACCAGCGGGAGGCGGACGCCCGCATCCCGGAGCTGCTGGCGACTCCCGCGGCGGTGCGGTTTATCAGCGCGGAGCCGCTGTTGGAGCGCGTTCACCTGATGCATCACTGGCTGCCTAATCCCAATCTCGGCGGCGCGGTCTTGAACTGGGTGATCGCCGGCGGTGAGAGTGGTCCCGGTGCGAGGCCGTGCGATCTCTCGTGGATACGCGGCATCGTGTCGCAGTGCCAGACGGCGGGCGTGCCGGTGTTCGTGAAGCAGCTTGGTTCGAAGCCGATCGTCGCTGATGAACGGCGCAGCTTCGGCCAGGTGTTCGAACATCAACCGCTTCGGCTGAAGCAGTCGCACGGGGCGGACATGGCGGAATGGCCCTCGGACCTGCGAATACGGGAGTTTCCACGATGAGGCCGTGTAGCCGGTGCGGAGAGCCCGCGGGGGTATGGCTGGCACGGCATGTCTGCCTGTGCCCACCGCACCTGAGCTACGCCGACTGCCTCGCGTGCCGGGATGCCGGGACAGAACCAGTGGATCAGCCGCCCACGCTGATCGTTTTCGACCCGCAGTTCACCGATTTCCTCGACCCGGCGATCATCGCCGGTCACCGCCTCTCAGCGCGCTACATCGCCCAATTCGCATGGTCGAAGGGCTTCGATTTCACGCTCCAGAACTTCGAGTTGTCGCGCGCCGAGGGCATTGCGGCCTGCTGGTGGGCGGGCCTGTACGGCCGAAAGGTCTGGCGCCAGCGGTACGGGGCATGGGCGAAAGAGGCCGCGCGGCACATGTGGCACGGCTGCGGCCAGTTTTCTGACCCCCCGGCACGAGGCGCCGCATGACAACCCAACCGGCGCTCATGACGCGCCCCGTAGTGGGCGAATCCACGCTCGTACCCTTGAGAGATTACCAGCGCACGGCTCTCGACGTGGTGCATGAGCGCCGGGCGCGGGGCGTGACGCGCCAACTCGTGAGCATGGCTACGGGTTCTGGAAAGACGGTCTTCTCGGCCCACCTGATCGCCGAAGCCGGACTGCCGCGCACGGTCTTCATGGTCCACCGCGATGAGCTGGTCCGCCAGTCTCTGGTAACGCTCCAGCGGGTCAACCCGAACCTCTCGCTCGGTGTCGTCAAGGCCGATCGGGACGACATCTTCGCCGATGTGGTAATCGCCTCCGCGCAGACGCTGGCACAGCCGCGCCGACTCGAGCGGCTCTGCCAGGCGACGGCGGGAACAGGGCTCCTGTTTGTCTCGGACGAGGCCCATCACGACATGGCTGAGTCGCGCTTGCGGGCGATTACGAAGCTGGCGCCGGCGTTGCTGGTGGGGCTGACGGCGACGCCGAACCGGGCGGACAAGATCGGGCTCGGGCATCTGTACCAGGAGACGGTGTTTCACCTGTCGATGCTTGAACTGATCGCGATGGGCAAGCTCTCGCCGATCAAGGGCCTGCGGATCGACACGGAGACGGACATCGATGGCGTCAAGACGGTCGCGGGTGAGCTGGCCGAGGGCGAACTCGCGGACGCGGTGAACACGGACGCGCGCAACCGGCTGATCGTGGAGTCGTACCAGCGGCACTGCGCGGACAGGACCCGCACGGTGGCGTTCTGCGTGAACGTGAAGCACGCGGAAGCGCTGGCGGAAGCGTTCGTGGCGGCTGGTATCCGGGCCGAAACGGTCTTCGGCCACACGCCCACGGAAGAGCGGATGGCGACGCTGGAGGCGTTCCACCGGGGCGAAATCCCCGTGCTCGTGAACGTCATGGTGCTCAGCGAAGGCTACGACGAACCGGGTATCGACTGCGTGTTGTGGGCGCGGCCAACCAAGAGCCAGAGCCTCTACATTCAGTGCATTGGGCGAAGCGCCCGGCTCTCCGAGGGCACGGGGAAACGCGATGCGCTGATTGTCGATTTCGTCGATTCATCCTCGCGGCACAAGCTGATCACGTTGCCGGTGCTGGCGGGTAAGGAACCGATGGCCGCGCTGGCGGCGGGTGGCGAGTCGGCCCCAGGTGAGATGTTCGACCTGCTCGGTGAGGCCCAGCGTGAGACGCGGGTACGCGAGCGCGCGGCCGTCACGGTGAACCTGTTCGGCGCCAGTGACTTCCTCTGGCGCACGGTTGGCGGCGTCCACATGGCGCCCGCCGGAAAGAACATGTGGGTGGCGCTCGTGCCGGACGGCGACGGGTTCATCCCTCAGCGCGTCAATCTGGCGCCCGGCGGGCCGTGGATGGAGCCGCTCTTCGACCGCGCGCTCGACATGGAGATGGCGTTTGGAGTGGCGGAATCGAAGGTCCAGATTCACTCGCTGACGGACCGCAACGCGCATTGGCGATCCACGGCGCCCAGCCAGGCGCAGGTGGACTATGCCCGGAAGATAGGTGTACAACTGCCGCCGAAGCTGACCCGCGGCCAGCTTTCCGACCTGATCGACGACCGGCAATTCACGCGGACGTTCCGCGCGGCATTGAAAATCAAGGAGGCATCGTGAACAAGGGGCGAACCTGGACAGCAAAGAACCCGGCACACAGTGATGAACTGTGGGCGAGGGCAAAACGGATGAACGTCGAGCGGCCCGGTAACGGCGAGTGGGCGCCGAAGGAAGCGATCGAACTGCCGGACTGGCAGGCCCGGATGGTGAAGGATGAGACGGTGCGAGCATACGCGGACGTATCGGAGCACCTGCCGCCCATCCGGGTGCAACGGGATACGTTCGTGCTCATCGATGGGCGGCACCGGTACAGCGCGGAGCCGAGCGATTGCATCCGCATCATCGAGGACGACGTGAGCGACGACGACCTTTTCGTCGAGAGCGTGCGGGCGAACGTCGGCCACGGGCTGCCGTACACGCGGGAAGAGCGCCAACGACTCATCAGAGAGATGCTCAAGCGCTATCCGCAGTGGTCAGACGGGAAGATCGGGGAGGTCGCCGGGTGCCACCGGCAGACCGTCATGCAGCTTCGGCCGAAGGATCAGGTTGTCGGTTTTCGACAACCTGATCGCGGGGCGCGCGAGGGCCGCGACGGCAAACAGTACCCGGTGAGGGACATCCGGCGGACGATCGCGGACCCTTCGCGGGGGCCGAAACCGGCGCCCAAATCGTTCGACCCCGGCGCGGAGCGGGAACCCCTGGATGAGTGGGAGCGGGCAACATCGGTGTGGGAGGGAGAGGGGCCGTTCGAGGGGGACGAAAACTTGCACACGGCGCGTGCAGAAAACACGCCCGAGCCGCGTCACGCCGAAAGTGTCACGCCGAAAGTGACACTCCCCGCAGACGACGACGAGGAGCCGTACTTCGAGCTCTTCCACCACATCGAGGATGGCTTCGAACTCAAGGCCAGCGTCCGGGCGTTCGTGCCTGACCCGCAAGGGCGGATGGCCGAACGGTACGACGCGAGCGTGATCAAAGGGGTGGCCGGGCTGCGCGCGTGGTGTGACCAGGTGGAAGCGGACTACGCCGTATGAGCGGCCAGAGAGAGGCGTTGCATGGTATGGCTTTATGTGCCGGGGCTGGTGGCCTCGAACTCGGACTCCACCTTGCCGAACCTACCGCCCGAACTGTCTGTTGGGTTGAATGGGAGCTTAGCGCAGCCGCGAGCATTGTCTGCGCTATGGGCGAAGGGCGGCTGGATTCGGCGCCTGTCTGGTCTGATCTGCGAACCTTCGCTGGCACAGCCTGGCGTGGACGCGTGGATATCGTCACTGCCGGATTTCCCTGCCAACCCTTTTCGGTCGCCGGAAAGCAGCGCGGGACCGACGACCCGCGGCACCTCTGGCCACACGTCGAGCGCGTCATCGGAGAGGTTCGACCGTGGCGTGTCTTCCTCGAAAACGTACCAGGACTCCTTACAACCCGGACTCCCGATGGGCGATACGCCTACGAGATTGTTGAGGCCGGGCTACGAGGAATGGGTTACGAGGTTGCGGCGGGCATCTTCTCAGCGGCAGAGGTTGGCGCGCCGCACCGCAGGGAGCGGCTATTCATTCTGGCCGACCGCGCAGAGCCACGACGCGCAGGGGCCGAAGACGGCGGAGCAGATCGCGGCGATGCGCGAGAGGACGGCAGCGGGGGTCTCCAACCTGAACGAGGCCGCGAGTATGTGGCCCACGCCAAACACTCCGAGCGGTGGGCCGAACACGAAGAGCACGGAGACGCACACGGGCGGGGTGGACCTCGATGGGGCGGTGCTGAACTGGCCGACGCCGAGGGGCGAGGACAGCGAGTCGGCGGGGAACCATCCGGGGGCGACGGACAGCCTCACGGGGGCCGCAGCATTTTCCCTCCTGGACCCGGAGAGCGAGATACCTGGGCCGCAATCCTCCGGGAGCGCCCCGACCTCGCGCCGGCAGTTGACGGAAAGCTTAATCCGAGATTTGTTGAGTGGCTTATGAATTGGCCCATCAACCATACATCGGTGATACAATCAGATGATGAAAACTTGCTTGTCTTGTGGAACAGAATTGACGCCGAGGCTGGTCGGTCGTGGAAACGAAAGGGAGAGTCCTTCGGTGATGGCGCGACGGAAGTATTGCGACCGGAAGTGCATGGCGGCGGGAATGGTGAAGCCGGATGCGGAGTTGGGCCGGTCGTACCTCAACCGGAAACGGGCACGCCCGCACATGACAGCGGCGTGCGAACTATGTCGGACGACGGACAACCTGGCGGTTCACCACGAGGATCGGAACTGGCGGAACAACGACCCTTCGAACATCAGGACGCTCTGCGCCTCCTGTCACACATCGCTGCACCACTCGCGCGGGGACATCGTGACGAAGCGCGAGCAGCCGCCCTGTCTGCATTGCGGGAAACCGAGCTATCGGGGTGGTTACTGCAACACATGTCGGGGGAGAATCAGACGACGTGGGACGGCCTCCTTTGGGAGAGCCGAGTGGATCACCTCGTTGAAGCGGCCCGACGCAAAGTAGCTCCTCTGGACCTCACCCGCGCCCAGCGATTGCGCCTCACGGGCAACGGAGTCGTGCCGCTTTGTGCGGGTTATGCGTATCGCGTTCTCGCGGCTGGGGGTGTCTGAATGAGCATCGCGTTGATGTCCGCCATCTGGCCGGTGCAAATGGACCCGACGGCGAAGCTCGTGCTTCTCGCATTGGCGGACGCCGCGAACGATTCCGGCGCATGCTGGCCATCCATCGCCACCATCGCGGTCAAGGCCAGCGCTAGCGAGCGAACCGTCCAGCGTTGGCTGCAATGGCTGACGGATGGGGGCTACCTGACTGTCGAAGAGGTGGCTGGCCGGGGTCACACCAACCTTTACCGGATCGTGAAAAAGGTGACACCGGTGACCATAAAGGGTGACACGGGCGTCACCCATGAAGAGGGAGAAAGGGTGACACCGGTGACGGAAAGGGTGACACCCATGGTAGAAAAGGTGACACCGGTGACCATAAAGGGTGACACGGGCGTCACCCAGAACCGTAATGAACCCAAAAGAACCGTAATGATCCCAAAGGATCGTGACGCGCCTTCCTCGAAGACCGTAAGTCCTGACTTCCTGCGAGGCCTCCAAGCCGAGCATCCGCTCGTGAACGTGAAGGAGGTGTACCTCGATGCTCAGAACCGGCCGCCGTGGAAGGGGTACATCGACAAACGGCACGCCCTCCGGAACTACATCCGGTGGGCGGAAGAGAAGCTCGAACCACGAAAGGAGACACGGAATGGCACTCAGAGAAGTCCGGGCGCTGCTGCAACAGGCTCGGGAAGTGGAAGTTACGCCGACCTCGGAATTCCCGTCGTTCGATGAGGCCGGGTCCGTGCCGGATGCGGGCGCGGAGATGTCTGAGCGGTGGTGTATGCGGCACGCCGAAGTACATGAGTGCTGGCTTTGCCACGATGGCGGCTACGTGGTCAGCAATCTCCCGCCGATGGTTGCGAATCAGCCGTGGACGGTGCGCGCCAAGCTTTGTACGGTCTGCACATCGGCGTCGGCCGAAGTTATCGCCGCGGCGAACATGGGGCGGACAGCGAACCCGCACGGCAGTTCCTACGGCCAGTTCATCCCGGCGCACTACCAGGGAGCGACGCTCGCGAACTGGCGCACGAACTGGAACGCGGCCCAGCGCGGCGTGGCCTTCGCGTACACGGTGAATTGGCCGCCGAGTCCGCCGATCCTGTTTCTGACGGGCGACAAGGGCGGTGGCAAGACATTCATGGCGTGCGTCTGCGGCAACGAGATCACGCGGCTGCATGGCAAGGGGGTGGGCTTCTACCCGGTAATCGACTTGCTCGATCGATACCGGGCGACGATGCACGACGAGGCGGCCGAAACGCCAGAGGAGATCGACGCGGAGATGCGGACCTGCGCGCTCGTCATCCTGGACGACTTCGGCGCCCACAACCCGACGGCCTACGCCACCGAACGGCTCACGCGGTTCGTGGACGAATGCTACCGGGGGAACCGGCCGCTGATCGTGACGACGAACCTGCCGCCGTCGGCGCTGGACGAGCGGGTGGTGAGCCGGCTGTGCGATGTGCGACAGAGCCGGGTGGTGGAGTTCAAGGGCGACCGGCGGAAGCAGATATGAGCAGCGTGAACGGCCAGGTGTGCGGCTGCGTGGGCGAGTCGCGGCGGGTGGGTCGATGACGGCGCTTGTGTTTCGCTGCCAGCTTCCGCCGCGCGTGCTGAGCCCGAACAGCGAGGAACGGCACTCTTGGCGGCGGGTGGCCATCGCCAAGCGCGAGTACCTCAATGGCGTCTACCTGCAAGCCGTGGACGCCCGGAACCGGGCGGGATGGGAGATGCCCGGCCGCGTGCGCGTCTCACTGGAGTTTCAAGTAGCGCGCGGGCCGGTTTACCCAGATGGGCTGTATCGCCCGGAGGACGTCGGTAACTGCGTGAGCGCATGGAAAGCCGGATTCGACGCGATCGTACAGGCCGAACTCTTCCTGGACGACGACTCGGGCCACATGGAACTGGGGGCGGTCACGATCGACAAGGGCGCGGGGCCGGGTGTGCGAGTCACGGTCGAAGCGCTGGAAAGGAAGCAGTCATGATCAAGTACATCTGCGACGGATGCCAGAAAGAGCAACTCACGGCGAATAGTTTGAAGCCGCATCACTGGTTTGTTCGCAGCGATGAGGACGGCGAGCAGCACGCCTGCTCGCGCCCTTGCATCGAGAAAGTGGCGAGGGCATCCGGGAAGACGGGCCTGGTGCTGCCGATATGAGCGCCGCAATGCCGGGCCACGGGACCTGGACGAACACGGAGAAGCGCCTGCTGCGGGAAGCGCTCGCCGACGGCCAATCGCTCTACCACGCGTCCACGGTCGTGGGGCGCTCTGAGACATCGTGTGACCGCAAGGCACGCGATCTTGGACTGTGGCCCATGTTGGCCGCTCCTCGCCCGCCAGGGCCACCGAATGCAGCCCTATCGGCCACGGAAGCGCGGATAGTGCGCTTCCTGGCGCGTCGGGCGCCGGCCATTGTGGCGCCTGCCGACTTCGCGTCAGCGTTTGGGTTCGACTACCCGGAGGGGATGGGTGTGCTCATGCGGAGCCACGTCTACAACCTGCGGAGGAAAGGTATAGCCATCGAAAATCGCCATGGCGTCGGCTACTGGATGACGGTCGAACAGGCGATGATGGCGTTGGCGGCGGTCGAACCGTCCTGGACAAACAGCGAGGAGTTGGCATCGTGAAAAATACTTGCGCCCATCATTGGAAGATCGAAACCCCAAACGGTCCCGCGTCTTCGGGCCACTGCATCCGCTGCGGAGACACGCGACTGTTCGCCAATTTCGACCCACGGGACGCGACTGACCCCGGCGGCTGGAAGGCACATTTTCACAAAATGGAAGCCGCCGAACTGGGCGTTACCCGGAAGCGTCCGGGGAATGCGCTGTGAGCCACGACTGCGTGACCTGCGGTCAGGACGCCGAGGGGCAATACGCATATACCGGCGGGCGCCGGATATGCGAACGCTGCGCCCGAGAGACTGGGTGGCTTTTCGCCCGCCTGCTTGGCCTGGAAGACGCCACTACCGAGGGCGAGGGCATACTGGTAACATGGGAGGACGCGCTTCGTCTGTTGGGGAGCCTCGAACGGGACATCACGATGCGCGTGTGTACGCGCGAAATCCACCTGACAGATCGGGACCGCCGAGAAATCGGCCTTGCCGCTAAGGGTATCGACCCACGATGAACCCACACCGCTATCAGTCGCCGATACCAGGGTTGTCCCTGCCGCCAGCGAAAGCGCGGTGCGCGGTGTGCGGCCTCCCGCCGATGGCGCATCCATCGGGGGCGCGAGAGATCGTCGTTTCCGGCGACGAGGAGGCCTAAGATGTCCCCACCGCCCAGCCTGACTAACTGCCGTCACGAGCGGAAGCTACGAATCGACCGTGGCCATGAAGTGACGGACTACCTCTGTTTGAACTGTGGCCGGAGCTGGAGATCGTCGTTTCCGGCGACGGAGAGGGCTGACCCGTGAGCATGGCAACACTTCTGGCATTGGCGATTGGCGCGTGGGGATGGTTCGTGGCCGTCCCCGCCGACGTGACGCTCTACCCCTTCGACAACCTCTACGCCGCTCAATCAACGCCATCCCCAGGCGGGGGCGTGTGCCACATCTTCATCAACTCCAACTACTGGCCGGACATGGCCGACGATCTGCGGCAGTCCGTTGTCAGCCACGAATATGGCCACTGCCTGCTCGGCCTCTACAACCACGGCGATTGGTCGCGCGATCACTTTCCATGGCCGGGGGTAATGACAAACGGCCTTGCCTCGGCGGATTGGCCGTTTCCGAGCGCCGACGACCTCCGCGCTCTTGCCGCATGGTATCGCGCCAGCGAGTGGCACTCCGTCCGGCTCCCGCTGTTGGCGCGGTGAGGTAGTGGGGGCTTCGCGAAGGGCACGGTGCTCAAACTGACCCACTACCCAGAAGGGCCAGAACTATCTAGACTGTGTAGACTGGCTGCAAGCGGGCTCGCGGGGTGGCGGAATGGCAGACGCACCGGGTAGCACCCGGCAAGATGGGGGTTCGAATCCCTCCCCCGCACAGACAGGAATCTGTCGGCCCGCTTCACCTCATCACCGCCGCCTCCAGCACCTGTCGTATGAACGAGGTCGCCAAGAACACCGTGCTCCGCCTCCTGGAGAGCCGCTCCGTCGTCACGCATCGGGCACCAGTCTATCTGACTACACGCATTTGCCACGGTTGGCGTCATGGTATTCCCAAAATGTCAGCGCAACTCCACCCGCCGAGTCCGCCGAAGCGACCGCGCACGGTGCGTGCGTAAATGGCCGTTTGCAGGTTCACGATCGGGTCAGCCCACTGCTCGACCGAGAAGCCAGCAGGCCCGAACCAGCCCGTCCAGAGTTGCATGAGCCCGAGGCTGTTACCGTTGTCGCCTCTCTCGGTCGGCTTGAACTTTGACTCGCACCAAGCGATAGCCCGGAAGGATGCGCGCCACTCGATGGGTACGCCAGCATCTGTCATCCACTGGTCTATGGTCCCGCCCGCGGACTGGCTCGTGGGCACTGGCGGCACGTCTACCGCAACGGAAGCCGCGGCCGCGCCCATCGGTCCAGGACGCACGGGGGTGGGCGGGACTTCCGCCACCATTTTCGCGATGGCCGGGGCG
>VFSW01011142.1_pt1 | contig 12666 bp, 6 predicted proteins | sample 5358111 | NCBI WGS metagenome assembly VFSW01 (sample SAMN11554181, study PRJNA540505) | mine drainage metagenome | isolation source: sediment from site ElyBrook_90M | place: USA: Ely Copper Mine, Vershire, VT | collected 2017 | reverse complement strand
CCTGTAAGGTGCGAGGCCATGAAGTTCACGTTGTCGGTCAGATCCTTCCACGTGCCGCCGACGCCGGGCACTTTCGCCTGGCCGCCTAGCTTGCCTTCCGTACCCACTTCGCGAGCCACGCGCGTCACTTCGCTGGCGAACGCGTTCAACTGGTCCACCATCGTGTTGATGGTGTCTTTGAGTTCGAGAATTTCTCCCTTCACGTCGACGGTGATTTTGCGCGACAAATCGCCACGCGCCACAGCCGTAGTCACCTCGGCAATGTTTCGAACCTGCGCCGTCAAGTTGCCGGCCATGGCGTTGACGGAGTCCGTTAGATCCTTCCACGTTCCAGCGACGCCCGGCACGATGGCCTGGCCGCCGAGTTTCCCTTCTGATCCGACTTCGCGTGCCACGCGCGTAACTTCCGATGCAAACGATCGCAGCTGATCCACCATGCTGTTGATGGCTTCTTTGAGCTGCAAAATTTCGCCGCGTACGTCGACGGTAATCTTTCGGGAAAGGTCACCGCTCGCCACGGCTGTCGCCACTTCAGCAATGTTTCGCACCTGGCCCGTAAGGTTGCTGGCCATCGAGTTGACCGAGTCCGTGAGGTCTTTCCACGTGCCCGCCACGCCTGGGACCTGCGCCTGACCGCCCAGTTTTCCGTCCGTGCCGACTTCGCGCGCCACGCGCGTTACTTCAGCCGTGAATACGCCAAGTTGCTCGATCATGGTGTTGACGAGCTTCGCCGATCGCAAGAACTCGCCTTCCAATGGCCGCCCGTCTACTTCCAGACGCACGGTCTGGGTGAGATTGCCCTGCGCAACCGCCGCTATGGCGTGGGTTACTTCGACTGTAGGACGAAGCAAATCTTCAACCAAGGAATTGATCGAGGTTTCCATCTCGCCCCACTCACCGCGAGATGCGTCCGCGCGAACGCGCTCTTTGGTACGCCCTTCTTTGCCTACGGCGCGTCCGATGCGCGTTAACTCGCGCGCCATCTGCTGATTCGCCGACACAATGTCGTTGAAAGCGTCGGCAATCTTTCCCGGAAGTCCTGTCCATGCACCCGGGAGCCGCACGGAGAAGTCGCCATCGCGCACCGCATGCAGGGCCGACAGGATCATCTTGAGATCAGGTGCGCCGTCTTCCGCCACCGCTGCGGATCTCCCGTTGCTCTTCTCTGGAACTGCACTTGCGTCAACGGTCAACGTGCTTGGGGTGTTCTTTTTCAATGTCGTCTCCTACAACGCGGAGCAGAGTTAGCCGTTCGTTTGCCATAGCGCGGCACTTCCATTGGCGGCCGAAGTTCTTGCTTGGGCAAAACATCTGGAGGGACGAGAACTCGAAGCGCCCAGCCCACCCCTTACGGCCAGTTCCACTCAAGGGATAGGCGTATCAGGAAATGAATAACATGCGGCGCGGACGGCTGACTCTACGGTATTTACTGTATGACCGTCACGGGCGCAGCAAACCCGCTACGACTGGGAGGCCAATCAGGGGGGGTTGACTAGGGGGATTACATTTCATTTGCGGCAGGAATGTGTTCACTGCGATTGAAAACCAGAGCACGCCTCAAGGCACAGGTTATTATGGGACCTACTGAAGACGGGCCCTGGCATCAACAGGTACCTCAGGGTCGTTTTCCAACCTGCCGACTTCGTCCGCACCGCTCGCGCGCAATAACTCAACTGCCCGTTGTGTCTGCGCTGTTTGCGGACATGCCACATAAAGAAAAGCGCCGTTTTCGCACGCCTGGTCAACGTGTTGAGCTGCCTCCTGCGTCAATCCAAGCGAGGCGAGTGTTCGGCCTCGGTTACATAGAGCCGCGGAACCGCTTTCCTGTACCAGCGAGCGGAAGAACTCCGGGGAGCGAACGAAGAAGCCAAACCTTGGAACCACTGCGGCCCCAAACTCAGAGAGCCAGCCAATCAATCCGGCAGTCTTTGCGCTAGCTTCCCGGTCGAAGACGCGAGCGCTGGATTCGCCCATGAGGGTGGTGATCGGGTGGGCCGGCGACAGCATGAGGCAAATACGCTCTTTCGCAACGCCTGCCTGGCGCAGACCTTGAATCACTTCGTTGAGCGGTACCCGGTCAGCAAATACACCGTACGCGGCACTTGGACTGCTTGCCATGGGGTAGGTCTCCGCTAGAACTTCAGGTTGATGAAATGCTGGGGCCACGAGAAAACGTGGCGCTAAATCACTCTCTCGGTGAGGCTGAGCGGCGCCCGGGCGCGAGGTGAGTGGCTGACTTCCAGAAAGACAACGCTACAGGTTTCAGCCTGCCGTTAAACTAGGGTAGATGCTGTATTTTGCCAGTTGCCGGAGCGCCACAGGCAGGGAGATGATCGAGGGGCATGTAATGGGAAAAGAAAAAACCGGACCGGGCGGGTAGCCAGACCGCAAAGATTGGAATCAACTCGTGCTTCAGTGTCTTGCGCTGAGAGTGATCTCTTGCCCGCCAAATTGTTCCAGCCTTGTACTCCGAGAACACCACCGGTGGTACGTTCGAGAACTGGTGAGGGTGTCGGTGTTACTCATCAGTTTCTCGTTGGTGTAGGCCACGAGCAGCGTGCCTCCGCCATGGAACCGGCGCGTTTAGCGTCACTAAGCATCTTCTGCAATTCGAAACTGCAAATCAGATTACCCGCTATCTTGTAGGTGAACTGGGGCTGCCTGTCGTCTAGCCGTCATCAACGTGGGGACAAACTCTCAGCTTTCTCTTGCAGTTCTGCCCAGCGTGCATAAAGGACGTCTAAATCTTTTTGTGCCGTTTCCATTTCAGTGTGAGCGGCCAGGAGCCTGGGTCCGTCGCTGGCTATCGCGGGATCTTCCAATACGCTACGTTTGCACTGCAGACACTGCTCGGCGTCCGTAATACGATGCTCAATGCTGGCATATTCGCGTGCTTCGAGGTATGAGAGTTTCTTGGGTGCTGGTGCAGGTGTAGCAGAGGAACCGGACGCCGATTTGGACTCGCTCTCGTTCCGGGATCGCCAGCGCTCGGCTTGCCAGGTTTCCCATTGCCCATAGTCCGCAAAGCTCTCCGTATTGCCTTGACCATCCAAGCCGAGTACGACAGTAGACACGCGATCCAAGAGATAGCGGTCATGCGTGACCAGGACGAGAGAGCCGCCGAATTCGAGCAAGCTCTGTTCGAGGATTTCCAGGGTGGGGATGTCGAGGTCATTGGTCGGCTCATCCAATAGAAGAATGTCGGCCGGCTGCAACATGAGTTGAGCAATCAGCACACGCGCGCGTTCTCCTCCCGAAAGCCGTTCGACTGGTTGATCGAGTTGTTCGCCGGTGAACAGGAACTTGGCGGCCCAGGATGCGACGTGAATGACGCGATCCTGATAGATCACCGAGTCGCCTTCGGGAGCGAGCGCACGACGCAGGGTCAAGCTCAGATCGAGTTGCCGGCTCTGGTCGAAGTACACAATTCGCAACCAGTCCGCGCGCCGAATTTCCCCCTGCGCGGGAACCACTTCACCCAACAGCATGCGCAATAGCGTCGTCTTGCCGCTCCCATTGGGGCCTACAACCCCGCCCCGGATTCCCGCGGAGACGCTAAAATTCAATCCTACAAATAATTTGCGATTTCCAATTTCGCCAGCGACATCCTGCAGGTCGATCAACCTCTTGGTCTTCCGGTCCGTCGCAGAAAAATCAATTTGCGCTGAGGCGCTACGGGTTCTGGCATTCAGGCCGGCAAGCTCGCTCATCAGTTCGCCGGCTTTGTCGATGCGGGCCTTGGACTTTCGTGTGCGCGCTTTTGCGCCTCGCCGCAGCCACTCAATTTCGGAGTGAACCAGGTTTTCCAGTGCTTCCTGACGTTTCGATTGCGCGTGGAGGAATTCTTCTTTCTTCTCCAGGAAGGTGCTGTAACTCCCGTGTACTCGCAGCAAACCCTCGGGGTACACGCGACTCAGCTCGGCCATGTCGGTAGCAACATTTTCGAGAAAATAGCGATCGTGGCTTACGATCACGCAGGCAAACGGAGCTTGGCGAAGCAAATCTTCGAGCCATTCAATTCCGGCAAGGTCCAGATGGTTCGTAGGCTCATCGAGCAGCAAAACATCAGGTGTCTGAACCAGAGCCTCTACGATCGCGAGGCGCTTCTGCCAGCCTCCGGATAATGCGGCGGCCTCCTGTTCCCGGTCTTCAAAACCGGCCCGACCCAGCGTCTCAGCGAAGTGGGTGCCCTGCTCGGCTGCGGTTGCCGAGCGTTCCATCGCTCTCTCCACAATATTCCGTACGCTCGCTCCAGCAACAAACCTCGAGTCCTGTTCGACGTAACTAAGTTGCAAGCGCTTTCGTATGGCCACGTCGCCGCTATCTGGCTGTTCCGTTCCGGCCAGAATTCGCATCAGTGTGGACTTTCCGGAGCCGTTAGGCCCGATCAGCCCAATCCGGTCAGCCTCCGAAACTGTAAAAGAGATTTCCTCGAAAAGCGGCTTCGCTCCAAATGCCTTTGATATTCTTTGCGCGTTAATGATTGGCGGCAACGGCTGGCTCCCACTTTCGAGGTTATCATTCGTGGCAGCAACCGACATCATGAAGCTGAGAGTATTGCCGAGGGCGGGGCGATCACAGCCAGATCAACCTAAAGCGATCCGTGTGAAAAGATCAGGCTGAACAATCGGACAGTCTGCCGACGCCTCGTGGAACTGCATCGGTGAAGGTCATGCGGATCCCGTACTCCGGGCGCAAAATCACCATGGGACGGGCTTCGATGGTCTGGCCCGGAACCAGACTAAAATCGTATTTTCGGAGTAGCACACTCAGAATCATCAGGATTTGCAGCATGGCGTAGTTGCCGCCAATGCAACCGCGCGGCCCAGCGCCGAAGGGCATATGAGCAAAAGGTGTCTGAAGCTTTTCGTTTGCTTTGGAGAAGCGTTCCGGATCGAAAGTTTCAGGATTCTCCCAGTACTGCGGCGAATGGTGCACGCCGTGGATGAAGACAACGACGGTCGATCCCCGAGGGATCGCGATATCCCCTACACGGTCGTCCGCTACCGCTTCCCGGTCGACCATCCAGAACGGCGGATAAAGGCGTAGCGCCTCGTTGATCACCTGCGTCGTAAACTGGAACTTCGGAACGTCGGAAAACCTCATTGGCCTGTCGCCCAGCACAGCATCGAACTCCTGCCGCACTTTTTCGACGCAGTCTGGATGCGTGCTCAGCAGGTAGAGAAGCCACGATAGGCCGTTCGAAGAAGTTTCGTGGCCGGCGACCAGCAGTTGCATGCTCTCGCTCAGGATCAAGTCATCGGGCATGCCTTGGCCGTCGCTGTAGCGAGCATCCATCAGAATCTGTAGCAGATCCTGGCCGGGGGCTTCGCCGCGCCGCCGTTGCAAGTAATCACCCAGAATGCCAAAGGCTCGGGATCGCATCTCCCAGTGTCGCCGCAACTCGCCTGAGACGGCAAACCAGGGATTGAGGTAGGGCTGAATGGTTTGCCGAACCATAAATTCCTGCACGGTCGAGATGGCGTGGCTGATGAGGTCGATATCGTCCTCTTTCAAGCGCGCGCCAAACAGAGACTTGCCCACCATGGCGAAGGTAATCTTCATCATTAGCGGATAAATATCGACCGGGCCGAGTTGGGCTTGGCTGTCGAAGTCCCGCAGCGATTCGTCGAGCGAATCCTGCATGATCGTGGACAGAACTTCCAACTGCTTTCGCTCAAAGCCCGACTGGATCAAGCGGCGTTGTGTTTTCCAGGGTTCTCCTTCGGTGGTGAGAAGACCTCTGCCCAGGAAATGACCCATTCGTTTTTTCTGGATGTGGGATTTGTGGTAGTTGTCCGAATTCGTCTTCAGCACATGCTGAATCACAGTCGGATTGATGGTGACAATGGCTTCTTTGACGCCGCCAAAATAGAAGCGAAATGTCTCGCCGTGTTTTCCGATGTACTTGTTAAGAACTTGAACCGGATTCTGCACCATCGCACGCGAATCCGAGAAGGATTGGAAGCGAGAGACGGCGGGTATGCTGTGCTGCACGGTCACACCTCGCTCTCGACGCGTTGCAATTGATCTTCGGCGCCCAATTGCTTCAAAAGCAGCAAATGATGTTTGACTGCCACAGTCATAGTGGGATGCTGCCGGTAGGGAATGCCAAACTCCTTGGCGGTCTCCTTCACAATACGCGTCAGTGGAGCGTAGTGAGTGTGGCAGACATAAGGGCACAAATGATGGGCGATGTGATGGTTGAGCCCGCCCGTGAGCCAGCCGACAAGCGGGATCTCGGTCGCGTAGTCGGCTGTTGTCGCGAAGATGTGATAGATCCCGTTGTCAAACTCGTCGCGGCTCGAGGGGAAGTATGTGCCATCGACACAATGCGTCGTCTGAAAAACGAGAGCCACGCTTAACCCAATGATCAGATGCGCCAGTACAAAGGACACGCCGACCAGCAAGGGCGATTTTCCCAGCACCAGGACCGGCAAGATGAGCATGTAGGTCAGGTAGAACGCTTTGCCTGCAAACAGGGTGATGTACTCCCGCGCCGGGTGCTTGATTTTTAGATAATCGTGGGTGGGAAAGAAAAAACATTCAAAATCCCGCACGAAAACATAGTCGAGAGAAAACACCGCGTATAAGACCAGCGCGTAAATGTGCTGGAAGCGCTGCAGCGGCATCCAAGGTTCGTGCGGAGTGAACCGCAAAATGCGGCGTCCGGTCAGCGCGTCGTCTTCTCCGTGCAGATTGATGCAAGAATGATGTCCGCGATGATGCAGAATCCGCCACATGTACGAACTGATCCCGCAGACATCGAAAACATAGTTCAAAGCCTTGTTCACCGAACGCCGCGACGAGATGGCATTGTGGTTGCTATCGTGCGCGATGTTCAGCAGAAGGAATGTCTGCGCGACGGCATTTAGCAGATACAGGCCCATGAACTTCCAGGAATCTGGGCGCCAGACGGAAAGGGCGATCCAACTCCCCGCTAGGACGGCGAGCCCTCCCGCGCTCTTGGTCCACATCATGCGGTCGGCTTTAGGAGAAATGTTGCCTTGGGAAAAGAAGTCGTCGAGGCGGCGCCGCAGGACTTTCGGGAAGGTAGATGCACCCGACGGGTCGCAAGCCGAGTTCCGCAGCGCGGCTTCCGACGGTACTAGGTCTTCAATCTCCGGGTTCAGGCTAATAATCGCCTCGTCTTGCATTGTCGCCGGTTATGGCGCAATGACTTCAGATCGGCCCGGCGAATCCCGGCCCGGCTGGCCAAGAGGCAACTATCCCCCCGGCGGATTTTGGTCCCCAGACACCACCTCTGGCGTGGGCGTTAAGGATCGATGTTAGCCCGAAAACTGCACCAAGATCAAGGGAATTTGCCATTCCTCGGGCCCAGCGTAACCCCGCATGTATCGGAAATTGCAAGGGAATCTCTGACTTCCTAGTTCCCAGCCCTTCAAATCTCTGTTACCATCGAGCGCTCAGTGCTATTTAATCAAGATGCTTGACCTCGGGCGATCCAAGGCCGGGGCAGAGTTCGTCTGCACCGGACCGAGAGACGCATGGTCTTAGGGATAGTTGTGCCTTTATCTTGAAGTCGGTCTGCCCCTGTGGGGAGCAGCGAATCTTTAAGTTTTTTATAACGGAATTCTCATTCAACACAGGAGGTTAGCGCATGGCGGTCCTACCGCCATGAGACCGATTCGAATCTATGATGGCTTCGATTTTAGGCAAGCTGGATAGTCTAGGGGATCAGCACCCGAACAAAGCTCTCTATTCGTACATTGATGTGAACGGCAATCCGATTGGAGGCTACTCCTACGAGTCGTTTCTTCATCGGACGAAGGTGATCGCAGGACACCTGCGCAAGGAACTCGGGTTCAAGTCGCAGGATCGGCTTCTGCTCGCCTACCCGCCGGGCCTGGAAATGATCTGCGCTTTCTTTGGCTGCGTGCGCGCGGGGTTGATCCCCGTGCCCGTCTATCCCCCCAGTTCTCGCGGCTTCCAGAGCTCCCTGTACAAAATGATCCACATCGCCAAGGATTGCCAGGCAGCCGGCATTTTGACCAGCAAAGACTTCCTCGGATCTCTAAAGACCAATCTTGCCAGAAGCGGAGTCTCGGAATGCGGTGTCGACGTCGACTACGTGTCCGCTCTGCGTTGGGTGGTGACCGAGGACTTCGTCGATATAGTCCCGGGCGGAATACCGAACGGTGGTTCGAATATTCTGTTCCTGCAGTACACCTCGGGGTCGACGCGCGATCCTAAAGGCGTGATGGTTACGCACGAGAACATCCTGCATACCTGTCGTCTGGTGATCGACCACGAGGCGCCGGTCGTCGTATCGTGGCTCCCGCAGTATCACGATATGGGGCTGATTGGTTGCTACCTTTATCCGGCTCTGACCGGCGGTACGACCTACGGTTTTGCTCCCACGGATTTCATTCAGCGTCCGACCCTGTGGTTCGACGCGATCAAAACGTACGGCGCCAGCGCCTCAGCAGCGCCCAACTTCGCTTACGACTATTGCCTGCGCGCCGGTAGAATTTCGCAGGAGAGTCTGGAGAACTGCGATCTCAGTTCGCTCCGGCAATTGCTGGTAGCCGCCGAACCCGTCAAACCGGATACCTATACCCGGTTTCTGGAGGCGTTCCAGCCCTACGGCCTTCGATCTGAGAGTTTTTTTGTCGCCTACGGATTGGCGGAGAATACTTTAGCGGTTTCGCTCCGGGGCCGAAACATTATTTCGGTCAACAAAAACGCCGTCGCGCTGGGCAAGGCACGGCCAACCACCGAGGTTTCAGAAATCAGCGGGGCCGCGCAGATTGTCAGCTGCGGCACTCCGCTGCCCGGCCTCACCGTAAAAATCGTCGATCCGGAGAGGCACATCGCCCTGGAGCCAGGTCGAATCGGCGAGATTTGGATCGCCGGGGGCAGCAAGTGCCCGGGTTTCTGGAACAATCCCGAACTAACGATGAAGCTGTTTCACGCCCGCCTGGTGGATGACAGTCGTTACGATGATGGCTACCTTCGCACCGGCGATATGGGTTTCTTCCACGACGATGAACTCTTCGTGTGCGGCCGTATCAAGGACATGATCATCATCCGCGGGCAAAACTATTACCCGCAGGATATCGAAGCTGTCGTGGAGAAAGCCTCCGCCCTGGTGCGGGGAAATTGCGTTGCCGCGTTCCAGATCAATGAAGACAGCGAGCCGGCGCTGGCGATCGTCGCCGAGGTCAAGAATCCTAAGGCGCTTCCCGACGCGCTGAAGATTGCAGCCGCCGTCCGAAATTGTCTCAACGTGGAAGTGGCGCTCATTTCTTTTATCGCGCCGCGCGCCATCCCCAGAACCAGTTCGGGCAAGATCATGCGCCACAAAGCCAAGCACATGTGGCTGCAAGGTCAATTTACCGTGCTCTCGGAGTTCTCGCGGGAAAAAGATGCTGAGGCCTCCGCCTCCGCTTCGGTAAGCCACTCTCCGTTCGACGTTTTGAAAGCCCGTTACAACCTGACGGGAACGGAATCGTACAACCTGGGCGAGGCCGGTCTGGATTCCATGGACCTTGTCGTGTTCATGCACGAGATCAAGGAACTGTTAAAGAATAAAGACGCCGATATTCTCGCGAGACAAGTGGATATCGGTCTCATCCAGCGCGTGAGCGTAGCCGAGTTGTTTCAACTGGCCGAGCAACTGGAGCATGCTCCCGAAGAGGCGCTGGGACCGCTGAAGAAGTACCTGGCGACTTTCCGCGAAGAACAGCGCGTGGCCGAGCAGCAGATGATGCGGAATGACACGAAGCTACTCTTTGAGCCGACAGCCGCCCTAACGCCGCAGAAGCCAATCATCCACAATGTTCTGCTTACGGGCGGCACTGGCTTCATTGGACCGTTCTTGGTGAAGAGTTTGCTGGAACAGACGCGTGCCAAAATCCATGTTCTCGTGAGGGCTTCGAACGAGCAACAAGGCAAGCAGCGACTGCGGGCGGCGATGGAGTCTATGGGCACTTGCCCGACCGACCTGATGCAGATGTTCGAGACTCGCGTGTTTCCTGTCTGCGGAGATCTTGGCCAGAAAGATCTGGCACTGACGCGGGATGCGTGGGACTTTCTCGCCAACGAAATCGACACCGTGTTTCACAATGGCGCAACCGTTAACTACCTGCTGAATTACGATCGGATGCGAGACGCGAACGTGCTGGGCACGAATGAAATCTTGCGACTGGCGTTCGACGGACGGCCTAAGAGCTTCAATTTGGTCTCGACTACCTTCATCTTTGGCTGGGCGCATAAGAAATTTCTCTATGAGACCGACTGCAACGAGAATATGGAGCTTCTCGATTTTGGATACAGCCAGTCGAAGGGGGTGGCGGAGCAAGTGGTCATGGACGCGCGCCGTCGCGGCCTGACCTCGCGAATCTTCCGGCCCGCGCTCGTGAGTCCTTCGATTACCGGCGGTGGCAACAACTTCGATATCGCCGTCCGCTTGGTGGCGTTCATGGTGAATCACGGAATTGGCGTGGATGCGCTGAACCAGGTGAGCTTTGTTCCTGCGGACATCACGGCAAATAATATCGTGGCGATTTCCGCCACTGCAGGCACCGAGAATAAGAATTATCACGTAGTGCGGGACGACTACGCGAACATGATGGACATTACCAACCTGATCACCAAGGCGACCGGCCGCCAGTTTGAGATATTCAGCCTTCCCGACTTCGTGCCCGAGCTGATCAGACGATGCCGCAAGGAAGATCTGCTCTTCCCGCTGCTCGACTTTCTGGTGAACTCGGTGGACAACATTTCGTCCATGGAGTTCAAGCGCTATGAGAGTTCGTGCTATCAGGCGGCTCGAAATGTCGCCAAATGGGGCAAGCCAGATCCGACTCTGGAAGAAACCGTGAATGGCATCCTGAAATTTATGTACCGCAAGGGAATCATCTCGGTGGCGCCGCGCGAGTTCAGCGCGGTGGCGAACTTGCCGGTACGCAGTGCGCTGGCAGGAGCCGAGGACGTGGTGCAGCCGTAGTTACTGCTTCTTAAACACCAGCGTCTCGTTGACCTGCTGACCGGTTTCCAACGTGCCGGTCGTCGTCAGGGTCATCTGCACTCCGTCGGGGGAAACTACCCAGCGATCCTTTTGCGTGATTTGATCGCCTCGCTTGTAAATCGATGCGACCGTGTGAGCATCTACCAGCTGCAGGCTGACGGTGTCGTTGGTGGAGTTTTTCAGATCGTATTCCTTGCCGTCGAACCGGGCGCTGTAACTGAAGTCCCCCGAGAAGCGGACTCCATCGTTTCCGTCCGGCTCGATCTTGAGCGTCAGCCCCTGCCGCATTCGAGTCTTGCTCAGATCTTGTGTCCAGTCGCCGGCGAATGGGTCAACGGCAGATTTCTTTCCGCCGGTCCGCTTCCACACCGTGATCCGGTCGGCGCGGGCGTTTTGTACAGTAGTGCTCGTCAGTTCATTGCTATCGCTCGACAGCTTGTCGTGAATCGTTGCCACCAGCGCTCCATCCTTTTTCTCAATCAGGTCTACCTGATGCTTATTAATCCGCCGCAGTTCAATCTGATTGAATAACGAATTGCCAGGGACCGCCCCTTCATGGCCATTCAACTTCGCCGTAAAATCGATGTGAGAGTCGCCGGAGAGCACCACGTGCACTTCATCTTTTAGACGAGTGATGGAGAGTTTGTTCGGTGGATCCTGCGCGGACTGCGCCGAAACGAGCGTCCAGGAGCCGACGCGGGGGTCTGAGGCACTCAGTAGAATGGCGGTGAGCAAGACCAGCAACGCGAGTCTGGGCAAAAAAACCTCCTGGAAACTGTGTATGGATGCCTGACAATAAAGTAATACGAAACCGGCCTCCGCGCCGGATGCGACTCCATAACCGTAACGATTTTGAGTAGTGTGCGAATTCCTTGTTGCTGATCTTTCCGCCTATCCTCTAGGATTTTTAAGTAATACACCTGGAAGGGAGAAGAATTTGCCCACAACCCGATCTGGCGTGACATTATGAATCTCGTGCGTTTGCGCCGATTCGGGTTAGCCGCGGTAGTTCTTGTAGCCGTCCTTGCGCTGCTTCCATTCTCATTCCACGCCGAGCGCCACCTGGAGACAGCGACGCGCATCGATGGCAGCGAAGCGGGAAAAGTCCCGCTGGAGTTGGACACTCGATTCCGTTCGCCATTCGTGCAGCGCGTTGTTCTGGCGGTTCAGGGACTTCCCCCCGCCGATTCGGAGGCGGGCGAGCAAGCGTTAGCCATCATCGAGAAGGCGCTGCAAGACGAACCGGGTGTCTCCGGCGTCGTTTCGCATCTTGATTTTCGCGATCCGGTTTTCCTGGGCAAGAACGGGGGAACTTTTATTCTGGTCGGGCTCACCTCGACACAAGGACCCGTCGAGTTACTAGTCCCCAAGCTTCACGAACTGGATAACTCTCTTGAAAACCAATTGCGTGGCCAGTATCCGGAAGTGAAGCTCGAACTCACGGGAGAGACGCCGCTTAATTTCGACATTCGGAAAGCCAGCGCCGATGACGTACGCCACGCGGAAACACTGGCGATTCCCGCCACCATCGCACTTCTTCTGCTGGCTTTCGGAAGTCTGGTTGCGGCGCTGATTCCAGTCGCGGTTGGTCAACTCGCCATCGCTAGCGCTCTGGCCATGGCAGGATTTCTCGCTCTGCGATGGCACTTGTCCATCCTGGTTCAGAATTTGTC
>VFSW01011141.1_pt1 | contig 12667 bp, 8 predicted proteins | sample 5358111 | NCBI WGS metagenome assembly VFSW01 (sample SAMN11554181, study PRJNA540505) | mine drainage metagenome | isolation source: sediment from site ElyBrook_90M | place: USA: Ely Copper Mine, Vershire, VT | collected 2017 | reverse complement strand
AAATCAGGCAACCAACAACTTGAGCAGTATTGAGGAATGGACGAAGTCTGCCACCCGCAGCTCATTTCTCTGCAAGATGGTCAGCCTGCCGATCGTATAGAGCTAATATTTCTGCGGGTGAGGCGGTGCCTGTGACTCCAGTTTTGGCGACTGTCACCGCTGCAGAAAGGTTAGCCAGGCCGGCTGCCTCAAAGGGATGTGCTCCGCTGGCAATCGCCGCAGTAAAAGAAGCCAGGAAGGCATCTCCTGCGCCCACCGTATCCACCGGCGGGGGAACGTGTACCCCTGGGATTTGGGCGCATTCTCCATCCACGGCGACCAGGCAACCCCTTTCCCCCAGGGTAATGATGATGGGTTGCCCGGTCTGCCGGTTATGCTGGAGTGCAGCCCGGGAAAGGTCAGCCAAGTCGACCGCGGCGATCTGCCGGTCCGGGAAAAACAAACGGGCCGCTTCCGCGTCGTTGGGCTTTAAGATGAGCGGGCGAAATTCTCCGGCGCGTTCGCGCGAATCCACCACGAAGGGCTTTTTATGATTTCCGGCTAATTCAAGCAGGCCGCGCCTAACCCGGTCGGTGATCACCCCCACCGGTTGGTAATCGGCGATCATCAACCCGTCCATCTTTACGAGAGAAGTCTCTAGCCCTTGCAGTAAGGTATCTTCGATTTCTGCAGAAAGTGGTCGCGGATTGATAAAATCCAGCCGGGCATCTTCCTGCGCGTGTCTCCCGGTGGCGGTTAATATCACTTTGCCATAAAAAGGTGTCTGGCGGTCTGCCTGGCTTAATATTCCGCTGGCCTGGATACCTGCGCCTGCCAATAAATCGCACAGGATCTTACCGCGCCAGTCATCCCCAATTACGCTGAAACCCATCACCGTCCCCACCTCAAGGGCGGAAAGGTTCCAGGCCGCGTTGGCTGCGCCGCCCAGGGAATAAGTCTCGCGGACAACCGGGCGCGGGAAGGTGGCCGTCTCGCGCGAAAGCTGGGATTGTTCCATATCCGCGTACCAATAGCCATCCAGGGTAAAATCTCCCACCACACCAAGGGTGATATTTTTCATGGCCTGTAAGATTTGTTCGAGACGCGCCCGGTTGAGCGGAAAGGTCATGGTCACTCCTCGGTCGAAAAAATTTGGGCTTCCAGCATTTCACACAGGCAGTGATAAATGTGAATGTGCCAGGTTTGCACGCGGGGAGTTTCCATCGCCGGGGCGTGCAGCACGATATCGGCCTGGGCAGATAATAACCCGCCGCTTTCACCGGTGAGAGCGAGGCCGGTCATGTTCAGCAGGCGGGCGGTCTGCAGCGCATAGAGAATGTTTTTGGCGTTTCCACTTGTGCTGATCCCCAGGAAAACGTCCCCGGCGTGCCCCAGGGCATACAACTCCTGGGCATAACCCAGGTAAGGTTTGCTGAAATCATTTTCCACGGCGCTGGCCAAAGCCGGGTTGTTCCCCAATACCACGCTGCGCAATCCGGCCTGCAGGCAACCGGCCAGTTCATCGCCGCCCGGCAGGGTATTGAGGCGCAGCTTGTGAGCAGTGGGGATGGGACGGGGTTGCTTGTAGGCTTTATCCAGCTCGCCGCTGATGTGCAAAGCATCGGCCATGCTGCCGCCATTGCCCGCCAGGTAAAGCGTGCCCCCGCTCAAAAAGCAGCGTTTAAGGGCGGTAAAGGCGCGCATCAAATCCGCCCGCAGCGGGTTCAACACCGGGAATTCGCCCAGCAATCCTTCCAGAATTTCCGCCGCGCTGGGGTTCTCAGCGGAAAACAACCGCGTTTCTCCCACCGGTGCAGCAGAATTCTGGCTGACCGGCGGGATGGGCTCCAGTTGATCCACAATTTGATGGTAAAGCGCAGGCAGCGTATCGCGGTGGTCGCCGGTAATGTGATAACCACGCCCGCCCAACAATACCGGCCGGTTGACGATGTTTTTGCGCGGGCGATAGTAATAATCCGGCTCGTCGTCGCCCACCGGCTTGCGGTAATCGCCCAGGGGGATCAGATCAAAATTGGCGGTCGTAAAAACCTTTACGGTATTGCCCAGGTTGCGGGCGATAGAGAGTGCCTTTAGGAACACTTCTGGCCCGATGACAGACGAACCGAAATTGCAGAAAACACCCCCGTCCAGGGCACACACCGCATGGGTGAAAATCTTGAAATCCTGCCCGCTGGCCCAACCCAGGGCGGCAAAATCGGCTTTGGGGTGCTGGTGGATGATATCCGTGCCAATTGCAACGTGTACCGTATAAGGGATGCCCAGTTGATAAGCTGTATAAAGGACGCTGTTCTCCCGATAAGTGAAGCGCGAGTCTTCGGCGATCAGGCGTCCCAGGGCCTCGCCGATGCCCATGCCCTGGTTGGCCCCGCGCTGGATGGCCTGGTTCATCCACAGGCCGGTTTCTTCGGCCATGCCAAAGCTGCCATCTTCCAGGCTCTTGACTACGTCCTCGCTGGTATGCCCCTGCAAGGCAATTTCAAAATCGTGGATGGTGGCCGCGCCGTTCGAAGCCAGGTGCGTGATCACCCCGCGCTTGAGCAGGTCGATCAGCAGGGGCGCCAGGCCGCGTTTAATCACGTGGGCGCCGAACATGAAAATGAAGGCTTTCCCGTTTTTGCGCGCCTGCGCAATCCGGGCAGACACCTCCAGCAGCTCAGGGTTGGCGAACGACGCATAAGCCGTGGTGGGGAAGACGAGATCTTCCAGCGCCACGCGGTTTTCCCGTTTTACCAGGGGATAGGTTTTCACATGCGTGAGATCTACGCTTGGATAAGGCATACCGGTTCCTCCGTCACTAATTATAGCAATGTGTATAATAATCTTAGTAGTTATCCGAAAATTCGAAAGGATTCACTTTTTCATATGCAAAAAACCGCAGTTTTTTTGCATATGAAAAAGTGAATTCCTGATTTTCGGATAGGTTCTTAGGAGGCAAAATGGCCATACACATCCGCCGGGCCGTCGAGCAGGATTATGAAGGTTACTGTAGCCTGTATTATGAAATCAACGACCTGCATCGCCAGGCTCTTCCAAGAATTTTCCAGCAGCCAGCTGGGAGCATCATCGAAAAAGAATATTTCTTCAGCCTGTTGAATTATAAACAGGTGGCCATCTTTCTCGCCTGCGAGTTGAGCACAGGCCAGCCGGTCGGTTTTGTGGTTGTCGCGCTGCATGAATCGCCATCCTACCCCGTGCTGACGCCGCGCCGGTTCGCCGTGCTGGATACCCTGGCAGTAAGCCCGGCCTTCCATCGAACAGGAGTCGGCCGGGCTTTAATGCAACAGGCGGAAGAATGGGCGGTCGGACAGGGGTCCGCGAAGTCGAGCTCAATGTTTACGAGTTCAACCTGGGCGCCCAGGCCTTTTATCGACAACTGGGATACACGACTTACAGCCGCAAAATGAGCAAAAAGCTCACCTAGAAGGCGATGACCGCTTTCTTGCCCTTCTCCACCGTCAATTTGGGATTGACCGTGGTGGTCTTCCCATTGAGCGTAATCACCAGCTTATCCACCTGCAGCCGGCCTTCTTCCAGGTGGATGGAAACCTCTTTGCCCTTGATGATGATCGTTCCCCAGCCGGTAGCGGTCGAGAAGAACACCTTGAACGGGTCGACGGCCATCCTGGGCTCCAGGTAGAGGGTCTTGGCCGGCGCCGAATAGCGGAAACCGCTCAACGCGATCAGCAGGCCGTAGCTGGCCATCGCCCGGGCATAGTAGTTGCCGCATTCGTACTCGTTCCAGGGGTTGCGCGCCAGGCCATCGTAACGCGAGCGCAGGGCTTTCACTACCGTCAGGCCTTCGTCGACCAGCCCTTCGGAAATCATGTGCGCGGCGGCCTGGTATTCGATGCCCGTCCACACTTCGTCAGAATAGACGAAGGGCAGGGTGGGTTTTTCCCCGCGCGGCCAGGTGCACAACAGCAGGCCAGGCTCGTCGCCGATGGCGTAGCCCGGGCGCTGCGGGTTGGCATATTCCCACAGCGATTCTTTGAAGTTGTACTCGAAAATGGCTTTCAGGTTCTTGCGTACGAAGTCCTTGTTTTGCATCGACTGCACTCCGCACAAATTGGCCAGCCAGGCGCCAAACACGCCATCCGTGATGCATCCTTTGCCGTACTGGTATTTCGGGCCTTCGCCGATCAGCAGGGCGTATTCTTCAGGGTTACTTTCCTGCACTTTTTTCAAGTCTTCTTCGGAAGGCGAGGCGTGCAGGCCCTTCAGCATTACCTTTTGCTCGAAGTATTCCCCGTTGAACAGGTGCTCGTCCAGGTAAGCCGCTCCTTTTTTGCCCAGCTCTTCGTAGAAGCCGGCATCTTCGGAGTGGCAGGAATCGTGCGCCATCTGGGCGATGCAGGCCAGCGCCCCCAGGTAGAAGCTGCTGCACATCCCGTCTGGCCCCCAGAATTCGATGTCGTAGGTGTTATGGTGGGGCTCCATCAAAACGCCCTTGTGCTCGGGGTCCCAATACTGGATGCAGAAGTCCATGCTGGTCTTGGCCAGCGGGTACATTTCGCACAGCCAGTCTTTATCCCCGGAGATCTGCCATTCGCGGTAAACCTTCATGATCCCGCCCAATTGCCCGTCCGAGGCGGGGTGGAAGGAGTGCGAGGTTGGCCCATCTGGCAGCGCTGAGCGAAAATTGACGTGCCCGCGCTCGTCCATCGAGCGTTTCAATTCCTGCTCGCGGAAGGTGCGCTCGAGCTGCGGGAAGAGGTGCGGGATGGCCTGGGCGTAGTTCCACACATGCGTGCACGAGCCGTGGCAGCAGCCGCTGTTGCAGAAACAGCCTTCCCACGCCCACAGGTTGCCGTTAGCCTGGCGCAGAACCGTAGGAGATTTGATGATCGCCAGGTTGGCGGAAACCGCATCCAGCACGTAACCGGGCAGGGTGGAGCGGAACAGGGCGTCGTGGAAATCCTGCGTGCGCCCGCGCAGCGAAGTGTACTGGTCGCGCACGTATTTGAGCACGTCTTTAGCGTCTTTCCACTGCGAAGTGTAATAGGGCTTCCAGCGCGGCGGCTTGACCTGGTTACAATCGCAGCTCGATCCGCAGCCGCCTGTACCGCCGTGTTCGGCGTACGAATTAATATCTTCACCTTCCGCCTTTTTTTGCTCGCCGAAAGCGTAATCCACATTGGGGAAGTACCACGAAATGACGATAGGATAGGTGACCTTTTCGCCTGGTTTCAGCGCACCTTTGAGCAAGATCGAGGCGCCGTTGCGGCCTTTGCTGGTTTCCGCCTTGGCCCCTGTGTTGGTGGTAAAGGTACCCGTCGAAATTTCTTTCCATAAGGCCGAGATGCTGTCGAACCAGCCGCCGCGGAACCACATGGCTTTGATCGCCGGATTGAACCCGATCACACCCAGGGCGCAGCTTCCAAACAGGGTCGAGTTTGGATCTTCCAGGTTGTACATGTAGGCGCCTGTGTCTGGGATGATGGCATTGCGTGTGCGGTCGTAATCGTAGCCTGTGCCTCCGTAGGCAAAATGCGATATATGGTAGGAGAATTCGTATTCCACCGTTTCAGTTGTAGGGTTCTGGAAAGTATATTCCAGCACCACGCACGGGATAGACGAATTTTTATCGTCGAGCGGGATGAACGGGTTGAACCCGGTGATCGTGGCCGTGAGCGGGATATCCGGGTCGTTCAGGTTGACGTAGCCAAAGGGATATTCACCTTTGAAGGTGCAGCCGCGGAAACGCGGCAGGCCTTCGAAGCCCCCGCAGCGATAACCCTGCCCCTTGAGGCCCTGGTCGTAGATGCGTTCGGTCGGCATGGGCCCTTCCAGCAGGCGGGCGATGCCCTTGGAGGGAATATACAAGGTAGCGAAGGCGCTGTCTTGTGGGAAATGGCCGTCGGCTACGGCTGAAATGGCCGGCGCATTGCGGATGGAGAAGTCCTGCAAGCCGCCCTGTCCATTCAGGCAGATGCAGCCGGCGCCGATGCCGCCCATCGGCAGGGCGACCTGGAGCAGGTTCCTGCCACGCAAGGCCGGCAGGTTCTTATCACTGTACAGTTCTTTTTTTGAATAGGGGATGGCTTTGCTTGTCACGACGGGTTCTCCTTCTCGAAATGGATATATTAATTCAGGTATAGGTCAGGCGAGGTTGATCACTAACGAGCTGTCTTTCCAAATTTTTACCGGCCGGTTGAAGCGTATTTCTCCATCATTTTGAGTAAACTCCACCTGCTTGTCGCCCAGGTAGATCGACGTGATGGCGTTTTCTATCAAAAACGGCAGACGCAGGCGCTGCAGCTCGATCCCGCCGTTGATAATTTCCAGCATGACTTTTTCCGGAGCCTGGCGGTACATCCCCCAGCCGGAGGCTAACGACCAGAAAACCTGGTAGCTCCCATTATTCTGCAGACGGATGGGGTTGAATCCGATCATTTTCTTGGAGAGGTCAAACTCGAACCCGCTGAAAGCGGTCAGCAGGCCGTAGCTGGCCATGCTGCGGGCGTAATTGCTGCCGCATTCGATCTCGTTCCACGGGTTGCGTTTTTCGCCGTCATAGCGGTCGCGCACAGCCGCCACCACTTGCAGGCCTTCCTCTACCAGCCCGGATTGGATCATCAACACCGCTGCGGCGTACTCGAAGCCGGTCATCACTTCCTGCGAATAGGGGATGGGAATGACCGGTTTTTGCGCTCCTTCAGGCCAGGCGCACATCACCAGTCCGGCTTCGTCGTTGAGAGCGAATACCCGGCAGGGGTTATAAGCCTCCCGCATGGGTTTCTTGAAGTTGTATTTATACAGCGCACCCAGGGCAGTGCGCGCCTGGGCAGGATCGAAAATATCTCCCAGGCCGTAGATGTTGGCGTGGAACTGGGCCAGGAGCTGGTCGATTTCGCAGCCTTCGCCGATCTGGTACTTGATTTCCTGGTGCTCTGCGTCCCAATAGGCGTCCATCACTTTGCCGGATAACGACGCCGAGCCCGCTTCGAACTTTTCCAGGATCGACCTGTCTTTCAGGTCGATCAACTGGTGGTAGTATTCGCCGTTGAACAGGTGCGTGTCTACCCAGGCTTTGCCCTTTTCGAAAATGCGGCGGTACTCTGTAGCAGTTTCCGGCTCGCCCATTACCTCGGCGATTTCGGCGCCGGCTTTTAGCGCCGCCAGGTAGAAACCGCTCAGCCAGGCATCCGGGCTGTACAGCTCCATGTCGAGGGTGTGGTGCATGCGCCCCGACAGCACCCCCGTCTTCTCGGGATCCCAGCGGTATTCGTTGCTGGGCGACCAGGCAAACTCGATCGATTTCTTGATCGCCGGCCAGAATTTCTTGAGCCATGGCGTATCGCCGCAGATTTTCCAATCCGCGTAGGTTTTCAGCACATCCCCGAACTGCCCATCTGCGCAAGGATGGAAGACCCAGTAATCTTCGGCGGTCAGCCCTTCGGGCAGCGGCAGACGGAAGCGCATCCCGCCATCGCCGCGCTGGTTGAAAGAATAATCGGCCTCGCGCATGGAGCGCTCCAGGGCCGGGAACAGAAATGGCACCGCCTGGGCGTAATTCCACACATGCGTACACGAGCCTTCGCAGCACCCGGCATTGGCATGGCAGCCTTCAAAGCCGTAGAACGTGCCGTTTTCCAGTCGGGCGACGGTGGGGCTTTTAATCACGGCCAGGTTGGCCGCCACTGCGTCGATCACCACCGGGTCGAGATCAGAAGAATAAAGCGCTTCCTTGAAAGACAGCGTCTCGTCAAACAGCCTGTCCCAATTTTCCATGGCGTAATGGGCGCTGACCAGCGAATCGATAAACTGGGTGGCGTAATAATTTACCCAGCGGGTGGGCAGGCCTTTTTCCTGGGCGACCTTGTTGGAGTCGTTGTTCCAGTAGTTCTCATAATAGGGGAAGTTCCAGGTGATCACGAAGCGCACCCGCCGGGAGCTTTTGGGCGGCAGGGTAAAACGCGCCGCCAGGCTGCCGGAATTATTTGCCCCGGCTTTTTCAGGAGGGTAGCTGCGCGGGTTCAACTCACCGGGCCGCTTGAAATCCTGCCAGTAGATCTCCAGGTTGTCGAACCAGCCGCCGCGGTACCAGTAAGCCTGGGCGCTGATCTCTTCGCTCTCCACCGCCAGGGTCAGGTCGCCCAGGCCAGTTTTCGGCGCTTCGGACGCCTCAATGCGGTCCGTGCCCAGGTGCAGGTAAGCGCGGTTGGGCTCCTTTTTGATGGTGTGCAGGTTATTGGCCGGAAGAGGATTGCTGAGCGTGCCCAACAGGGTGTAAACCAGGGGTTCCGAAGTGGTGTTTTCAACCTCGAATTCGAAAAAGGCTGCCGGCAGGCCGGAGTCGAATTCATTCAAGGGGATGAAAGGGTTGAAAGCCGTTAAACGCACCTGGCCGGGGAATTTATCATCCACAAAATCGAGCCTGGCGATGGGGAATTCCCCGGTAAAATCCACCGCTTGAAAATGCGGCAGGCCGGTAAGAAATTCGCGACTGGGGCCGAACCCAAAAGAATTAAACGCCGGCCCATTGATGATGCCAGAGTAGGGCGGGTGCAAATCACCCTGCAAAATGCGGGCATCCACAATTTCCTTGCCCCGTTCGGCTTTGACTGAAAAGTGCGAGAACCCGTTGAAACTGCCCTTGTTAGGCCGGTTGAAGATTTCCCAATCGATTAGACGGCCGTTACCCGCCAGGCCGATCGAGCCGGTGCCGAGGCCACCCAGGGGGAAAGAAATTTCTCGCGTATGATTATGGCGATAATGAAACCGTGAATTGGCGAGCATGAGCTTTCCTTTGATGAAGAAAAAAATCGGGAAAAAGCTTGACAAAACGCTGACAACGTTTACAATTAACTATAGTATAGTTTTCATAATTTGTAAATATATCACTTTCAAATCCTTCATTTCCATAAAAATAGTACCAGTTTTCTAAAAAAAAGACCGATGTTATTAAAATAAACGCACCTGGACAGGGTTTTCTATACTTACTTTCCCAATTACAGTAGAAATAAAGACTAAAATTGTGCGATATACTTATCTACCCGACTTTAGCTTGTGCTCGTAAATGTAATCGTTTCCAAGGTATTCGTTTCTTATCCGTTTCCTGACCTATCTGTTCCGAATGTAGAATTTGCGGTTGAAGCCTGATCGTGGTAAAGGAGGTGATTTTTCCTAACTGATCGTACGCGTTTTGATCGCTTTGACCATAATTGTATCCATGCAACCTCTAAAAACAGGAGAAGAGATAATGTCTGAAAAAGTAAGTAAACAAATCGGGCGTCGAGATTTCTTGAAGTTCGCCAGCCTTGTTTCGGGTGGCGCTATTATGGCTGCCTGCGCTCCGGCTGCCACGTCCGCCCCGGCGCAACCTGCTGCGGCGGCCACCCCCACCACCGCTCCGGCTGCTAAGGGCAATGTCACCGTTCGTGCCACCTCTCAGATGGCGATTGACCAATTGAACGGGTTTGGGGCTGAAATCAAGGATGACCTGGCCAAGAAGAATATCACTCTGGATGTCTATCAGACCACGATGGCCAACTGGTCGGAATATGCCGATAAAGTCATCACCCAGATTGCCGGCGGCGAGCAGGTAGACGTCATCATGATCGCCATCGAAGGCATCCCGCTGTTGGGCAGCAAGGATATTTTTGTAGATCTTTCTTCCTACCTGGCTGCTGATCCCGCTACTACCAATGTTATCAATACCGACATCGCCCCTGTATTGACCGACATGTTGAAGTACAAGGGCAAGCTTCTCGAGATTCCATTCTCCTGGAACAACATGATCCTCTACTACAACACCAAGATCATGGCGGATGCCGGCGTCACCGTTCCCATGCACATGACCTGGGACGATTTTCTGCAGATTTCCCAGAAGGTTGCCAACGTTAAGGGCGAAGCCACTGACCGCTATGCCTATAATTTCTGGCCTTCCGGCGTCTTTGGCTGGTTATCCTGGTTCTACCAGAACGGCGGGCAGGGCTACCTGACCGATGATATGGTTGATTCCAACCTCAATAATCCCCAGGTTGCTGAAACCGTGCAGTTCATGGCCGATCTGGTGCTCAAATACAAGGTTTCTCCCAATCCCAAGGGCTGGGACGAGCAAGGTCAGTTCCTGGCTGGCAATGTGGTCATGCGCACCTGCGGCCGCTGGTGCATTGCCGGTTTACTGCAGAACAAGTTCACCGATTATGACCTGGTCTACCAGCCGCACAAGAGCGGCGATATCCTCACCGATGCCGGTACCGATGGCTGGGGCGTTTGCAGCAAGACCAAGAATCCCAATGAAGCTTATAACGTTGCCGTAGCCCTTTCCGGCCCTGGCCCCTCACTGGCCATGACCAAGTTGGGCGGCAACATCCCCGCCCTGAAATCTGTGGCCAATATGCCCGAATTCACCCAATTCGGACCCAAGAACACGGCCATCTTCTACGAATCACTCAGTGGCGCCAAGGCCTTGCAGGCGCCCGTCAACTTCAACGTCATCGAGCCTGTCGTCGACCGCAACCTGGCTCCGATCTGGAACGGTGAAGTTTCCGTCGCCGATGGCCTGGCGAAAGCTCATGCTGAGCTGCAGGCCGAGATGGATAAAATCAAAGGTCAGTAACCTACCAGACTGTTGTCAGTCACCACGTTCTTCTGGGGCTATAGCCCCAGAAGAACAATCTCGTTTTTATTGTGTGAGTGGGCAGGATGGCGTACGCCGCCCGCCCACTCACACAATAAAAACGATCCATTCAAAAGTTTTTGTAATTATTCACATTTTCCTGTAAAATTAAACCTACGCCTTAAATTGAAAAGGCTCCATTATTGATGCGGAGGAAACATGGCTAGTATTACCGGCACACGTGCCAGGGGTTGGAACTATAAGAAAGCTGAAGCCACCGCCGGTTATGGCTTTGTTGCACCGGCGGTGCTGGCAATCGTGGTGTTTTTGATCATTCCGATCATCATGTCGATTGTCCTGGTCTTTACAAAATACGATATCCTTACCCCACCGGTTTTCGTTGGTTTTTCGAATATCGCTCAAATTTTCAAGGACCCCCGCCTGGCAAATTCTTACCTGGTGACGATCAAGTTCGTGGTGGGGGCTTGTGTGATTAATAATGTTTTGGGCTTTCTCCTGGCCATGGGGGTCAATCGGGCCATGCCCGGGGTGATCAAGTACTTGCTGCGTACGGCGTTATTTTTTCCGGTATTGACCACCAGCGCTTCACTGGCGGTTGTCTGGCAGTATTTGTTGTCTCCAGACCGGGGTGTGTTGAACTATTTATTGGGCGTGGTCGGGCTGCACACCATTCCCTGGTTGTCCAGCAATGCGTGGGCGATCCCCTCGGTGGTGATGTACGATGTCTGGCGTGCCTGCGGATACATGATGGTACTCTATCTGGCCGGTTTACAGGGCATCCCAGCAGAAATAATTGAAGCCGCCAAGATCGATGGGGCAGGCCGTTTTCAACTCCTGCGCTTTATCACATTGCCGCTGCTTTCGCCGACAGCTTTTTTCTGCGTGGTAACCTCCATTATTGGCGCTTCACAGGTATTTGATAATGCCTGGGTATTGACCGGTGGTGGGCCGCAGGATGCCAGCCGTCTGATCGCTTTATATATCTATGAAAAGGGTTTCAAAGCATACGAGATGGGCTATGCTGCTACCATCTCCATGTCATTTTTGATCATCCTGCTTTTGATCACCCTGTTCCAGTTCTGGTTCTCGAAGAAGTGGGTCAATTACGAGTAAAAGGTTGGAGGTATAAATGGCTTCGGTTCAAAATCTTACCCGGTTGAAGCTAAAAGAAGAAAGAAAAGTAGAGCAAGGCAAGAAACATACGCCTGCCTTTTACATCGGCGAGGTAATCCTCTGGACCCTGCTGATCGCTATGGCGCTGATTGAGTTCGCCCCGGTTAGCTGGCTGTTTGCTAATTCTCTGCGTGCGCCGTCCAAGGCATTTGTCCTTCCGCCAAGCTTTTGGCCAACCTCTTTCGAGTGGCAAAACTATTGGGTGGTAATTAACTCTCCGCAAATTAAGTTTTTGTTATTCTTCTGGAACAGCATTAAGATTGCTGTCATTGTCACCTTTGCGCAGTTGTTGACCTGTTCGATGGCTTCTTTCGCCTTCGCCAGGATGCAGTTTCGCGGCAGGAATGCCCTGTTTTTCATGTTCCTGGCGACCATGATGGTGCCCGGTACAGTCATTCTGATCCCCACTTTTATTATTATGAGCCGCCTGGACCTGCTGGACACGCATTGGGCCCTGATCCTGCCTGGCCTGACCAGCGCCTTTGGTATTTTCTTGTTGCGCCAGCAGTTCATGTCGCTGCCGGAAGCCTTGATGGATGCGGCCAAGATCGATGGGGCGGGTGTCTTCCGTATCTTTTTCCAAATCATGCTGCCCTTGATCGGCCCTGGCCTTTCTGCCCTCGGAATTTTCACCTTCCTGGGTTCCTGGAACAACTTTTTTGCGGCATTGCTCTACCTGCGTTCGAATGACAAGTTCACCTTCCCTTTGGCTATTGTGACTCTGCAAGGTTATATGGGTACCGGCAACCGCTCCCAGGTTCTGGCAGGCATCATGATTTCCGTCGCGCCGGTGCTGATTTTCTTCCTGTTGGCGCAGCGCTTCATCATTCAAGGGATTGCAGTAACTGGCCTGAAAGGTTAAGAACCTATCCGAAAAATAAGGAAATCACTTTTTTATATTCAAAAAAC
>VFSW01011140.1_pt1 | contig 12667 bp, 11 predicted proteins | sample 5358111 | NCBI WGS metagenome assembly VFSW01 (sample SAMN11554181, study PRJNA540505) | mine drainage metagenome | isolation source: sediment from site ElyBrook_90M | place: USA: Ely Copper Mine, Vershire, VT | collected 2017 | reverse complement strand
TGACTTTAACCTATACTCCTGTGGAAAGGGAGAGCTTAATCAGAGTCTCCCTAGCCTTTCGAGGCTCGAGTTAATCTTTGCGAGCCCGGAGCCGTTAAGCTCGCGGGCCGCAGTTGGGCGCTTGCATACTTGCTGCGACACGGGGCATGATGCCTAGACACAGGCGAGGGGCGGAGGGAAAAGGAAACCGTAGTCGAGGTGGAAGGCCGGCGGCTGAAGCTGTCGAACCTGGAGAAGGTGCTGTATCCCGAAGCGGGGTTCACCAAGGGGCAGGTGATCGACTACTACGCGTGCATCCCGCCGTTGCTGCTGCCACACCTTTGAACCGCGTCCTATGTCTGCCAATAAATCGGCCCGTTCTCGGCCGGGAAGACCAATTTGCCGGCTCTTAACCCACGCTCAAGCAGCTTGAGCAGTTCCCGCCTGCTGGTATTTGAGCGCGTCCATGCCGGCAATGCTGGCAAGCCGAAATGAAGAACCAGGGAAGACCACACAAACACAGATTCATCATTAACGAGGAGTAGGCGGTTCTGTTGCTCGTGACCGATCATTTCTTTCGACAATGCGATAAGGTGCCGCAGTGGACACTTACAGCCGCCTAGAGCGTATAGGGAATGCGTACACCGGCCGTTCCGGCAGGAAAATCACGGGCATTTCGCGTAACAAGCAAACGGCCGTCACTTTCGGAGGTTGCCTGAATGATTGCATCCGGCAGTTTGATTCTGCGGGACCGGCGGATTGCTACGGCGCGTTCTGCGACGCCTTGGACCAGCGGAAGAGGGTGGAAGTTGAGAAGAAACGAGCGAATATCATCTTCGGAGGCGGCGTCGGCGCCGGCAAGCACTTCCATCCAGGTGATGATGCTGATGGCGCGGTCGGCATGACGCTCGCATTCGGCTCGCGCTGGAGCAACACCTCGGAGATAGTCGATGAGGATGCAGGTGTCGAATAACACAGGTGTCGTCACCATTCAGCACGCATCCTCTCCTGGTAGGCAAGACCATCAGCGGGAAGCTGGGACCAGATGCCGAAGGCGGCGTGGTTCATCTTGCGGCGGTATGGAGTGAGCGAACTGGCGATAGCCTCGCGGATGAACTGGGCACGGGAAATGGCGCGGCGCTTGGAAACCTCATCCAATAATTCGAGATCGGGTTGGGGCACATCGACAAGAATCCGCACAGGGCCTCCTTGATATATATAAAGTATATCGGACAGCACGTAAGAGCGATATCGCCTCCTTCAACGCAGCGGGGGATTATGCTTGGGAGGGGCGAGAGTGGCCGCGTGGGTTAAGGGGTAAGGAAAAAATGTGCCTGGCACCGGCACCAAACCGGCAAAAGGCAACTTGTCCCGCGTCTCGCTTGTGCCCACAGCATATCGAGAGTTGGCTGGGCTTGGGCTTATTTTTGAACTGTATCGTATGCCTGCCAATAAATCGGGCCGTTCTTGGTCGGGAACACCAGTTTGCGGCTTCTCAACCCACGCTCAAGCAGCTTGAGCAGCTCACGCCTGCTGGTTCTTACAGCTACTGCCGAGTAGCCGAACCCGCCGAGCTTTTGGATCCGCTTGCGACGATGCAGCTCACCAAGGAACCAGCCTGCCCATCGCGGCAATGCCGGCAAGCCGAAATGAAGGACCAGGGAAGACCACACAAACATGGCATCATCATTAACGAGAAGCAGGCGATCCTGTTGCTCGTGGCCGATCATCTCTTTCGATAAGGCGATGAGGTGCCGCAGTGGACGCTTACGGCCATCTACGACGACAGAACTGCGAAAGCATGCAGGTGCGTCGCCCAGGGAGACAATCTTCTCGACTCCGTCAGGGTTGATGATGGTAAATGGATCATGGCTGGCAAATGCGGCAGTCAACGCGCCGATCTCGGTATCCCCTCCGACGACAGAGATAAGATGAGCCCTGCTCTCCTCTCCGATCCAGGCACTCAGATGAACCCGGATGTGCGTTTGCGTTTTCTCCGAGCGCCGTACATAGACGAGCTCCCCGAAACGTTCATGTGCGTTTTTCATCGTTCGGCCCTTCTCCTTCTTTGAGGACGAGAACTCGGCCAGCCTCATACGCAAGCGTCAGCTCATGGCTGAAGCGTTCCCGCCGGCGAACGATTTCATACCCGTCCTCCTCTTCGTGATAGACATCAACGTGCTTTACGGAACGCCAGTGCGCGATGTGCCGGTTCTCTCCTTCACCAAAGACGCCGTTGAGCATTCCAGCCGTACATAACAATCCCACGTGGCCGCCATGTAGAGGCGTAACAGGTCGCCCTTCGATGCGCTCTTGCTTCCGGACAAGCAGATTGAACGCGTTCTGCATGGCGCCGGAACGCGGTAAAGCGTCTTCGATCTCATCCAAAGGCAGGCCGCGATACTTAACGGGCACAGCTATGGATCCCGGAATGACATACCGCTCCGCGACCTCAGGCCCGAGCGGCGACAGAACGTCGTAGTGGTAAGCCATCCGCAGAAGTTGGTCAGCGTGCCTGGTGTCGCCGCGCTGATGTTCCTTCTTGCGCACACCGATCACAGCAAGTTGCTTGAACCTGACGGATTCCGGATGCAGGAGACGAAAGACCGAGACGCGTTCAAATTGGCTCGCGAGGCGCTTCGCGCAGGGTGCGAGTGCTGTCACCGGAATGACAAAGATCAATACCCCGCCCGTTTTGAGCCACCCGTAGCAGTGATCAAGAAATACAAGTTCCAGCCGCTGGTTGCTGTGCTGGCCCATCTCAATGTCATAAGGTGGATTCAGGTACAGAAGAGAGCAACTGCCAGCCTGCAAATGCGATTCGAAGGCGCTGCCATGGGTCATGGCGAGGCCCTGAGCAGCCGCGGCCGCAGCGCGGTCAGCATCCAGGTCAACACCGGCCAAGTGCGCGGGAAGCTCTTGTGTAATTTCCAGAAGTGCCGTGCCATCTCCGGCGCAAGGGTCTATTGCGAAGAAGCCAGTGGGTGCTTGTAATAAGCGCCGCAGATTTCGTGCTTCTTCGGAAGGTAGCGGATAATGTCCGAGCTTGAGGCGGCCGGCGTTGCGCATCCACCTGACTCCTTTCGGTAATATTTCAATTGATTGGTGGTGACTAACTGTGTAAAGTGGACGATTCGTAAACACCGGCGGACTTTACAGTTACCTATCTACCTAGTTTTCGGATTGATTTCTGCGGCGGAGATGCGTAGGAGACGAGGTGCTTCCGGGGAAGAGTACGTGCTTAATTAATGGAATGGCTCGCAGAAGCTGAATCAGCTTGAAAGCCTCTGCAAAATTCGGTCATCGCCGAACTCTGCGAGGTGTTTCACACCGATTTGCTTCAGGTAAGAGCCGATTGCTCGATCATGGCTCGTGGTGACGATGATTTGGCAGTTCTGCTCGCTCGTCGCATGGCGCAGCATCTCCCGGAACGCCGTCTCTTCCACGGATTGCTGCTGCGGCTCATCGAATATCAGCAGGCCCGGATGATTGCCAGTTTTCTGGGTACCGACTTCAAGTAGTCCGAGAAGATATGCCCAATGAAGTCGGATCAGGTCGCTTGCGGAAACGTCAGCGCTGAGATTGACGCCGGCTACTTCCGGTTCATAGGTGGCAGGAGAGATTCTCACCTCAGCCACGTCGAGGCTTCCCATCTTGTATTGCGTGAGCTGCTGGTGAAAGGAAACTTGTAGGTCCGAGAGCTTCTTCTGGTCTCGCTCCGATAAAGCGCCCTTGGGCAGCGCATTAAGGCGCCGCTGCACATCTAGCCATTCGCTCGCCAACCCGGCAAAATCGGCCATATGCTCCTCGAACACCTGCTGCTGCGTTTCCACCCGACCAATCCTTTCCTGTAGCCGGATGCGCTCCGAGATCGCTTCGATTGACGGAGAACTGGAAGCAGAAACAAGTGTTTCCCGTATGTCACGAATCCGCTCCCGTAAGCGAGTGATCTCGGCGCGACGCGCACGCAAATCCTTCTGCGCCGTTTCGATATTGCTCATCGCGTTCGCGTGGACCGCCGTGAACAGCTGGATTTGTTCCTCGTAGAAGCTCACGTTTTGATCCACCGTCATGGGAGTGGCTTTGTTGGCGGTGTCGAGAAGCGAATCCGCGAGTTCCTGATGGCACGTTGGGCAGTGCCCGTTAATGACCTGCGGCTGATCGTTGGAGCCCATCTTGCGGACCTTACGCAGGTCTTTGTATTTTCTTAGATCATCGTTGATGCCGTCGATGCGCTGCTGCAGAGATTCAGCCTCGGAGCTATCTGTCTCGAACTTTTCGTAGAGAAACGCCACGGTGCGTTCCTGTGCGGCCAGCGTTCCCTCAAGCCCAGCAAGTTCCGCGCGGATGTGCGGTTCCGCATTGCCGGTCGATGGAACCTCAATCGCGTGCAGGTCGGAATATCTCGCGCGCATTTTGCTCAGATGATCTGCGATCGGCACCCACTTGGCAGACTGCATCACGGAAAGCGTCGGCTGCACTTCCGGCGGCCAAGAGGCAATGGGTTCCACGGGGATCCCGCGAATATTTCCCATGACCGCAGAAGCCGATTTCTCCGCCTGTAACCGCGTCGCTGACCATTCACGCTTCAGTCGCTTGATTTCCTCTTGTACTGCAATCCGCTCCAGCGCCGTGGAATAGGCATCCAACCCCATGATGAATTCGACCGTCCTACGTCCCACATCGCGAATCCCAAGCCAAGTTGGGTAACGCCCCGGAAGTCGCCCCCAGCCCAGTTTCTGTTCTACATAAAGGAGCGGGAAGATCGTCTCGAGATAAAGCGGGCAATCCACATCGTTGAACCTTGGGGCCATCGGCAGGTCCCACCCAATGAAATCTTTAAGCAGGCGGTGGAAGCCAAGTTCGCTACTGGCAGCTCCGCCCTCCCGCACGAAATAATCCCGCGCCGTGTTTAGACCTTCCTGCTTCGTGATTGCGCGGCCCTCATATACTGTCATCAGCCGCCGGTTACGTTCGCCCGCGATGGCTCTCTGCACGGTCAGGAACTCGTGCTTTCCGTTTTCAATCTCAAGGGAAACCATTGAGTCGAGGACCTTGGCATTTAGCTTCTTGCCAGCGACATAATAATCAAGGTACTCCGTCAAGGCATGGGCCAGCGGAACGGCATGGGACGGCCCCTGCATTCCCTCCATCCCCAGGGCATACATAATCGACTGAATGACCTGCGATTTTCCAGCGTAGTTTTCCGCACGGAGAATATTGAGGCCATCATAAAAATCCTGCCGGGTCCCGAAAACCCCTTGGTCCGTGTTGATCTGGATAAACAGGTGCCGTATGCGCAGCATTAGAGGATCTTCACCGTGATCATCTCGGTCGCGATGCCTTCCGTAATGTCCTTGCCGATGCGCTCCAAAAACTCACGTTCTTCCTGCATGACAGACTCATCTTTAAGGATGTCTGTGACCCAGCGCTGGCCTCTGGGCGTTATCTGGAGTCGGTTTCCCCCGACCCACGCGACATACTTCTCCCCGACCGCCAAATTAATGGCGCGACCAAGGGCCGGTTCAAACCGGAACTGAAAGCTGAAAAGTGGCTGCTGATGCTCTCGGACTTGTTCAAACTCTGCTCGGTTCTTTGCGGAACGAAGCGCCCAATTGAGGATATGCAATCGGCGTAGCGAGCTCTTACCACCGCGGGAACTGAGATGGAGGATGAGCAGAAGAGCCCCGATTTTCCAGTCGGGCCGAAGCTCCGCTGCGATCGCCATGGGCCTCCGCTTAAACCGGAGCGCCCGATCATCTGCGACGGTGAGGCCTTTCTCGTCCACTATTCAAACTCCAGAGGACAACGCAAAAGCCAATCCGCAACAGCTTCTCGCGCCAGAAGGTCCGCCGCGTGCGGGCTAACGCCGGAGACACTTCTCAATTGCGATTTATATCCCGCGAGCGTCGCATTGAAGAACTCACCAGGCACCGACGTGTTGGTGACGCATTCTGTTTCCAACTCGTCTTCACGGAACGTCTTGCGCTGGATGACATCCTCATAAATTTCAGGCAATTCCAGTTCCAGCCTGCCGAGCACGACCTGCCCGTTAGTGAAGTCCTTGACGATTCGGTTCAGGAACTTCTTCCGCAGGTCCTCAGACCTGCCGTTTGCGATGATGGCCGACTTCCGGGTAAGGTTCGCAGCCATCTCCAGCCCCTTGTTCTCGTCGAACCATTTCGCGACGGCAGTGACGCTGTCCGGTATTCCACCTTTGACATCGAACTGGTATAGGTCCTGCTTCGCGAGCACCTGCGTCTCGACGGCGAATTCCTCGCCCGTGATCACGGAAATTCGAAAATCCTGCGTCACGTGTTTAGGGCTTTTCTTGCGCACCTCCTCCTGTTTTTTCCGTGCATGCTTTAGGAGATCCTTGTCGTTCCAGAATGGCAGGACGAAATTCCAGATGGCGATGCGGATGTCGCCCATGATCTTCAGCAGCTCCGCTTCCTTCCTGAGGAGCTTGCCAATGTCGGAGGTCATCTTATTTTTCTGGTGATCCAGGAGGACGCCGAAATCGTTCCAGTTCTGGCAGGCGTAGCACTGGTATGCCGTGCCGTCGTGGGCGAATCCCTCAAGGCCGCAATCTCCCTTGATGTCAGCGGGGATGTGCTGATAACTGCCGACAGGCTGGCCATAGCGCAGCTTCAGCACCGTCTGGATGTGTTTTTCCCAGTCATTGGGGTCCCACGGATTCATGTCGCCCGGCATAAGTTTTTATCGACCTCATCGAGTCGGCCGGGACACCATCGGACGGTCGAAGGCGTAGGTGCGCCGAAACCGTTCCAGTGTCCCGCAGGATGCTCGCTTCATATAGCTGCCCTCCTCAAAGGTCAACCTCGAAAACTACCACAGTAATATCGCTGAACTCAACGGAGGATGGCAATCTAAGATCCGAGATAGCCCTCTGTTCGCCGCCAATTTGGAAGCCGGCATTCGGCTCGGGAACGCAGCGGAAGCGTACAATACCCGGGCGCTGGCTCCATGAGGTCGTCGATCTCGCGCCGTAGATGTCGGATAACTTGAGTTTGCGGCGAGGCAAGCACGGGAGACGCACACGAATAGCGTGCGCGTGCATCTCCCGTGTGTATTCGGAGGGAGCAGCCGATCAGGCTGCGCTAGGGTGGGAACCGTTGTTGAGCAGGTGGACCAAGGTCGGCATGTCGGCGATCTCGTTCAGAGGAGGCGCTTGCAACTTGGACAGCAGGGCACTGACTTCTCCCTCCGGGATTCGATCCAGCACGGCCTCCATGCGGCGCAGCCCGCGTGTTGCGGACTCGAGGACATTCAGGATCTTCTTCTTCTGCTGAACATCGCGAACGAGATGCGGGTGGTTGGCGCGGCCGTACTCCCGGAGAACCCAACGATACAGCTTGCCGCCTACTGAATCTTCCAGAGCCGCGATTCGTTTGTCCAAGTCAGCGCCGTTTTGAATTATGCCCGTCTGAGGCTTCCCGTCAACGGTCTCGTGCTTTCCGTTTGAACGAGCAGGCGCCGCACGATCGCTTGAGCCGTTCTGCTTGCTGCGGCCGTTGGCGGGAACCGCTGCGGTTGTCGGATGCGAGTTGCCGTTGACTCTGGCCGACTTACCGGAACTGCGCATTCCTTTACGCCAGTTTTCCGGTATTATCCAAGCCGGCACAGCGGGTAATTTCTTTGGGCGGCCTCTGTCATCCAGGTCAACCCACGGTGCCTCAAAATCGTAGAAGTACCGTCCCAGGCCAAAACAGGAGCAGGCGCGTTTGAAGGCCTGCGCTTCCGCCGCCGTCATTGCGTTGTCTCCGTCGGCCCACTCCTCGCCCGTGCCCGAGTGCGTGCCGAGGCCGTCAATTGTCACTTTGCAGATGACCAGTATCTTGCCAGTGACGACCTCGCTGTTGCGCTTGGTTCGCGTGATGTTATTCATCGTGGTCGTCTCGTAACTGCGGGTCCAGCCCTGGGGCGTCACCAGCGAGTTGAGACGATCGGTGTAGGCGCGGGGATCGGCATAGGGTACGACCTGGCCGCGGGTGCGATTGCTGGCGGTGTTGGTCACACGCCATTGGACCTGACTGAGAGGGAACGGAGCTTGCAGCTCGATAAGCAGGTCTTCGTTGCTGAGTTTGTTCATGGTGATCGGTTCTCCGTCCTGTTTGGCCGAAAGGATGGTTTTGTGATGAAGGGCCGGCGGAAATCCGCAGGGTGCGGGGCGCTGACCGGTTTAGAAGGGGATTTCTTCTGATTCCTCGATCACAGCGGCGGTTTCCTGACCGTGCGCTTTATCAGGCTCATCTACTGCGGCGTCGCTCTTGCCGTTTCGGTTCGAGTCTCCGAGGAATTCAAACTTGTCAGCATAAACGAAGCACTTGTGCTTCTTCTCGCCGGATTGCTTGTCCTCCCAGGATTCGATGCGCTGCCGGCCTTCGAGGAAGATACGACTTCCTTTCTGTAGGAATTCGGCGGCGACTTCCGCGCGTCTGCCAAACGTCTTGATGTTGAACCATTCGGTGTGCTCCTGCGGCTCACCGCTGTTGTTTTTCCAGCGCTCTGTGCTTGCCACAGAAAACGTGGTGATGGCGGTGCCCGCAGGCGTGTATTTCATTTCCGGGTCCTTGCCCAGATATCCGATCAGCAGAAATTTCTGCATGAGGTGTGTTTCTCCTTTTCGTAGGTGAAGTGCGGAAGGGACTGGCAACGGCCTTACCCGAGTGGGGGTCCCAGCCAAAACTCAGGCCAGGCCTGCTCGTAGCAATTCCCGACGCAGGGCAGCACGGAACCTTTCGTCTGCCGAAGGACAGGGCTTCGACTCAGCCGGTTGTGCTTCGGTTAACGCACGCGTGCCGGCGCCGATGCGTGGAGGTGCAGCGAAGTGAAAGACGGCTTCGTGGGCTTGCGCGTGCCGGCGGTACAAAGAACGGATGCGAGCAGCGGGTAGTGCCATAGGTGAAGTCTCCTTGGTTGTGCTTGGGTTAAATTGAACCGCGTCAGACCGCGGCCGGTTATGGGTGTCTTAATCGCGGGTCAAACCGCGACCTTTGGAAGGAGGTGGTGATGGTGATGCCACATGAGGGTCGAGGTGGGAGGCAGTCGTGCAGGGGTTTTGGGCTAATGACTTGGCGTGGAAATAGAGGTAAGGGTATTCACATATCTCATGGTGCGGCAGTCCGGCTGGACTAGCCGCCAATCCCGCGACTACTCCGCCTGCAGCGCCTGCATCCTATCAACCATGTGATTAGTGTGAGATTTGAAAGAGATCATGCGGTGGGCTCGCTGGGATCCTGTGCTACTCACAACGCAAGGCGACGATGGGATCCACTCGGGCCGCCCGGCGCGCTGGCAAATGGCACGCCGCAAGCGCTACAAGCCCTAACACTAGCGGCACGCCCGCGAAAATCAATGGGTCCGTTGCCGAGACGCCATACACCACGCTCGCCATCAGCCGCGCGAGAGCAAAAGCCAGCGCCAGTCCGATGAGGAGACCTATGGCCGTGAGTCGCATGCCTCGTCGCGCAATCCATTGAGTCACTTGCAACGGCTTTGCGCCGAGCGCCAAACGAACACCAATCTCGTGCGTGCGCTCGGTTACCGACTGCGCCATGACGCCATACACTCCTGCCGACGCCAGCACCAAAGCAATCAGACCTAGCACGGCCATCATCGTAGCGACGAAGGAAATTCCGATCAGTCCTTCGTGCGTCAATTGCGCCACAGTCTTGGCTCCATAAACCGGCTGGTCCGGATCGACATTCGCAATTTTCGCGCGCACCGAAGGAAAAAAATCCAGCGGGTTGCCATCCGTGCGCAGCAAGAATTCTGCTGTCATCTCCGCGCTCTGCGCGTAGGGCACATACACCGCCGCATTCACCGGGAAATAGGCGTTGTATTTCGCGTCGTCCACAATGCCGACAATCGTCAGCCACGGGCTTTTCGAACTCGGTCCACCCTGCTTGATCCGCTTCCCGATGGCGCTCTCGCCTGGCCAATAGCGCGCCGCCATCGAACGGCTAAGGATCGCCACGCGCTGTGAATTTGGCCCATCCGCATCGGTGAATTCTCGTCCACGCAGCAGAGGCAGACGCAAAGTGCGGAAATAATTCGGGCTGATCGATTCGCCAAGAGCGGCGTGTCCAGTGTCCTCGGCAAACGGCACGTTTTCGCCAGCGTAGGGGTGAAAGCTCTGCCCTGTGGAATTGGGCACGGCGCTCGCCACCGACGCCGATTCCACGCCCGGAATCGCGCTCATCTGCGCCAGCGCTTGCTCATAAAATTGCGCCCACTTCGTCTGCTCGCCATACTTGTTCTTGGGAAGCGTGATGTTCATGGTCAGCAAGCTTTGTGGTGAGAATCTCTGCTGCGCATCCAGTAGCGCGCGGAATCCTTTGATCATCAAACCAGCGCCAACCAACAACACCAGCGAAACAGCCACTTCTCCCACCACCAGCACACTGCGCAATCTGTGCGAGCTTCGCCCTCCGCCACTCCGCCCGCCCTCTTTGAGCGTGCCAGTAATATTGGGCTTCGAACCTCCCACTGCAGGCGCCAGCCCGGCGAGGATTCCCGCCAATACCGCAATCGCGACGGTGTACGTCACGGCCCGCCAGTCGAGCGCGATGCGGTTCCACCCCGCAACGTACTGCGAAATCTCGGGCGGGATATGAGCTACCAACACGCTTACCGCCCAGCCGGCCAAAAGCAATCCCAGCACCGCTCCCGCGAGCGAAAGTATCACGCTTTCCGTTAGTAGTTGCCGCACCACGCACCAGCGGGTCGCGCCCATGGCCGCCCGCACGGCAATTTCGCGTTCGCGGCCTGCCACGCGCGCCAATTGCAAATTGGCCACATTGACGCACGCGATCAACAGCACGAATGCCACTGCGGCCAGCAACAAGAGCATGAAATTGTGGGTCATCTCATCGGTTGCGTAAGTGCGAAACGGCACCACGCGAATGCTCACGTTGGCATTCGTCTCGGGGAATTCTTTCGCTAGTTCGTTTCCGATTCCCTGCAATTCTGCCGCCGCTTGCCCAACCGAAACGCCGCGCTTCAACAGCCCAATAGGAAAGAATGAGTTGTTCTCATGATCCGCCAAGTCCTTCGCAGTAAACGCCAACGGCTCCCACAAATCAGTGGCCAGGGGATATTCAAAATCCTTGCTCATTACTCCGATTATCGTGTAGCTGCGGCCATTGATGTGCATCTCGTTCCCAAGCACGCTGCGGTCGCCCGCGAATTTGCTCTGCCACAGGTGGTAGCTCAAGATCGCTTCCGCATCACGCCCCGGGGTGCCTTCTTCCGCCGTGAACCCGCGTCCAAAAGCCGGTTGAACCCCAAGCACACCGAGAAAATTCGGCGTCACTTTTGCCGCCTGCACGCGCTCCGGCTCTCCCCGTCCCGTCAGACTCGCATCTACAACCGTGGATGCCGCGACCTGCTCAAACAACCGGCTGTGCGTGCGAACTGCCTCATACTCCCGCGCGAGCATGGCGTTCTCGTCGGTGAGAGTGCGGACTTTGTTGTACATGAGCGCGAGCCGGCCTAGGTTGGGGAACGGTTCCGGCCGCAGCAGGAGGGGACACGCCACACTGAAAATTGCCGCGTTCGCGCCGATGCCTACGGCCAACGCGCAAATGGCCAGGAACGTGCCCCCCGGATTCCTCCCAAGCATCCGTAGCCCGCAGCGTACGTCTTGCAAGAGTCTTTCCATAAATCACCTATAGAAGACCGCAAACTCCTACTTGCCCGTGACACCGAGATCGGAGGCAAATTGCGTCTGCCAATAGTTAAAACTCAATACCACAAGCGCATTTCCGTGCGTTGCAGCATATCGGCCACACGGCTGTCTCCGGGCGCAATCTACCGTGCTTTCAGGATGCAATTGTGCGCCCAGTTTTGTAAGTGACGCCTGCACGTGAGCTCAAAGAGATATCCGCGGCAAGGCTCTCCTTGAGAATGCCGTCATGTCCAAATTCGCAGGTCCCCTGTCCGGTTTTGGACAACGATCGGACTCTGCTCTGATTTGAGGTCAGCGGGGGGGCAGGGGGCACAGGAGCCGCAACACTCATGGAGAACTATGCCTTGACGCCAGGCAATTCGGAGGGAGCACACCGAAATGCAGACTGGACGGCTCCAGGTTGCCATCCAGTCTGCTCCAAACATTGCTGCTTCAGGCAATCGCTGCCGAGACATTTGCAGTCTTTAACTCGTTGATTAGGACTTCCTCCACCCCCGGCGATTCGAGCAGGTGCTGGTGCTTACATTTTGTGCAGGTAACGGCCTCCGTCATTTTGTAGACGGCTTGCCGGAAGATCTGAGGCACCTTTGCCTCACTGCCGTTCGACATGAAAAATTGCGGCGCAACGGCCCCGCGGAACATCTTGTCCTTCCCCCACAGCTCCCGCTCCAGAATTCCGAAACGATGAAAGAAGATCAGCTTCGTTTCCAGCTTGGGTTTCGGCTTACCCTCTTCGGTCACCAAATAATGGCCAGTGATCAGCAGATCGTAACTGGTTTCAAATCGGTACATATCGAGCCGCACGATCGGACCCTTTGCCAGCAGAATTGCATGCAGGCCGTTCGGCATGAAATTCTTTACCGGCTGGAGCCAGGAAAGAGCGCTCCCGTCTTCCCTGCAGAAACTGACATAACGTCCAATGTACGCGCCGGAGCAAGAATAGACCACGTTACGCCGCGCTAGCGGCGTGACGTG
>VFSW01011139.1_pt1 | contig 12667 bp, 11 predicted proteins | sample 5358111 | NCBI WGS metagenome assembly VFSW01 (sample SAMN11554181, study PRJNA540505) | mine drainage metagenome | isolation source: sediment from site ElyBrook_90M | place: USA: Ely Copper Mine, Vershire, VT | collected 2017 | reverse complement strand
ATCGCCAACCCCTTGTCCTGCCTCTACTTCCGTTGATCGGGCCAAAGAACTTCGGTCTAACCTAGCCGGTGCTCGCTATGGCGCAACGCCAGGAGCTCGCCAAACCGCCGGAGTGAATCGTTCCCTCCACGCCAGGCGTGACCCGTGTTTCTTCGGTTCCTCTCCGAAAGGCGTAATTGAAGTCGAAGTGGCGTAGATCCATGAAGTTGCGGCGGGCCGTGGTGAGACGAGAACCCCTCGACGATCTCGTTGTTGTGTTCTTCAGGGGCAACTACGAAAGGATCGGATTCGAGGTGCTCATCGAGACATTTATCGGCAGGCAACTGCGTTTGAAAACCCAGACAGCGGCCAAAGGTGGTGATAGGAGAGGGCGCGATGACCGTCTCCATCGACCGCGTCGGCCATCGACCGTTGCGTTGTGGCGGCTGCCGTCATCGATGCCGGGAAGTGCGTAGCATGCGACCGGAGCGAGAGGACCCGCTTCGCCGCGATGGGCTTGCGTCAGCGGTTGAATGCGGAAGCGGTGAAGAGGAAGCGGAACAAGATCCGCGGCCGTCAGTATCTTCGCTGCTTGTTCCGCTATCGGGTGGAGCAAGATGAGCGGGAGGTGGCGCGGGCCTGTGTCTGGAGCGACTGGGGCGAGCACCGGCGTCTGGCCAGACGGCATTAAGGAAATTGCCTCAGGATACCCGCAATTTCCCCCGCAGTCGGACGATTCGGGCAAGGGGCGAATCCAGTAAATCCTTTGTTTTTTTGGAGCCGGCGACAGGAATCGAACCTGCGACCCTCTGATTACAAATCAGATGCTCTACCTGCTGAGCTACACCGGCTCACAACGGCCCAATTCGATTTTAACCCAGCCCGTGCCAGGCGCGAGCGGCGCGCCGCCTCGCTCGGCTTGGACCGCTGCGACGCCGCGCCTCCTAATAAGATCTTCTGACCCTTGATGTAAAAGCAATCACAAAACGGATGTTCACCCCTGAGGCGGAATAGGTTCCCCTCCGGCAGTCCGCTGTTTCTGAACGGGGTTTGGAGCTGGCGGACAGTTTCTTGCGCTTGGCTACGGGAATATCGTTGTGAGGCAGTGCATCCGGCAGGCGGATCTTCAGCGCTTGGAACAGGACGGCGGCGGCCGGGCTCGGCGCCGGTATGCGCAAGCAACTACCAACCCCCTTTCACTTTCACCTCCGTCGCGCAGAGGGTCGTCAGGTGATGCAATCCTTCTTCAACGGTGACGTCCAGGCATGGTTGAGTTCCCGCCGAATCGGATCGGCGAGCATCACGACTAACACGTGACCGCGGTGTGTTCGGCGGTCCGCACGTAGATAGGGCGGGTTTCCAGGTGAGCCGTCTTGCAGGTACGGAAGGCCTACTCGACGATGGTCAGTTCCTTGTAACGGTCATGCACCACCTGCTTGGGAGCGGGGTTTCGGGAAGATCGGTCTTGATAATGTAACAGCCGTCCAGCGCGAAGCTTCATCCAGGGCCGGCTGGTTCACCGTCAGCATCAAGGCGCGCCCTTCGGTCCGCACGTGGAGCCACGCCTCGAGTTTCAGTTGTGAGATCTTGGCGCGCAACGCTTTCTCCGCGGTCGCGGCTTGGGCGCGGGGATGTTGGTCCAGGAAACGGTTCCGATCCTCGCGCAACCGCTCGGCCGTCGCCTGTTTGTCCACGCGGGAAGCCGCCAGTTGTCCAGCGCGGACCGGATTCCGCCGCAGCACATACCGCACGCCTTCCCGTTGCACCTCACAAACCTCGGCGGCAAACAACCCCATCTGGATCAGGCGCGCCTCGATCAGCGTATCGATCCGCGGCTTGGTGATCGCGGTGATGTAATGAAATCCGGCCTGCGAGAGACCCTCGCCCTGCCCGCGCTTGATCATTCCCCGGTCCCCAACAAACGTCACCCGCTCACAATGGAAGCGCTCGCTGGCCTTCTTCACCTGCGCGGCGAAGATTTTCGGATCTTGCGTGTTGCCGCGAAAAACCTCCGTCGAGACCAGCGCGCCCTGTTGGTCGCACAACGGGCCGATGACAATCTGCTTCTTGCCCTTCCTGCCATCGCGGTTGTAGCCGTAGGCCCCGTAGGCTCTGTCTGCGCTTTCCAGGTAACTGCTGGTCACGTCGTAGAGAAACAACGCCGGTTTCTGGGTCCCTCGCCGCTGGGCGAACAGCCGTTTTTCAATGGCCTCCTGGTGGGTACTCAAGCAAGTGAGGTTGGCGTAGAGATCGTTCTCGGCACATCGCAGGCCGCATGGACTTGCGCCAAGCGCACGGCGGACAAGCGCGATCCCTGCTCCAGCACGCGGGCCAGCACCTGCGATAGCGCCAATTGGGCGGCGAATCCGGCGCCGAGGGCTTGGTCGATGCCCAGGCGCCGGGCGTCCAGGTTGCCCTTGAACTGGAGGGCGAGTTCGATAGCGGCGATCTCTTTGGGATCGCAATGGGTGAGGTTGGCGATGTTGCGTTTACGAACGTGGGGGCCCGCGCGGAAAGACTCGCGGAGGTAGATGGACGGGTAGGACTTGCCGTTGGAGGAAGGCCAGGAGGCGCGGGCCACATACATGTCTACACTGTTAAGGGGAAAACCGCACTTACGCTAGTGGGTCTTGAGCACTTAGCTCAAAACGTCAGAGGTCAACATCCGATACGACGGGAACCGGCCGCAACGCGAAACGCCGCGTCGAAGGGGCACGAGGTAACCAGGGCACAGAGCTTCCGTATCGGTTCCGGCAAGCGCGACGATAGATCCGCGCCGGCCTTGAGATACTCCGGCTTGACGGTCCACGCGGGATGCGAAGTCCGCATCGCTTACGCGGCACGCGCATGAACGAGCGGCGCTCGACGGAAGGCATCAGCCGACGGACGGTCGCCGGGCCGGCGCCGCGCATCACAGCAGGCGGAAGTTCACCTCGATCGTGGCGCGCACCTTCACGGGCTGCCCATCCTTCGTTCCCGGTTTGAACCTCCACTGGCTGATCGCGTCCGTCGCTTTTTCATCTAAACCGAGTCCGAGACTTCGAGTCACTAGCACGTTGTGAGCCAGCCCATCGGGCCATACTTCCGTCGCGATCACTACCGTCCCCTGATACTTCGCCACGCGCGCCTCTTCCGAGTAGCCGGGGTCCGGCCTGGACAGAGGCACGGGCGCCGTCACGCCGTTACCGATGCGATAGACATCGGGACTCGGGCGGGGCTGGTTCAGCAGGGCTCGCGCGGACAGCGCCTGGCGGGCCTGGTTGATCCGGTCCCGCATGGCGGTCGCCGCATCGTTGAGGCCGCTCTCGCCGAGAGAGCTGGCGTAGAGCGTCATCGCAATCATCGCGTCGAGCGAGTCCGGCGGCTGGACGGCGAGCGCTTCGCGGAACAAAGCCCGCGCTTCGTCGGGATTGCCTTGCCGGTCGCGCACGACGGCCATCCACATCGCGGCCGGCCCGGGGTTCGCCGGATCGGCGAGTCGCGCGCGCTCGAAGTACTCGATCGCTTTCGCGTCGTTCTTGTCCGACAACGCGGCCGCGCCCAGATGAATGAGAGGCCGCGCCGCCTCCGCCCTGGCGCCGAGCGCGGCGACGGCTTGCCTATAGTCAGCCAGCGCCGCGGCGCGGTCGCCGTATTGGCGCTCGAAATCGCCGAGCCTGGCGAGACCCGCGCCATAGCTCGCGCTCCGCGCGCCGGAGACTTCGCCGCGGATGGCGAGCGATGCCTCGAGCAGTTTCCGCTCGATGTCGAATTTGCGCTGCGCCTCGGCTGCCTGCGCCGCAGTGTCGAGCGGCGCGAAGTTCCGCTGCGCGCGTGCCGAGCGAATGGCGGCATCGACATCGGCGGGCACGGCCTGCGCCTGTTCGTCCTGTCCGCGCAGGGCCGCCACCGGCGCGACGATCGCGCACGCAAGTGCGGCGGCCACGGCGATTGAAGCGCGCGCCGGAGCGCTGCGATTGACGCCCGCATCGAGAATCGCCCGCAGCCGGCCCTCGAGCTGCGAGGGCCGCGCCATCGCCAAGGCGCCGGCCCAGTCGATCTCCGGCCGCGCGCGCAGCGCCCGCGCGATGTCGAGCAGGTGGCGCGCGTAGTCCGACGCGCGCACTCCGGCCCGCAGCACAACATCGTCGGCGGCTCGCTCCCGCTCGATGAGGAACGCGCGCCACGCCATCCAGGCGAGCGGGTTCCACCAGTACAGGCTCAGCGAAGCTCGCGCCACCAGGTGCGACGCGACGTCGCGGCGCGCCACGTGGGCGAACTCGTGCAGCAGCACAACCCGGCGCCGCTCGCCGCTCCACGCCGCCGCATCCACGGGCACGAGCACCGCCGGACGCCAGAAGCCGAGCGTCATCGGCATCCCTTCGCGCCGCATCTCGAGGATGTCGACGCGGCGGCGAATACCGAGCAAAACCCTGGCGACAGAGGCATCGACGTCCGTGCATGGAGACGAGGCGCGCCGGATGCGATGGATCGCAACCCAGCCCACGGCCAGCTTCGTGAACATCGCCGCCGCGCCCGCCGCCCAAACCATCAACAGCGCCCACCGCCAGTCGAGCGATGAAGGCGTGTAAGGCGCGGGCAAGCCCTGTCCGCGATCCGGCTGAGCCAGCGCGCCTCCGCCGGCCTGCCGCGTCACAGCCGTCGCCTGAAGGATGGCGCCCGGCGCCTGCGCCACGCGCGCAAGCGGCACACCCAGCCCCGGAAGCGACACCGACAGCGGCGGCAGCGCCACAAGCGCCGCGAACGCGCCGGTCCAAACGATGTGCCGCATCGCCGCCGACCGCCGGCCGAGCGCGCGCGCCGCAATCCACGCCACGCCGATCACCGCCGATCCCTTCCACGCCGCGCCCACCGCGAGGGAGTACCACATCGATACGCCGCCGAAGCCCATCTATTTGCCCTCCCGCTTCGCTTTCTCGATCATCCGCGCCATGCGATCCAGCTCTTCGGCCTTCAGCCGTTTCGCCGAGACATCCAGCAGCGCAGCCACCGCCTGCTCCGGCGCGTCGCGAAAGAACGTATTCAGCAGGTGCTTCACCGCCAAACGCTTCGCTTTCTCGCGCGCCACCACCGGCGCGTAAACGTACCGCAGCCCGTCCACGTCGTGCTTGACGTGGCCCTTCTCCTCGAGCACGCGCAGCATCGCGCGCACCGCCGAATAACCCGGCGCGCCGCTCATCGACAGCCGCACCTCGGAAGCGGCCGCCCTGCCGCACCGGTAAAGAATGTCCATGATCTCGCGCTCGCGCCGGCTCAGGGGCGTCATCGCCGCCATGCCGTTCTGCTGGTTTTATAGCACATGCTAGAAAACTAGCACTAGAGCCCGCGCGTGTCAAGGGAAATTCCGCGGCGCATCGCCGCCAGGCTCTCACGTTTCGCGCGCGCCGGCCGATATGATCCTAGAGGAAAGCCGCTCCATGAGAAAGAACCGTTCCCTGCGATCCGCCATCGGAGTTCTGTTGAGCGCCGGCGTGCTCTGGGCCCAGCAGCCCCTCGACAACGACGCCATCCTGCAAATGGTCAAGTCCGGCGTGAGCCCGCAGGTCATCGTCGACGCGATCGCCGCCGAGCCGGGCAGCTATGCGCTGTCGCCCGACGACATTATCCGGTTCAAGCGAATCGGCGTCTCCGACGCGGTCCTCGGCGCGATGCTCATGCACCGCCTCGCAAACCCCACCGTGGCGGCGTCCGCCGCGCCGGAGCCGCCGATCATTCTCGAAGAGGGAACCCCCGTCAAGCTCCGCCTTACCCGGAACCTCTCCTCGGCTGACGCCCGCGTCGGCGACAACATCGACTTCGAGGTTCTCGAGGAAGTGGACGTCACCGGCGTCACCGCGATCGCGAAGGGTTCTTCCGCGATCGGCAGCGTCACCGCGGCCCAGCACAAGCGCCGCATGGCTCGCGGCGGAAAGCTTGACCTCACGATCGACTACGTACGGCTCGCCGACAGCGAGAAGGCGGCCCTGCGCGCGGTCAAGGAAACCAGCGGAGGCGGGCACGCGGGCGTCATGGCCGCGGGCATCGTAGCGACCTCGCTCGTGGTCTGGCCCGCCGCGCCGTTCTTTCTCTTCATGCACGGCAAGGACACCACCATCCCGAAGGGAACCGAGATCACGGCTTACGTCAACGGCGACATGAAGCTCGATCGCGCGCGCTTTCCGAAGACGCTCGCCTCAAACCGCTGAGGCCGCGCCCATCCGGCGCATCGAACAACGCCGCCCAGCGGCGCCCTCGCACCTAAGCCAGTAGACTGAAGGGTTCTCCGCTATGAAACCCTTATTCGCCGCCCTCGTCCTGGCCGGTCTCGCCGCCGCGCAGCCCAACACCTGGTTCCCGCCCGAGCGGCTCGTCACCGTCGGCGTTTACTATTACCCCGAGGCCTGGCCCGAGTCGCAGTGGGAGCGCGACATTGCGAACATCTCGAAGCTCGGCTTCGAATACATCCACCTCGCCGAGTTCTCCTGGGCCTTCCTCGAACCCATCGAGGGCCATTACGACTTCGCCTGGCTCGACCATGCCATCGAGCTCGCGCAAAAGCATCACCTGAAGGTCGTGCTCTGCACGCCCACCGCCACGCCGCCCGCCTGGCTCGCCCGCGAGCACCCGGAGATCCTCATGATCCGTTCGGACGGCACGCGCATGGATCACGGCTCGCGCGAGCAGGCCGACTGGAGCTCGCCCGTCTATCTCCGCTACGTCGAGGACATTGTAAACCGCCTCGGCGAGCGCTACGGCGCGAACCCCACCGTCTGGGGCTGGCAGCTCGACAACGAGCTGTCGCACTACGGCGCGGGCATGTCTTACTCGGACGCCGCCGAGGACAAATTCCGCGCCTGGACCCGCGAGAAGTACGGCACGATTGACAAGCTCAACACCGACTGGGGCAACTCGTTCTGGTCGCAGATGTACAACAGCTTCGACCAGGTCCGCATGCCGAACGCGCATGACCTCGTCGCCAATCCCAATCCTCACGCCATGCTCGACCTGCATCGTTGGTTCGCGGCCGAAACCGCCGGCTACTTACGTTTTCAGGCCGCGGTCCTCCGCCGCCACACGCACAACCAATGGATCACGACGAACTTCATGATGAACTACGATCTGGTGAACCCGGCGTTATCGGCGCACGACCTCGACATCCTGACGTTCACCATGTATCCGGTGAGCGGCGGGTTATTTCAGGGAGAGCTCGGTTTCCGAATAGGCGACCCCGCCGCGGTTTCCTTCACGCACGACTTCCTACGCAATCTCGGCTCCGGCGTCGAAGGCCCGATGGAGCTGCAGCCCGGCCAGGTCAACTGGGCCCCGGTCAACCCCTGGCCGCAGCCCGGCGTCATTCGCGCATGGATCCTGCGCACGCTCGCGCTCGGCGGCCGCATCGTGTGTACCTACCGCTACCGCCAGGCGCTCGCCGGGGACGAGCTCTATCACAAGACGATCGTCGAGCCCGACGGCGTGACGCTCGCGCCCGGCGGCAGGGAATTCGTCGAGGCAATGGAAGACATCCGCGCCATACGGCCGCTCTATACCGCCAGCGCGACGCCGCCCGCGAGTTACTTGGCCCGCCGCACCGCGTTTCTTATCAACTACGACAACCGATGGGACATCGACAACCATAAGCAGACGCTGCGCTGGGACACGACCGGCCACTGGTTCAAGTACTATCGCGCGCTGAAGTCGATGCTCGCGCCGGTGGATGTTATCACCGAGGACAAGAACTTCGCTTCGTATCCGTTCCTTGTCGCCCCGGCCTACCAGCTTCTCGACGCGGACTTAGTCGCGCGCTTCGACCGCTACGCGCGCGACGGCGGCACGTTGATCCTCACCTGCCGCACCGGACAGAAGGACCGCCGCGGGCATATCTGGGAGGCGCGCTGGGCCGCGCCGATCTACGATCTGGCGGGCGCGTCCATTCCGCGCTACGATGTCCTGCCGCCGGGCCGCGACGGCCACGTCGAATTCCACGGCAAATCGTACGTGTGGGGAAGCTGGGCCGACCTTGTCGAGCCGCGCGCGGGCACGGAGACACTCGCCACTTACACGGACCAGTTCTATCGCGGCATGGCCGCCGCCACGCGGCACAAGCTCGGCAAAGGGCAGGTCATTTACATCGGCGCCGACTCGCTCACGGGCGATCTCGAGTCCGATATTCTTCACGCGGTTTACACGCAGGCCGGCGTGAAGCCCGAGCGGCTCGCGCCGAACTTCATGGTCGACTGGCGCGATGGCTTCTGGGTGGCGACGAACTTCACCTCGAACGAGCAGACCGTTCCGGCGCCCGCGGACGTGAAGATCCTGCGCGGCACGCGCGTGCTCCCGCCCGGTGGCGCGGCCATCTGGCAGTAGCGCGCGCTTTCAGTTCGTAGCCGCCGTCGCCGGCCCGCTGTAGTATCCAGCCCGCGCCCGCAAGACCGCATGAGGGTATCGCGTGGCGGCCTCGGGCGCGAGCCGAACTTCGATCCGGTGATACTTTGTCTCTGGAGTAGACTGCACGTAGAAGCTAAGTAAGTACCGCATCCGAATGCGCCGGATAAAATCCGGGAACCTTGTTTCGAACTCGTCCCCTGGAGTCGCCTCCCCTCCGGTGGCCTCGACAACCGGCCGAAGTGACTCTCCGGCGTCAGAGCCCCCAATCTCGCGATCGATTCGCGGGATTCCCCAGACGCCGCCGAATCCAACCCTCCGCCCGCGTATTCCCCGTACGACGACCACCTCATCGAGCACCGCATCCGCCTCAACGAGATTCCTGATCACACCCGCAGCGCCAATTTTCGAGCCGTTCTCGATATCGTCTGTGATTGCGACCACCGCCCGCCGCCGCCCGGGATCCCCTGGCCTCAGGAGCAGCTCCGCGGCGGCAGCCACGGCGTCGTACAGGTGACCGTGCCCGGTGCGGTAATGCCCCTCCCCCCCGAACAGAAGCGCATGCCGCACCTCCACCATGTTCTCCGTCATCTCCAGATCCGCGCGCGCGGCGGAATCTGTCCGAATCACCGCCGCCTGGTCACCCGTCGCCAAAGCGTCCGGCGCCGCCCGCAACCCCCTCCGGTACGCATTGATATCCTTCGCCGGCCCCACGCCACTCCGGCCGTAGATCAAAAACACTACATCCGCTGGACTCGTCGCGAAGTGGAACCCCCGAATTTCACGCGGTCGGCCATCGTCGTAAATCTCGAAGTCTTTCTTACTCAGCCACTCGAGAACCTGTCCCCTCTCGCCATCGGCCGCTTGGACGTCAACCTGCACCAACTGAACGTCCGACGAAAATCTAGGCGGCGCCTGAGAACTTACCAAACCGGTGGCCATCAGGACCAACACCGCTCTCCTCATCGGGCTCCGTACTTACATGCCGCGACAGCCCGCCGCAGCACGTACCCGTTCGTGTCCAGCACGGCGACCGCGCCGCCCGTCGGCTCGGCAATGAAACGCATCCGCTCCGACGCCTGCCCCACGTCCGGGTGCGGGACGCGTGGATACCCATTACCCACTCGCGACGGGTCTAAGTACCGGCTCCCGATGAGAACAACTTGAATCACCACGCTCCTCTTCTTCGCCGCCCCGACCACCTCCTCCGGCCGATGACCCGACCCTCTGTCGTCCTCATTCGCGATCAGGACGACAAACCTCCGTCGGCCATCCGCCGTCGCCGGAAACGCCCCAGCCGCCTCCCATACGGCGTCATACAGCCGCCGTTTCCCTCCCCGAAGCACGCCTGAAGTCGCGCGTTGGAAGCCTCGCTCGATCTTATCCCGGTCGCCGGTCAACTCGCAGCGCCATACGACGCCGCGCCCAGCCAGGACCAGCCCTGCCCGGTCGCCCTCAGCCAACTCAAACATGGCCGCCCGCGCCCCTGCCACGACAAACCGGTCGTCGTCAAGCATATTCGCGCTCACGTCGAGCACGAACAGGATATCCACAGGAGCAGGCGCACCACCGGCGGCGCAACAGCCGAGAAGGCAGCACACCAACGCCGCGATCAAGGCGTCTCCAACCGGCATCGAATTGCGCTGAACGCCGCCGCCACGTCCAAGTTCCGATCCAACAAAGATCCGCGCCGGAAACGGCCGCACGAAGGTTACCGTAACCGCTGTGACCCAGCCTGCGCGGCCGGCTGCACTTCAATCACCTCAACCCCAGCGGGGATCGCGAACAAGGAGGGGTCCACCTGCGTCCCTGTCGCGATGTCGCTGTACAGTTGCGTGTGTTCGCCGCTGAGCTCGTCGGTGGTCTTGAGTTCCACTGTCAACGCCAGCGCATCCGACCGCCACACCTCGATCGTTTGAGAGAGCGGACCGAGATTGCCCACCGCCCCGGGCGGCACCACAACGGTCGACCGAAAGCCCTTCGTCGGAAAACCGGAGATCATCTGGGTCCCAAGAACCTCGCGGGCAGGCCGACCCGCCACGTCAGTCATCGACGGGCCCGGGTTAGTCCGAGGGCCGGCGCTGAATCGGCGCGCCGTGTTCGAGGTCAAATCCACAACTACGCTCGTTCTCGCCACCGGGTCCTGGATCACGACCATCTGGCCGCGCTCCGTGCGCGACCTTCCCTGGCTGTCGCGGTAAAACTGCCCGGTCACCGTGTTCGTGACCAGGTTCCCACTGGGGAGCGTCCGCACGAATGTATCGGTCACGGTGGCAGTCAGCGCGGGAATCGATGGAGCGAAACTCTGCCCGACGCCAATCGAGCCGGCAAGCAGAGTTAGCAACACGCACTTACGCTTGAACATAGGCACCCCCTCCCAGTCACATTGAGTAGTCCACCACGAGGCCGATTATCGCGGTCTGGTAGTACAGGTTCCCGTTTGTAATGTCGATGGAAACGAAGCCGAGGGCCGACGAGTCAAAGTAGGGGTAATAGGCCTCGTAGTCGCCATCGTAGTACGGGCGGTTGCCGTTGTCCCACACCTCCCACTGGTCCAACCCCGCCGATTGAATCGTTCGTTGTCCCGCCATCGACACGCCGAAGCTCCATGCGTCGCTGTACATCACGCAGTACCCGCTCGGACTCGGGGCCGCAGAAGCGTACGTGTACCCAAGCGCTTGGTAAAGTATGTCGCCAAATGCGTCCAGCTCATCGTCGCTGTAGATCGCCCCCGAACCGGAAATCGAAATCATGCACGAAGCGGACGAGGTTGGGTAAACGTAGAACGTCAGCGGGTTTGGCGTAGCTGGAACCCCGCCGACGCTCCATGTTTCGTTCCACGTCCCGACGTCGGTACTGTAGATGTAGCCACTTACCGAAAAGTCGCCGCTGCCGTCTGTGTTTCCCTCAACGGAACAGCTTCCCGGAATGCAGATCGTGACCTGAGCGCTTGGCGCTCCACCGGTGATCGAGATCGCCCAGGCATCACCCACATAGAACACTGAGCTGCCGCCGCGGGTCGTGTTCGTTATGGACACGGCTGGAGAGTATGCAAGAGCATGGCCCACCGTAAGCCCTGCAACAAACCCGGCGATCACGACAGCTCCTGCGAGCCGGGCTATGCGGACGAAGGCGCAGTTCGTACCCAGGAATGAAAGACGCTGCGATTTCCAGAAGATGCGTGAGCCCTCTCGTAGTAAGAACCTTCCGCTTTCGTGTATCATATCTTTCTAACTCCACGGATCCAAAATACCGAGCCCGCTCTGTAGGGCTTATATTGAGATGGCCCTTCAGAGATCTAATCGCGAAATCAGTATAGCCCCTCGATATGCCCCGCCCCCGCGCTGCGCCTCGGAAGGCACTGATGGATCGCGAGTTATAATTCTTGACAGCCACTCCAGGCTTAGTCTTCAGCTTCGAAGGGTCATAGACTCAACATGTTGGAGGCCCGGGGATTCAATTGGGAGCAACGCGCCCGCGGGTCACCTGGAAGCCAACGCCCCGACAGTTAGCGCGCGGCCGCGCCCCCGGAACTAAATCAGGCAGGGAGGCGACCACGGACGCTTCTTGTGAGTCTGTTAACGCGCGTCGCCGAAGCCACAACAAGCGCCGTACGGCGCGTGATAACTCGGTTCGGCCCGCGTCGCCTCGCAGTTCTTCGTCGACTGGCGTGACGGCTTCTGGGTCGCATCGAGCGAGCAGGCCGTTCCCTCGTCCTCGGATACCAAGATCCTTCGCGGCACGCGCGTCCTTCCGCCCGCTGGCGCCGCCGTCTGGCAGTAGCCCGCTTTCGTCATTGCCGCCGCGGGCCCGGGGCGCTCGCGGCGCCGGGCGCGTGCGGCTTGACTCCTTCCGTGCCGCCATGACATACTTTGCTTGCATGGACCCGGCCGAATTCAATCTGTTACTGACCAAATACCTGAATCCGGCGCATTCGGAAGGCTGCGAGATCCCTGGAACGGCCTGCTGACACTGGTTTGAGCGCGTAGAGTGGTTTCCGCGATAACCTAACTTGTGGTGAGGTAATCGCGGAATGCGCCATTCACCGAGAAATCTTCGGATCGCCTGTGATCACGGGGGGTTGACGCACTTCGGCGGGGCCTACTTCTTCCACAAATTTCTGCAAGTGCTGCAATTCCGCCATTTTCTCGCCCAGCAGCTCCGCTACCCCAGGCGAAACCGACGCTACAGCCTCTCGCAGATGATACTGGCCCTGGTGTATCCCTTGGTTTTGGGCCTGGACCGTTTGGAAACCGCGTCATTCTTACGTTCTACCTGGATCCGGCGTGAAGAGCAGGATTTCAGGGCTGGATGGGTCTGAGCCTGC
>VFSW01011138.1_pt1 | contig 12667 bp, 13 predicted proteins | sample 5358111 | NCBI WGS metagenome assembly VFSW01 (sample SAMN11554181, study PRJNA540505) | mine drainage metagenome | isolation source: sediment from site ElyBrook_90M | place: USA: Ely Copper Mine, Vershire, VT | collected 2017 | reverse complement strand
CCCGGGTGACCGCTTCCTGGCGCGACAGGATGGCAGTGGGGGTGTATTTGAGATTGTTAAAACGCATCTGTTCGCCAAATCCCGGCAACACCCGCCAGGCCACCGCCAGGGTCGCTTCGGGCGTGACGTCGCGCGGAGCCGGCCCGGTGCCCCCGGTGGTGAGAATCAGGCTGCAGCCGGCCTCGTCCGCCATTTGCTTGAGATGGGCTTCAATCTCGGATTGCTCGTCGGGGATCAGACGGGCGTCGATTTCCACCGGGTTAAGAATCACTTCAGCAACCCAGGCCTTCAGCGCCGGAAGGCCGGCGTCTTCATAGACGCCCCTGGAAGCGCGGTCACTGATGGACAACAGGCCGATTTTCAGGAGTTCCAACGATGCGCTCATGGGATGGCGGGGGCCTCGGTTGCATTCAGGAGATGCACGATGGTGCGAAACAACTCGCGGTACTGGCGCGGTGCTTTCTGTGTGGCGCGTTCGCGCTGGGCGGCCAGCGCCAGTTGGCGGAGTTGCTGACGGTCCGCCTGGCGATAGCTGGCAGAAAACTCATCCACGGCGGCCAGGTCTTCCAGCATGCGATCGCGCCAGCGTTCTGCCAGATGATGGGCCGCCACGGCCTCCCGCGACACCCCCGCAAGACTGTCCAGGTAAGCCTGGATCGGGGCGGGATCCACATCGCGCATCAGCTTGCCGATGTATTGCAACTGGCGCCGGATGGCGCCGCGTGCCTTGAGGACTTTGGCCTCCAGGAGGGCGCGTTCGAGGGTTTCGGGCAGGTGGAGCGACCGGATCCGTTCGGGGCTCAATTCGGTCAGTGCGCTGCCCAGATCCTGAAGCGCATGCATCTCCTGCTTGCGCTGGGTTTTGCTTGGGAGTTCTTCTAGGGACACAGCTTTTCCACGGGACAATCAATGTTGCTATGATACCGGATTAAATCGCAATGGACGCCCAGGTGTCAGACAACAGCCGTTTCTCTTACAGTCAGGAAGCGCTCCGATCCCTGGTCCGGGATGCCCTTGACCATGCGCACCGCTGCGGTGCCAGTGCTGCCGAAGTCGATGTCAGCGAAGGCTTTGGTCATTCTGTCACGGTGCGCCTGGCTGAAGTGGAAACCATTGAATACAACCGCGACAAGGACATCGGGATCACGGTATTTTTTGGGCAACAGCGCGGACACGCCAGCACTTCCGATTTTTTGCCGGGGGCGTTGCGCGACACCGTCGAAAAAGCCAGCAGCATTGCCCGCTATACGGCCTCTGACCCGTTTGCAGGCCTCGCCGACCCGGCGTTGCTGGCGGGCCCCGATCTCCCCGATCTTGATCTGTATTACCCCTGGACCCTGTCGGTGGATGATGCCATCGACTTGGCGCGGCGCTGTGAAGGCCGGGCGCTGGAGTGCGATGCACGCATTACCAATTCGGAGGGAGCCACCGTCTATACCCAGGAGTCGCAGTTTGCCTATGGCAATACGCTGGGGTTTATGGGCGGCTATGCAGGCTCCAGCCACGGCGTCAGCTGTTCGGTGATTGCCGGTGTCGAAGCGGATATGCAACGCGATTACTGGTATACCACGGCACGCGATCCGCACGATCTGGAGTCGGCGGAAGCGGTGGGCCAGCAGGCCGGGATGCGTACCGTGCGGCGACTCAAGGCACGCAAGATCAAGACATGCCATGCGCCGGTGTTGTTCGAGGCCACGCTGGCTTCCGGCCTGATCGGCCACTTTGTGGGTGCGGTCAGCGGCGGGGCACTGTACCGCAAATCCAGTTTTTTGCAGGACAGCCTGGGGCAGCAGGTGTTTGCGCCGCGCATCCATCTCCGCGAAGAACCGCATCGCCTCAAGGGGTTTGCCAGCGCGGCCTTCGATGACGAGGGGGTGGCCACCGTGGCGCGCGATGTGGTGGTGGCGGGGGTGGTGCAGGGTTACTTTCTGGGCAGCTATTCGGCGCGTAAGCTTGGCATGACCAGCACCGGCAACGCAGGCGGCAACCACAATCTGGTGCTGACGCCCTTCGGCGGGGGATTTGATGACCTGTTGCGCCAGATGGATCGCGGCCTGCTGGTGACGGAGCTGTTGGGGCATGGGATCAATAGCGTCACGGGAGACTATTCCCGCGGTGCGGCCGGCTTCTGGGTGGAGCACGGCGAGATCCAGTACCCGGTCCAGGAAATCACCATTGCCGGCAACCTGAAAGACATGTTCCGCAACATCGTGGCCGTGGGCAACGATATCATCATTCGCGGCTCCAAGATCACCGGCTCCATTCTGGTGGGGGATATGACCATCGCCGGAGATTAGGTCGTCGAGGTAGTGAGGGAGAAGGTTCATGAAATGTCCATTTTGCGGCACGCTCGATTCCCAGGTCATTGATTCGCGTGCCACCGAGGCCGGCGACAGCATTCGGCGGCGGCGCCGTTGTGCGGCCTGCAACAAGCGCTTTACCACTTACGAAACGGCGGACATCCGCTTGCCGCAGGTGATCAAGCAAAACGGCCAGCGTGAGGACTATTCCTCCGAAAAGGTGCGGGTGAGTTTCCTGCGCGCCCTGCACAAACGGCCGGTTTCCATGGAACTGGTGGATGCGGCCATTGACCGCATCAGGCAGCATTTGCTGGCACGCGGCGAGCGTGAGATTCCGTCCCTGCGCGTGGGTGAAATGGTCATGGAAGAGTTGCGGCGCCTGGACAAGGTGGCGTATGTGCGGTTTGCTTCCGTCTACCGCAGCTTTCAGGATGTGGATGACTTCCGGGACGTGATCCGTGACCTCTGATGTCCTTCCCGGTGACCTTCATTTCATGGACCGCGCGTTGTCCTTGGCGGCGCGGGGCCTTTTCACGACCATGCCCAACCCCCGTGTGGGCTGCGTGCTGGTCAAAGAGGGCGCCATCGTTGCCGAAGGCTGGCATGAGCGTGCCGGCGCCCCGCACGCCGAAGCGCATGCCTTGCAGGCTGCCGGTGAACGCGCGCGCGGAACGACAGCCTACGTCACCCTGGAACCCTGCAGTCACACCGGACGCACGCCGCCTTGTGCCGATGCCTTGATTGCGGCTGGCGTGACACGGGTGGTGGCGGCCATGCAGGATCCCAATCCCCTGGTGGCCGGGCAGGGGTTTGCGCGGCTTCGCGCCGCAGGGATCCCGGTGACGGTGGGGTTGCAGGAGCAGCAGGCCCGCGAACTCAACATCGGATTCATTTCGCGCATGACCCGCGGGCGCCCCTGGGTGCGTTCCAAAATTGCCATGAGTCTCGACGGCCGCACGGCCCTTGCCAACGGCGCCAGCCAATGGATTACCGGGGTTGAGGCGCGTACCGACGGACACCGGTTGCGGGCACGCTCCTGCGCCACGTTGACCGGATTGGGGACGTTGCGCAAGGATGATCCGGCACTCACGGTCAGGCTGGTGGACAGTCCGCGCCAGCCCATTCGCATCGTGGTGGACAACCGGCTGGACGCGCCGCTCGATGCCAGAATATTTGAGGGAGGCGGGACCTGGTTGTTTACGGTCTGTGATGATGCGGTGCGTGCCCGGCCCTATCGGGAGCGCGGCGTGGAAGTGGTGGTCCTGCCGCCGGCAGCCAATGGCCGCCTTGATTTTGCGGCGATGCTGCAGTTCATGGGCCAGCGCGAACTGAACGAAGTGACCATCGAGGCCGGCTCCCGTCTCAACGGCCCCCTGCTGGAGGCCGGCGTCTTCGACGAATTCGTGTTTTATGTGGCCCCCACGTTGTTGGGGGAAGGTGCGGCAGGCGTGATGGACATTCATCCGCTCACCGACTTGTCACAGCGGTTTGACCTGGCCATTGATTCCGTCGCGCCCGTGGGGAAGGACTGGCGCATCGTGGCCCGACAAAAATCCGCAAGCCAACAGGTGGGATAAATCATGTTTACAGGCATTATCCATGCAGTGGGCAAGATTGATTCGGCCAAGCCGCTTGCGGAAGGCATGCGCCTGACGCTTGATGCCGGAGCGCTTGATCTCACCGATGTGGCCCTTGGCGATTCCATTGCCGTCAATGGGGTATGCCTTACGGTGGTGGCCTGTCACGCCCCGAAGTTTGAAGTCGATGTTTCGGCAGCCACCCTCGAAGTGACCTGCGGGCTGCGCGAGGGCGGCTTCGTCAATCTGGAAAAAGCCTTGCGCCTGTCGGATCGCCTGGGGGGGCACCTTGTCAGTGGCCATGTGGATGGCGTCGGGATGGTCATGGCCTTCGAGCCCCGGGGGGAAAGCTGGTTTCTTCGCATTTGCGCGCCTGATGATCTGCCGCGCTACATCGCGCGCAAGGGATCCATCACCGTCAACGGCGTCAGCCTGACCGTCAACCAGGTGCAGGGCGACGTGTTTGAGCTCAATATCATTCCGCATACCCGCGCCGTCACCACCTTTGCCCATCTTGAAGCAGGCGCTCCGGTCAACCTGGAAGTTGATCTTCTGGCGCGCTATGCGGAGCGTTCAAGGGAATGGGGCGGGGACTGAATTCCGCTCAACCCTGCCATCCGGGCCGCTTGTGCAGTGATAACTGATAGAATCTGGTTTTGATTTTCCGCGCTCTTTAGGTTGCCCTTATGGTTACTCCTGCGTCAGCTCGCACTCTGTCCGAAGGCATCTCCTCCACCGAGGCCATCGTTGCCGATCTCAAGGCAGGCAAGATGGTGGTCCTGGTGGATGACGAAGACCGGGAGAACGAAGGGGACCTGGTACTGGCTGCCGAACATGTCAATGCCGAGGCCATCAATTTCATGGCCCGCTACGGGCGCGGCCTGATTTGCCTGACCCTGACCGAAGCCCGGTGCCGCCAGCTCAACCTGCCGCTGATGGTGTTGGACAACCGATCCCCGCTGACCACCAATTTCACCGTATCCATCGAAGCGGCCCAGGGCGTTACCACGGGCATTTCAGCCGCAGACCGGGCACGCACCATTCAAGCCGCCGTGGCGCGGTATGCCCGCCCGGAGGATCTGGTGCAACCGGGCCATATTTTTCCGCTCATGGCGCGTCGGGGCGGCGTACTGATCCGTGCCGGACATACCGAAGCGGGATGCGACCTGGCCCAGTTGGCCGGCCTGGAACCGGCTGCCGTGATTTGCGAAGTGCTCAAGGACAACGGCGAAATGGCCCGCCTGGGGGACCTCAAGCAGTTTGCCCAGGCGCATGGTTTGAAGCTGGGCACCATTGCCGACCTCATTCATTATCGCAGCCGCAACGAAAAGCTCATTGAGCGCGCGGCCACGCGTCAGCTGAGCACGCCTTTCGGAGAATTTCAGGTGGTGGCGTACTTCGACGCCGTGGCCAACCGAACCCACCTTGCCTTGATCCACGGGCAGATTGAAGCGTCCCGTGAAACCCTGGTGCGGGTTCATGAACCTTTTTCGGTGGTGGATATTTTTGACGATGGGGTCGGCCGCCATTCCTTTCGCATTCAGGCCGCCCTGAAAAAAATTGCAGCCGCCGGTTCGGGTGTCCTGGTGCTGCTGCATGGCTCGGAAACGGCACAGGACCTCATCGCCTGGGCTGATGCCTCGGTTGATGAGCATCCGCCCGAACGCAAGTGGGACCCGCGCCTGTATGGCGTGGGGGCCCAGATTCTGCACGATGTTGGGGTGGGGAAAATGAAAGTATTGTCGCGTTTGCGCAAAATCCCCAGCATGGCAGGGTTTGGATTGGAGATTACCGGTTATGTCACACCCGACGAGTAGGCCCTGGAACACCAGCATGGCGGACATTTCCAGCGATGGCAAAGGGTTGAAGATTGCCATTGCGCTTGCGCGTTTCAATGAAGCCATCGGCGAACAGTTGCTGACGGCAACCGGCCAGGCCCTGATTGCACACGGTGTGATGGAAGCCGATATTGCCGTGATCCGCGTACCGGGGGCGCTGGAACTGCCCCTGGCACTCAAGGCCCTGGCCGAAATCGGGCGCTTTGATGCGCTGATCGCTTTGGGTTGCGTGGTGCGTGGCGATACCCATCACTTCGAAATCGTGGCCAACGAGTCTGCTGCAGGCATTGTCGCCGTCCAGCTGGCCACAGGGGTGCCCATTGCCAATGGCGTGCTCACCACAGAAAACGATGCACAGGCCTTTATTCGGGCTGAACACAAGGGACGGGATTGTGCCCTTGCTGCCATCGAAATGACCTGCCTGTTGCGCGAAATTCGTAGCGGGGTTCTGTGAAATCCGCGCGCCGTCGCGCTCGCGAGGGGCTGGTGCAAGGACTGTATCAGTGGCAACTGACCGGCCATGAAGCGCCGGCCATCCTGGGGCATATCGTGTCCCAGGAGCATTTTTCCCGGGCGGATCAAACCTATTTTGCCGAGCTGCTGCCGGCCGTCATGACCGAGTCGGCGGCTTTGGACGACGCACTGCGACCCTTCCTGGATCGTGAGCCGGCTGCTGTCAGCCCCATCGAACGCGCCATCCTCTGGATTGCTGCCTTCGAGCTGCGCCATCGTTCCGAAATGCCTTTCCGGGTCATCCTCAACGAAGCTGTCGAGCTGGCCAAAGTGTTTGGGGGCACCGATGGACACAAGTATGTCAACGGCGTGCTTGACCGATTGGCTGCCCAGGAACGTCCCGAGGAAATCAATACCCGGACCCGTGGCCGGGGCTAGCATGCCCAGCGAATTCGATCTCATCCGGCGTTATTTTTCCCGCTCCGCTCCCGGGACCCTCCTTGGGGTGGGCGATGACTGTGCGCTGATGGTGCCCACCCCGGGTCAGGAACTGGCCGTGTCCACCGACCTGTTGGTGGCAGGGCGCCATTTTTTTGCCGGAACCGATCCCCTTCGCCTGGGCCACAAGGCCGTTGCCGTCAATCTGTCCGACATGGCCGCCATGGGCGCGCAACCGCGCTGGGTAACGCTTGGATTGGCGCTGCCGCAGGCGGATGAACCCTGGGTGGAGGCCTTTGCCACCGGATTTCACACCCTGCTGTTGCAGCATGGGGTGGACTGGGTGGGTGGAGATACCACGGCGGGGCCGTTGACGATCGCCGTCACCATTTTGGGCGAAGTGCCGCCTTTGCAGGCGTTGCGTCGCAGCGGCGCGCAAGCCGGGGACGACATCTGGGTGTCCGGTACGGTGGGGGATGCCGCCCTGGGACTGCGTTGCCTGAAGGACGGCTGGATCCTGTCTGCCAACGACCGCCAGTTCTGCCTGGACCGGCTCGATACCCCCACGCCGCGCGTGGCGCTCGGTCTGGCCCTGCGCGGACTCGCGCATGCCGCCATCGACATTTCGGACGGGTTGCTGGCTGACCTGGGGCATCTCCTGGAGGCCTCGGGCGTGGGGGCGCGCGTGCATTTTGAAAGCATTCCCTGCTCTGCGGCACTTCATCGCCAGCGTGGGCACGCCGGTTGGGAGGCCCTGCCGCTTGCGGGGGGCGACGATTACGAACTGTGTTTTACGGCTGCTCCCGCAGCGGCTTCCCGGATTCACCAAGCGGCAGCCCGGGCCGATGTGATGGTCACCCGCATCGGGGTCATCACGGCCGGGGTGGAACGGGTGCTGCTGGATGGCAACGACACGGCCATGGCCTTTGCCTGGCAAGGGTTTGATCATTTCAGGACGCTCCCGTGAGCCCTGTGCCGACTTCCGACTTCATGCGCGGCCACTGGACCCGTTGGGTCGCGCTGGGGTTTGGGACCGGCCTCTCGCCCGTGGCGCCGGGGACCGTCGGAACCCTGCTGGGCTTCCCCCTGTTCTGGTTGATTTCTTTTGGCCCGCTCTGGATGCAGTTGTCGCTGTTGTCCGCGCTGTTTGCGCTTGGGGTATGGGTTTGCGAATGTACGGCGCCTGCCCTGGGCGGAGGTGACCCGGGGGCCATTGTGTGGGACGAGATCGTGGCCTTTGCGCTGGTGTTGCTGGTGGCGCCGCACTCCCTGCCGGGCTTTACCGGAGCCTTCGTCCTGTTTCGCCTGTTCGACATCTGGAAGCCATTTCCCATCGGGTGGGTAGACCGGCACATCAAGGGTGGATTCGGCATCATGCTGGATGACCTGCTGGCTGCCGGATATGCCATGCTGGCGCTGTGGCATTTGCGCGGCGTGTTCCATGTCTGAAGGGGAAACAGCCCTGGCCCGGCGCGTGGGCGAAGCCCTGAAGCAGGGACGATTGCATCTTGTGACAGCCGAATCCTGTACCGGAGGCGGCATTGCTGCGGCCATCACGGACATTCCAGGCAGCTCGGCCTGGCTTGACCGGGGGTTTATCGTGTACAGCAACGCCAGCAAGGTGGAACTGCTTGGCGTGGATCCCACACTCCTTACTGGTCAGGGCGCGGTCAGCGAAGCCGTGGTCCGGGCCATGACTGCGGGGGCCCTGGCGCGCAGTGCGGCCGATCTGGCGGTGGCGGTCAGCGGGATTGCCGGTCCCGAGGGAGGTTCGGCCGGGAAACCGGTGGGCACGGTGTGCCTCGCCTGGCAGCGCCGCGGACAGGCCGCTGTGGCGCAAACGGTGTGGTTGCCGGGCAATCGCCAGGAGGTTCGTGCCGGTACGGTGCGCCAGGCCCTGGAAGGGATCCTCCGGATATTGAAGCCCCAAGTCTTGTAAATTCCCGTGTACTGTATATAATTACAGTACACGGTTCAAACAGGCCGGGTCCGTCACTGTGATTGAACAGCAGTATTCCGGTGGCGCTATCATAATCCCGAATCGCACTTTGAAGGACTATCGACATGGATGACCACAAAAGCAAGGCATTGGCTGCGGCGCTGTCGCAGATTGAAAAACAGTTTGGCAAAGGGGCCGTCATGCGGCTGGGCGAAACCGAAATCGTGCGCGATTTCGATGTGGTGTCCACCGGTTCCCTGGGGCTTGATCTGGCATTGGGCGTCGGCGGATTACCGCGCGGGCGCATCGTTGAAATCTATGGCCCGGAATCCTCGGGTAAAACCACCCTCACCCTGCAGGTCATCGCCGAAATGCAAAAAAAAGGGGGCGTGGCCGCATTCATTGATGCCGAACATGCCCTCGATCCCGCATACGCCCAGAAACTGGGAGTCAATGTGTCGGATCTGCTCATCTCCCAGCCCGATACCGGTGAACAGGCGCTTGAAATCGCCGACATGCTGGTGCGTTCCGGCTCGGTGGACATTGTGGTGGTGGATTCGGTGGCGGCGCTCACGCCACGTGCCGAAATTGAAGGCGAGATGGGGGACTCCCACGTGGGGTTGCATGCGCGCCTGATGTCCCAGGCGCTGCGCAAACTCACCGGCAATATCAAACGTTCCAATGCGCTGCTGGTTTTCATCAATCAAATCCGCCTCAAGATTGGCGTCATGTTCGGCAATCCGGAAACCACCACCGGCGGCAATGCGCTCAAGTTCTACGCTTCGGTGCGGCTTGATATCCGGCGTGTGGGGGCCATCAAGCGGGGCGACGAAGTCATCGGCAGCGAAACCCGGGTGAAGGTGGTCAAAAACAAAGTGGCGCCGCCATTCCGGGTCGCAGATTTCGACATTCTTTATGGCGAAGGCATTTCCCGTCATGGAGAAATTATCGAAATGGGCGTGGCGGCAAAACTGATTGAAAAATCGGGCGCCTGGTACGCCTACAAGGGTGAAAAAATCGGGCAGGGCAAAGACAATGCCCGCGAGTACCTCAAGGAGCATCCCGAGGTGTCTCAGGAAATCGAGGCCAAAATTCGTGCCGTCAGTGGCATCAAGGTGGCTGACAAGTTGGCCGACAAGCCGGCGGATGCCGAACTTGCCACCCTCCACGAAGACTGATCCGCGTCCATGGTCAGCACTGACCTGCGTTCGCGAGCACTGACCCTGTTGGCCCGCCGGGAGCACACCCGGCGGGAACTCCTCAACAAACTTGCACCCCATAGCGCCTCCGAAGCGGCCCTTGACGCACTGCTCGATGAACTGACGCACGAAGGGCTGTTGTCGGATGCGCGTGCGGCCGAGGCCATCCTGCGTTCACGCAGCGGGCGTCACGGGCTGCTCAAAATCCGCCAGGAATTTCAGCAGCGCGGTGTTCCAGCAGAGGTGGCCAGCACCGTGCTGGGGGCGGCGCGGGAAGGAGAGCTGGAATCGGCGCGGCAGGTCTGGCGCAAAAAGTTTTCCCATCCCCCCACCAACGCAGACGAGCGGGCCCGCCAGGGGCGCTACCTGCAAAACCGGGGATTTTCACGCGCCATCATTCAGCAGATCCTGCGCGCCGACGATTGATGGAGCCTTTGGCGCCGGTTTTGGTAGAATTCACGGTTATTTCCGACTAATGCAGCCCAGGCCCCGGCCGGGGTTTGAGGATGCTCCATGAAATCCGCCGAAATTCGCGACAGGTTCCTGCAGTACTTTGCCCGCCATGGGCACACCATCGTGCCCTCCAGTTCGCTGGTGCCTGCCAACGACCCCACCTTGCTGTTCACCAATTCCGGCATGGTGCAGTTCAAGGAGGTGTTTCTGGGTCAGGACAAACGCCCCTACACCCGGGCCACCAGCAGCCAGCGCAGTGTGCGTGCCGGCGGCAAGCACAATGACCTTGAAAACGTGGGTTACACCGCGCGCCACCACACCTTTTTTGAAATGCTGGGCAATTTCAGTTTCGGCGATTATTTCAAACGCGAGGCCATTCATTTTGCCTGGCAGTTCCTCACCGAAGAGCTGGGCTTGTCTGCGGACAGGCTGTGGATTACGGTGTATCACGATGACCATGAGGCGGCCGATGTCTGGCTCAAGGAAATCGGCATCGCGCCGGAGCGATTCACCCGCATCAGCACCGCAGACAATTTCTGGCAGATGGGCGACACCGGCCCTTGCGGTCCGTGCAGTGAAATATTTTACGATCACGGTCCTGAGGTGGCCGGTGGCCCGCCAGGGACGGCGCAGGCGGACGGCGATCGCTACATCGAGATCTGGAATCTGGTGTTCATGCAGTTCAACCGCGACGCGTCGGGAAAGCTGCATCCCCTGCCCAAACCCTCGGTGGATACGGGCATGGGACTGGAGCGCATCTCGGCAATTCTGCAGCATGTGCACAGCAATTACGACATCGACCTGTTTCAGGCATTGATCGCTGCCGCAGCGCGCTACACCGACACGCAGGACCTCTCCAGCAATTCCCTGAAGGTCATTGCAGATCACATCCGGGCCTGCGCCTTCCTGATCGTGGATGGCGTCATTCCCGGCAACGAGGGGCGGGGCTATGTTCTGCGCCGGATCATTCGGCGCGCCATCCGCCACGGCTACAAGCTGGGCCAGAACCAGCCCTTCTTCCATAAACTGGTGGCGGATCTCGCGGGGGTGATGGGTGAGGCTTACCCGGAACTGGTGGCCGCACGGCAATCCGTGACGGGGGTGTTGCTCCAGGAAGAAGAGCGGTTTGCCGAAACCCTTGAAAACGGCATGGCCATACTGGAAGCCGCGTTGCACCAGGAAGACCGCATGCTGGATGGTGAAACCGTGTTCCGTTTGTACGACACCTACGGCTTTCCCATGGACCTGACCGCAGACATCGCGCGCGAATGCGGCGTGGCGGTGGATCTTGCGGGGTTTGAACATGCCATGGAACAGCAACGGGAACGGGCTCGTGCCGCTTCCAAATTTTCAGCGCAGGGGTCTGTGGAATATCGCGGCGAAGCCACCGAGTTTCTGGGCTATGACACGCTCCATCACAAGGGCCGGGTGGTGGCCCTGTATCAGGAGGGCGTTGCTGTCCCCACGCTGGAAGCAGGACAGTCCGGGGTGGTGGTGCTGGACCGTACCCCGTTTTATGCCGAGTCGGGCGGGCAGGTGGGTGATCGTGGCGAACTGGCCACTTCCCATGGCACCTTTGCCGTGGGTGATACCCAAAAAATCCAGGCCGGTGTGTTCGGCCATCTGGGCCAGGTGCTGACCGGTCGCATCAACGTGGGCGATGCGACGGAGGCCCGCGTGGATCCGGTGGCACGTCAGCGCGCAGCCTGGAATCATTCGGCCACCCATTTGCTGCATGCGGCATTAAGGCGCGTGCTGGGAACGCATGTGGTCCAGAAGGGCTCGTTGGTGGACCCTTTCAAGACCCGCTTCGATTTCTCGCACGACAAACCGGTGACGGAAGTGCAACTGCGCGCGATCGAAGCGCTCGTCAATCAGGAAATTCGTCGCAACCATCCGGTGGAAGTGCGCATCATGAAATACGACGATGCGGTCAAAAAGGGCGCCATGGCCCTGTTTGGCGAAAAGTATGAAGACGAGGTCCGGGTGGTGGGCATGGGCGATTTTTCCACGGAGCTGTGTGGCGGAACCCACGTTCACCGTTCAGGCGATATCGGCTTGTTTCGCATTGTCGGAGAATCGGGTGTGGCTTCCGGAGTGCGGCGCATCGAAGCCGTGACAGGAGAGGGGGCCCTGGAGATGACCCATCGCGAACAGGATCAACTGGCTGAAATCGCGCAGCGTCTCAAAGCGCAACCCCAGGAAATCCTCGGCAAGCTTTCTCATATTCTGGACAACGTGCGCACCCTGGAACGCGAGCTGGATCGCCTCAAATCCAGAATGGCCGTGAGCGACAGCGCCGACCTCATTCGCCAGGCCATTCAAATCAACCAGGAGGTGCAGCTGCTGTCGGTGCGCTTGCCCGGCGCCGATGCCAAAACCCTGCGCGAAACGCTGGATGCCCTGAAAGGGCGGCTCCCCTCTGCCGTCATCGTGCTGGGCGCCGACAGCGAAGGCAAGGTCAGTTTGA
>VFSW01011137.1_pt1 | contig 12668 bp, 13 predicted proteins | sample 5358111 | NCBI WGS metagenome assembly VFSW01 (sample SAMN11554181, study PRJNA540505) | mine drainage metagenome | isolation source: sediment from site ElyBrook_90M | place: USA: Ely Copper Mine, Vershire, VT | collected 2017 | reverse complement strand
AAGTGGAGGGCGACCTGCGCAAGGACGTCCAGATGCACATCAAGCGCCTCATCGACATTCAGAGCTATCGCGGCAATCGCCACCGGCGGTCGCTGCCGGTGCGCGGTCAGCGCACTCACACCAATGCCCGCACCCGGAAGGGCCCGCGCAAGGGCACGGTTGCAGGCAAGAAGAAAGCGAGTGCGAAGACCTAATGGCGAAACCAGAGCAGAAGGCCGGCGCCGGCAAGGCCGGCAAGAACAAGAAGTTCAAGAAGCGCGAGCGCAAGAATGTGCCATTCGGCATCTGCTACATTCAGGCCTCGTTCAACAACACCATCGTGACCATTACGGACCAGATGGGCAACACCCTGAGCTGGAAGAGTTCGGGCTCGCTGGGTTTCCGCGGTTCGCGCAAGGGTACGCCGTTTGCGGCGCAGCAGGCAGCTTCCAACGCCGCAGGAATGGCGCGCGACCATGGTCTGCGCTCGGTCGACGTACGCGTGTCGGGTCCCGGATCTGGACGCGAGTCGGCGATTCGGGCTCTGGCCGCCGCAGGCATCGAGGTCAAGTCGATCCGCGACGTGACGCCGGTGCCGCACAACGGTTGCCGTCCGCCGAAGCGGAGACGTGTGTAAGAGACAGTTCGCATTTCCTTGGTTGCCAGCAACATCTGGCCCCAAGTTACTGTGAACTATGAATTGGAACCGGGCCGGGAAGACACATCATCCGGATGCGTAAACCGGCCGACATCCGAAGTCAGGAGAAGAAATGGCTCGTTATACCGGAGCAGTCTGCCGCCTTTGCCGTCGCGAAGGCACTAAGCTCTTCTTGAAGGGCACCAAATGTCATTCCGACCGCTGCCCTATCGAGAAGCGCAACTTTCCTCCCGGACAGCACGGCAAAGATCGCAAGGCCAAGATTGTGGGCTACGGCCTGCAACTGCATGAAAAGCAAAAGGCCAAGCGCATGTACTTCACGCTCGAGGGGCAGTTCCGCGAGTACTACGAGAAGGCCAACCGCGCCCAGGGAGTTACAGGCGAGTTGCTCATCCAGCAGCTTGAGCGCCGTCTCGACAACGTGGCTTACCGTCTCGGTTTCGCCATTTCCCGCCGGCAGGCGCGCCAGGTCGTGCGTCACGGACATGTGCAGGTGAATGGCAGGAAAGTCAACATCCCGTCTTACCAGGTGAATGTCGGCGACGAAGTTGCGATCCGCGAGGGAGCCAGGAAGCTCATTATTGTCGAGCAGGGAGTGCAGTACGCCGCTCAAAATGCGGTCCCTGCATGGCTCGTGGCCAATTTTGAAAACATGTCCGGGCGCGTGCTCCATCTGCCCAAGCGCGCCGACGTAAACCTGCCGATCAACGAACAGCTGATCGTCGAACTGTACAGCAAGTGATAAGTTTCAGTTGTCAGTCCCCAGAAGCCGGTCTCCCCCACGGGCGGCTGGCTTCCGAAAACTGACAATTGAAAACTGACAACTCAACCCAAAAGGAGAACTTGCGCGGCCGCCGCAGAATGCATCGCGACGTACCCGCCGCGCGGGAGAAGAGACGAAGATATGCTTTGGAGAGGATTCCAGAAACCCAAGCGCCTCGCGGTCGACGCCGAGACACTCACCGAAACCTACGGGAAGTTCAGTGCCCAGCCTTTTGAGCGCGGCTTCGGAACCACGATCGGAAACGCACTTCGCCGCACGTTGCTCAGCAGCATTGAAGGCGCTGCCGTAACCGCAGTTCGCATCGAAGGCGTGCTTCACGAGTTCCAGTCCATCGCGGGAGTGGTCGAAGACGCCACCGATATTATCCTGAACCTCAAACAGATTCCATTCAAGCTTGCGGGTGATGGCCCCAAGGCGCTTTACCTGCGCGCCGACCAGCCCGGTATCGTGACCTCCGGCATGATCGAAGCCGATGGCGCCGTGGAGATCCTGGACAAGGGTGTCTACATTGCCACAGTGTCCGAGGGCGGCAAGCTGGAGCTGGAGATGCGCCTGAAGCGTGGCCGCGGCTCTGTTTCCGCCGACAAGAACTTCGATAGCGATCTTGGTCTGGGGTTTATCCCAGTCGACTCTGTGCACTCTCCCGTTCGACGGGTAAACTACACCGTGGATGCGGCCCGTCTCGGCCAAATCACAGACTACGATAAGCTCACTCTGGAAGTGTGGACGAACGGCGCCGTGCTCCCGGCCGACTCGATCGGTCTGGCGGCCAAGCTGCTCAAGGACCACATGAACATCTTCATCAACTTCGAGGAGGAGATTGAGGCCGAAGCGCGCGGCGATGAGGGTCGCGTACTGCTGCGCAACGACAATCTCAATCGCTCCGTTGAAGAGCTGGAGCTAAGCGTACGCAGCTACAATTGCCTCAAAAACGCCAACATCCAGACCATCGGCGAGCTGGTGCAAAAGACTGAAGCCGAGATGCTCAAGACTAAGAACTTTGGCCGCAAAAGCCTGAACGAGATCAAAGAGATCCTCGCACAGATGGGCCTGTCGCTGGGCATGAAGATAGACGAGCAGGGCAACGCGGTTCCGGGGCCGACAAGCATTCCGCCGGCCGCAGCGCTGGCTGCCAGCTATAACCGCTACGATGACGAAGACGAGCCGCTGGATTCGGTTGATCTCCAGCTGCCCACCGAGACGGAAAACTTCTAGTCTCGCGCAGTTCAGAATCAGGTGTTCCGTTCCTGGCGCAGCTCTATCGCGCCAGGGACGGGAACCACCGGGATAATTTCGAAAGAGAGTTTCTCATGCGCCATCGCAATGCAGGATTCAAACTCGGACGTAACACCAGCCATCGTCGCGCCCTGCTGCGCAACCTGGTTACTTCCGTTATCGTGGAGGACCGCGTGGAGACGACCGTGACTAAAGCCAAGGCCGTCCGCCCGCACGTAGAGAAGATGATCACCCTCGGAAAGAGGGGCGATCTGCACGCCCGCCGGCAGGCGCTCGCGTTCCTTCAGACCGACGCCGCCGTTACTCGTCTGTTTGAAACCGTGGCTCCGCGCTACGGCGACCGCAACGGCGGCTATCTCCGTATTGTCCGCACCGGCTTTCAGCGCGGTGATGGCGCGGAAAAGGCATTCATCGAGCTTTTGGGCGCGGAAAAGCAACTCGAAGTGAAGCGCCAGAAACGCGAAGAGATCAAGGCCAAAAAGCGCGCCGAACTCGAAAAGCAATTGGAAGAGAGCAAGAAGGAAGAAGGAACCGAAGGCGGCGAAGAGGCGGCTTAACGCCGGCCCCATTCAATTCTTTCAATTTATGCTTTGCATGTACGGGCGCATTCCTACGAGGAATGCGCTCGCGACTAATCTCGGTGCTGGAATTGCTTTGGTCTAAGCGGCCATTGCCAGTTTTCGGGAACAAGTGATCCGCACAACTATGTTGACCAGCAACTGCAGAATCAATGCGCCGGTGCAATCGAGCAGGACATCCCATGGCGACGAGGTGCGGTTGGGTAGAAACGACTGGTGATATTCGTCGGCGCTCGCCATGACCGCAGTGCACAGCATTGCCAGCATCACGTCTGTCCAGAATTTTGAGTTGCGGAGGGTCATCCACCATGCGCGCAGCCAAGCTACTCCGATTAAGCCGTATCCGAAGAAATGGCCTGTCTTGCGGATGTAGTGGTGAATGACTTCCCAACTCGTGTCTCTCACGTGTCCGAAGAAGAACTGCCACAATGCGCGCAAAGGCCCGGTGGTATGATCGGCGCCAAAAGATTCTGTCGATTCGATTGCAATCACCAAGATTCCCAAGGCAACCGGCCACCAGATACCCACCCAGTATCGCGCGCCGCGCGTGTTATTCGACATGGTAGTTGGGAGCCTCACGGGTGATGATGACGTCGTGCACATGGCTTTCGCGGAGGCCGGCACCGGATATGCGCACAAAGCGCGCCTTCTCCTGCAGTTCGTTGATGGTGCCGCAGCCGAGATACCCCATTCCGGATTTGAGGCCCCCAACCAGTTGGTACACCATCGCCTCGAGCGGCCCGCGATAGGGCACGCGTCCCTCGATGCCTTCGGGAACAAACTTCGCCAACCGATTTTGCGCGCTACGCTCGCGCTGTACCACGCCCTCCGTCGAAGTCTCGGATTCTGCCTGTTCGGAACCGCTCTGGAAGTACCGTTCGCCCGAACCCAGGCTCATCGCTGTAAGCGAGCCCATCCCGCGATAGGTCTTGAAGCTGCGGCCCTGGTAAAGGACGATCTCGCCCGGGCTCTCGTCCACGCCGGCAAACAGCGAGCCGATCATCACCGAACTCGCCCCGGCCGCGATTGCCTTTGTGATCTCGCCGGAGTATTTGATGCCACCATCGGCGATGACGGGGACGCCGTGCTCCGCCGCCGCGCGATACGCCTCGGCAATCGCTGTAATCTGCGGCATGCCGGCGCCCGTCACCACGCGCGTCGTGCAGATGGAGCCGGGACCAAATCCCACCTTCACGGCATCCGCGCCCGCGTCGATGAGCGCCTTTGCGCCTTCGTAGGTGGCCACATTGCCGGCCAGCAGGCCCACGGACGGAAACCGCTTCTTTACCTCGCGCACAGCCTCCAGTACCCGCGATGAGTGCCCGTGCGCGGAATCGATGGCCAATACATCCGCCCGCGCCTTCACCATCTCCGCCGCGCGTTCCATGTAGTCGCCCGTTGCGCCGATAGCGCCGCCAACCCGCAAGCGGCCTTTTTCGTCCTTGCTGGCATTCGGATATTTCAGCTTTTTCTGGATGTCCTTGACTGTGATCAGCCCTTTCAACTCGTACTTATCGTTCACCACCAGTAGCTTTTCCACCCGATGTTCGTGCAGGATCAGCTCCGCTTCCTCCAGGGTTGTGCCCACCGGAACCGTAATGAGGTTCTTCTTGGTCATCACGTCGTCCACAGGAACGTCGGTACGCGTCTCAAAGCGCAGATCGCGATTGGTCAGGATACCCACGAGCCTTTTGCCTTGCGTGACCGGCACGCCGCTGATTTTGTAACGGCGCATCACCTCGAGCGCATCGGAGATCAGGTGGTCCGGCCCAATTGTCACCGGATCCACGATCATGCCGCTCTCAGAGCGCTTTACCTTATCGATTTCACCCGCCTGGGCAGGGATCGGCAGGTTGCGGTGCACAATTCCGATCCCGCCCTGTTGCGCCATGGCGATGGCCATGCGCGACTCGGTCACGGTGTCCATTGCCGAAGAGAGCAGCGGCGTATTGAGCGTGATGTCACGAGTGAGTTGCGTCTGCGTGCTTACCTGCGCAGGCACCACGTCACTGTACGCGGGCACCAGCAGCACGTCATCGAAGGTCAGTGCATCAGGTAGATTATTCGTGAGCATAATACTTTGACGCGCCTGGCGGTCCGGAGATTCGGCTCTCTGGACCCTCAGGCGCTTTTGCCTATTGTAGCGGACGAGGCTAAGCTCCCGGCTGTTCTGTTGCCGGCGCGCCCGAGGCTCTCACACTCCCACCGGGAACGGCTTGGGGCTCGATTCGTCGGTGTTTGCCCCACCGCCGCGCCAGCGCTCAAACCTTCCCTGCAGCAGGCTCATCAGCCCCGTGTACCAGTACCCGATCACAAAAAGGATCAGGAACGGCGCGGTGAAGTAGTTGTGGTTGGAAAAGCAATATACGATAGCCAGCGCAAAGTAACCGCCGATGAGCAACTCAATCCACGGCGCCAGCACCAGGCGTTTGCGGTACTTGCCCGCCTGCGACTTCTCGCCTTTCCGTGCCACGCGATACTTGGGCGTCCGCGCAAATGCGCTCTTAATGCCCAGCAGCGCCTCTATTACGGCCTTGGTGTTGGTTACCGTCAGCCCGATTCCCAGCGCCATCAGAAACGGAAGATAAAGAAATGTCTTCATCCACGATTTTGGAAATAGTACCCGCTGGCTTATCAGGTAAAACACCGCAATCGACAGCGTAGAGGCTGTAAACAGGGGCACGTCGATCAGCAGCATTTGGAACCAGCCCTGGTAGAATCGCACGATCATGCATGGTATCAGAAGGGCTGTCATCACCACCATTAGCGGATAACTGAGGTTGGCGGTGAGGTGATACACGCTCTCCACCTTGATCTTCCGCGGCACGTTCGTCCGGAACATCATAGGCAATACCTTGATGCTGGTCTGGATCAGGCCCTTGGCCCAGCGGGCCTGCTGCGTCTTGAACGCCGTCATCTCGATGGGCAGCTCCGCCGGGCACTCGATCTCCGGCAAGTACTTGAACTTCCAACCGGCCATCTGCGAGCGGTAGCTCAGGTCGGTATCTTCCGTCAGCGTGTCGTGCTGCCAGCCGCCGGCGTCCGTGATGGCCTGCCGCCGCCACATGCCGGCCGTGCCGTTGAAGTTGAAGAACTCGCCCGTCCGCGCCCGCGCGCCGTGCTCAAGCACAAAGTGCCCATCCAGCAGGATGGCCTCAATCTGCGTCAGCATGCTGTAGTCGCGATTCAGGTGAGTCCAGCGCGTCTGGACCATGCCGATTTCGGGCTCGCTGAAGTGGTGGATGACCTTCATCAGCCAGTCCGGCGGCGGCACAAAATCGGCGTCGAAGATGGCGATGAACTCGCCTTTGGCAACCTTGAGCCCAGCGTCCAGCGCGCCCGCTTTGAATCCGTGCCGGTTGCTACGGTGAAGGTACTGGATCGGATGGCCCATGACCGCGTAGCGCGCAACGATCCCTGCCGCCACCTGCTGCGTTTCGTCAGTGGAGTCGTCAAGCACCTGGATTTCCAGCTTGTCCCACGGGTACTCGATTGCGCACACGGCCTCAATGAGTCGGTCAATCACGAACTGCTCGTTGTAGATGGGCAGTTGCACTGTGACCCTCGGCAATTCGGCAAACTGCTGCAAAGGCTCGGGATTGTAATTTTTGCGGTGCTTAAAATATTGGTAACAAAGCGTGTAGCGGTGGACCCCGTACAGTGCCAGCAGAAACATGACGATGAAATAGGGGGTAAGCAGCGCGGCGTCAAACCAGTTCCAGTAATGGTGCACTGACGAGAACGGGTCATTGAATATTATCTTCAACTGGCGTTTCAGCGTGTTCTGTGATGCGAGAGCCAGAAGTGCGCTCGCCGGCGGGGCCAGCTCACCGACGAGCAAGAATATCGACCTGTCGACCAATGAACCGAACAGGGGTAAATCCTCCATACTCAAACATCCCAAATTGTACGCGACTGGCCGTCCCGCCACCTTCCTCCGCGACTCAACGCTGGAGAGAAGATCCGCAACGGCACCCGCTGTCGAGGGCTGAAAATGGATTCATGCGACACGGCAGGAAGCAACGGTTAGGTCCAGTTTCCCGTGAAAGGAGGCGGGCTCGTATCCTCCTGTTTGCGTTGTTTGTCGCCTTCCTCTTGCTCTTCCTGTTCGGGCGTTCGCGCAGTAGCCTGCCCCATCTCCATCGTTCCTCCCCTACTCGAGCCAATTAGCATCTAATTCATCGAGCCTCTGTTGTGCGCGCGCGTTCGGCTGGCGTATCCTTTTGTTGCAGTTGGAGATAATCCCCCATGTCTTCAGTCATAGGCTTGCCGCTGGCGGCTGCGGGAGGCAGTTTTCTGCTGGAATCCCGCACGCCTGATGAGATCTTCACCCCCGAAGACCTGAACGAGGAGCAGCGGCACATCGCCGCCACGGCCGCCGATTTTGCGCGCGATGAGATCCTACCCGCCGCTGCGCCGATTGAGGCAAAAGAGCCTGGAGTCATGCGCTCCCTGCTCCAGAAAGCGGCGGCCCTCGGTTTTACTTCGGTCGATATTCCCGAAGAGTACGGCGGAGTCGGCATGGATAAAACCACATCCACCGTCATTACGGACCACATTTCGACGCTCGCCAGTTTTTCCACTGCATTTGGGGCCCAGATCGGAATTGGCACCCTGCCCCTGGTCTGGTACGGAACAGAAGATCAGAAGCGCCGCTACCTCCCCAAGCTGGCTACTGCTGAGTGGATTGCTGCCTACGCCCTCTCAGAGTCCAGTTCGGGATCGGACGCCATGAACATTCGCACTCGGGCCACCCTTTCCCCCGACGGCAAGCACTACTTGCTCAATGGCGAAAAAATGTGGATCACCAACTGCGGCTTCGCCGATCTTTACACCGTCTTCGCCAAGATTGACGGCGAAAGGTTCTCCGCCTTTCTCATTGAGCGGACGTTCCCCGGTCTGACCGTTGGCGCCGAGGAACACAAGCTGGGGATCCGCGGCTCGTCCACCTGTCCGCTCGTTTTGCAGGATTGCCCGGTACCCGTGGAGAATCTCCTGGGCGAGCCCGGCAAGGGCCATCACATCGCGTTCAACGTTTTGAACGTCGGCCGGTTCAAACTGGGCGTGGCCTGCGTGGGTGGAGCGCGCATGGCGTTCGGCCATATGGTGCGCTATGCCAAAGAGCGCAAGGCCTTTGGCAGGTCCATTGCGGAGTTCGGCCTTATTCAGCGCAAGATCTCCACCGCCGCGGCTCGACTCTACGCCGCCGAAAGCATGGCTTACCGGACCATAGGTATGATCGACGCCGCTCTGGCGGGGCTGAACCGGAGCGCTTCAGCCGATCCTCGCGAGATCCAGCGCCGCATCGAAGAGTATGCCGTGGAGTGTTCCATTCTTAAGGTCTACGGCTCGGAGATGCTTGCATACTTGGCCGATGAGCTGGTGGCTACGATGGGCGGTTACGGCTACGTCGAAGAATACCCCGCCGAGCGCTTCTACCGCGACGCCCGCATCAACCGCATCTGTGAGGGAACCCACGAGATCAATCGCATGATTATCACGGGCTGGCTGATGACGCGCGCCCTGGCAGGCAAACTGGCGCTATTGCCGGCGATCAAAACGTTGATGGACGAGGTGATGCAGCCCCCCTCGTTCGACAGCGCGGGCAACGCCGGCGAACCAATGGCTCACGAATCCGATGCGCTGGTAGCCGCCCGCAAAATCGCGCTCTTCGCTTCCGGAGTCGCCAGCCAGCGTTACATGATCGCTCTCGAGGAACAGCAGGAAATCATGGCTGACCTGGCCGACATCGTTGCCCAGGTCTATGCGTTGGAATCTGCGCTCCTGAGAGCGCGGAAGCTGGCTGCCTCAGGCCGCGCTGCGGCGAGCACTGCCGCGGAGATGACCGCTTTGCTCGCCGAAGAGACTCTTGTGCTGGCCGAGCAAACCGCCAAACGGGTTCTGGCCGCTTGCAGTGACGGTGACACGCTGCGCACGCAATTGGCGATTCTGCGCCGGCTTACCCGGTACACTCCGGCAAATACCGTGGCTCTTAGCCGCGCTGTGGCGCAGGCCTGTGTGCGTGCGGAGAAGTACCCGGTGCTCGGCTCCGGCGCCTGACGAGAACTCTGACGGCGCGATCCCTGGCGCAGTTTTCGCTAAGCCGCGGCTCGTTCTTTGCTTCCTCGCCTTGCGGCTTCAACGATGGCGCGATTGCACGCCGGAATGCTTTACGGTTTGCGGCTGAAGATGTGCTCCCCTTCCGTGACCACTTCCCGGTCTACCCAGTGCTCGCCTGCATCTTTCAGATGCCTGTCTTAAGCGATGGCCACGACGCAATGGTCTTGGTGCATAAAATCCCGGTCTCCAGCGGAGTCCGGGGTCCGTGGCAGATTGCCTCGTTCATCCTTCAGGTATGAACGAACTACTTTACGAAGTTCACTACCGCGGGATCCATGCGCAATTGGTCGGGATTCATCACTCTGCCGAGAAGGACCAGCGCTTCGTAGTCGTTCGGATTGGCTTCCTTCAGCTTCTTTTCCACCTTCACGGCGTCGCCTCACTCCTTTGATTTTCATCCCTTGATCTCGCCCTCCTTGGGCGCAAGGACGAATGTCTTTGCGCCGGCTTCGCCCAGCACTTTGTGCGGATCGGTCAGTTCCGCCTGCTGAAACCCATCCGTAGCCAGAGATGCGATCTTCTTGCCATTCAACTCAGGGGCCATGATTCCTCCTTGGTCCGACCGCTAGGACGCGGGCCTCGTGTTGCGAGTTACCGCGCGGAATCCAGGGAAATGCAGGTCCTTCAGTGTATGCTCAATGCGATGATGGAGCAGGCAGGCAAAATGGCCATGAGCGCACCAGCACGTGGCCCCACGCGATAGCCTGCACCCGAGGAGATAGACCATGCGAATCAATTGCCTTATTGCAGCCGGCGCGGTAACCCTTGCTTTGTTGGCGTACGTCGGTCAGGCCCAGGAGAATGGCCCTTACAAAGTAATGAAGATCCAACTGGTGGGCGGCGATGGAGGATTCGACTACGTCACTGCCGACTCCGACGGCCGTAACCTTTTTGTGGCGCGCTCTGGCCCGGACGGACACATAGGCGTATTCAACCTGGACACGCTTGCGCCGGTTGGCGATATTCGCGATGCAAGCGCCCACGGCGCCGCGGTGGATACACAAACCGGCCATGGCTTTGCCACTTCCAGCCCGGTGACGATGTTCGACGCCAAGACCTTCGCCGTCATCAAGAAGATCGATACGGGTGGCCATCCCGATGGTTACTTAAATGACCCCTTCAACCACCATTTCTACGTTCTCAGCCACTCGGCGCCCAACATTACCGTGCTCGACGACAAGGACGGCTCCATCCTGGGCACGATCGCCATTGGCGGCGCGCCGGAAGAAGCTGCAACGGATGGGCACGGGAAAATCGACGTCGATATCGAAGACAAGGCGGCGATTGCAGTCATCGACGCGAACAGCATGAAGATGGTGGGTAAGTTCGACGTTTCATCGAAGGGCGGAGAATGCGCTGGACTCGCTCTTGACGCTCAAAACCAAATCCTGTTCGCCACCTGCCGCGAGAACAAGAACATGATCATCCTCTCGGCGGCGGACGGGCATATCCTTAGCGATCTGCCAATTGGCAACGGGTCGGACGGCGCGGTGTTCAACCCAGCCACCTTGGAAGCATTCAGTTCTCAGGGAGACGGCACCCTGACCGTGGTGAAGGAGGACTCGCCCACAAGTTTCCATGTCGAACAGACAGTTCCCACTCCCGCGCGCGCTAAAACACTGACCCTTGATACAAAGACGGGCAATATCTTCGCTATTACCGCGGAGTTTGGTCCGGTGCCTCCTCCGCCGGCTAATCCTCCCGCTCTGCCGCCCGGCGCACCGGCCTGGATGCGGATGCCGCGGCCGCCCATGATCCCCAATTCGTTCCAGATCCTGGTGATTGGCAAGTAATGATTGTAACTCGAAAGAGGATAAATGCCCGTACCGGCCGCGCGGGCGGCCGGTACGAGCATAACCGGATGGTAGATACACAAATCCTAAGTTAACGTTGAACTTAACGGGTAACTGGACGCCAGTTCAGACGGCTAATTCAGGAGGCCATAGCGTATCCTTGGCCCGCCGGTGGGTTAGCGCTGAACCTGCACATTCAGAGTCAGTTCGGAAGGAACGGCGCGGTTGTTGAGCACGGCCGGGCTCCAGCGGAATTGCCGGACACCTGCGACCACGCGAGCATCGACGGGCTGGTTAATGGCGTGAACCACCTGGATTTGCGCGGGGCTTCCGGAATCGTTGAGCGCGACCCGGAGAACCACGGTTGTCGGGTTGATCATGGCCAGCGGAAGCTCATTGACTGGAATGCTGATGTGCGGGGCGTATACCAGCCGCGGACCGGTAGCTCCGACGGAAATGGGGCCGGAGGTTGGGGCAGAAGCGTCGTTCGCCGGCGTGCCGGTGGATGCCGCTGCGGTAAGAGTGAGGGATGAAAGCAGTGCTGCGAAAAGTGCACGGCGCATATTGGACCTCCTTGTAGTTGATAGTTACCATCACCAGTATTGGCCGGATCGAGAACGATCGTCAATCGATAAATTGGCGCGCACAAGTTATCAACAACTTAATAAGACTTTTGTCCTTTATCGTGGGAAATCCATCAGGATGTAATAAAGATCGTATCCTGGAGTCATATGTCTTTCATTCAGCAATCACACTTAGAGCAGGCAAAAAAGATGACCCGCATCCAGAGGGATGCGGGCCGATGATCTCAATGCTCTTCTGGGTTATGCCTTGGCCGAGGTCAGCGCACCCAGGTCGGCGGCCATCTTTTCCGTTGAGAACGCCTCAATCAAGTCGCCCTCCTTCAAATCCCCGAAGTTGGCCACGCCGATGCCGCATTCCATGCCATTGCTCACCTCGCGAACATCGTCCTTGAAGCGCTTGAGCGATCCAATCTTGCCCTTGAAGACCTGTTCCCCGGCGCGCATCACCCTGATCTCCGAGTCGCGGCGGATGGCGCCGTCTTGCACGCGGCAGCCCGCGATAGTGCCCACCTTCGGGATCCTGAAGATGTTGAGCACCTCGGCGCGGCCCATGTAGTTCTCTTTGAATGCCGGATCGAGGAGCCCCATCATGGCCAGGCGCATCTCGTCCTGCAACTCGTAAATGATCGAGTGCAAGCGTATTTGCACGCCTTCCTGCTGCGCCAGTTCCGCGGCCTTGCGCTCCGGGCGCACGTTGAAGCCGATGATGATGGCGTTCGACGCGGTTGCCAGCAGCACGTCGGACTCGGTAATGGAGCCCACGCCGGAGTGGATCACCTTCACGCGCACCTTCTCGGTAGACATGCGGATGAGCGAATCGCCCAGCACTTCCACAGAACCGGTCACGTCGCCCTTGATGATCAGCGCCAGGTCCTTCACGCCGGCCTGGCGAATCTGCTCTGCCAGCCCGTCGAGGGATACGCGCGAGCTCTTGGC
>VFSW01011136.1_pt1 | contig 12668 bp, 10 predicted proteins | sample 5358111 | NCBI WGS metagenome assembly VFSW01 (sample SAMN11554181, study PRJNA540505) | mine drainage metagenome | isolation source: sediment from site ElyBrook_90M | place: USA: Ely Copper Mine, Vershire, VT | collected 2017 | reverse complement strand
CAGCGGCTCGGAGCGCAAATGCGGGGCAGGATGAAGCCTGCCTGATCCATGTGGACAGCAATGCGCCCTGTGCCGAGCCGGTTGATCGGCGAGCAGGTGGAGGCGCGGCCATTCATGGACCCTGTGGAGGTCTGGTGCGGGCAGGAGAAGGTCGCCGGGATGCCACGCTTGGCCGCCCACCCTTGCCACGATGAGACCGTGGAAAGGATAGAACCCGGCCTTCCTGTTTCCCTGTCTCCCCCAGAGCCTTTGCAGCTACCCTTCGTCTCGGGTGGCTTCGCGCCGCAGGCGGATTTCCTCCATTACAGACTGGATGAGGGCCTTGGCGCCCTCCATGCCGGCCAGCACGGCTTGCAGATCGAGCGCCGGCTTGGAGGGGTTGCGCGTGGAGGCGCAGTAAACCCCGTGCTGGCCGACCATGATCAGGGAGTCGGTCAGAAGGTCGAGGGCCACGGCCAGCCGGCCCCGCTCTCGGCCCATCATGAACTCGTGGCGTTCCAGCTCGGCGCGCTTTTCGTCGAAGATACTCATGTCTCAAGGGTACGCGAGGAAGCGCGGACGGTCTCTTCCCGGGGGGCGTCCTTACCGGACTTCACAGGCCGGAATGGTCAGAGCCGCTGCTCCGGGCTAGACTTACCGGGCGCCAGACACTCAGGTATTTGTACATCTTTGGAAATATGACCGGCTGAGTGAGCGATGGAGCGCATCGCACCATCGTACGGTTGATGCAGAGTTTGAGCATGAAGAGATTCATGATTCCGTTTAGAGTGGACGCTACGGGGTGGTTAATCCTGGCCTCGTGCATCCTGCTTGGCACGGCTTTTATGGGCTGGAGACTGGGCAGCGTCGAAGGAGCCCTGGTGATTGCCAGCTTGCTTCTGCACGAAGTGGGGCACGTGCTGGCCGCCATCGCGCTTGGAGTTCCAGTGCGCGAGTTCGGGCTGTGCTGGCGAGGCGCCTACAACCGCAGGGCCCGCTCCGGCCGGCAGCGGACAGAGATCCTGATATCCCTCGCAGGGCCGCTGACGAATCTGTTTCTGGCATTCCCGCTGCACTATCTGCCGGTCATAGGGCGCCAGCTCGCGTTGTGCAACCTGATGCTCTGCGTCGTAAATCTCCTGCCGATTCCGTCCAGCGATGGGTTACGCATTTTGCGCAGCATCCGGGGCTCCAGCAATGTTGACGGCACGATTCCGGCCTTGAGCGAAGCGCCGTCGACAGTGCCAGTTGGCATGGATTAACCAAGCGTTGACGAAGCTGCGCTCGCGACAGGTTTGCCCCGTCAACTGCTCAAGAGCGAACAGCAAGGCCAGCAGGCGCAGGCGCCGGGCACAGACTCCGCGCTCGGATGGCCGCATGGAACGTCTGTTTCACACGTTCAGCTTGCGCATGTAGTCCGCGTCCAGACGCAACGCTTCCATGATGTCGATGTCGAACTCTTCCTGCTCGATGAAAGCGTGCTTGAGGCCGGTGGCGGCGCGGAGAATCGGGCGGTAGTCCATCTTTCCCCGGCCCAGAACCGTGGAGTGGAACTCGCCGTTTGCCCCCCGCACCATGTCCTTGATGTGCAGCAGCGGAAAGCGCTCCTGCGATTTGCTGAGGTAGTCGACGGGGTTGCGCCCGGCGGCAAAGACCCAGCCGCAATCCATCTCGAAGACAACAAGTTTGGGATCGGTGAGGCGCAGCAGCTCGTCGTAAAAGCCGATGCCCTTCTCGCTGCCGAACTCCGGCCCGTGGTTGTGGTAGCCGAAGATCATGCCCGCGGCTTTCACCTTCTCGCCGATGCGGTTCAGCTCGCCGGCGACCCAGCGCCAGTCGTCGAGGTTCAACTCCCCTTTGGCTGCCGGGTCGCGGCGCGTGGGCGAGGGGCAAACGATGTAACTCACGCCCAGTTTCTGGTCGTACTCGATCAGTTCGTCGAGGTGCGGCCGAAGCTGGCCCATGGCGTGGTGGGTGCTGACGCAGCGCAGGCCGGCCTGGTCCATGGCGTGGCGGAACTGTGCTGCGGTGCGGTCGTAGTAACCGGCGGCCTCGACTTCAACGTAGCCGGCGGCGGCCAGCTTGCTGAGCGTGCCATCAAAGTCCTTGGGCAGCAACGCGCGGACGCTGTAGAGTTGCAGCCCGATGGGCACGCCGAGCGGTGCGGCGGAGAGGCGGCGGGTGGCGAGGCTGGCGGCGGCTGCGGCCGCCGCTGAGGCTTTCAGAAAACTCCTGCGCGATGTAGAGCTCATTGGTCGATTCTCCTCTGGAAAGCTGCGTTTGTTCTATTCCCTCGGTCCCTAGCCTTTGATGGTCTTCGTCTGCGCGTCCCAGGTAGCAATCGCGCGGTGAAAGTAAGCGTAGTTGGCCATATGGCAGCCGATGGCGGCGTTGTTGCCGAAGACCTCGTCCTCCACCACGTGCTGGCGGCTGTTGACGGCGCGGAAGAAGTTGGCAATATGGTCGGCGGTGTCGTCGTAGCCATGCGGCAGCGTGTAGCTCTCCACTTCGTTCGGAATCACGGACGGAGGCGGCGCGGGATGGGCTGCGCGGAATGCCTCCATGCCCTGCCTGCGCTGTTCGTTGGTCATCCCGTTCCAGCCGTAGCTTTCAAAGCGCGGGGTCACGTCCTGCGGCGTAAAGGTGACCGAGTTGCCGGTCATGGCCAGGGTTCCAGTTGACCCGTAGAAAGTGAGCTTCTCGTCGCCGTCGCTGTTGTTCTGGTTGCAGTGGACGTGCGCCTGGATGTTGCCGTTGGGGCCCGGCAGGTCGTAGATGGTCTCAAGGAAGTCGGGAAAATCGCGGCCGTCGTTGAAGTGGTAGAGGCCGCCGCTGGAGTAGGCGCGGGTGGGCGGAGCGTTGATGCCGGTGACGGCGAAGATGCCGCTGATCAGGTGGACGAATAGATCCCCGCCCAGGCCGGAACTGTAGTCGGCGAAAAGCCGCCAGCGGAAGAAGCGAACAGGCTCGAAGGGGCGCGGGGGAGCGTCCTGGATGAAGCGGTCCCAATCGACAGTCTGCGGGCTGGCGTCGGCCGGAACGGGATAGACCCAGGCGCCGCCGGGGGAGTTGCGGTTGATTTGCGCGTCGATGGAGTGGACGTCGCCGAGGCGGCCGGAGGAGTAGATCTCGCTGGACTTCGAATAAATAAAAAAAATGACGCGCTGGCTGCCGGCCTGGAAGATGCGGTTGCCCTTCTGCACCGCCTCGACCATCAACTGGCCATCGGCCACCGAGTGGGACATGGGCTTCTCGCAGTAGACATCCTTGCCGGCGGCCACGGCGTCGAGGGTCACGCGGCGGTGCAGGTGGTCAGACGTGGCGACAAGCACCGCGTCCACATCCTTGCTGTCGAGGAAAATACGGTAGTCGCGGGTGGTAGGAATCTCGCCGCCCCAGGCCTCCTTGGCGGCCGTGTGACGCGTGGTGTAGAGGTCGGCCGCGCCCACGCATACGCCGCTGGGAACCGTGCGCGCGGATCTCAGCAGGTCGGTGCCGCGAATGCCCGTACCGACAATCGCAAAGCGGATCCTGCGGCTGCCGGGGTCGACCTGGGCGGCCAGGGGCATTGGCTCAAGGAGTGTAGTCTTCATTGCCGCGCCGGCCGCTACCGCGCCCGCGCCCATTCGCACAAAATCACGCCGCGTCATACCAAAACGATTCACTAGAGGCTCTCCTGGTGTTTCGACTTCGACCGACATTCTCTACCCAGGGAGTGGGTTGTGTCCACTCCGGCTCTCCGGGGGCGCACGGCGCGGTTGATGCGTCCACCTTTGAGAGGGCTGCGGTACCATGCGGAAGGCGGAAGAACGGAGCGGGGCGATGAGTTTTCTGAAAGGTTGGCGGAAACGGCGGGGCGGGGATTTGCGGGCGGCCATGTGGTTCGTTGTGACGCTGGGTGCGCTGGCGGCCGCCGCCGGCGCGGCTTGGGGCACTGGCGCGCCAAAGCACGACAGGACGCCGGATTTCGGACCCAACGCGATGGTTTTCGGCCCATCCATGCCGGCGGCGCAGATTCAGGCGAAGATCGACGCTGTCTACAAGGTCCAGCAGCACAGCGAGTTTGGCTCGACGCGGAATGCGCTGCTGTTTCTGCCCGGCGACTACAAGGTGGACGTGCCGGTAGGCTTCTACTCCGAGGTGGTGGGCCTGGGGGCTTCGCCAGACAGTGTACACATCACCGGGAACGTGCACTCCGACACCAGCCTGCCCCACAACAACGCCACCTGCACCTTCTGGCGCGCGGCAGAAGGGTTTGCGGTGACGCCCACGGGCGGGGCGGCTAACGGCGTGATGCAGTGGGCGGTGTCGCAGGCAGTACCCTTCCGGCGCATGCATGTGCTGGGCAGCATGGTCCTGCACCAGAACGGCGGCTGGGCCAGCGGCGGATGGATGTCCGACTCGCTTGTCGATGGCAACGTCGGCGCTGGCCCGCAGCAGCAGTGGATCAGCCGCAACAGCGAGTGGGGCAGTTGGACCGGCGCCAACTGGAACATGGTCTTTGTGGGCGTGGTACACGCGCCCCAGGGCGAGTGGCCGCAGCCGCCGTATACAAAGGTTGCGCAAACGCCGGTGGTGCGCGAAAAGCCCTTCCTGATGGTGGACGCGGAGGGCCGCTATAGCGTGCGGGTTCCCGCGCTGGTTCGCGACTCGGCGGGAATTACCTGGCGCAACGGATCGACGCCGGGCAAGTCCATCCCATTAAGCAAGTTCTATATAGCGCACGCCGGAGTGGACACGGCGGCCAGCATGAACGCGCAGCTTGGCGCGGGCAAGGATCTGCTGCTGACGCCGGGCATCTACGACCTCGCCGAGCCCATCCGCGTGACGCGTCCGGACACGGTGGTGATGGGCCTGGGGTTTGCCACGCTGCGGCCGGTGAAGGGCGCCGCGGCCATGACCACGGCGGATGTGGATGGTGTGATCGTCGCCGGGCTGCTGTTCGATGCCGGTGAGCAGATTTCGCCGGTGTTGCTGGAAGTGGGACCGGAGGGCAGCAAAGCCAGCCATGCGCAGGATCCCATCTCGCTGCACGACGTCTTCCTCCGCGTGGGCGGCGCGGGGGTGGGAAGCGCGAAGGTGGACCTGCTGATCAACTCCAACGACACCATCGTCGACCACACCTGGATCTGGCGCGCGGATCACGGCGCGGGCGTGGGCTGGACCCGGAACCTGAGCGCCAACGGCCTGGTCGTCAACGGCAACAACGTCACGGCCTACGGGCTTTTTGTCGAGCATCACCAGGAGTTCCAGGTACTGTGGAACGGCCAGGGCGGCCGCACCTATTTTTACCAGTCGGAGATTCCCTACGATCCGCCCGATCAGGCAAGCTTCACCAGTGCGCCAGGCACGAACGGCTGGGCCTCCTATAAAGTAGCCGACGCCGTGACCACCCACGAAGCCTGGGGCCTGGGCATCTACTCCGTCTTCCGGAATCCGCATGTGAACCTGACCCGCGCCATTGAAGTTCCGCGCGCGCCAGGTGTAAATTTCCACCACATGATCACGGTCGCCCTCGATAACCTGGGCGAGATTTCCAACGTGATCGATGACGCTGGTGGGCCAACGTCGACCAAGCCACGCAACACCCCCAAGGTGACCGAGTTTCCATAGCGCCGCTGGCCCATCTCTTCAGGCAGGCAGATTTCGCGCCCACCCTGAAGGCGCCCGCTCGGCTTCACTACTTCTGTACGAAGAACTCCGTCATCGAGGGCGCTGCAAGCGCATCCCCTGGAGGATTCGCCAGACCAAGTGCTTCCATCACGGTATGCAGCATGCTTTGATGCTGATATTCCGTAGTCGATGTTTGAATATAGCCAACCAGCACATTCGGCCCCCAGAAAACCGGGCTCACATGACCACCTCCATAAGTGGTATCGCTGGTTGCCGCTTCGTCGAAATCTACGATTAGAATTCCGTCTCCGCCCGATTTGAATGCTGGGTAGACGGACAAGGGAGTAACAACATTCGCCTGCAACCACGTGTCCGCCTGCTGAGGTGTTCCGTCATGCGCATCGTCGTTGACATCTGGAACAATGAATGAGAATTCCGGTAACGTGCCGTTGGCCAGGTCCACCGCAAACTGCGAAAACGGCCAGATGCATTCGTTCGCCACCTGCGCGCTGTCAGCAACGTCTGAGAGCATGGCAAAGGGATTGTGCCGGATCACGTAGAGACCCGTATTTCCGCCAAGGTATCCCTGCGTAATCCCTTCCGCATACACCTTGAACGAAACACCGGAAGCCAGCATGCGCCGGGCTATGTTGTCCACGTCCCAGACGGCTATGGAACTGTCGTCGGTGGTCAGTAACTGTCCCGTCGTCAGCATGAAATAGTTGCCGATTGACGGATGTGAGTTCGCGTAATATTTGGTCGGCAGGGCGCCTTTGCCGGCCAGGGCATTGAGATTAGGCCATGCGCCTGTGTTTCCTACTACCGCTGAATAACTCGTATTCTCTTCCGTCACCATGACTACATGCTTGCTCTGCGGTATTTGCGGTGTATTTAACTGCACGGTTATGGTGGCTTGGCCCGACTTGGTCGTGTCCTGAACGCTGGTAGCAGTCGCCGTCACGCTGCCTGCCGAGGCCGGCGCGGTTAGAAGTCCGCTCGCGCTGATGGTGCCCGCGCTGGTAGACCACGTTACCGCGGAACTGTAACTTCCCGTGCCTTGAACAATCACATCGCACTGCGCTGTCGCGGATACCGCAACCGTTGAGGGGACGCAGGAAGGCGAGACCGAGGAGATGGTGGGCACTACAGGAGGAGCCTGCGTTGCGGTGGCCCCGCCTCCGCATGCCGTTACTGCAAGCAGAATGAAAGAAGCCATGAGGGCAAGCGGAAGGTGAAAATGCATCCACTTGTCCTTCGATTGACTAAGCTGAATTCTCATGGAAACCATCGCCCAGAGCCGGCGTTCCTTTCTATCTGGCCAAAGCGATCGAACGGGACGAAGCAACTCCGAATCGGTGCGAGCTAAGGTCAATGGCGCGCTCACTTTCTTTGAAGCGACTGAGCCCAGTTCCTGTTCCGGTGCGGATATTCGCAGCCGTTGGGGATTTGCTGCACGATTCCAGTGAAGTTGGATGCAGCTTTAGCCTGGATTCTTCATCGCATGTTGGGCGAAAGTTGCCTGATTTGCGGCAAGGAGGACCTTTTGGCAGGCTTTGTGGAGCATGACTCCCTCGCTTTCGAGGAGGGAATTTTATTCCGTAAGCCCTTTGTCTCGAATAGATACCGGCCATATTCAACGCAAGCAAGTTTGTTGTCTCCGGGTTGCGGTGAAAAGTTGCACCCTGGAGACAGGTAGGGCAAGAAAAGAATTGAGAGCGAGCATCAAGGAGGTCTCGGGGCTTTGCGCCTCAGTCCCTTCCGCGACGGCGCGGCGGCTTCCATGGTCCCTGCTCCCAATTTCCGTTGCGTGCGCCGTGCGGGTAATGATCTGCAAATGCGCGGAGAAAAATGGGACCGGTGTTGAGGATGGTGTGTGCAATTGAGCTGCCGCGCGCTCCGGGAGCGAAGATCCACCCCAGGATCACGGTCGCGCTCGGCAACCTGTGGGAGATCTCGAACGTGATCGACGATGCGGGCGGACCTGCTTCGACCGAGCCGAAGAACACGCCCAGGGTCACGGAGTTCCCGTAACTGCGCGAGGGTTGACCCAGTCCTTGCGGACAGTTCCCAGGGCTATGGCATTTAGACTCAGACCTGCGATGCCAGAACAGACCATCCCGGGCGGAGCAGGCAAGCCGCGACCGAACGCACGGTTTCTCCCGCGCGAGCACGGAGCCACAGCCATGCTGTTGACTCCCATTGTCTGCGCCGCGATTCTTGCCCGCACCTGGCGCTGGAGCGAGCTTGCCACCCTGACGGCTGCCTTCGCGGCGCTGGCCGCCAAAGACCCGCTGGTGGTGCTTGCCCGGCAACGGCTCGTCTGGAAGCAGCTTCGCCCGGAGAGCGCGGTTGCGGCCCGCTGGTTTGCCGGCTGGATGGTCCTTCTCACGTTGAGCGGGCTGGTCCTGCTCGTTGCCTGGCCCATCACCGCGATTGTGCCGATGGGCCTTGGGGTTGCTGCCTTTTCCGCGCTGGCCATCTGGATCGATGTGAAGAACCGCCAGCGGTCGACGCTGTTTCAGATCGCCAGCGCACTGGCGCTCACCTCGAGCTCGTTGGCCACGTGCCTTTCGGCGAGCGGAGGCATTGCGCCGTGGTGCTGGCAGTTGTGGCTCCTGCTGGCCATGCAGGCGACGGCGGGCATCCTGGTGGTGCATGCGCGGCTTGACGCACGCATCGCGCTGCGCGGAACCGCACCGCCTGGCGGACAATTCCGGCGCGCCGCGCTGATGGCCGTCGCGGCATTGCTGGCGGGCGCGGCTGCCGCCACGTTCCTGCGGCGGGGGTGGATTGCACTGGCGCTGCTGGCTGCCGCCGCCGGCTACGCGTACGACCTGCGCCGCCAACGCGACGCGGCTGCCCTGCAGATGCCGCTCACTGCCGTGGGCCAGCAGGCGCTGGCTCTCTCCTCTCTCTATGCGGTGCTTCTCATCCTGGGGCTTTGGTAAGCGGACTCCCAGTTGCGGCCCGCTGACGGGCGGCGAAAGAGAAAAGCGCCCGGCGCCCCGCCGCCTGAGCGAAGCATGGGAGAATGGAGGGGTAGACAGCCATGACAAACGACAACGTCGAAGAATCCCTGCCCACCCCTGAAAATTCGCCTGAACCAGTCGCGGAACCGATTGTGGAATCTGTGCCTGAAGCCATCGCCGAGCAAGTCGACGTTGAGCCCGAGCCGGTTGCCGAAGCGATCGCCGAGCTCGCGCCGGTTGAAGAGCCTGCTCCTGAGCCTCAGGCCGCACCAGCACCAATACCCGTCGCTGCTTCCAGGCCTGCCGTTGCCGCCAGGCCCAGGCCCGCGCCTGCTGCGCCGCCCATAGTCGAAGAGCCCGCCGAGGATTTTGGCGAACTGCTCAAAGCCTTTGAAAAGAGCCACTCGCACAAGGGTGAGCCCGGCCAGAAGCAGTTGCAGGGGACGGTTATTTCCCTGTCTGCCGACCAGGTCTTTCTCGACATCGGCTACAAGACAGAGGGCGTTCTGCCTCGCTCGGCCTTCGACGACAACGCCGAGGGCGTGAAGGTGGGCGACAGCTTCCCCGTCTCCGTCACCGGCCGCAACGAGGAGCACTACTACGAGCTTTCGCGCTTCAAGGTAGCCCAGCCGCGCGACTGGAGCGCGCTGGAGGCAGCCTTCGCCGAGAAGACCGCCGTCGTGGGCACGGTAACCGAGGTGGTGAAGGGCGGCCTGCGCGTGGATATCGGCGTGCGTGCCTTCATGCCCGCCAGCCGCAGCGGCGCCAAGGACGCGTCCGAGCTGGAAAGGATGGTGGGCATGGAGATCACCTGCCGGATCACCAAGCTCGACGTGCAGGATGAAGACGTGGTGGTGGATCGCCGCGTAGTGCTCGAGGAGCAGGCGCGCGGGCTGGTCGAGGGCCGCCGCGCCGCCCTGAAGGAAGGCGACACGATCACCGGCACTGTGCGCAGCCTCGCGCCCTATGGCGCCTTCGTCGACCTGGGCGGCATCGACGGCCTGCTGCACATCAGCGACATGGCGCACACCCGCGTCGCCAAGGCGGAAGACGTGGTCGCCGTCGGCCAGGAGATCCAGGTCCGCATTCTCAAGATCGATCCGGAGACGAAGAAGCTTTCGCTGGGCCTGAAGCAGTTGCAGCCCGAGCCCTGGGCCACCGTGCCCGATCGCTTCCAGGCCGGTCAGCGCGTCAGCGGAACGGTCACCCGCCTCCAGGACTTTGGCGCCTTCGTCGAGATTGAGCCGGGCGTAGAAGGGCTCATTCATATCTCGGAGATGTCGTGGGGCAAGAAGATCCGCCATCCCAGCGACGTGGTCAAGCAGGGCGACCGCGTGGACGCGGTGATCCTCGGCATCAAGCCCGAGGAGCGGCGGATCTCGCTCGGCCTCAAGCACGCACTGGCCGACCCGTGGGCCGAGGTGCGCGTGAAGTTTCCCGAGGGCTCTCAGATCGAAGGGCCAGTCACCAAGATCATGAACTTCGGCGCGTTCGTGCAACTGGCCGAAGGCGTCGAGGGCCTGGTGCACGTCAGCGAGATCGTCGCCGACCGCCGCATCAATCATCCCAGCGACGTGCTGCGAGCCGGGCAGATGGTCAAGGCGCTGGTGTTGGCCATCGACACCGACAAGCGCCAGATCAAGCTGAGCATGAAGCAGCTCATCCCCACCAGCATCGACGAGTACATCGCCGAGCATAAGCCCGGGGACGTGGTTTCAGGCCGCGTGATGGAACTGGGCGCGGGCACGGCCGTGGTCGAGCTGGGCGAAGGAATACGGGCGCAGTGCCGCGTGAAAGCTGCCGCTACGCCAGCGCCAGCCGCGGCGGAGCCTGCTTCTGCCGAGCCCAACTCCGAAGCCAAGGCTGATCTCTCGTCGCTGACGTCGCTGTTGAGTGCGCGCTGGAAGGGCAACGCTCCTGCCACCGCAGCCAAGCCCGAGCCGCTGGCCGAGGCCCAGATCCGCAGCTTCAAGATCGTCAAGCTCAACGCCGAAGCCAAGAAGATCGAAGTCGAGCTGGCCTAGAGATAGGTGTCGTCGATGTAGCACCAGCGCCAGTCTTCACCGCGCTCGGCGGACTGGATGAGTGGGTGTTGCGTGGCTTCACCTGCTTCAGGTGCTTCGCGATGTGCGAGCATTTTGCCGCCATCTTGACCTCCCTTGGATCGAGCCGCATTTCTCTTTCTACACCACCCGGTACTGCTGAGCCAGCTCAGTGAACTCCTTCACTTGCGCTGCGATCCACGCATCGTCGCGCCCAAGCTCGGCGGCCAACAGCTTGGCCACCGGCTCGGCCATGGCAATGGCGGCGTTGGCGTTCAGGAACAGTGCCCGTGTGTGGCGCGCCAGCGCGTCTTCGACCGTGCGAGCCATCTCTTCGCGCGCGGCCCACACCACTTCGGCGGCAATGTACGGCAGCGCGGGATGAAGCTGCGCGGCCAGCGCCGGCGAGCCCGCGGCCAGCGCGCGGATCTTCTCCGCATCGGAGCCGTAAACCTCAAGACTGCCCAGTGCGGCCGATTTCTCCTGGTAGCCGTGAATGCGCAGATTCTTGGTGGGGCACTCCACATCGGGCAGCTTGCCCAGCGTGATCGCGTGGTCCACGCAGTCCTCGGCCATGTGGCGATAGGTGGTCCACTTGCCGCCGGTGATGGTGAGCAACCCCGAGGTGTCCACGTGGATCACGTGATCGCGCGAGAGCGCCGAGGTCTTGCCCTCGCCCTTGACCAGCGGGCGCAGCCCCACAAAAACAGCCAGCACGTCGGCGCGGGTAGGCGGGCGGACAAGGAACCGCGACGCCGTGTCCAGCACGAACTCGATCTCCTCTTCGAGCGGGCGCGGCTCCAGGGTGGCCTCGTCCACCGGCGTGTCGGTGGTGCCGGCCCCGGCGTGCCCGTGCCAGGGAATCACGAACAGCACACGGCCGTCGCTGGTCTTGGGAACCATCAGCGCCGTATCGCCCTTCAGGAACGAGCGGTCAAAGACCAGGTGAATGCCCTGGCTGGTCACCATCAGCGGCTCCGCCTCCGGCTCAGCCATGTGGCGAATCGTGTCGGTAAACACGCCCGTCGCGTTGATGACCATGCGCGCCGGCAGCGTCAGCTCCTCGCCGGTTTCCGTGTCTCGCGCGATTACGCCGTTCACGTAGCCGTCCGCATCGCGCTTGAGGCCGGTGGCGGGGCAGTAGTTCACCAGCACCGCGCCGTGGTCGGCAGCCGTCAGCCCCAAGTGGATCAGCAGGCGCGCATCGTCGAACTGGCCGTCGTAGTAGACCACGCCGCCGCGCAGCTCTTCCGGCTCCAGCGCGGGCAGCCGCTCCAGCGTCTCTTCCTTCGACAGCAGCTTCGACGCGCCGAAGCCGTACTTGCCGGCCAGCATGTCGTAAAGCTTCAGTCCAATCCCGTAAAAGGGCGCCTCCCACCAGGAGTAGTTGGGCACAATGAAAGCCAGGTCGTGAACCAGGTGCGGCGCATTCTGGCGCATCAGCCCGCGCTCCTTCAGCGCCGACATGACCAGAGGGATATTGCCCTGCTCCAGGTAGCGCACGCCGCCGTGAACCAGCTTGGTGCTGCGGCTGCTGGTGCCCTTGCCGAAGTCGTGAGCCTCCACGAGCGCCACGCTCAGTCCCCGCGCGGCCGCATCCACGGCCACGCCCATGCCGGTGGCCCCGCCGCCGATCACCACTATGTCCCAGGGCTCGGAGCGTTCCCGAACCTTGCCGATCATCTCTTCCCTGCGCATCACTCGCTCCAGTTCCTTGCCCGGTCCACGGCCCTGCGCCACAACGCGCGGCGCCCGGCCCGCTCCCCGGCGCTCATCTTCGGTTCAAAGCGGACGTCGTTCTGCCGCTTGGCTTGCAACTCCTGCGGCCCGCCCCAGAACCCCGTTGCCAATCCTGCCAGATAGGCGGCTCCCAGCGCGGTGGTCTCCGTCACCTGCGGGCGCACCACGGGCACGCCCAGAACGTCTGCCTGGAACTGCATCAGCAGGTTGTTCACCGCCGCCCCGCCGTCCACGCGCAAGGCAGCCAGCGGAGTGGTCTCGGCCTCCACCGCTTCCAGCACATCGGCCACCTGGAAGGCGATGCTCTCCAGAGCCGCCCGCGCAA
>VFSW01011135.1_pt1 | contig 12669 bp, 9 predicted proteins | sample 5358111 | NCBI WGS metagenome assembly VFSW01 (sample SAMN11554181, study PRJNA540505) | mine drainage metagenome | isolation source: sediment from site ElyBrook_90M | place: USA: Ely Copper Mine, Vershire, VT | collected 2017 | reverse complement strand
ATATCACCGCCATTGCCGCCGACAGCAAAGGCAAGCACGTCTACGTGCTGATCGGTAAGCGCGACGCAAACGGCACCGACCGGGTCTATCTGGTTTCCTACGCCACCCAGAGCAACGGCGGCCTCTTGAAGACAAATGAGATCGTGGTTTCGCCGGCGGGCGAGCGGGCGGCGCTGCCGTCGATCACGGTCAAGGCCGACGGCACCGTCGTATATATGTACGAGACCTTCAACCCCCAAACAGGCAAGGTCGAAGTGCATGTCGGGGACTCGATCAATTTCGGCAAAACGGTCGATGCCGACTACACGGAGTACAGCTTCACGCCGTTATCGCTGTTGGCCGCGACTGGGAGCACGACGTCCAACCGTGAATTCGGCGATTACCTTTACCTGACTTCGGTCGGCAACACATTCTATGGCAGCTTCGCTGGTCTGGGTGACGTCAACAACGGCAATGGCGTCGACACAACAGGATTGATCGATCCGTACTTCTTCAGTGGGGTCGACAGGGTGCCCGAGCCCCTGACGATTTCATTGTTCGCGGCGGGGATTTCCGGGGCGGCCGCAATGCGCCGCCGTCGCAAGCAAAGAGTCTAGTTGATCACGGAAATGAGTAAGGGCTGCCGTTTGGGCAGCCCCTATTTCTTCTCCACCCCAAAGCGGAACTCGGTCACTTCATGGAACACCTTTCCCGGGCGCAACTCGGTCGATGGAAAATTGGCGTGATTGGGGGAATTTGGGAAATGCTGCGCTTCCAGAGTCACCGCGCCATGGGGCGTGTAGCCTTTGGCTTTCGCCGCCTGCTGATTGGCGTAGTTGGCAGTGTAGACCTGCAGGCCCGGCTGGGTGGTCCAGACCTCAAGCGTGCGCCCTGAGGCAGGATCGCTGAGCCGGGCGGCTTCATGCAGCGTGCCGGCTTTGCCGTTCAGCACGAAATTGTTGTCGATGCCTTTGGAATGGATGATCTGCGGATCGTGCGAGATAAGGCGCGTGCCGATGGCGACTGGTTTGGTGAAATCAAAATCCGTTCCCGCGACGGCGCGGATTTCGCCGGTGGCTGCACTGGCCTCGTCGACCGGCGTGAAGTGGTCGGCATAGATTTGCAGCACATGGTTGTCGATCGTGCCGCCGCCCGCCAGATTGAAGAAGTCGCGGCTGACGATATTGACAACAGTGGGCTTGTCGGTGACGGCGCGATAATCGATCGCCAGCACATTGTTCCGGCGCAGCGTGTAGCTCACCGTCACCTTCACGGTGCCGGGATAGCCCATATAGCCGTTCGGGTCGGTGTGCGTCAGCACCAGGCGCGGCTCCGGCCCGTCTTCCGCCGTGACCTTCCAGATCTGGCGGAAATAACCGAGCGGCCCGCCTTGATCGGCATCGCCATTGGCATCAGGTTCCAGCGCATAAGTTTTGCCATCCAATGTGATCCGCGCGCCCTTGATACGGTTGGCATAGCGCCCGATCAGCGCGCCGTAATGGCCGCGCGTGCCGATGTAGTCTGCGCTGGTGTAGTCGTTCAGGCTATTGAAGCCTTGCACCACATTGATGAGTTTGCCGTCGCGATCGGGCACGCGGATCGAGGTGATGATCCCGCCGTAATTGGTGAGCTTCACCTCCATGCCGTTCGCATTGGTGATCGTGTAGAGATTGGCCTTGCGTCCTTCATCGGCGGTCTTGCCCCAGGGCTCGACCGCGATCCTTGCCTGTGCTGCAGTGATCAGGAGGCAAAATGTCATGAACGCTGCGAGGCGATGAAACATGGCGGGAGTCCCAATTTGCCGAAGCACAATACGCCGGCGGAAAGTATCCGCAACGGAAGCTCAGATAATCATGTATTGACGGGGAGTGATTTCACCCTCTATATTTTTCCCGCCCAAAGGCAAAGGAGGCTGGGACATGGAACATCGCATCCGAGAACTTGCGCATCGCATCTGGGAACATGAAGGCCGTCCCGAGGGACGCCACCTGGAACATTGGGAACAGGCCTGCCGGGAAATGGAATTCGTGCTCAAAGGCGAGGCCGGCCCCACGCCCTCCGGTGGCTCCACGCTGGTCGGTGCGGACGACATCGGCACCGGCATCCCTGGCCGGATGGACATCGAGGAACTGGGTGTTGCCGGCGGCCTCAGCACTCCTTCCGACGCTTGGCCGTCCACCGGCCGCAGCAAACTCGTCGGCACCTGACAGGCGGAGAATGGAGGAATAAGTTCCTCCGTCTTTCCCAAGGTCTTCGCCCCCCAGCGCTTCCAAAGCTTGCTGCAGGTCCACCAGGCGCTGGGCGATGAGTGCGAAATCGTGCACCGCGTCTGCGCCGCCAAATGACTTGATCAGACACAAAAGTGTCAGCCATGTCTCCGAACAGGCGTCAGCCCTCTCCCCGGGCTGAACACTGCGCAGGCGGAACGCTAGCCTTTCAGTTTGAACCCCGCGCCTTCCAGCTTGGCGCGGATTTCAGCGGCATGTTCGGCGTCGCGGGCTTCCACGGTCATGCCGAGATAGGCGAGCTTGGCCGAGGTGTCGGTCGCCATGCGGTTGTGCAGCACTTCCAGAATATTGCCGCCAGCCTCGCCCACCAGGGTAGCGACCTGTGCCAGCACGCCGGGGCGGTCGACGATCTCGATCACCAGCGACAGGATGCGGCCCTCGCGCGACAGCTCACGCAGGATGACGTTGGAGAGCAGCCGCATGTCGACATTACCGCCCGACAGGATGAGCCCGACCTTGCGGCCCGCGAAGATTTGCGGATTCGAAGCGACTGCCGCAAAGGGCGCGGCGCCGGCGCCTTCCACCAGCGTCTTTTCGATCTCGAGCAGCGCGGCGATGGCGTGTTCCACGTCCGCTTCGCCGACCAGAAGGATGTCCTTGACCAGGTCGCGCACGACTTGCGTCGTGAGCGTGCCCGACTCCTTCACCGCGATGCCTTCGGCCATGCTCTGACCGGTGCAAGGCAGGGCCTCGCCCTTCACCGCGTTGTACATGGAAGGATAGGCGCGGGTCTGCACGCCATAGATCTCGATTTTGGGATTGAGGGCCTTGGCAGCGACCGCAATGCCGGAGATCAAACCCCCGCCACCGATCGGCACTACAAGCGCATCAAGCGCCGGGGCATCGGCCAGCATTTCCAAAGCCACCGTGCCCTGCCCGGCCATGATCTTCGGATCGTCGTAAGGGTGAACAAAAACGAGATTCTCCGCGACTGCAATCTTGCGCGCCGCAGCGGCCGATTCCGAGAGCACATTGCCCTCCAGCACGACGCGCGCGCCGAAGCCTTTGGTGTGCTTCACCTTGGCGAAAGGGGTGCCCAGCGGCATGATGATGGTAGCCGGTATGCCGAGCCGTCCGGCATGATAGGCCACCCCTTGCGCGTGATTGCCGGCCGACATGGCAATGACGCCCCGGGCGCGCTCCTCGGCCGTCAGCGACAAAAGCTTGTTGAGGGCGCCGCGTTCTTTGAAAGAAGCCGTGAACTGGAGGGTTTCGAATTTCAGCCAGATACCGCAGCCGGAAATCTCCGACAGCGTGCGCGAATAGCGCGTCGGCGTACGCTCCACCGCGCCTTCAATTGCTCCGGCGGCGGCGCGGATATCCTTGATCGAGATCGGCAACAATTCCGAGGCCCTCACGTAAAGCGCGCGAGATATGGCCCCGAATGAAACGGGAATCAATCGGCGGAGTGGCGCGCGAAGAAGTTCCACAGCGCGTCGGTGGCATCGAGCGCCTCGGAGGGTGGATCGAGCAGAAGAAGCCCAACCAGGCCTTTTTCGCGCGAACTTCCCGGCCATTGATGTCCGCCATCGGCGACCGTGATCAGCACAACCTCGCGCCCCTTGTCGCAACGCGCGGTGGAGGTCACCACCACGCCGGTCTGCGCCAGGGACGGCGCATCGCATTGGTCCGCATCACGGAAGGTATCGAGCGACGCTTGGACAGGCAGCCAGACGACATCCTTGGCACGCTTACCCGGCCCGCCGGCATAAGGCACCGTGTGATCGTCGAGGCCGTGGATCGCCAGCACCGGCAGGGCGTGCGGCTTGGCACACGCGTAGGTGAAACTAGCGGCGACGGGGCCGATCGCAGCAAGCGGAAAGCTGCCTTCACAGGCGTAACGGTACGTCATCGCTCCGCCATTCGAGATGCCGGTGAGGTAGACACGACGAGGATCGATGTTCTCGTCCTGCACCAGGGTTTCGATCAGGCGCGTGATGAAGGCGACGTCGTCGACCTTGTCCTTATGGGCCGGGCCACAACAGGCGCCACCGGCGTTCCAGGTGCGACGGATGCCGTCCGGATAGGCCACGACGAAGCCCGCGCGATCGGCATGGTCGTCCCAATGATAGGCGCGTTCGGCCTGGCTGCCGGTGCCCAGCGCGCCATGCAGCATGACCACCAGCGGCACGGGCTTGGCGCGGTCCAGATTGGCAGGCCGATAAACGAGATAAGTTCGCGTCCGGCTGTCGATCGTCAGGCTGCGCTGGTCGGCAGCATTCGCTGTGGCGGCGAAAGCCACAAGAAGTCCAAGGACGAGGATTTTCCGCATCATGGTGCTTCAAACGCGGTCAGGTGCCAATTCCGTCGCGCGCTAGCCGCCGCGCAGCAGGCGCATGACAAAGGCGCGGATGCGTCCGTAATTGTCGGGCTTCAAGGGGCCGAGCAAGCCGTGCAGTTCGGGCGGCAGATGCGCCAGAGGATGACCGTTCGAGCGAAAGACGTAGTGATCGAAATAGGCCTTCCAGGCCTGCCGTTCCGCCGGCGGCCGCTCGGCAATCGTGATCATGGCGAGGAGGAGCGCCGTGTAAGGGGCGTCAGGTCCGATGCGGAACGCGTCCCACCAGTAATTGACCAAGATGTTGAAGGGCGCGGTCGCCTCGACCTGATGCCACCAGAGCTTGGGGAGATAAAGCGCATCGCCCGGCTCGAGTTCGGCCACCAGCGCCTGGTCGCGAATGCCCGCGAAGAGCGGATACTTTGCATCATCCGGCGGCGACGATGCCGCCAAGCTGACCGGCTGACCCGCCATCGTGTTGTCGATTGGGCCGATGTAGAGGCGCCCGGTCAGTTCTGGTGCATAAAGCGTGAAGCGCCGCTTTCCGGCCACCACACAAGCGATGTTCTCCATCGCATCATAATGCGAGGACACATTCGAGGCGTGACCGATCCAGATGCGCGGACCAACGCCCGGTGGCGTCAGCGGCATGACGTTCTCGCCGGTGAAGCCGGGCAGATAATCGTCGATCGGAATTGAGCCAGCATAGATCGAGGGCGAGCCGGCGTGCTCCAAAGCCGCGACGATGGCGTCGACGGCCGCGGCAAAGCGCATCTGCTTGCGTTCGAAATTGAAGCCTTTGAAATCGTCGCTGTAATAGTACTTGCCGGCAATGTGCGGCAGGCCGAAGAAGGCTTCCATCTCCTCGCCCTTGTCGAAGCGCAGAAGATAATCGCGCAACGCGGCGGGCGAACGACGCGCCGCATCCACCGCTGGCCAGTGCGCCACCAGCCCTCGCAGAACGACCGGCCTGCACGCCTCCTGGATCGCCCGGAAGTCCTCGGGACCGTGCAGCGTGGGTTCCGAAACCGCCGCGCGCATCAGACCAGAGCGCCGGACAACGCCTCACTGCCCCGCGATAGGCGGCTGTTCTTCTTGTTCGCCAACACCGGCACCTGCTTCAGCGAAGCGATCATCAGATAGATGAGCTGCATGTAGCCGCGGCGGAACAGATCGATGACCTGCGCATCCGTCAGCATGCGCAGCGCGGTCCTGTTGATGGTGTATAGACCGGTGCACGAACGCTCCGTGCCGTCGTCGAAATGAGCCGTGATGTCGATCGGCTCGATCAGCTTCAGGGTGAGCAGCGTTTCAATGAACACCTTGGTGCGTTCGAGTCCGGGCACCAGATCGCGGAACAGCGCCATGATGCTTTGCAGATAAGCCGTGGGTTCGCCGGTATCGCTGAAGAGCGAATGGCCCGATCCCACCCTTGGGTGATCGAGGTCGATCGCGAGCTCGTCGCCGGCTGTATAGAACGGCCCGCGTTGCAGATTGAGCGGGCGATAGATGTTCAGGCCCTGGTCCAGAAACAGGTTCTCGCCGGTGTCGAAGCCGAGCATGGCGCCACAATAGAAGGCGCCGGTCTGCGCATCCTTGGAAAACAGAATCGGATAGTGAACCACCAGACGGGAGAACTCGCTGACGATCACCGGAACGAAATTGCGCGACTCCTCGCCTGTGGGCTGCACGCGCAAGCTGCGATGGACTTCGTTGTTCAGGACGACGATGGTGCTCACAGTGCCTCAGATGGTTTGCAGGCCGTAGGTGTGGATCTTCTGGACGATCTCGCGGTTCTTGGGCAGCATGGCGCGCATCTTCTGCGTTACGGCAATATTTTCCCGCATCAACTGGTGCGCCAGGGACTCAGTGGTGGCGACATCAAGCGGGTCCACCTCGGTGCGGAAGCCCATGCCGTACAGCACATATTGATAGCTCGCAGCCGGGAAGACCTCCTCAAGCCGATCGAATTCGTCGAGGAACCAGGGCGCCTGATATTTCCACAGCTTGAGCAGGTTCTGCAGCCGCTCGGGGATGCCGGCGGGATCGGTGTTGTCGATCCAGAACTGGGTGTCGGTGCGCTTGGTGAGGCAATAATGCAGTTTCAGGAAATCGATGATGCGGCCCCAGCGATAGAGCGTCACCTCGTTGAAGCGCTTGGCCACGATGTCCATCACTTCACGATTGGCCGGCATCTGCTCGGCAATCAGCTTGGCGGAGAGTTCGCCGAGCACAATGGCGGATGACTCCAGCGGTTCCAGGAAGCCCGCCGCCAGGCCCACGGCGACGCAGTTGTTCTTCCAGAAAATCTCGCGGTGGCCGCCGCGGATCGGGATCTTGCGGACCTTCAGGGTCTTGATCTGTGGACCGACATAGCGCGCCAGAACGTCCTGGGCCTCCTCTTCGTTCGAATGGCGGGAGGAATAGACGTAACCGATGCCGCGCCGCGTCGGCAGCGCGATGTCCCAGATCCAGCCGGCGGTTTGCGCCGTGGCATTGGTCTGCGAGGCCATGGGCGCGTCAGGCCGCTCAAACGGAACCTGCACGGCCAGAGCCGTGTCGCAGAACAGCACGTCGCTGCAGCTCTTGAACGGCACGCCAAGCGTCTTGCCCAGAAGCAGCGAGGCAAAGCCTGTGCAATCGATGAAGAGATCGCCTTTGATTGTGCCCGCCTGTTGGGTTTCGAGACCCTGGATATCGCCCTGCTCGGTCTGATTGACCTTGGTGACATCGGCGGAGACGTGGCGCACGCCCAGTTTCGACGTGCAATGTCGCTGCAGGAACGGCGCGAACTTGCCAGCATCGAGATGGTAGGCGTAATTCGCAAGGCCGTCATATTCGGCCGTGGTGATGGACTTTGGCGCCAAGCCGTCGTCGCAGAGTGTGCCTTGCGAGCAGACCGCATCGCAGAAGCTGCGCGGATCACCGCTGGCCAGCCAATGCGCCGCCAAGTTCACCTCGGCGAAGCCGTGCGGCAGCATGAGAGGATGATAATAGGCGTCGGTTTCGGCGCCCGTCGTCCAGCGGGCGAAGCGGCCGCCCTGCTTGAACGACGCATCGCATTCTCGGAAGAATTCGGTCTCCGACACTCCGATCTTCTGCAGTGTGGTCCGTATCGTTGGCCAAGTGCCTTCGCCGACGCCGATGATATTGACAGATGGGGATTCAACGAGGGTGACCGAGAATGTGCCCGCCTTGATGCGGGCCTGGTGGCGGGCCGCGATGACGCCGGCCGTCAACCATCCGGCGGTACCGCCGCCGACAATCACGATATTCCGGATCGGATGCATGTCCATCAATTGCTGGTCCTGGCGGCCATCATGCTGAAAGAAAACGGGGCCGCCAAGGGCGGCCCCGTGAGTTTACGTCGGGAGAGCCTACAGTTTGAAATGGACTCCGCCGATGAATCTCCGGCCGTAATCGACCACGTCGAGAAGCTGCTCCGAGTAGCGGCCATGCGTCGAGTAGGTCGCATCCGTCAGATTGTGCGCCTCGAAGTAGATGGTGAGCTGTTCGGTAAGATCGTAGCTGGTGGTGAAATCCATATTCCAGCTACCGTTCACGAAGGTCGGCTCGGTTCCGAAATTCGAGCCGTTCTGCAACTGGCCAAAGTGATCGAGATAGCTGTCCTGCCAGTTGACCGCTAGCCGCGCCTGGAAGCCATCTTTGTCGTAGAAGCCGACAAAGTTGGCGGAATCCGCCAAGCCGGTCACGGCAAAGCCGCCAAGGCCAAACGGGTTCGGATCGTAAGGCTTGTCAGTGCCGACGATCGTGCCGTTGACCTGGAAGCCAAAGCCGGTATCGCCGAACACATGCTGCAGCGAGGCTTCCAGACCATAGACATTGGCTGTCGGACCGTTGATGGGCTGGGTCAAGGTGTAGGGGATAGTGACTCCGCCAGGACCAGAGCCCACAAAAGCCTGCTGAGTCGAACCGGAAATGATGAAGTTGCTCACCGATTTTACGAAAGCATCAATTGAGACGTACGAGTTCGACTGATAGTACCACTGGCCGCCGACATCCAGGTTATCTGACAAGAACGGCAGAAGGTCTGGATTGCCTCCGTTCGCTGTGACGTTGTTCAAACGTGCCGCGCCAATACTGAAGCTCGGGTTGAGCTGGGAGATCGGCGGACGCGTCAGAGTACGCGATGCATTGAAGCGGAGATCGAGCGAGTCAGTGACCGACAGGATCAAGTCCAAGTTCGGCAACAGGTATTGATAGCTGTGGTTCCCCGTGACGTCTCCGGTCGGCCCATAATGAACGTCGTAGGCCGTCGGGTCACCGGTTTGGATCGTGAAGCCGCCCGGTGCGAGCGGCAGCCGGCCAATACCCGTCACTTCCTCGTTGGTGATCTCGTAGCGGACGCCGGCGTGCACGGTCAGCGGCATTTTCGCGACGTTCGCCTTAAGTGTCGTAGCCACATAACCCGCGTAAGTCTGTTCGGCCAGGACGTGATGGGAGCTTGGGTTGAAAGCGATTTGGTACATGCCGTTGAACGGCCGGCCGGCTTCATTTGGCGGCTGGTCACAACAATGGGTGTTGGCGCCCGGAATGTTGGTGGTCTGCGGATTGCCGAGACCTTGCAGATAGTTGAGCACCGAGTTCGGATTAAACGCCAAGACATTCGGCGGCAGATTGCTTGCGCCGCTCCAGCCATTGATGAAGTCGGAAGTGCTGAACGAATTCGTGAACATACTCTGCGGCAACACAACACCAGCGGTGCTGCCCGATGCCGGACCATAACCAGAATAGGCCTGCCAGTTGTTGTTCTCGAAGTCGTCGTAGGCGTTTTCGTTCTTATGCTCGGCGACATATTGGAAGCCGAACTTGACGTCGACAGCTTCCTCGTTCCAATCGCCTTCGACCTTGGCTTGGTTGATGGCGTCGAGGTTCTGGTTGCTGCCGATCGGCAACACGTGCGAGCCCATGATCCCATTGTTGATGAACAACGCCTTGTTGCCGGCGGGCCCGAAGGTGGCCGGATACGGAATCCCGTGGCCTGCAGGAACTACGACGCTGAGATCGACGGCGTTGAATCCACCGTAGCCGACATCGGCGTCGAGTTCGCTGAGCTGGCCGCCGGGGTTCAGCCAGCCTTCGGCATGGTCGCCGTCGAGTGTGACGGTGAGGTTCTCATTGACGTTCCACTTCACATTGGCGCCGAAGTCGTTGTGCTGCAGCACCTGGCCATTGATCTGACCCTGGAAGTCCGTGGGCGTGGCTGGCTGGATGAAGCTGACTAGGGTTCCGTTGCCGTTCAACTTGATGTTCTGCAGGTTGCCCTGGTTGAACCAGACGCTGTAGCCGTACTGGTTTTGCTTGTTGTCATCGCGCGAGAAGTTGTCGTCCAGCGTGATCTCGACGGCTTCCGTCGGACGCCACTGCAGGGCCACGCGGCCTTGCTTGCGTTCGACGTTGGTCAGCTCGTGATAGATGCCGTAGTCCTGAATGAAAAAGTTGGGACTGCCGGGCGGCGGTGCTGTTCCCGCGTACTGGGTCGGATTGATCTGGTTCGGACCCGTTCCCGTTGTGAAGCCGTTCCAGGCCTGGATGTTGATTTGGTTCTGCCGCACGGCCAGGTCGGTGTACGATGCCGCCACCAGGACGCCGAACTGATCGTTCGGGCCGAAAGTGTCGCTGATGATGATATCACCGTTCGGGGTCAGCTTGCCTCGTTCCGGCGAGACTTGACCCGAGAATGAACCGGCCAGTGTCAGACCAGGATGGTCGAACGGCTTGGGGAATTTGATATTGATGGTCGCGCCGATTGCGCCGGAGGACAGCGATGAATCCGGTGATTTCAGGATACTGATCTGGCTGACGAAGTCGGAGTTCACCGAACTGAAGTCGAAGGCGCGATCGACGTTGGGGTTGCCCTGCGTGTTACCGACAGCGCTGGGGACCTGGCGGCCGTCGAACAAGGTCTGGTTGAACGACGGACCGAAGCCGCGAACCGTGATCTCGGTGGCTTCGCCGGTCGTCGTGGTGGCTCCAGTACTCGCCCCGGCGCTTACACCGCGGGTCACCGTGATGCCCGGAATGCGCATCATCGATTCGGCGAGATTGGTGTCGGGAAACTTACCGATGTCTTCGGACGTAACGGCGTCCACGAGACCGGACGATTCGCGCTTGATATCCAAAGCGCGCTGCAGCGAACCGCGGATGCCAGTTACCACGATGGTCTCCATGGTGCCTTGGCCGTTGTTGTCTTGTGCAACCGCGGGAATGGACATCAAGGACGCTACACACGCCCCTCCCAGCAAGCTGCTGCGCACCAGTTTCCAGGTGTTCGATTCGGTTTGGTACCTACCAAAATTCATTTTCTTCCCTCCTGCTCGGTGGACCATGCGGCCCACCATACTGTTTTCAAATTCCACTAAGTCTTAGTCGCAAGTCCTGTCGTTGGGACAGCCTTGGCCGTCTCCGTTTCGTCATCGCTTCGGGAAATAACCCCGACAGCGTTTTCCCCGTTGAGCGTTCGGCTTTGCGCTGAAGACCTACTGCCGCCCTTTTTTATTCGTGCGCTTGATGTTGGGAACGCTAACAAGGCGGAGGTAACTGATCCAGGGACATAAAGCTGGAATTAGACCAATGCTAAGATTTTCCTAGGAAAACGTTGCAGATTTGCACCGCCAAATTCGCTCGATAGTGCTTGATTATGAGGCGATGACTGAGCCTTTTTGTTGGACAAAAAGAAACAGTGAATTGGCCAATGACGCCAATGTGGAAACCGTTATCAGCTTCCGTAAACGTAAGCTCCCGTCCCCTCAAAAAGTTGAGCGTTATTGTTGGACAAAAGGCTCGCTGGTCCTCTCAGGACCAATCACGGCCGCGCTCGTTTTGGCGCACCGGAAAACGCGAAGGAGAGGAGGGTATTGGTAGCAGCGGAGGGATTTGAACCCCCGACCAAGGGATTATGATTCCCCTGCTCTACCGCTGAGCTACGCTGCCACGCGGCGTGGGGATGTAGGTGGGTGCTTACGGGCTGTCAAGAAGCGGCTTGTCCCGCGCAATCCAGCCTCCGCCCAGCACTTGCGAGCCTTTATAGAAGACACAGGCCTGACCCGGCGCGACCGCTTCTTCCGGCTCGGCGAGTTGGACAACAGCCGCTCTATTGGCACCAGCGGCGACCCTGGCGGAAACGGGAGCACGCATGGAGCGCACCTTTACACTGCACTCCGCCGCTTCGGCCGGATCCGCAAGCCAGTTCACGTCATGAAGGCTGATCGAGGTCGCCCGAAGTGACGCTCTAGGGCCCACAATGACGCGCCGGCGCGGTGCATCGAGCGCCACGACAAACAACGGTTCCTCACGGCCTGGCAGCCCCAGCCCTTTGCGTTGGCCGACCGTAAAATTCGCGATTCCCTGATGACGGCCCAGCACTCGGCCCGATTCATCGACGATGTCGCCGGGCTCTCCGGCCTCGGGCTTCAGCCGGCGCACGATGTCACCATAGTCACCGGCGACGAAACAGATGTCCTGGCTGTCAGGTTTTTCCGCATTGATGAGACCGAGTTCGGCGGCGATCTCGCGCACGGCCGGCTTGCTCATGCCGCCGAGCGGAAAATGCAGGAAGGACAATTGGTCGAGGGTGGTGGCAAAGAGGAAATAGCTCTGGTCCCGCACCGGATCGACGCCACGATGCAGTTCAGGACCGTGCGGTCCGTCGATGCGGCGCACGTAATGTCCGGTCGCCAACCCCTCCGCCCCCAGAGCGCGCGCGCTTTCCATCAGATCGGCAAACTTCACCCGCTCGTTGCAGCGCACGCAGGGGATGGGAGTTTCGCCGCGGGCATAGGTCTCCGCAAAATCGCCGATCACGGCGGCCCGGAAGCGCTCCTCGTAATCGAGAACGTAATGGGCGATGCCGAGCTTGTCGGCGACGCGCTTGGCGTCATAGATGTCCTGCCCGGCGCAACAGGCGCCTTTGCGCTGCGGCGCCCCCGAATAGAGCTGCAAGGTGATGCCGATCACTTCGAAGCCCTGGCGCTGCAACAGCGCGGCGGTGACAGAGGAATCGACGCCGCCGGACATGGCCGCCACGATCCGCCTTTTCTTCGAAGAAAGCTGCGTCATGGCGGCGTCTTATCGACTCGCCACGGCTGTCGCAAGTTCCGTTGC
>VFSW01011134.1_pt1 | contig 12669 bp, 8 predicted proteins | sample 5358111 | NCBI WGS metagenome assembly VFSW01 (sample SAMN11554181, study PRJNA540505) | mine drainage metagenome | isolation source: sediment from site ElyBrook_90M | place: USA: Ely Copper Mine, Vershire, VT | collected 2017 | reverse complement strand
TAATGCCATCCCGGCAGTTTAAGTCACTAAGATAACTATATTGGGAGATAAAAAGTTGATACTATCGGTAAACTTCAATACATTTGTTTAAGGTGAACCTGAATTCAAAATTGACCTAAGCCAGTCATTTTAAGTTATTTGAACATGATATTTTTTACTAATCCTGCTAAATCTTATATCAATGAAAAAACTACTGACCGTATTACTCATCATCCTGATTATAAATGGATTACATGTCTCAATTTCTGCACAGGATATAGCTCTACCCGCCCCCGACAGGTCGGGCGGGAAACCCCTGATGCAGGCACTGAACGAAAGACAGACAGTCAGGAACTTCTCGGGGGACAGCCTGACCAGGCAGCAGTTGTCGGATCTTTTATGGGCGGGCTGGGGTATAAACAGATCTGACCAGAATAAAAGAACTGCTCCCTCTGCAATGAACAGGCAGGAGATTGATGTTTATGTAACCCTGCCATCGGGGCTCTATCTCTACGTGGCCGAATCCAACATGCTTAAAATGATAAACGACAAGGATCTCAGGAAGCTCACTGGTTCCCAGAGCTTTGTTGCCGACGCGGCCTTAAACCTGGTTTACGTGGCTGACCTGGGGAAGCTGGGGAAAAAGGAAGGAGACGAAATAAAGGATTCCGATCTGCTGATGTCATACTCGGACGCCGCGTTCATCGCCCAGAATATCTATCTCTGTTGCGCGTCATCCAACCTCGGATGCGTTGTCAGGGGAACTACCGGAGATCCTCAGCTGCCTGCTGAGATGGGACTAAGGACAAATCAGAGGATCATACTAATGCATACCGTTGGCGTGCCGGTGAAATGATCAGCCATCGATTCCAGGTCTTTCTTTCCTGAATCCACCATTACCCGGCCTGAGCCAGTCGCAGGTTCAGATTACTCCCCCGGAGCCCTGAAAAGCTGTATGTTTGATATTACAGGACAGGCTTTTGATTTATTGATCGTAACCTTTATTTCCGTGGTTTTAACAACAGGAAATTTTCTTATTATTTTGTGGCCGATAGTGGTACCGCTTACCAGCTGATTCCAGCTTCCATTGACAAGCGCTGAAACAGTAAATTCGCTGACCCTCTGTCCGAGCTTAATATACTCCTGGATTGCTATCCTGTTAACTTCAGTGTCAGCGCCAAGCTTTATGATTACATCTCCGGTAGTACGGGAATCATCTGTAGTCCAATAAGTTTCAGGATTGCCGTCATTAACGTTTGATCCTTCGTAACCTTTTCCCCTGTACTGTGAGACAGAAACCTTTTTCCCTTTTGCCAAGTCTGTCTCAAATTCCTTCAAGAGCAGTTCATGGAACGCCATCAGTGATTTTACATCATTTTCATTGAGAACTCCTCTCCTGTCTGGCGGAACATTCAGAAGCAGATTACTGTTCCTGCCTACCGAGGAATAATATAGCTCCATAAGATTTTCAGGTGACCTTACCAGTGAATCCTGTGTCTTGTGGTAAAACCATCCCGGCCGGATTGAAACGTCCACCTCGGCAGGGACCCAATAACCACCGTCTTCATGACCCTCACCCAGGATCTTTGCGAAATCGCCTCCCGGGTACATCTGATCCTTTTTCAGGAGGCACCAGTTGGTAAGGCTTCCCATACCGCTTTCATTTCCCACCCACCTGATATCGGGACCTGCATCACTGAACATAACTGCAGCAGGTTGCAGCTCCCTGACGATACTATGAGTATTCGGCCAATCGTAATATGTCTTATTGTCAATTTTCCTGGTCTCCCTTGCTCCTCCGTAATATCCGTCTCCTCCGTTTGCTCCGTCAAACCACACCTCAAAAATATCACCATAGCCAGTGAGCAGCTCCCGGAGCTGATTCCTGTAATAAGTCAGATATTCAGGAGTTCCGTAAACAGCACTGTTCCTGTCCCAGGGAGAAAGGTAAACCCCGAATTTAAGGCCATATTCATCGCAGGCCTGACGGAGTTCTTTCAGAACATCTCCCTCTCCGTTTTTCCATGGTGAGTTTTTAACTGAATGCGAGGTGAATTTTGAAGGCCACAGACAAAAGCCGTCATGATGCTTGGCAGTTATTATTATCCCTTTCATCCCGGCATCTTTTGCCACTTTTGCCCATTGTCTGCAATCAAGAGCGGTAGGGTTAAAGACAGATTCCTTTTCATCGCCATAACCCCATTCCTTATCCGTAAAAGTATTCACGGTGAAAAGAACGAACATATAATACTCCATCTCATGCCAGGCGAGCTGCCTGGCTGAAGGAACCGGACCATAAGGTTCAGGCGGGGTAACCTTTTTGCATGACGAAAATATCAAAAGGAAGGAAACAAACAGTGCGATCTCTTTCATATCAGTTTATTTTGAAAAATTGAATCTGCTCCGAAAAGTTAATTTACCATTGAATCTCCTGAGAGGGCTTATTTATTATGCTGAATTTCAGTATTCCCATTCCCTAAAACCCACCCCTGGCCCCTCCAGGGGGATCAGCAGGATATAAAAATTATTTAGTCAGATCTTTGATTCTTATATTCCTGAACTTCAGTTCCGAGCCATGACCGAGGAAACCTATATGTCCGGTCTTGTTTTTTAATCCCGGGTGATCGTTATGATCCAGCGTCCCGTTATCCCTCGGACCTGCAATATCGCCATCAACAATAATGTTGCCGTTAAGGATAACCTTGATAAGAGTACCTTTCGCGCTGATCTCTTCATAATTCCATTCCCCCAGGGGTTTCAGGAAGCCCCGTAACGCAGGAATAACGCCATAAACCGATCCGTTGTACTGGTACGGTTTAAGGTTTGCATAGACCGGCGCCGTGTCGTCGAGTACCTGAATTTCCATTCCAAGGTAGGCAGCATCACCGGTAAGCGGAGCCCTGATGCCTATCCCATTGTTTGCCGCGGGGGTAAGCATAAATTCAAATCGGAAAATAAAGTCAGCGTACTCCTTCTCAGTATACAGGTTACCTCCTGAGTCATCCGCGGGTTTGACTACTATCATACCATCTTCAGCCACATAGGACTTTTTATTTCCTATCCAGTTATTAAGATCCCTTCCGTTAAAAAGAGATACAAATCCCTCTGCCTTTTCTTCGGAGGTAAGATTATATTCATTTTCATGAATTTCCCTTATATAAATGTCTCTGAAAGCAAGATCAGTCCCATGGGCCTGCAGTTCTATGGAACCTTTAGGGAATATTGGTATACTCCTGTCCCAGTAATTCTCAAGTGTTACCTTGTCTGCCACGAGTACTCCGTTCAGCCAAACGGATACTTTATCACCTGTCATCACTATCCTGAAATTATTCCAGTCCCCTACGGGGTTATCTGCAACTTTCGTTGGTTTTGAAGGATTTATCTGATTATTGTAGAGTCCGCCTGAACCAACCCGGGCACCTGCATCGACTCTTGAAGTATCCCATATCTGCACCTGGGGCGAACCTCTCAGGTAAATCCCGCTGTCACCCCCTTTGGTTATTTTCCAGTCAACAAGTAACTCAAAATCTCCATATTCCTTCACTGAACAAAGATTGTCCCCGCTTCCGCTGAACCAGATACAACCATCCCTGACGCTCCAGTTTGCAGCCACCTTCCTGTCGGCCTCAGCCTGCTTTTTAGCCAGTTCAGCCGGGCTCATCTGTGCACGGGCTACCGGATTTTCGACGAGTCCGTGCCACCCTGCCAGATCCTTGCCGTCAAACATAGGTTTAAAACCCTCACCGGAAGGCATGCCGGCTAAATATTTGTTTATCAGCTCTTTTTCATAATCGCTCCCGGGTCCTTCAAGCAGACCTTCTGATTTAACGAGCATTTCCTTTACCAGGTCCCCGTACATACCGGTTCCTGCATTTCCTGAAGGAAGAGCCACCGATATCACTGCCCTTGCTGCTGTAGCCGATAAGGCCGGGTCATTAAGGTATTCTGAAATAAAAAAGAGTGATTGATAGATCTTAAGCTTTCCGGCTTCAGAGAGAATTTCATTTTTGCGATCGGTACTCAGTGCATACGGCATGATCTTCCTGCAGAGCAGCAGTTTTTCCTCGTCAGGCAGAGGTGATGACATTACCTGTCTGAGATATCCATGGAAAGCAGGCCCTTCAAAAGTTTTATTGCCCGATGCGCATATCTCATACAGAGCTGAAGATGCCGAATAATCTGTCCAGTTCGCGAGAGTCGTGAAACAGATATCCCGCATAGCGGCATTTCCGCTTTCAAATTCCTTCAATACCACTGAAAGAGCTTCACTTCCCCCTGTTTTTGCAAGCACAGGTATCAGCTTCTCCTTCTGAATCTTACCTGACAATGCATGAAGGATCTCCGAAGACCTGACATCAGCATCCGGAATTTTACCGGCAGCAGCAGCAAGAGCTGCCTGTATTTCTGCGATGTATTCCGGGTTTTCAGTACTGCCGAGCAGACCGATCAGCTTAACCTGATCCTCAGGATCTGCAAGATCTGCAAGTGTTTTAAAAGCAGCTGATTTTAAAGAAGTATCCGGTGAGGATGTGAATGGAAGAACTTTTGAGAAATACTGATTCCCCTTGTTCCATGCAAATAGCTCAATTGCGCTTTTCTGTGCTGCGGGAGGACCCTCTTCAAGCACCGGGACAAGCAGTTGTATCTCGTCGCTGCCCGCTGCGGCACGGATGGCTGACCTTGCATTCTCCTGGTCAGCATCGCTGCTGAACAGAAGCATGTAATTGATGAGTGAATTGACAGATTCTCTTCCTCCCAGCCTTACAACAGCCTCTGCAGCTTCTTTTCTTACCATAAAATTCTTGTCTGTAAGGGATTCGGTTACAAGAGGCAAAGCTATCTCATCTCCCCTTTTCCCCAGCATCGTTATTATTTCAGGTTTTGCTGCTTCACTTGCCCGCGGGAAATATTTTATCCATTTCTCAACGACCTCTTTTCCCGGTATCTCAAGAGACATCATTATTGCAGCGCTCCTGTACTTCTTGTTTTCACTTGCAGCTGCCTGGAAAAGAGAGCCCATTGCCTCGATGCCATGATATCTGACATAAGTATCAAGAGCCTGGGTTTTATACTGTACAGATAGGTTATCATTGCACTTTCTTATGATAAGCCTGCAGATCTTATCCATTGTTCTTATATCTCCAGTCTTTCCAAGCCTCCCGGCATATGTAAGGAGAGACTCAGTTGCACCGGAAGGTTCCCACCTGTAGGAAGCCTCTCCGGCAGCCTTTGAAAGTACAGGATATGCCAGGGGACTGCCGCTGTGCGCAAGGGCATTTAAGGCAGATGCCTTAATGTTTATATCAGTAGCTGAAGCCAGTTTCAGATAATCGTTTACCGCCAGACCGGAGTTCATTGCCGCAAGAGTATTCATAACTGAGGCTGCACACGGGAGGGTAGCGTCCGTAAGGGATGCGGCAAGAATCTTCTCAGCCGACTGACCACCGGCGGCAGCTATCACAGCCACTGCAGGTTCACACAGCTGCTTGTTGCCAAGATAGACCTTCATTGCCTCTGCCGACTCTTCTCCTCCGATCAGCTGAAGCTGCTTCATGAAGAAATCCTTTACCCCGTCATCCTTTTTATCCAGAGCATATGAGATACATATTTTCTCCCACAGCTGCCTCTCTTTCTCGTTTCCCTTGCGGGAAAGATAAGCTGTAAAGCTTGCTGCCGCAAACCTCGGGGATGTATCGTCACCACTACCTGCCGGGATGACCTGATCGCAGATCTCCCTGAGTCCTGCTTCAGGTAGTGAGAGCATCTGACTCATAATGATATCGGTAAACTGAACATCCCCTGAAGGAAGCCGGGCCAGAATATCGGCGACTTTTGTTTCAGTTGTCCTCCTGTCCTGCGGGTAAGATGGCGCCGATATGATCAGGATAGAAAGAATTATTAATAATCTTTGCGGTATTTTCATGATTCTTGATTTACAATATTACAGGTACCGGTTTACTCAGATTTTCCATGGACCACGCATCGGTTGATTAATGAGCCTGTTGGCACCTTCATCATCTATAAACTGCTGGGTGGCAGGATCATATTTAAGGTTTCTTCCAAGTCTCAAGGCAATAACACCAAGGTTTACAATTGAGCAAGACCTGTGGCCGTTTGACTCATTCAGTGCAAACTTTTTCCGGGTGCGTACCGATTCGCTGAATGTGCCTATCTGAGGAGCAGGATCGGGCAGAGAACTGATAAGCTTTTTCATATCCGGAATATCGGATCTGAACCCTTTAAAGACCTTCCCGTGCGGCCCTTCAATATAGGCTGCATCCTTATCGCGATTCTCCCCATCGAGAATGATCTGGCAACCATCCGCATAGGTATATGTTATTCTCCGCCATGAACCTACTGCATCATAATGCTGTTCCGGTGCATCGATTTCGACTGAAACCGGACCTGTTTCATCCTTTCCGAGCAGATACTGAACCGGGTCAAGGTAATGCTGACCCATATCGCCGAGTCCCCCGCCATCATAATCCCAGTAACCTCTGAATTTTGCATGTACTCTTTCCGGATTATATGGCTTGTAAGGTGCAGGACCGAGCCAGAAATCATAATCCAGCTCCTGAGGTACAGCCATCGGCTTAAGATTATAAAGCCCGCTCCAGTAAAATTTCCAGTCATAACCGGTAATACCACTTACAGTCACCTTCAACGGCCATCCAAGCACTCCGCTGTCGACCAGCTTCTTAAGCGGCTTAACCTCTGTACCCAAACCGTAGAACTGGTCCTTAAACCGAAACCAGGTATTGAGTCTGAACATACAACCGTTTTTCTGAACAGCTTCGACAACCTTGATTCCCTCACCGATTGTTCGCGTCATAGGCTTCTCACACCAGATATCCTTACCTGCCTCAGCAGCTGTTTTTGAAATAATACCATGCCAGTGAGGAGGTGTTGCAATATGCACAATATCAATGTCTTCCCTGGCGATTAACTCCCGGAAATCATGGTAACCCGTGACATTCCCGCCTGCTTCAGCAATAGCCTGTGCAAGATGGTTTTTGTCAACATCGCAGACTGCCAGCAAACGGGTGCCTTCATAGCCGATATGTCCGCGACCCATTCCTCCCACTCCGACAATACCCTTGGTCAGCTGATCGCTCGGAGCTGTATATCCCTGTCCTCCAAAGACATGTCGTGGAATAATTGTAAACCCGACAGCGGCGGCAGTTGCCTTTCTCAGAAAATCGCGCCTGCCCAGATTATCCTTCTTCATAATAATGTATTAAGAGATTCACTAATTATCCGATCCTGCTTCAGACCTTATAATAATTTCGGTCCTTCCCGGTTAAGAGTGCAATTTGCATGATTTATGCAGAATATACAAGAGGAAGAAGGTCTATTTTAATGGTCATAGAGAAGTCGGAAGTCGGAAGTCGGAAGGCGGAAAGCGGAATGACACCGAATACCGAATACCGGTTACCGAATACCTCTACGCTCTACGCTCTGTGCCCTGCGCTCCGTGCCCTGCGCCCAGCCTTCGCTTCCTCATTCGATAATAGTCTTCTGGTCATTGAAGCTTCGGCTGGCAAAGTCTGAGCCCTGAAAAGAGAACCCCCTTCTCCGGTAGCAGGCTTCCTGTTAGAAAGTGTACACATCAGAAGGGGGATTTAATGTTCCGGAGGATAAGGGAAAATGGGGAATGGGGACCCCCGGAACAGAAGAAAGGTATATCTATTATGTCGTAAAAGCCATCTCTTATTAATTAAGTCCTTTTCAGGAATATCACTTTGTTGCCGGTCCAAAATCGGGTCAGGAATTACATTACGAATATATATCGAACTTTCATTATTATTAAGATCTCATAAAATGACTGTACAGACTGATGATTTTCTTGTATGAATCAGCAATAAAACTGTACAAATAGTCTTATTTTAAGGATTAAAACCAGAGGTGAACCTTAAAACTGAGGGATTTCCAACTGCATGAATGTCAGCCGGTCCACATTTACTCAAAGCAAATGAGGAGTTTGGATGATCCTGAAGCGTAATACAAACCCCCGGTTATTTCTTAAGAGCATATACCGAAACTGAAAAGAGATATATCATACAGACTACCAGAACGGACATCCCGGCTGCAACACTGCTGATATCGCTTACCCATCCTATTAATAACGGTATGACTGCACCTCCGCATATAGCCATCATCATCAGCCCCGATATTTCGTTGGTCCGGGTGGGATATTTTTCCACTGTGATGGAAAAGACAAGAGGAAAAATATTTGCAACTGAAAGACCTATCAGGAAAACAAGTATCCATGCAATAACCGGAGAATCTATCAGTAGTATTGCGACCAGGCACAAAATGCCAACAACAGAAGTCCACATAAAGAATTTCCGCGAAGTGATCCTTGTGAGCAGGAGAGCGCCGGAGAAGGTACCAAGCATACGCCCGAAGAAGTAGACGCTTCTTCCCGATTCTGATACTGTCTGTTCAATTCCGAACTGTTTGATAAGAAAGTGGCCGGAATTTGAGTTGAATCCTACGTCTACACCCACTACAATAAAAATTGAGAGCACCATCAAAAAAACGAAGCCTGAACCCAGCAGCTTGAAGGAAGAGCTGAATGTTGCCTTCACTTCTGTCTCTTTTGCCTCGTCAATTTTAACCGAGGCGAGCCAGATTACGGTGAGGATTGAAACCACTCCAAAGACAAGGAACAATAATTTCCAGTCTCCGAACCTGGCAGCAAGTACTGCAGCCAGTGGGGCTCCGATCATTGAACCAATTGCTTTTATAAATTGAGAAAAGCTCAGATAGCTTGACGTCCTGTTGCCCGGAACAACATCCACAAGCAGCGGATTGGCTGATACCTGGACTATCGTATTGCCAATTCCAAGCAGTGCAAAACCGGTTAGTACCATATAAAAGTCGTAAAGAAAAAAGGGAACCAGCATTCCCAGGGCTGTCACTCCCATTCCGATATTCAGCATAAACTTTTTTCCCAGACGTGACTGCATAACTCCCACAGGGACTGAAAGAAGAAGGAACCAAAGAAAAGCTGCCGAGGGGATAAGCTGGGCAAGTGTGGCACTCAGGTTCATATCTTTGGTTACCCTGTCGACTCCTATTCCTACCAGGTCAACAAAACTCATTACAAAAAAAGCCATCAGAACGGGCATTATTTTGGTAATATTCACTTTTTGTGTGCTCATATTCAGTTGGTTTAATGAAAATTCAGAATCCTGTTTCTTATTAATGATCCGTTACCATTTCCTGCATTGGTTCAGGTATAAGTCGGAAAGGTTTATTATTATGCCCGGCTACATCAGAGGTAATGCATGCTGTACCGACTGCCAGAAATCATCATCAAGAAGATAAGCGCTTCCCATCAGCGCAGCATCCTCTTTAAGTTTTGAGAGCGCTATCTTGCAGGAGCACTTCTCCGTTTTAAGCCTGTTTTCAAAAACATCTCCGAAAAGGTTATAGGCATGCGAAATATTCCCCCCAATAACCAGCATTTCAGCATCAAACCGTTTAAGCCAGGGAGAAAGGAAGAGTCCGAGTTTATCGCCAAAATCGGTGAACAGGTCATAAACGACTTTATCTGAAGGTGCCAGCGCAGCCAGTTCCTTAACTCCCGTCAGCTGAGTTCCGGTGATCCTTTTATAACGACCCAGCAATCCCCGGGTGGAAAAATAATCATCAGCAATTCCATCCAGGTAAGGAAGATGATAGACGCAACCCAGCTTCGGTACCAGGGGCCCGTCGACAATTGGTATACGGTCGCTTATAAATGCCGAACCAAAACCTGTTCCAAGCGTTACTGACAATGATCTCCTGACTTTTGTCGCACTGCCGGTCCATGCTTCTCCGACAGCAAACGATGAAGCATCGTTCATAAATCTGATAAGGAAATCTGCCGGAACATTCAGTGTTCCGGCTATCGCATCCTTAATATTGATTCCATACAGATTCTCATATTTTGCAACACCTTTGATATAACTGATCCCTTTTACATAATCGAATGGCCCGGGCATTGCGAATCCTGCTCCTTTTACATTCCCAAAGGGAACATTTGCAAGAGCACCTGCAAGTGCTTCTGACCAGATATCAATTATAACTTTTGACGAAGCCTGGTTATCCACTGATCTCTCCGTAAGGGTATCTCTCAGGATATTACCTGAAACAAGATCAATGGCTGCACAGGTGATATGACTTCCTCCTATATCAGTGCCGATTGCAATGTTCTTCTTCATATAAAATATACTATTGGGGTAAGGTAAAAAATCATTTAAAACTGCCGTTGAAAATATCTAAATTAGTTGGTACTGCAAAATATTATCTGATTTTTAGCTCTCTGTCAGGTTTAATTCTTCAGGGAAGCTCTTTATTAAGGGAATAACATGATTAAATTCATAATTAATTTGAACAGGTAATCTTAACTTTGAATGATAATTTTAATAATTATCCCGCCATGCGTAAAGTTACTAAGGAAGATGCGCTCCTCTACCATAGCAGAGGCCGCCGCGGCAAAGTGGAAGTGATACCTACCAAGCCATACAGTTGTCAGTTTGATCTTAGCCTGGCATATACACCCGGAGTGGCATTTCCATGTCTGGAAATAAAAAAGAATCCGGAGGAGGTGTACAACTATACATCAAAAGGGAATCTTGTCGCCGTTATATCAAATGGCACGGCCGTACTCGGGCTTGGGGATATCGGTGCGATGGCCGGGAAGCCTGTTATGGAAGGTAAAGGTCTTCTCTTCAAGGTATTCGCCGATATCGATGTCTTTGATATTGAGGTAGACGAAAAAGATACAGAAAAGCTTATCGGGATTTGCGCTGCCATCGCGCCTACTTTTGGAGGGATCAATCTTGAAGATATCAAAGCACCGGAATGTTTCGAGGTTGAGGAACGGCTTAAGGAAATGCTCGATATACCCGTCTTTCATGATGATCAGCACGGTACTGCAATTATTTCCGGAGCAGGGCTTATTAATGCCCTTGAGATAACCGGGAAGAAGATCGACCGGATTAAGTGCGTGGTATGCGGGGCCGGGGCTGCAGCAATATCCTGTTCAAGGCTATATGTCTCGCTGGGGGTCAGGAAAGAAAATATAGTAATGGTCGACAGCAAGGGAGTTATAAACAGCAAAAGGAGCGATCTCAATAAATACAAAAAGGAGTTTGTTACAACAAGGGAAATTGATACTCTGAAAGAAGCAATAAGAGGTGCCGATCTGTTCCTCGGCTTATCGGTTGCATGTACAATGACAAAAGAGATGCTTGCCTCCATGGCGGCTGATCCGATTGTATTTGCAATGGCTAATCCTGATCCCGAAATATCCTTTGAAGATGCATTTTCAACGAGAAATGATCTGATATTTGCCACGGGCAGGTCGGATTATCCGAATCAGATAAATAATGTGCTGGGGTTCCCTTTCATTTTCCGGGGGGCACTTGATGTAAAAGCTTCAACAATTAACGAAGAGATGAAGCTTGCAGCCTCGAAATCTCTGGCAGCCCTGGCCAAGGAACCTGTTCCGGATTCAGTTCTGAAAGCCTACAATATTGAGAAACTTTCCTTCGGCAGGGATTATATAATTCCAAAGCCCCTGGATCCCAGATTGATTTCGTGTATAGCCCCTGCGGTGGCAAAAGCTGCTATGGAGTCAAACGTGGCAAAAAATCCTGTAAAAGACTGGGATGCATACTGTGAAAGCCTCGATAAAAGACTCGGGGTACATATCAGAAACATCGCCGGATGCATGGAAGCATGATCGGGAGTCCCGGAATATTTAATAGCTCAGGTCCGGTATTCAGTGATCCCCATAGGGATTATTAAACACATTAAAATATATTTCGTATTTTCCTTCTTTCCGTAATCTGCCGGCCAACTTTTTTTTCATACATTGATAGAATCAGATCAGCTGTTTCCTGAACTGTAAATGTGCTGCGGTTAATCGTGGCATCAAAAAGGTAATCTATATTCAATGGCTTCTTATCGAGAAAGGTCTGAATAAGATGAAATCTTTTTTCATCGTTATCTACCACATACTCCTCGGCTTTTGAAATATCCATTGAATTCTTCTTCATTATATTCTGAACTCTCCAGTAAAAAGGTGCTATAAGTCTAATATGGAGAGCATCCTCTATGTTATGAGCCACTGAAACACCGCCCCTTCCAACAAGAACAATATGCCCCTGCTTGCACATTGCCAATACAACATCCCTGATGGCTTTCCTGACTCTGAGATCACTTACAAAGCCACCGGAGAAGGCCATTATCATCTCTGAAATATTTGAGAGTTCTATTCCTTTGTAGAAATTTTCCACACGCTGGGTATCCGTATTTAACTCCTTCGCTATGGCATAAATGATTTCCTTGTCAACCCACCTCCATCTGGGGACTCCCGGCCTTCTGTTCAGACCCTCAACCACAGCCTGGGCAACCTGACGCGCATCGCATCCTGTAAGTCTTGAGAGTGTAATGACAGGACCATCTTCTGAATGTGACTTACTTAGAATAGACTCTCTGTAACGCTCATCAAAATAATCAAAAAACTTTTCCATCTTTTTTATTCCCTTTCATATTTAATGATTAAAGTTAAAGAGAAGAGTACCCGACAATCATGTTGCGCCCCCCATTGATGTTGCGGGGGGATGGCGCGAGGTATCCGGACCCTGCTCGAGCGGGGGGTCGACTTCTACACGCTGCCCTCGGCCACCCAGG
>VFSW01011133.1_pt1 | contig 12670 bp, 15 predicted proteins | sample 5358111 | NCBI WGS metagenome assembly VFSW01 (sample SAMN11554181, study PRJNA540505) | mine drainage metagenome | isolation source: sediment from site ElyBrook_90M | place: USA: Ely Copper Mine, Vershire, VT | collected 2017 | reverse complement strand
GACGCGGCAGTTCACCACGTTCCCGAACCGCGTGCAGGAGTACATCGATCTCTACGAGAGCGCCGGGCTGGAAGTGCACGTGGAGAACTGGGCGCTGACGACGGACGCCGATCCATCGTGCAACGACTGCGCGCTGATCGGCATCATGCGGACGATCTTTACGCGGAAGAAACGGGGTTGAGGATGTTCAAGCCGTTCGCTTCTGCGGCTTGAACGAGTCTTTCGTCGGCGGAGACGAAAACGGGGGATTCGGATTTGATGGCGAGTACGCCGGCAAGTTGCAGGGCATCGAGCGCGCGAAGTTTATGCTGTACAACCAGGGTTCGCGCTTGACGAATCACATCGCCGCGCAGTTCGATAACCGTAAAGCGATTTTCAGTGTCGGCGTCGAATTTTTCCAGTGCCTCATTCATCGCCTCCTCGGTGATTTCGCTTTGATTGCCGAGGCGAACAAACGCAGAGACAAGTTCAACGAGGGATAATTCGGAAATGAACAACGTGTTGATGTTGTCATCAAATATCGTCTGAACCTGCGCTGTTCCCAGTTCTTGGCGATATTGTTTGACGAGTGCACTGGTGTCGAGGAAAAAAGTTGTCATCGATCAATCCCGCTCGGCGATGATTCTATCTGCGAGCGAACCTTTGATTGAGGCGAGCCCTTGACGCACTTTTTCAAGCGAGACCGGAGATGGCTTCAAGCCGTACTCTTCGCCGCCCGAAACCGCGATACCCTTGGCGCGTAGTTCGCGCAACGCGCGGACTTTGGTGGGATGATAATTGTGATCTGTCTCGGTTGGTTGCGCGAGCGCGCGGACATTTGCTTGTAACTTATCGAGTTCTTCCTGAGGATAATTCGCCCAGTCGTTCGCGTGGATAATGAGATACGCGTTCACAGCGAGAGTTACAATGACCAACCCATCTCGCTCGACCATTTCGCCTTGGATTGTAATGTTGCTGTTTTCAATCGTAATTGCTGACATCGTGTATCACCTCTAGACGAGATTATAGCATAGTCCAAATCGAAAAACAAACAGTGCCTCATCAGGAGTTCTCACATGCCAGTCAGCATTGACCTCAGCGGAAAAAGCGCTATCGTCACCGGCGGCGGGCGCGGCATCGGACGCGAGACCGCGCTGCTGCTCGCGCAAGCCGGCGCGAAACTGACGATTGCGGACATGGACGCGGCGGGCGCGCAGAGCGTGGCGGACGAGATTCGCGCCGCGGGCGGCGCGGCAGTCGCGGCGCGTACCGATGTGACGCGCGTGGAGGACACGCAGCAAATGGTGAAAGCCGCGCTCGCCGCGCACGGACGCGTGGACATTCTCGTGAACAATGCCGCGGTCTGGACGAGCAAACTGTTCAAGGATTTGACGCCGCAAGATTACGACAAGGACATTCACGTCACGCTCTACGGCACATTGAACTGCTCGCGCGCGGTGCTCGATGCGATGACGGAACAGAAGTACGGGCGCATCGTGAACTTGATCTCTGACGCGGGGCGCGTCGGAGAGCCGTACCTCTCCATCTACTCTGCCTCCAAGGGCGGCGTCGCGGCATTCACCAAAGCGTTGGCAAAAGAAGTCGGACGCTACAACATCACGGTGAATGGCATCGCCCCCGGCGTCACGAACACGCCCGGCTCCGCCGGCTTTATCGAGGCAGCCGGCGGCGCGGAGAAACTTTCGAAGGCGTACCCACTGCGCCGGCTGGCTCAACCGATTGACATCGCGAATGCCATTCTGTTCCTCGCCTCAGATTTGTCGGCGTACATGACCGGGCAAATCTTTAGCGTGGACGGCGGCTACTGCACGGTCGGATGATGATTGTCGATTTTCACGTTCACATCGGCCGCTCCGAAATGTGGAAGCCCTGGGTCTTTGAGTTGGCGGTCAACAATTTGAACGAAGCCGACCGCGCGCTCGGTCCGCAAAAGATGCTCGACACCATCGCCGCGTCGAAAGAGACGCTCGAAAAGCATCTCGACGAGTGCGGCGTGAATTACGCGGTTGTGCTGGCGGAAGAAAGCCCGATCACGACCGGCATCACGCCCAATGATTACGTCGCCGATTTCTGCCGCGGCAGTCAGCGGCTGATCCCATTTTGCAGCGTGAACCATTACTTGCACGACCGACCCGCGCAGGAATTGGAGCGCCTCGTGACCCAGGAAGGATTCCGCGGCATCAAGTTGTATCCGACCTACGAGCATTTCTACACCAACGACCGCGAACTATACCCGATGTACGCGGTCGCGCAATCGCTGGGCATCCCGGTGATGGTGCACACCGGCTCCTCGGTCTTTCGCGGCGCGAAACTAAAGTACGGCGACCCGCTGCCGCTGGACGAGGTCGCGGTGGACTTTCCAGATTTGAAGATCGTCATGGCGCACAGTGGGCGCGGCTTTTGGTACGACCGCGCGTTTTTTCTCGCGCGGCTGCGCGAGAACGTGTACATGGAAATTGCCGGCTTGCCGCCGCAGCGGCTGCTGGAGTACTTTCCGGAATTTGAGCGGAACGCGGACAAGATCATCTTCGGTTCGGACTGGCCCGGCATGCCGTACATCGCGCGCAATATCGAATTGATTCGCTCCTTGCCGCTGAAGGATAGCACGAAGGAAAAGATTCTGGGCGGAAATGCGGCGCGCATATTGTCATTGCGAGGAGCGTAGTTTGCGACGAAGCAATCCCCAACTTGGAACGCAATGAGCCAGCAATACTACGTCTACATCATGACGAACAAACATAACACTGTCCTCTACACGGGCGTAACGAATGACTTGTGGCGTCGAGTGCAGGAACATAAAGAAAAGTTACATTCTGGATTCACAGCCAATTACAACGTCAACAAATTGGTTTACTACGAGATGTTCGATGACGTAAACGCGGCGATTGCGCGAGAGAAACAAATCAAAGGCGGCTCGCGACAGAAGAAGATTGACTTGATTATCACCATGAATCCCGAATGGAATGATTTATACCAAGAGTGAGTTGGGGATTGCTTCGCAAAAACCGCTCGCAATGACAAGCACGACCATACAGGAGTGACGGAATGACCAAACAATTGATGTCCGGCGATCAAGCGATTGCGCGCGGCGCATGGGAAGCCGGCGTCATGTTCGCGGCGAGTTATCCCGGCACGCCGGCGACCGAAATCTTGGAGAGTCTCGCGCACTATCCGGAGATTCAGGCGCAGTGGTCGGTTAACGAAAAAGTCGCGTTCGATCAAGGGATGGGCGCGGCAATCGCCGGCGTGCGCGCGTTCGTTTCGATGAAACACGTCGGCGTAAATGTCGCGGCGGACTCGTTCATGGTCTTTCCGTACGCCGGCACGAACGCCGGTTTCGTCCTCGTCAGCGCGGATGATCCCGGTACGCACTCGTCGCAGAACGAGCAGGACAATCGCTACTATGCCAAGTTCGCCAAAGTGCCAATGCTCGAGCCATCGGATAATCAGGAAGCGAAGGACTATGTGAAACTGGCGTACCAGGTCAGCGAGTTGTTTGAAACGCCGGTGATGCTGCGCGTCACGATGCGTCTCGCGCATACCAAAGGGCTGGTCGAACCGGGTGCGCGCACGGCGGTTCCGAAAAAACCGTTCGTCAAGGACAATATCAAGTGGGTCGTTCCGCCGTTTGCGAAACTGCACCGCTCGCCGCTCGAAAATAAAATGCGTGCGATGGAGCAGTATGCCGAAACGTTCCCGGAGAATCGGATCGAGCCGGGCACCGGCAAAGCCGATTACGGCATCATCACGAGCGGCGTGATCTTCCAATACGCGCGCGAAGTTCTCCCCGACTCGGATGTGTTCAAGCTCGGTATGACGTTTCCGCTGCCGCAGCAAAGACTCGTCGATTTCTGCGCGACGCACAAGCAAGTGTTCATCATCGAAGAAGGCGAGCCGTTTCTCGAAGAACAGATTCGGTTCTGGGGCGTGCGGAATGTCGTCGGCAAAGAATTGTTCACCAACATCGGCGAGTTGTCGCCGGAGCTGATCGCCCAGCAAATGCTTGGCACAACCGCGCCGACGGATTTCTCGAACGAGGTGGCGACGCCGGCGCGTCCGCCGATGCTCTGCATCGGCTGCCCGCATCGCGGCACGTTCACGTCGCTAAATCGCATCAAGGGCATCACCGTCACCGGCGACATCGGCTGCTACACGCTGGGCGGACTGCCGCCGTACAACACGATGAATACCGCGTTCGATATGGGCGCGTCGATTGCGAATGCGTTTGGGTTTGAAAAAGCTGGCGAGGGACGCACCGTCGCGATCATCGGCGACTCGACCTTCTTGCACAGCGGCATCCCGCCGCTGCTCGACGCGGTCTACAACAAGGGCAAGACGACGGTCATCATCGCGGACAATCGCACGACCGGGATGACGGGACAGGAAAATCATCCCGGCACCGGCAAAGACCTGCGCGGCGAACCGTCGAAGCAAGTCAACTATGAAACGATCTGCCGCGCGCTCGGCGTCGAGTTCGTCAAGCACGTCAGCGCGTTCCAGCCCGCCGAGTTGGAAAAAGCGGTGCGCGAAGCGATTGCCTTCGATGGACCGTCGGTCGTGATTTCGGAAGGACCATGCGTTCTTATCCCGGAAGAAAAAACAAAAGCTAAAATCGCGTTCACGGTCATCGTCGAAGAGTGCATCGCGTGCGGCTTGTGCTTCCATACCGGCTGCCCGGCGATTCTGGAAAGCGCGGAGACCTATCGCGCGAGCGAGAGCCAGAAGGCGCGCCCGAAAGCGATCATCGATCCGAATATCTGCGTGGGCTGCACGTTGTGCGCGGCGGTCTGTCCGCCGGAGTGCATCGTGCGCGTGGATGGACTGCCGTGGGGCGCGTAAAGCCAGTAAACAGTATTCAGTATTCAGTCAACAGACGCAAGCGCGTCTCGAAAGAAATTTGGGAGCACCTTGAGAACGACAAGTTCGCCCAGTCGCTCGGAATCGAGTTGCTGGAACTGCGCGAGGGATACGCCAAATGTGCGATGGTCGTGCGAGACGAAATGGTGAACGCGCACCAAAGCACGCACGGCGGAGCGATCTTTACCTTGGCGGACTTTGCGTTCGCCGCCGCGTGTAATTCGTACGGTCAGACGGCGGTTGCACTGGATGTGCACATTAATTTCCTGGAGGCGGTCAAACCGGGGACGCGTCTGATCGCTGAAGCCGAAGAAGAATCGTTAGGCAAACGCATCGCGCTCTATCATCTGGTGGTGAAGGACGCGCGCGGCAATCTGGTGGCTTCATCGCACGCGACAGCGTACCGAAAACAGGAATGGTTTCATGGGAAAAAGTAAACGAGGAAACAAAGAAACATGTTGACAAGGAAACAAGGAGACCAGGAGACAAGGAAACCTGTCTACCTGTTTACTTGTCTCCTTGTATACCAACGCGCGGAGTCGTAAATGACACACAACTTATTATTCGCCGGTGTGGGCGGACAAGGCGTGGTCTTGGCAAGCGAAGTGCTGGCGCTGGTTGCGGCATCCGAGGGCTACGACGTGAAGCAGGGCGAGGTGCACGGCGCGGCGCAGCGCGGCGGCGCGGTCGTCAGCCATATTCGTTTCGGCGAGCGCGTCTACTCGCCGCTGAATCTGCGCGGGCAGACCGACGTGTTTGTCGCGTTCGAAAAACTGGAAGCGGTGCGCCACGCGCACTATCTGAAAGAGGGCGGCGTGCTGATCGTCAACGATCACCGCATCGACCCGACGATGCTGAACGCCGCCGTCCAATATCCGGACGATCCGATTGGCTTTTTGAAATCGAAACATTTTCGTGTCCTGGTGCTGAACGCGACCGAGATCGCGCGCGCGCTCGGCAATGAGCGCGTCTCCAGTCTGGTGCTGCTGGGCGCGGTCTCGAAATTCACTCCGCTCAAAGCGGACTCGTGGAACAAGGTGCTGCGCGAGCGAATTCCCGCCAAGTTCTTGACGCTTAATCAGCGCGCGTTTGCGGAAGGGCAGAAACTGGTTCAATGAGCCAATTGACCAACCCTGGCACTTGCGTTCCCGCCAGGGCAAGTGTGAGCCAATGAGCCAAATCTAAATGTCCCAATGGAGCCAATATGCCGGCATTGAGATCATCCAAAGGGCAAGACATTCGAGACCGCACGTTTCGGTTTGGCGTTCGGATCGTTAAGATGGCGAATCGCTTGCCGCGCACGGCGGCAGGATTTGAGTTGACTCGGCAAGTGATTCGTTCTGGCACAGGTGTTGGCGCGAACGTGGAAGAGGCGGACGCCGACTTTGTGCACAAAATGAAAATCGCGCTTAAGGAAGCGCAAGAAACGCGGTACTGGCTTCGGATTATCATCGAATCTGAACTTTTGATGGACGATGAGATCAAGACACTCTCGAAAGAAAGCGATGAGATTGCACGAATTCTCAATGCGATCATCAAGAACACGAAAAACAAATGAATCAACCCGCAAGGCAGAGTGCTTTTCATTTGGCTCATTGGCAAATTGGCTCATTGGCTCATTTTGATGATGATGATGATGTGGCAGCCGGACTGTGAAGCGATGGAGCGCGACGAGTTGACGCGTGTCCAATTGACGCGCGTTCGCGAAAACATCGCGCGCATCGCCGCGAATAACGCGGTGTACTATGAAAGGCTCGGCAAGCCGCGCGCGGATTCCTTCACTTCGCTTGCTGCGCTGCAAACGCTGCCGCTCCTCACCAAAGCCGATCTACGCGCGGCGTATCCTTTCGGTCTGGCGTGCGTTCCGCGTAAAGACATCGCGCGGATGCAGATGAGTTCCGGCACGACCGGCAAGCCGGTCATTTGCCCCTACACCCGCTCCGACATCCGGCAGTGGGGCGAAACGATGGCGCGGTGTTATACAGCGGCTGGCGTCACGGCGGACGATGTCATTCAAATCACGCCCTCATTCGGTCTACCCAACGGCGGCTTTGGTTTCCACTTTGGCGCGGAAACGCTGGGCGCATTCTACATCCCGGTTGGACCGGGGCGAACGCTGCTCCAATTGCAATTGATGCAAGACCTGGGCGCAACCGTTCTCACCGCGATTGCGACGTATCCGCTCCGCATCGTCGAAGCCGCGCGCGAAGAGCATTTCGATTTCCATACCACTCAGTTGCGCGTGGGAATCTTCGGATCGGAGATATGGAGCGACGAGCTGCGCAAGAAAATCGAACAGGAGATGGGGATCGAGACGTTCGACATCATCGGGATGACGGAAACCGGCGGCGTGGGCATGGGCATCGATTGTTCCGCGCATCAAGGCATTCACGTCTGGGAAGATCACTACCTGGTTGAAATCGTCGATCCAAAAACCGGCGCGAGCGTGGACGATGGGACCGAGGGCGAGATGGTGATCACGACCCTCACACGCGAAGCGCTGCCGCTCTTGCGCTTTCGCACCGGCGACATGACGCGCGTCCTCTCGCGCGAGCGCTGCGCGTGTGGGCGCACACACCTCCGCATCGACCGATTCCGGGGACGCACCGACGATATGATCGTTTACAAAGGACTGAATTTCTATCCGAGTCAGATTGAAACGCTGCTCCTCCGTCACGATGGAATTGCCGCGGACTATCAAATCATCCTGGGGCGCGATGAGCGCGGCAACGAGACCATCGCCGTGGTTGTTGAAACTTCCATGGCGCTTTCCTACGAGCAGCAAGCGCGGATACAGCGGGAGCTGTTCGACTATATTGGGTTGACGGTCAAGCCGCAGTTCGTCAAGATGGGCGAGCTGCCGCGTCCGCCGGGCAAAGCGGTGCGCGTGATCGACCAACGGCACGCGTAGGTGCTCAAAGCGTTGCTCGCGCATAAAGGAGGTGATGCTGCCCCTTTGTCTCGAACGGTCGATGGAAGGAATGGCACGTATTCAAACCAGGAGGAGCAGAAATGAAAGTCCGAAATGTTTTGCTGATGGTGGCAGCCGGTCTCTTGATCGTGGCAGCCCTCGCCGCGTGTGCCCCCGCGCCGGCAGCACCGACAACCGCGCCAGTTGCGCCGACGACCGCGCCAGCCGCACCGACGAGCGCGCCAGCCGCACCGACGAGCGCGCCGGCGGCGGGCGACCCGTACAAGATCGGCTTCATCGCATCGGTTACCGGTCCCGTATCCTCGCTCGGCATCCCCGAACGCGACTCGGCTTTGATGGTGCAGGATCAGATCAACAAAGCCGGCGGCATCAAGGGCGCAGACGGCAAGATGCACCAACTCGTTATCGTGGTAGAAGATGACGCCAGCGACACCAGCAAGGCGACGCTTGCCGCGAAGAAACTGTTCGAGCAGGACAAGGTCGCGCTGATCATCGGATCAAGCGGCAGCCCTGCCAGTATCGCCCTCGCGGATTACGCGACCAGCGTCAAGATCCCGCTCATTTCGATGGCGTCTGCCAGCACGATCGTGACGGGCGCGGATGGCAAAGAAAAGTTCTGGATCTTTAAGACGCCACAGAGCAATACGCCGGTGACTCAGGTTCAGGCGGACTATTTCAAAGCCAAAGGGATCACGACAGTCGGTTCCCTGGGCGTGAACAACGCGTTTGGTCAGGACTCGCGCAACGCGATGAAAGCCATCTTCCCGGCTGCCGGCATCACGGTGCTTGCGGATGAACTCTTCCAGCCGGGCGACAAGGATTTCACCGCACAGCTGACCAAGATCAAGGGGCTGAATCCGCAAGGACTCGTCGTCCACGCGACATCGGTGTAAGGCGCGGCGTTGACCGTGCAAGCCAAGCAACTCGGCTTCACCGTTCCCATCGTCCACAATCACGGTATCGGCAACATTGACTTTATCAACCTGGCGAAGGATTCCGCTAATGGCATCCTGTTTCCCATCGGCAAACTGTTGACCTACAGTGTTTTGCCGGACAGCGATCCGCAGAAACCTATCCTCGCCAAGTACGTCGCGGATTACACCGCGTATACCAAGGGCGCGCCGATCAGCACCTTTGGCGGACACGCGTGGGACGCCGTCCAGATCGCCACGAAAGCCCTGGGTGCTGTCGGCACCGATCCCGCCAAGCTCCAAGCGTACTTTGAAGGCGGCGGCGTCAAGAATGTCATCGGCATCACGGGTGTATTCAACTGGACGCCCACGGATCACACCGGCGTCGCGAAAGAATCCATGGTTCTCGACGAAATCAAGAATGGAACCTGGGTTTATATCGCGCCCGCCGATTACAAGAACGCTCCGTAACGTGTAACCGTAGGGGCGGGGATCCTAAGCCGCGTCGAAGGACCCGCCCCTACCCAAGGTGGATTCATGTCTCTGCCGAGTCAGATCGTCCAATTGCTATTCACCGGCATCACCGTTGGCAGCATCTATGCGCTCATCGCGCTGGGTTTCGTCGTCATCTATAACGTGACCGGCATCATCAATTTTGCTCAAGGTGAATTCGCCGTGTTGGGCGCGCTGATTGCCGTCACGCTTTCCCAAGACACAGCCATTTTTAATCGCGCCCTGAAAGTCACGCTCGATTGGCCCCTGCCGATCGCGATCCTCGCGGCGGTGCTGATCGTCAGCGGGATTGGAATTCTGCTCTACGAGTTGGCGATTCGCCCGGCGAAAGGCGCGTCGGTGGTTTCGCTCATCATCATTACGATTGGCGCGTCCATCACTTTGCGCGGCGTCGCGCTCATCACCTGGAGCACCGATCCGTTTCGACTGCCCGATTTTACGACCGGCGCGCCGCTGCAAGTCTTTGGCGCGTTCCTCATTCTGCAAAACTTTTGGGTCATCGGCACGACCGCCGTGATTCTCATTGCGCTGTTCTTGTTCTTCGAGCGGACGATGATCGGCAAGGCATTGCGCGCCTGCTCGATCAACAAGCTCGCCGCGCGCTTGATGGGCATCGACATCAACCGGATGGCGATGTTCTCGTTCGCGCTCAGCGCGGCGATCGGCGCGATTGCCGGCGTCGTCATCACGCCGTCGACATTTATGGGCTATGATTCGGGCGAGTTGTTGGGGTTGAAAGGATTTGTCGCCGCAATTATGGGCGGGATGGACAGCGCGCTCGGCGCGGTGATCGGCGGGCTGGCGTTGGGAATTCTGGAAGCGCTCGGCGCCGGTTTTATCTCCTCGGCGTACAAAGACGCCATCGCCTTTGTCATGCTTTTCCTGATCCTCGCGGCGCGGCTCAGCGGACTGTTGGGCGCAAGCGCCAAGCAGCAAGAGAGTGGATTGTAGAAATGCAAAGACTGAGCCGCCACGGTAACTTGATCGCGCTGGTCGTCCTCGCCCTAGTCTTGGCGATCCTGCCCGTTTATTTGCCCAACAACTATCAAGTCAGCATTCTGGTCTTCGTTGGGCTGAATACGATTCTGACCGTGGGGTTGTCGCTCTTGATGGGATACGCCGGCCAGATTTCATTAGGACACGCCGTCTTCTTCGGAATGGGCGGGTACGCCACCGGCATTCTCGCGAGCCGATTCGGCTGGTCTCCGCTCGCCGCGATGGGTGCGGCGGCGATCATGACCGGCTTGATCGCTTTCTTCGTCGGCATTCCGATCCTGCGTCTGCGCGGCAATTATTTGGCGATGGCAACGCTGGGGCTGAATGTGATCTTTTCGCTGATTCTTTCGCAGCAGACCGATTTGACGGGGGGTCCGAACGGACTGGGCAACATTCCCAAACTGTCCATCGGCAGTGTAACCTTTACCACCGACGTTCAGTTTTATTATCTCGTGTGGTTTGCCGCGCTCGCCATTCTGACGCTTTCGCTGAACATCGTCAACTCGCGGTTCGGGCGCGCGCTGCGGGCGATTCATGGCAGCGAGATTGCCGCGGAGATGATGGGCGTGGATGCGGGACACTACAAGACGGCGGTCTTTGCGCTGAGCGCGGTGTACGCGAGTATCGCCGGCAGTCTCTACGCTTTTTGGATTTCGCTCATCAGTCCTTCCGTCGTCAGCGTCAACTTCTCCGTCGAATTGGTGGTGATGGTCGCCATCGGCGGGCTGGCGAGCGTGTGGGGCGCGATTTTCGGCGCGGCGACGGTGACGCTCCTGACCGAATTCTTGCGCAATGTGCTGCCGCAGATCTTGAGCGGCGCGTCGGGCGAACAGGAGATCATCGCGTTCGGCTTGATCCTGATGGTCATCATGATCGTTTTGCCGGAAGGTCTGACGACCGGCACGTTGATGCGTCTGCGCCGCTGGCGCGCCGAGCGCGCCGCGGTCCAGGAAATCCAAGATTCCGTCGAGATTATGGGTGCGCCGTAGATGAGCCAGCCCGCGATCCTCGAAGCCAAATCGCTGAGCAAAGAATTCGGCGGCGTGATTGCCGTGCACGATGTTTCATTCACCATCGCGCGCGGCGAAATCTTTGCGATCATCGGACCGAATGGCGCGGGCAAGACGACGCTCTTCAACCTGGTCTCCGGCGTCTACGCGCCGACCCGCGGCGAGCTTCATCTCAATGGGCGCGCGCTCGGCGCGTCCCGACCGCATCAGCGCGCGGCGTGGGGGCTGGCGCGCACGTTTCAGAATTTGCAGATGTTCAACAATATGACGGTTCTGGAAAATGTGATGGTGGGGCGGCACACCAAGAGCCGCGCGCAATTATGGGAGAGCGCGCTGCGCGTGCCGTGGGCGCGCCGCGAAGAAAAAGAGATTCGCGCGCGGGCGCGGCAAGAATTGCACGCGGTCGGGCTGGAGTCACGCGCGAATTCGCTGGTGTCCGATCTCCCTTTCGGTCAGCAGCGTCTGGTCGAGCTGGCGCGCGCGATGGCGACCGATCCGCAAATGCTGTTGCTCGACGAGCCGGGCGCGGGATTGACGCGCAAGGAAATCGACGAACTGGACAATCTGATCCGCCGGCTGCGCGATCAGGGCGTCACGGTCTTGCTCGTCGAACACGACATGGAATTGGTGATGGGAATTGCCGACCGGGTGATGGTCTTGGACTATGGCATCAAGATCGCGGAAGGAACGCCGCTGCAGGTTCAGCAGAACGAGCGGGTGATCGCCGCGTACCTGGGCGTGGAAGCGTTCACGGCTCAAGTTGCCGAGGCGAATCATGCTCCGACTGAATGACATCAGCACGTATTACGGACAGATCCGCGCGCTCGATTTGGTGAATCTCGTCGTCGAGCCGGGCGAGATCGTCGCGATCATCGGCGCGAACGGCGCGGGCAAGACGACGCTGCTGAACACGATCTGCGGCATTCTCAATCCGCGGCACGGCGAAGTTTATTTTGAAGGCAAGCCGATCTCCCATCTGCGCGCCGAAGCCATCGTGCAGCGCGGCATCAGCCACGTGCCGGAGCGCCGCCAAGTTTTTTCGACGATGAGCGTGCTGGACAATCTGCTGCTGGGCGCGTACCACCGGCACGATTCGGCGGTGCCGCAAGATATCCGGCAGTCGTTCGACCTGTTCCCGATTCTGGGGCAGCGGCAGCGGCAAGCGGCGGGCACGCTCTCCGGCGGCGAGCAGCAAATGTTGGCGATTGCGCGCGGGATGATGAGCCGCCCCAAGTTGCTGATGCTCGACGAGCCATCGGTTGGGCTGGCGCCGCTGATGGTGCGCGAGATTCTACGCATCGTCGCCGGGCTGCGGACGCGCGGCACGACGATCCTGCTGATCGAACAGAATGCCAAAGCCGCGCTGCAGGTCGCGGATCGCGGGTACGTGATCGAGACCGGGCGCATCGTGCTGGAAGGCACGGCGAAAGAATTGATGGCGGACGAAGGCG
>VFSW01011132.1_pt1 | contig 12670 bp, 13 predicted proteins | sample 5358111 | NCBI WGS metagenome assembly VFSW01 (sample SAMN11554181, study PRJNA540505) | mine drainage metagenome | isolation source: sediment from site ElyBrook_90M | place: USA: Ely Copper Mine, Vershire, VT | collected 2017 | reverse complement strand
CCCGCGGGGCAGGCCGGCGGCGTGGGGGCTCCCCGCCGTCGTGCTCCCCCCGGGGGCGCGGGCGGGGGGGGGGGGGGGGGGGGGGGGGGGGGGCGCGCCCCCCACCACGCTGGAGGACGCGCTGGTCCCGATCATGACCGGGCTCGTGAGCTGCACCGGATTGATGGCCTGAAGAGTGCATCGCGGCGCCGGCAAGAATTTCTTGCGGACCCTAAAAATATATATTAGGCTCAACTTATAAATTATAAATCGTCGACCGCGAGTCGGCGTGCATCGGAAATTGGCAGGCGGCGCCCCACGGTTCGATTGTCGAGGAGGCGGGAGAGATGGCTCAGAAGTTGATCATCGTCATGGCGAACACCGATCCGCGCAACGGCGAGGAGCTCGGTGCACCCATCTTTCAGGCGACCGTCGCGGCTGCGATGGAGTTCGAGGTGGAGGTGATCTGCACCGCCACGTCCGGACGCCTGATGAAGAAGGGCGTGGCCGAGAAGCTGTTCATCAAGCCCGGATCCCCGAAGAGCGTGCTCGCCTTCATCGAAGAGGCGCACGAGGCCGGCGTCAAATTCTACTGCTGCTCCCCGAATCTCGATCTGTTCGACATGACGGCGGCCGACTTGATTCCCCAGTGCAGCGGGATCATCGGCGGCGCCTATCTCATCGAGCGGGTGATGCAGGATGACTACAAGGTGCTGACCTACTGATATCGGCGATTGCGGAGGGCTGGCATGACGCACGCAAGCACGACCCGGGTTCAGCAGCACATCGGCGACCCGGTGACCGAGGCGCCGCCGGTGGGGCGCGACAAGCTCGAGGAGATCTTCGCCGACATCCAGGCGGACCTGCGCTTCGATCACGAGCTGAACGGCTGCCTGAACTGCGGGATCTGCACCGCGACCTGCCCGTCGGCCCATTACTACGACTACAGCCCGCGCGAGATCGTGCAGCTGCTGTGGACGGAGAATCTCGAGGGCATCTACGACGCGATGCAGGAGAAGATCTGGGCCTGCGCGCAATGCTACACCTGCGCCGCGCGCTGTCCGTTCGGCAACTCGCCCGGCGGCCTGGTGATGCTGATGCGCGAAGTGGCGATCAAGCACGGCATGGAGTCCGCGCGCAACGTGCTGCGGCCCTTCAGCCGGGTGATGCTCAAGCTCATCTCGACCGGGAATCAGCTCTCCCCTGACATGATCAGCAAGGATGCCTTTCCCGACTGGGGGCCGAACATCTCCAAGGTGGACGCGCCGCTCGCCATTCTGCGCAAGGCGATACCGGTCCCGACCCTGCACACGACCAAGACGGCGTGGGAAGTGAACCTCAAGACCTCGGTGGAGCTGTACACCATCTGGGAGGAGACCGGCGTGCTCGAGAGCCTGAAGACGATCGACAAGAACCTGTTCGACGTGATCGGCGACATCATGGACGAGAAGCGCGACGACTACGCGGACTGGCTCGAGGAACAAGAGGACGACGCCGACTGAGCCGCAAGGCGGCGTCCGAAGCAGCGAATTCTCCATCCCCAAGGAGTGACCCCATGAGCGATCCCGGCGACAAGACAGGCGAGCATCTGACCGGCCACGGGCCGGAATGGAAGAGCGCGAATCTGAGCGGCAAAGACGCGCAGATCGCGACCGTGTGGGTCGAGCAGATCATCGACAAGCGCTCGATGCTGACCAACAAGGACCGCGTCGAGGACGTGCGCGATGCCATGTGGCAGCTCGAGAAGGAGGGCGAGATCCTCGTCCACCGCATCACCGACGAGCACAAGCCCGCCATGGTCAAGACCCTGTACGGATGGGACAAGAAGATCCCCACGAATCGGCTCTGGCACCACAAGTCCTGCGGCCAGTGCGGCAACATCCCCGGCTATCCGGCCTCGCTCCTCTGGCTCATGAACCAGATGGGCGTCGAGTATCTGGACGAGACCGATCAGACCTCGTGCACGGCCTGGAATTACCATGGCTCGGGGATCGGCAACGTGGAGAGCCTCGCGGCCGTGTTCCTGCGAAACTTCCACCAGGCTTACGTGGCGGCGAAGGCGCAAGGGCTGCCCGAGGGCTACTACTATCCCCTGGTGCATTGCGGGACGTCGTTCGGCAACTACAAGGAGATCCGCTCCTATCTCATGCACTCGGCGAAGCTGCGCGAGCGCGTACGCCAGATCCTCGGCAAGCTCGGCCGGCTGGTCGACGGCAAGCTCCTGATCCCCGAGGAGATCGTGCATTACTCGGAGTGGCTGCACGTGATGCGCGCCGAGGTGGTCAAGCGCCAGGTGATCGACTGCAGCGGCGTACGCGCGACGATCCATCCGGCCTGCCACGTCTACAAGATGATTCCCGAGGACGTGATCTACGACGACAGCGTGCTCGACGGCAACCGGGTGGCGGTGTCCACGGGCATCATGCAGAGCCTGGGCGCGCAGGTGATCGATTATTCCACCTGGTACGACTGCTGCGGCTTCGGCTTTCGCCACATCATCTCCGAGCGCGAGTTCACGCGCTCCTTCGCCATCGATCGCAAGATACGCGTGGCCGTGGAGGAGGCGCATGCCGACGTGATGATCGGCCACGACACGGGATGCATCACCACGCTCGACAAGAATCAGTGGATCAGCAAGGCTGACGGGCGCCCGGTGGGCCTGCCGGTGCTCGCGGATTGCCAGTTCGCGGCGCTGGTCTGCGGAGCGCATCCGTACAAGATCGTGCAGTCGCACTGGCATGCGTCGGCGACCGAGACGCTGATGGAGAAGCTCGGCATCGATTGGCGCGCCAAGAAGGCCGAGTTCGAGGAATACCTGAAGGAGGTCGCGGCGGGCCGATCGGAGACGCTGTACGACCCGCGGCGAATGATCACCTCCGGTCCCGGCTTCAAGCGCATCGGACAATCCGGATGAACAAACCCATACTCATCGTCGGCGGCGGCCCGAGCGGCCTGGCGGCCTCACATGCCCTGGCGCGCATCGGCCAGCCCGTGGTTCTGGTCGATAAGGCCGATCGCCTGGGCGGGGCGCCGATCCTGTCCGGCTACGCCAAGCTCGTGCCCTCGGGCGAATGGGCCAAGGATGCGATCGGCGGAATGGTCGACCGGGTGCGGGGCGACCGGCTCGTGCAGGTGCACACGGGCGCGAGCGTCGCCCGCTTCGAGGGCGGTCCCGGCGACTTCACGGCGACGCTCTCCGACGGTTCGAACGTGGCCGCGGGCGCCGCGATCCTGTGCACGGGATTCACCCACTTCGATTCGCTCAACAAGCCGGAATGGGGCTTCGGCACGTTCCCGGACGTGGTGACCACCACCCAGGTCGAGCAGATGATCTCCTCGGGACGGGGGGTCCGGTGCCCCTCCGACGGGCGCAAGCCGCAACGGGTGGCCATCCTGCTGTGCGTCGGCTCCCGCGACCGGCAGATCGGCCGGGAATGGTGCTCGAAGATCTGCTGCACGGTCTCGGCCAACATGGCCATGGAGATTCGCGAGGAGCTGCCGGACTGCCACGTCTACATTTATTACATGGACATCCGCACCTTCGGCCTGTACGAGACCAAGTACTACTGGCGCAGCCAGGAGGAATTCAAGGTCAAGTACATCAAGGCGCGCATCGCCGAGGTGACCTCCGACGGCCACAAGCTGATCGTGAAGGGCGAGGACACGCTGGTGAAGCGGCCGGTCACGATCCCCTTCGACATGGTGGTGCATGCGATCGGCATGGACCCGAACGTGGACAACAAGTCGATCGCCGCGACCTTCGGCGTGGCGCTCGAGCCGCACGGCTATCTTGCGCGCGGCAATGCCTACGGCAACACGGCGGAGACCTCGAGGCCCGGGGTGTTCGTCGCCGGCGCCGCGTGCGGGCCGGAGACCATCGACGACTCGATCTCCCAGGGCAACGCCGCCGCGATGAGCGCGCTGGCGTCGATCGCTCCCGCCAAGGCCAGCGCCTGACGATGCGCGGCATGCTCGGCTGGATGACGCGAAGCGAGGCGCCGGCGGCGCCGGCGCCGGTTCGGCTCGAGCTGAGCGGCCCGCGCCTCGCGCGCAGCCTCGCCCGACTGGTCGCGGACGCCGAGGCCCAGGGCGGCATCGAGCGCTACGTCGAGGCGCTGAAGCTCAAGGCCATGCTGTTCAAGGACGCGTTCGGGCCCGACGGGGCCGCCGCCGAGACCATCGAGCCGGAGGCGTTCAAGGCGCTGTGCCCCTTCATGGCCACCGTCCGGCGGCGCATCGCCCGCTGGCTCGAGCGGCCGAGCTACGACGTGCTGCGCGAGGAGATCGCGTGCCTGCTGGGCGGCATCGCCGACACCTCGAGCGCGGACCGGCGCCTGGGTGCGTTCGGCGCGCGCCTCGGGGCGGGCGCCGAGGATCGCTGGGTTCGGGATCTCGGCGCGGAGCTGCTGCACAACCTCGCTCCCGAGCGTTATCCCTTGATGAACCGCTGGGTCTGGGACGCCACCACGAACACCGGGGTCGTGCGCGAGATCTGGTTCGCCGAGGACGTGGATCACACGCACATCGACGTGCCCGACGGCTACGCGACCTATCTGGCGCTGCGCGAGGAGCTCAGCCAGTTTCTCTCCCAGAACGGCTTTTTTCGCGACGTGATGCACTACGTCGATCTGCTGTGCGCGCAGATCTACGCGGAATACATCTGCGAACAGGGCGGCAGCTACCTGCGCACCGACTTCTCCGCCGAGGAGGATCCGCTGCAGTACACGCGCCGGCTGCTGGGGCTCGACGGCGTCCGGGCGGGCAACGGCCGTACCCGCCTGAAGACCATCGACGGCGAGTCCTTCGTGATGGACATGCGTTAGGACCCACCACTTCTCGACTGAGTACGCCATGCCGATCCATGAAAAATCGCTGATCAGACCCGAAAACGTCAAGTCGCACGAGAGTCTCGTGCTCGACGGCGTGGACGTATCCGGGCATTGGAGCACGTTCATCCAGTCGCGCGTCGTGACCGATTACAACGAGGCGCTGCAGGACGAGATCGAGGCGCTGCCGGGCGGCGAACTGATCCACCGATGCTGGCAGTGCGGCAGCTGCACCAACGCCTGCACCGTGAATGCGGTCAACCCGGAATTCAATCCGCGCTTCTGGATCTACCTGGTGCGCCTCGGCATGGAGGCGGAGCTGTTGCGCGACAAGGACATCATCTGGCAGTGCGTGTCGTGCAACAAGTGCACGAACATCTGCCCGCGCGACGTCAATCCCGAGGGCGTGATGAAGGCGATCGGCCACTGGCTGGAATTGAAGGGCCACACGCCGAAGTCGCCGTCCATGGCCTTCGACGAAGTGTTCAGCGAACAGATCATCCGCCGCGGCAAGATCGAGGAAGGCCGGATCATTCAACAGTTCTTCGCGCGCGTCGGCCAGCCGCTCGCGCAGGACTGGCTGATCGAAATGGTGCGCCGCCTGGTGCGGCACCTGCCGATCGGGTTGCTGACCCGGCTCGGCCTCTCGCGCCTGGTCGCGCCGCGCCCCCGCGGGTGGGGCGCGGCGCGGGCGGCGATCGAGGAATACGTCGCGGAGCAGCGCGCCGAGCAGCACAGGGCTCTCGGACTCCCGGAACTCGTCGAGGCTGCCAGACGCGAGGCGGCCGGATCACATCACGCTTGAAGGAGCGCCCAGATGCCCGAGAACAAGGCCGAGAAGTATCGTCGCGTCGCCTATTACCCCGGGTGCTCGCTCGAGGGAAGCGGCCATCCGTACAACCGCTCGACCAAGCAGGTCGGCAAGGCGCTCGGACTCGAGCTGGTGGAGGTGGACAACTGGAACTGCTGCGGGGCGATGGAGATCAAGAACATCGATCCCAAGGTGCAGACCTATCTGTCCTCGAGGGTGATGTCCATCGCGGCCAACCAGATGAAGATGGACGTGGTGATGGCGCCCTGCAACGGCTGCTACCACAACCTGAAGAAGGCCGAGCACGATCTCACCAATGATCCGAAGAGCGGCGAGGTGGTCGACCGGCTCTCGGCCAAGGCGGGGCATGCTCCGTACAAAGCCGGCCAGGTCGAGACCATCCACGCGCTCGACTGGATCAAGGCGTCGATCGGCGAGGAGGGATTGCGCCAGCGCGTGAAGAACGGCCTCAAGGGGCTGCGGGTCGCGAACTACTACGGCTGCATGTACTCCCGGCCGCGCAACATCTTTCCGGAGAAGGATCGGGGCGAGGGCAGCGAGTCGACCTCCAAGCCGCACTTCATGGACGATCTGCTCGCGGCGGCGGGCGCCGTCAACGTCGAGTTTCCGCTGAAGACGGCGTGCTGCGGCGGAGCGCACACGCTCTCCGACAGCGACATGTCGACCAAGCTCGTGCTGAACATCCTGACCGCGGCGGAGGCGGCCGGGGCCGAGGTGATCGCCACCGAATGCCCGACCTGCCATTCGGGTCTGGAGATGCATCAGATCCGCGCCGAGAAGAAGCTCGGGCGGCGCACCGAGGTGAAGATCGTCTATTTCACGCAGCTGCTGGGGCTCGCCCTGGGCCTGTCGGCGCGCCAGGTGGGCCTGCACGAGAACGTGTCGGATTCGTTCGCGCTCCTGGGATCGAAGGGGCTGACGTGAGCACGCTGGCCGGCATCGAGCGGCGCCTGGTCGAACTGATGGACCGGCCGCCGGCGGCGCCCGATGCCGCCGAGCTGCTGGCCCTGGGCGAACAGGTGCTCGAGTGCTGGGTGCGCGCGCGCGGCGATGAGCCGACCGCCGAGCGGCAGGAGGGCTTCAGGCTCCTGGCCCTGCATCGCCAGGGAGCGCGCTCGCTGCCGAGCTTCAACGCCTGCCGGGAATCCTGCCGTGAGCTCGCCTATCACTACAACCTGCTATCATCCGAGCCGGAAGCCCCGGAGGCCGGCGCGCGCGCCCGCATGATGGCGCTGCTCGCCAACCACCTGTGCTTGTTCGTGAGCGGCAAGTGCCAGGAGGAGCAAATCGGGGAGTTTTGCTGCGCATCGCGTCCGTTGCGGGCGGATGCCGCGGCCGACCATTCACTGCAAGAGGGATGAAGCATGGCCACCGTACGCGGCTGCAATCTGCCGGATGAACTGCTCTACGACGTCGCAAATCACATCTGGTTCCAGGAGGTGGGCGACGGCAACGTGAAGGTCGGCATGACGGCGGTGGCGACGGCGATGGCGGGCCACCTGGTCGCCTTCACGCCGAAGGGCGTCGGCAAGGAAGGCAAGGCGGGCAAGTCCTGCGCGACGGTCGAATCGGGCAAGTGGGTGGGGCCGGCCAAGGTGGCCGCGGCCGGTTCGGTGGTCGAGATCAACGATGCCTTGGTGGCCGCTCCGAGCATCGCGAACGAGGATCCCTATGGGCGCGGGTGGCTGATCGTCCTGAAGCCCGAGGATTGGGCGTCGGTCAAGCCGACGCTGGTGCCGGGCAGCCAGGTCGCCGCCCCCTACGAAGCCAAGATGGAAGCCGACGGGTTCGCCGGCTGCAAGCCGTGACCCGTGCGGCGGCCGGCGCCGCGCGCCCGGTTCCCGTAACGCCGCGGCTTCGGGCCACGGAACTCGCCGCCCTGCATGCCATCGCGGCGGAGGCGTGCCACCTGCTCAAGGCGCTGTCCAACGAAGTGCGCCTGATGCTGGTCTGCAAGCTGGCCGAAGGCGAATGGTCGGTCGGCCAGCTGCAGAGCCACGTCGGCCTGGGTCAGTCGGCGGTATCGCAGCACCTCGCGCTGCTGCGCGAACATGGGGTGGTTTCGACGCGGCGGGCGGGCCAATCGGTGCGCTACTCGCTGGCGAGCGGCCAGGCGGCCGCGCTCATCAAGACGCTGCACGATCAGTTCTGCGATCGGCGCTGCTGAGGCGCGGCGACTGATCGCAGGCCACACGACCCGCCCGGACGTCCTGGTCGTGGGCTGCGGTCCGGCGGGCGCCAGCGCGGCGGCCGCGGCGGCCCGGGCCGGCTGCCGGGTGCTGGCGATCGACAAGCGCCGTGCCGTCGGTACGCCCGTGCAGTGCGCGGAATTCGTGTCCGCCGCCTTGAGCCTGGATGCCGTGCCATGGCATGCCGTGACCGCGCAGCCCATTGCCCGCATGGTGACCGTCGTGGAAGGGCGTGCACCGCAGATCACCGAGGATTTCCGCGGCCGCATGATCTCGCGGGCGCGCTTCGATCTGGCACTCGCCGACGATGCGATCGCCCACGGCGCGCACTGCCTGCCCGATACGGCGTTGGTGCGGATCGACGCCGCCGGCGGCGTGCTGCTGTCGAACGGGGTCGAGGTCCGGCCGCGGGTCCTGATCGGGGCGGATGGACCGCAATCCCGGGTCGGCGCCGCCGTGGGCCGCCGGAACGCGGAACTGGTCGCGGCCCGCCAGATGACGGTGCCGCTGACCGACCCGCATGATGCAACGGACATCTTTCTGCGGGCGTGCTACCCGGGCGGCTACGGCTGGCTGTTCCCCAAGGGCGGCCTCGCGAACCTCGGCATCGGCGTCGACTACCGCCGTCGCGATCGGCTCAAGCCGCTGCTCGATGCCCTGCGCCGCGAGCTCACGGCGGCCGGGCGGCTCGCGGGCGGATCGGCCGCGCCGCTGACCGGCGGGCTGATACCGGTCGGCGGGCGCCTGCCGGCGTACGCCCGCCTGCGCGAGGTGCCGGTGCTGCTCGCGGGCGATGCGGCCGGCTTGACCAATCCGGTGACCGGTGCGGGCATCGAGTCGGCGGTGCGCTCCGGGACGCTCGCGGGTCTGGCGGGCGCCGGCTGGCTGGCGGGGGCATCGGCGGCGCTGGAGGATTACGAGGAGGAATTGGCCTCCTTGTACGATGCCAGCTTCGCCCGCGCCCTGCGCTGGCGCCGGGCCCTCGCCGACGTCGTTCCCGAAGAGGACCTGCTGCGCCGCTCGTGGATATCCTCGCCCGAGTACTGGAGCGATCGCGCCGCCTGAGGCGACCGGCGACTACGGCCCGCCGGGCGCCCTCTCGCCGGGATCGTCTTCGATCGCCGTGCCGCGATGCAGGGCGTCCTGGTAGATCGAGCGGCGGCGCAGCGCGCGCGACACGTGGAACGCCGCGAGGCAGGCGAGCATCAGCGCCGGCACCAGCTGATACTCGAGCGTCATCTCGAACACGATCAAGAATGACATCAGCGGTGCATGCGTGGTCGCCGCCAGGAAGGCGCCCATGCCGATCACCGAGTACACGACCGGCAGCGAGGAGGCCGGCCACAGGGCGTGTGCGAGATGGCCCCCGATCAGACCGAGCATCGCGCCGACGAAGATCGTCGGTGTGAAGACGCCGCCGACGGCGCCGGAACCCGTGGTGGCGGCGGTCGCGAGCAGCTTGGCGGCGAGCACCATCGCGATCAGGGCGAGCGGCCAGGGGTGCAGCAGGACATCGTTCACCACGCTGTAGCCGTTGCCCCAGACCTCGGGTCTCGCGATCGAGATCGCACCGACCAGCAATCCGCCGACGGCGAGCCGCACCGGTGCGCCGAACGGCAGGCGCTTGAACGATGCGCGCGCGCTATCGAGCAGGATGAGGAACGGCGGTGCGAGCGCGCCGAGCGCAAGACCCAAGCCGAGGAAGGCCGGCAGTTCCCACAGCGTCGCGACGTGCAGGGGCGGAATCCGGTAGACCGGCTCATAGCCGAGTACCTGGTGGACCGTGACGTTGGCGATCACCGAGGCCACCATCAACGGGCCGAGGCTGCGGATGGCGAGCGTGCCGTAGACGATCTCGGCGATGAAGATCGCGCCGGAGAGCGCCGCATCGTAGGCCGACGCGAAGCCGGCGGCGGCGCCGCAGGCGAGCAGCAGCCGCAGGTCCTCCGAGGCCACCCGACCCATCTGCCCGAGCCAGGAGCCGGTCGCGGCCGACAGCGAGACCATCGCGCCTTCGCGGCCGATGGAGCCGCCCGAGGCGATGGTGCACAGCGAGGACAGGCCCCGCAACAGCGGGCCGGCGACGCCCTGGCGCCCGTCGCCGACGGCGATGGCCTCCAGATAATCCGCGCGCGCGTCGTCGGGCTCGATGCGCCGCGAGATCTCGAGAAAGACGCCGGCCGCGATGCCGCCCATCGCGGGCGTGAGGGCGCGGCGCCACGCCGGCAGCGCGTGGGCCGCCGCGACCAGGCTGCCGGGATGGCCGGTCGCGAGGCGTTCGGCGAACGCCATCCCGAGGTGGAAGGCCACGGTCGCCAGCGCGCCGGCGAAGCCGATTAAGGCCGCCCACAGCAGCAGCCAGCGGCCGTCGCGCGCGGCGCGGGGGGCGTGCGGCGGGGAGGCCTCGGGCGCCATCAGTCGAGGCGCAGCGCGAGCATGACCATCGCGGCCATGCAGCCGGCGACGCCGGCATACGCGAGCTCGAACCCGGCGGCACCTCCGCGGTAGTCGGCCACGGCGCCGATCATCGCGATCGAGGCCAGAGTGCCCACGGCATTGAAGATGTTGATCAGGCCCTGCGCCGTGGCGCGCAGCTCGCGCGGCGCCTGGTCGAGGGCGACCGAGCGCAGCGCGCCGCCGACCACGACACCGAGCCCGAGACCGACGGGGATCGAGGCGAGCAGCAGGCTCCACAATCCCGGCCCGGTGAACGCGGACCCGCCGTAGCCCAGTCCCAGCAGGGTGAAGCCCCAGAGCAAGAGGCTGCGCGGCCCGCGACGGGCGAGCGTGCGCCCGGACAGCATCGATCCGAGCATGGAGGCCACCACCAACGGCAGCAGCACGAATCCCGCGTGCCGAGAGTCGACCGAGTAGGCGGCGGTGGCGATCGAGGTGAGGAACATGACGCCGCCCATGCCGATGCCCGCGCCGACGCACAGCAGGTAGGTCGCGGCCAGGCGTCGATTGGCGAACAGCGACAGCGGAATCATCGGGCGCGCGGCCCGCGCCTCGACCGCGATCAGGGCCGCGAGCAGCAGGGCGCCCGCGATCAGCCAGCCGATGCGCGCGCCGATCACGCCGAGCACCAATGCGGCGAGCGTCGCGAAGGCGAGCAGCATGCCGGCCCAGTCGAACGGCGGCGCCGCCGGCGCCACGGTGCGGTCCGGCAGCACCCGGGCCGCGCGGACCAGGATCACCGCCGCGATCGGCAGATTGATCAGGAAAATCCACCGCCATCCGAGGGTGATCATCAACAGGCCGGCGAGCGGCGGACCCAGCACGAAGGCCATGCCGTAGGTCGCGCCGATCAGGCCGAGCGCCCTGCCGCGCTCGGCCGGGGCGAAGTGATCGCCGATCACGGCGCCCGCGGTCGGCGTGATGCCGCCGGCGCCGAGCCCCTGCACGATCCGGCTCGCCACCACCATCCAGAAGCGCGGCGACGACGCCGTCAACAGCGAGCCGAGCCCGAACAGCGCGACGCTCGCGAGGTAGATCGGCCGGCGGCCGTAGCGGTCGCTCAGATTGGCCATCAGCACCGCGCTGCACAGGGAGAACAGGACGAATGCGCTGACCACGAGGCCGACGGCGCTGTTGTCCACGCCGAAGGCCTCGCGCAGGGCCGGGATCGCGGGTCCGATCACGGCGGTATCGAGCGCCGCCATGAACACGCCGATGAACAGCACCGGCATCATGGTGCGCGACGCGGGCGGCTCGTTACGCACGGCGTTCTTGGGCTCCCCGGAGCAGAGTCTGACGCACCTTCTCCGCGAGCTTGCGCCGGCTGTAGGGTTTGTGCAGGAGATTGGCGCCGCCGTCCGGCCGGTCGTGGGGCACGACGGCGTCTTCGGTGTAGCCCGACGTGTACAGCACCGGCAGATCCGGTCGCAGCGCCGCGACCTGGCCGGCCAGCTGCGGCCCGTTCATGCCGCCGGGCATCATCACGTCCGTGAACAGCAGGTCGAGCGGTTGATCGCTGCGCACGACCTCGAGCGCCTGCCGGCCGTTGGCGGCCGCGACCACGCGATAGCCGAGATCGCGCAGCAGCTGCGCGACGTGGCGGCGCACCAACTCGTCGTCCTCCACCAGCAGCACGATCTCACTGCCGCCCGATTCCCGCGGCACCTCGTCCTCGGCGCCGGCGATGCGCTCGGATATGCCGCCGCCGGCGCGCGGCAGGTAGATCCTCACGGTGGTGCCGGCGTCCACCTGCGAGTCGATTCGCACGGTGCCGCCCGACTGCTTGGTGAAGCCGTAGACCATGCTCAATCCGAGACCGGTCCCCTTGCCGGTGGGCTTGGTGGTGTAGAACGGATCGAACACGTGCGCGAGCTGATCCGCCGGTATTCCGTTGCCGGTGTCCGCGATGCTCAGCATGACGTATTCGCCGGGCGCCAGGTCGAGGTCCTGGCCCGCGTGCCGCCGTTCGAAGGTCACGTTGCGGGTGGCGATGGTCAAGCGGCCGCCCTCCGGCATGGCGTCGCGGGCATTGATGCACAGGTTGAGTATGGCCGACTCGAGCTGGCCGGGATCGATGTACAGATTCCAGCAGTTCTGATTGGCGGCGCCATCGACGATCTGGATGTTCTCGCCCAGCGTGCGCCGGAGCAGCGGCAGCATGCCCTGGATGGTGTCGCGCGGCTGCAGCAGCTTCGGCTGCAGCGCCTGGCGTCGCGCGAAGGCGAGCAGCCGGTTGGTCAATTCGGCGCCGCGCTCTCCGGCACTGCGCACCATGGAGGCGAGCGACGCCAGATTGGGGTCGCCGCGCAGCTCCTCGGCGAGCAGATCGGCATTGCCGATGATCACGGTCAGCAGGTTGTTGAAGTCGTGCGCGATGCCGCCGGTCA
>VFSW01011131.1_pt1 | contig 12670 bp, 13 predicted proteins | sample 5358111 | NCBI WGS metagenome assembly VFSW01 (sample SAMN11554181, study PRJNA540505) | mine drainage metagenome | isolation source: sediment from site ElyBrook_90M | place: USA: Ely Copper Mine, Vershire, VT | collected 2017 | reverse complement strand
GGGGAGCCGGTGTACTTACCGGTGTTGAACCACTAAGCGCCATTGATAGCCGCGTTTGCGGTTCAGGTGGAGTAGTTCATTATAAATTTTTGCAAACCCCGCGCAACGGACAGACTCCGATCAGGGATAATGGGGAATGAACATTTTATTGACCGGGCCTCAGGGCCAAGTGGGGTCTGCGCTGCGGCCACTGCTGGAAACGCTGGGTAACCTGACCGTGCTGGGGCGTGACACGCTTGACCTCGCCGATGCCGACGCCATCCGCGCCGCTGTACAGCAACACCGTCCACAGCTCATCATCAATGCGGCTGCCTATACCGCCGTGGATCGCGCAGAAACCGAGCCCGAGCTTGCCCGGGCTGTCAATGGCATCGCGCCAGGGATTCTGGCCGAAGAAGCCGGGCGTCTCAATGCAGCCCTGATCCACTACTCCACCGACTATGTATTCGATGGGACCCATTCCGAGCCTTACGTCGAAACCGATCCTACGCACCCACTTGGGGTCTATGGCCAAAGCAAATGGCTGGGAGAACAGACCGTTTTGGCCAGCGGCACGCCGGCATTGGTCTTCAGAACCAGCTGGGTCTATAGCCTGTACGGTGTCAATTTTTTGCGAACCATGTTGCGTCTGGGACAAGAACGCGACACGCTCAAAGTGGTAAACGACCAGTGGGGTGCGCCTACGTGGGCGCAGTCCATTGCCGAAACTACTGTAGCGTTTCTGCAGCAGGCTCGCGGTAACGAACTCATTCCCTTCATCCGCCGACACCAGGGGGTGTATCACATGACCAACGGTGGGGCCACAACCTGGTACGCCTTTGCCCAGGCCATATTTGCCCTACGTCCCGAATGTCGCGCGCAGCTCATCCCCATTCCTGCCAGTGAGTACCCCAGTCCGGTGCGCCGGCCCGCCAACAGCCGACTCAACAACCGCAAGCTCGCCGAACAGTTGCATCTCACCCTGCCGCCCTGGCAGGAGGCCCTGAAACAATGCTTGAGTGCGCTTCCCCCCAACGACCGGTAAGCTAGCGCCTATGAATATCATCGCGACCGCCATTCCCGACCTCCTGATCATCGAGCCACGCGTTTTCGGCGATGACCGCGGGTTTTTTTTCGAGAGCTATAACGAGCGCCAGTTTGGGGAGGCCACCGGGGTATCGGCACACTTCGTGCAGGACAACCACTCGCGTTCCATGCGCGGCGTCCTGCGCGGACTGCATTACCAAATCAGGCAACCCCAGGGCAAACTGGTCCGGGTTGTGGCAGGCCAGGTTTTTGACGTCGCCGTAGATCTGCGCCGCAGCGCAACCACGTTTGGCCAGGCGGTCACTGTCACCTTATCGGCGGAGAACAAACGCATGCTGTGGATTCCCCCCGGCTTCGCCCATGGGTTTTTGACCCTGTCCGAGCATGCCGAATTTTTGTACAAGACCACCGACTACTGGGCTGCCAGTGAAGAGCGCAGCATCCTGTGGAATGATCCAACACTCGCCATCGATTGGCCGCTCAAGACCCTGGGAGGACTGCCCCCCATTCTGTCCCCCAAAGATGCGGCCGGCGTGCCCTTTTTGTCCGCCGAGGTGTATCCCTGAGTACGCGCTGGATCACCGGGCGTTATACCCTGCTGGACAGTGCGCCCGATGGCGACTCGATCCATTTCATACCGGATGAAACAACCGCCCTGTCCCTGCAGGAGCCTGGCTTGAAGAGGCACCCCGACGGGGGGATTACCTTACGTCTCGACGGTATCGACGCCCTCGAAACTCATTATCTTGCCATCGGGGGTCTGGGCGTCCTGCGTCAGCCCGCTCCCTGGTCAGAACGCGCTGCCGATGCCCTGCTCACCTTCCTGGGATTTGAAAAAATCCGGCGCCACAGCGATGAACGCATCATCGCCTCCCAGCCGCTCGCCACCAGGGGTGCCATCGCCTTGCGCCGCATTGACAAATACGGGCGCGCGGTCGCCTTTGCGTTTCGGGGCCAGTTTCGATTGGCGCATTCCTCCCGTCTTGAATTGTCCACCAAAGTGATCCGCAGCAGTGCCAACTGGCACCAATTGCGCTATGGACACGCCTATCCCATTTTCTACCAGGATATGGCTCCTGCACTCATGGAAATCTGCAGCGCGGCAGCTCGCGCTGCACAAGCAGAAGGGCTGGGCTTTTGGCCGCATGACCGGACCCACGGCGGTTTCGCCCTGACCTCCCTCGATGCGCTAAAGCAGGAGGCTCTGTTATTGCCCAAGCTCTTCCGACGTCTTGTGGACCATGTGGGTGGTAATGGCGGACATCTGTCACTTGCCACCTTTGGCGCACTGCTGGAAACCAAAGTGGGTGTCGTCCGGTTATGGCGTCAGCACTGCAGCGTGGCCTTTGCCGACCTGGTGGAGGTCAATGAGCCAACCCTGCGCCTGATGGTGGTACCCGACGAGATCGCTTTTTCGGAAGATTGAAACAGTGGCGCGGGTCAGCGCAGAAACAGCCAGGCCGATAAGCCTGAACCCAGCGTGACCACATAGATCTTGAGCCAGTGATTGGGAATGCGCTGAATCATCCAGACCCCCAAAAATGAGCCTCCCAGTGCGCCAACTGCCAGGGCAATAACCACTGGCCACACCACGCGCGCAGCAAGGGCAAAGATCACGAATGAGGCTGATGTGATGACCACCACCAGCACATTTTTTGTGGCGATGGCGGCGCGTGGCGGTTGCCCACTCACTGTCAGTGCCGCCAGCATCAAGAAACCGATCCCCGCCGCAAAATAGCCGCCGTAAATGGCAATCAGAAATTGGGCCAGCACAAGCCGGCGTTGCGCACCACGGCTGGGCCCGGAATCTTCCGTTCCCGCGGCCATCACAGGCGAAGGCCGGGCGAGGCTGCCCCAGGCAAAGATAGCCGTGGCAAACAGTACCAACCAGGGGACCAACCTGGAAAAAAACGACGAGGGCGTCACCACCAACAACAATGACCCGAGGCACCCCCCCACCAGACTGACAACGAGCAGGGTCTTGAGGGAGAGTTGCCCCAGCCCCATCGCCAGGGGTCGGCTGACATGGGCCGAGCTGATTTGATTGGGAAACAGGCCCATGGCCGAAGTCATGCTGGCCGTGACGGGGTCGATACCCAACAACAATAACACCGGAAAAATAATGAAGGTCCCGCCGCCCGCCATGAAATTCTGTGCACCGGTATACACTCCCATCACGAGAACCCATGCCAGCATGTCCCAGGTAATGGTCACCTTTGAAGCCCCGCAATCCAGTCACGCACCGCTGCCATCGATCGAAATTCATCCACGGCGCGGACTGGACAGGACAGCCCGTGGTTCAGTGCCATTCTGGCCAGCGCTGTGCCGGGTCCCAGTTCCAGCAACACCTCCGGTTGGTACTCGGCGATCGTGTCGAGGCACGCTTCCCAGGCAATAGGGGTCGAGACTTGCTCAGCCAGCGCTTCGAGTGCCTCACCGCGCTCCCGCAGCACAGCGGCACGACTCCCCGAAAGAATCGGGAATTGTGGTGCAACATGGCCCTGCCCCTGCAACAGTGTGTGCCAGGGTTGCTGCACCGACTGCAAAAGCGGCGTATGGGCCGGGACCTGAACGGCAAGCACTGTCATATGTGCCCCACTGCAGGATTTGAGGCGCATCGCCAGGATCTCCAGATCGGCGCGCAGCCCACCGACGATGGTTTGCTGTTGGCCCACCCGGATGGCTACATACACGGCAAGGCCCGACAGAGACTGCGTCAATGTTGCAGCCTCACATCCGCTCACGGCCATCATTCCCGCTGGCACGCCCAGATGCGCCGTGGCTGCGCTCATCAGCCGGGCACGTGCGCCCGCGAGGTAGGCCCCCCGAGCCTCGGGCCACAATCCGGCAACGCTATATGCGGCAGTCTCTCCTGCCGAGTACCCCGCCAACAGCACGGGTTGGGGCAAGTGCGGGGCAAGCTGCGTCCAGCGGACCCACTGCAAGCCCCAAATCAATACCTGGGCCACGACGTTTTCGTGGAGCGCCTGTTCGTCAAGCGCCGTAAGCGCGGTCCCTGCCTGTGCAAGTTCGGCATCCAGTGCATGACGTAAGGCTGGTGTGGCATGCGCCAGAATCTCGTCGCGATGGGCCAGGGTTTGCAAGCCTTGGCCGCTGAACAGGAGGATTAATCGCATGAAAAGCTTGAAAATGAAAAGGGGTCAGACCTCATATTTTCCAGCCCCTGTTTCCAACCCGATCAACAGCAGCAAAGCCGCTAAAAGATCAGCGCTCCCTCCGGGGCTGAGGCGTCTGGCCACCATCTGTTGATGAATAACCAACGCCTGGATTTCCCAGTCTTCCTGCAAGACCCCGCCGCGCGCGAGGAAGGCTGACGCTTGTGCCTGTGCAAACTGTAATCCCGCAAGTCCCCCACGCCAGACCAGATTGGAATCGTCGAGCTTAGCCATGATCGCAAAGAATGCGGCGAGCGCGGCACGGCTTGGCATCCCTGTGTCCCGAAGCGCTTGACGATAGGCCGGCAACCCTTGCCCTACCAAGGCAGGGAAACCTTGCGCGGCCTGCCAGCGCGCACCGCGAATACCATACTGCTGTGCGGCCCAGCGCCCGTGACTGGCTTCCCTCGGCATCGTAGCGGCGACTTGTAGAATCGCATTTCCCCAGCGTGCACCTACGGCGTGACATAGGCCCTCGGCACTCGCGCCGGGGCAAGCGCCTCCTGCAGCAGCAATCAAGCCCAGATTGAAAATCGCGCCACGATGGGTGTTAACCCCTCCGGTGGCACGCAGCATCCGCGCCTCAGCAGCCATCCCGAGCGCCTGGAGTGTGGCAAAGGAGGGCTGCGCCGTACCTGCCCTGGCGATGTGCACAAAATATCGGCGCAAGGCAAACAGGCTTCTGAAAAAAGTGGCAGGTGTCATGTCCGTGTGAGCGCCATTATCCAAGGGGCTCACCAGCCCCGGTTTGGGATAAAGCACCAATTCCTGATGTAGGGCGCGCACCGCCGCAACAGCGATGGAAAGGGAAGTTGGGGGCAGCACAACTTCCCTCTTCAGTGCCACCGCCCGATCCGACTTGGCGATGAGCCAGCCCGGATGTCGCCGTACCTCACCCAGTTCACGCCAAGCCACCGCCCACTCCCCCATGCGCATTTCGCCATCAATGCGTGGCGTGGGATAGCGCGTCTGGAGTGCTTCAAGTTCGGTCAGCAAGGGGTCAATGGCCGCTTCGTGCCCGATTTCCAAAAGCACGTCAAGATCGCTGTCCGGATTGAGGCAAGGCTCCGGCGCAAAATATTGCAGGGCAAGCGACCCGTAGACACGGATGTCGGTGGCATAGCGCGCGCCAATAGCGCGCAGGTGCTGCAACGTGGGCTGCCAACTCTGCGGTGCGTGCGCCTGTACTGCCTCCAGTGAAAGTGGTGGCATGACACGCAGAACACTCTCCGGAGCGACCGTCACACCCACCCGCTGACGCGGGCCCATCACGGGCCGGGTCACGCCCAGACGGATCTCGTGATGAGAAGGACTGCGCGCTACCACCAGCGGACGCCCGCTGGTGATCCAATCCCGTAGAAATAAGCGATCCGGCGCGCTGATGCCTGTGCCTTTCAGCACCACATCCGGTTTCAACCAAACCCAGTGGTGACGTCGCGGCGCCAGACCGTCAGTGCGCATGAAACACCTGTTGGGCCACGAGGTCTGCGAGCATGCGGCCCCCACGTTCTGCCCCCAGGCGCGCCCGCTCATCTTCAGGATTTCCTTGCAACAATGCGAGCAGCTGCTCCGACCAATCTTCTGTTTCAGTCCAGAGCGCTTGAATGCCTCCCATGCGCCAGTAGTTTTCGGCTCCGGGGGCAAACACCGGAGAGGTCTGGGCGAGTTCTGTGAGCCGTTCAAAGGGAATCCGGGTAATGCGCGCCATGGCACGCAGATCCATGACGCGCACTTCTGCACCGGGCAGCGCCACGATGCAATCCGCGAGCAAGCCAAAGGCCAGAAAGCCCCCCGATACGGCTTCGCCATCAATAAGCGTCACCAGTCGATGACCCTGTTGGCGGGCCAGATTCACGCAACGCGCAAGATGGGCAAAATAGCCATGCAATCCCAACAATTCCTCGCGGCGCGACAGCGCCTGTCCCTGGGTATCGGCAATAAATACAATCGGACGCGGATCCGAGCCATCCGCGGCAATCGCCTTCAAAACCGCATCGGACAACGCGAGGGCAATGCGCGTATCGATCGCCGCATGGTCTGTTGTCCCGATGACGTGAACCCGACCCTGCTTCGTCCCGCCCCACCCGCGCAATACCAGCCCTTCCTGGGTAATGGCATGGCCCTCAGGAAACAAACGGTTCAATAAAGTCTGCTTGCCGGGCCTCATGATTCCAGCGCCTCCAGACGCCGGTTGAACTGTTCCGGTGACATCAGGGATACCTGGTCACCCAGACCCATGCGACTCCATAGCACCTGACCATCGCGAATCTCCGCATCGAGCTCCGCTCGTGCGCTGAGCTGTTGCTGGGCCGCCTGGAGCGTTTGCAAAGAGATTGCTGGGGTCAGGCGTCGCTTTTTAAAAAAACGAGGCCTGGCCCCAACCTCTTCCCCTGCTGCCGCGCGAAATGCCGCGATATCGTCGTCCACCAGCAGCGTTGCCTCGCCCAGGGTGCGGCGGATTTTGCCGCCGGTGATGCGCCACACGAGTGCCCGGTCGCGTGAATCAAACTCCTCCACACCCTTGACCGTTTCGATCACCTCTGGGCCCGATAGGCCAATCCGCCCTTCTTCGGAGATGATGATGACATCGCACAAACGCGCAACAATGCCCATGCCACCAAAAGCGCCGCAGGTGCCACCGATCAATGCAATCACCGGAATGCCGGCTTCCTGCACGGCAAACAAGGCACGCATGATTTCTGAAATGGCGATCAGGCCGGCATTGGCTTCGTGCAGGCGCACACCACCCGAATCAATGCACAACAGTACGGCGCTGGGCTTGTCTCGAACAGCACGCAGCAAGGCACCGCGGATTTTAGCGCCGTGTACCTCACCCACGGCGCCCCCATTGAACTGGCCTTCCTGGGCAATCATGATGACCGGGTGTGTGTGTAACCGGCCTTGCCCGACGATCACACCGTCGTCAAAACTGACCGGAGCTTCGAGTGCAGCAAGATGCGGACTGGTGACCCGTTGTGTGGGATCGACCCATTCGCTGAAGGATCCCGGATCAAGCAAGGCCTGCACGCGCAAGCGCGCCAGGGCTTCACGATAGCTTTGTGCCAGGCCGCGCATCAGGCACCTCGCAGTGACTGAAAGGCCTGATCCAGGCGCAAGCTCACCACAGCCGGCGTCGCTCCTGCATCATGAATGGCAAAAGACAATCCGCCCACCGGATGGCGTGCGGCGAAATCTGTCAAAACGGCTTTCCAGACTTCAACAAAACCGTGCGCTGCCGTTTGGACCTCGAACACGCAACGTGTTGCATCATGACCGCGTTCCACCAGCACTTCCAGATTGCCCGAGGACACCACACCATACAGGGCGGCACGGGGATTGAGCGAGGCGTCCTGAATCGCGGGAAGGTCGAGATGCAAGGTTTCCATAGGAATCACCAAAAATTGGAATTGGGTTACCAGTTGCGGAATTGTTTGGGCGGTTGGTACAGCCCCCCGGAGGCACGCACCAGATCCTTGATGGAGCGGGCCGCCAGAAGATCACGCGTGGCGTCACGCACATCAATGCCCATGTCGGCGGGTCGACGGATGATTCCGCGGTCCCGCAGATTTTCCACCAAGGCGTGATCGCGGGCCATGCCCACCGGAGTGTAACCTGCCACGCCGCGAATGGCTTGTTCGCGCTCTTCGGGCGAACGGCACAACAACAGATTGGCCATGCCCTCCTCGGTCACGATGTGACTGACGTCATCACCGTAGATCATGATGGGTGGCAAGGCCATCCCCATGTCCTGTTTAAGCTGCCACGCATCCAGGCGCTCCACGAAGGCGGGATGGCCGGGCTCACGCCAGGTCTCCACAGTCTGCACCACGAGCTTCTGGCCGCGCGCCGGGGTCTGCCCCCCATTCTTTTCCTGCCCGGCCTTGAGCCAGGCTGCACTGGCATGACGCCGTCCGCGGGCGTCTGAACCCATGTTGGGTGCGCCGCCAAAACCGGTAATGCGTCCCAGAGTGGCCGTCGAACTATTACCCTCCAGGTCAATCTGCAGGGTTGAACCGATGAACAGGTCACAGGCATACAGGCCGGCGGTTTGGCAAAACGCGCGATTAGACCTGAGGCTGCCATCGGCGCCGGTAAAAAATATGTCGGGTCGGGCTGCAACATAGGCCTCCATACCCACTTCCGAACCAAAGGAATGCACGCGTTCCACGAAGCCCGCTTCGATGGCCGGAATCAGGGTGGGATGCGGATTGAGTGCCCAATAACGGGCGATCTTGCCTTTAAGGCCCAGGCTCTCGCCGTAGGTGGGCAGCAGCAGTTCGATGGCCGCAGTATCAAAACCGATCCCGTGATTCAGGCGCTCCACCCCGTATTCGGCGTAGATGCCCTTGATGGCCATCATGGCCATCAATACCTGGATTTCAGTAATGTGGCGCGGATCGCGTGTGAATAATGGTTCGATGTGATTGGGGGTGGGGGCCACCACAAAAAAATCCACCCAGCTTGCCGGAATGTCCACACGGGGCAACCGTTCCAGTTGCTCGTTGACTTGCGCAATCACGATGCCGCTTTTAAACGCCGTGGCTTCAACAATGACCGGTGTATCTTCGGTATTGGGGCCGAGATACAGGTTGCCCTCGGCATCTGCCGCTTGTGCTGCGATCAGGCAAACCTGTGGCGTCAGATCAATGAAATAGCGTCCGAACAATTCCAGATAGGTGTGAATGGCGCCGATCTCTATGCTGCGCGATTGTACGAGTCGCGCCAGACGATGCGCCTGGGGTCCTGCAAAGGAAAAATCGAGGCGCCGGGCAATGCCTTTTTCAAAGAGTTCAATGTGTGCCGGTAGGGCCAACACCGACTGCACCAGATGTAAATCATGGACGCGCTGAGGTGAACAAGCCGCCAGTGACTCTGCCAGAAAATCCGCCTGTTTCTGATTGTTGCCTTCCAGACAGACGCGATCGCCAGGCTCCAGCAAGGCTTCCAGCAAGGACACCATGTCCCGGGCCGCCACGGCCTTGCCGCGAGAAAAGGGTGTGCTGCGTTCAAGCCGTGCCTGACGCCGCAGGGCCTCGTGATTCCAGGTTCGAATAGGTTGTAGCGCGTTCATGGATGCTCAGATTTTTGGACCCAACGCCCAATCCGGAAAGGTCGTGACAATGCCGGGAAACAGGGACAGCAATAGCACCGCAAGAATCATCAGCAGCACAAAGGGCACCACGCCCCAGACCACCGCATTGAGTGGAATGTCCGGCGCCACGTTGCGGATCACGAAAATGTTGAGCCCCACGGGTGGGTGGATAAGCCCCATTTCCATGACGATGGTCATCAACACGCCAAACCAGATCAAGTCGAATCCGGCTGCTTTGAGCGGTGGCAAAATAATTGGCGCAGTCATCAGGATGATGGACACCGGTGGCAGAAAAAACCCCAGCACCACCACAAAAACCAGGATGGCAGCAAGCAACAACCATTTGGAAAGGGACAGCGAGACAATCCATTCAGCCGCGTCCTGGCTGATCTGCAGATAACTCATCACATAGGAGTACAACAGCGACATGCCAATGATGAACATCAGCATGGTGGATTCCTTGAGAGTGGAAGCGATGATTGGAGACAACTGGCGCGGACGCCACACTCCGTAGATGATCGCAATCAATACGAGGGCCAGCAGCCCACCCAGACCCGCTGTTTCGGAGGGCGTGGCAAAGCCCCCATAGAGCGCGATCATGACACCGATCAGCAGGGTTACGAAGGGCAGAACCCGCGGCAGCATGGCCGTTTTTTCACGCCAGTTCAGGTCGTTTTCATCCAGGTAGGCCGAGCGGATCCCTCCCGATTGATACACATGAAGAGCCGAACGATATTCGCGCTTGAAATTCCAGACCGCATAAAGCGAAAACAGACTCACCAGCAACAACCCCGGCCCCAACGCCGCCAAAAACAGACGGCCCAGTGATACTTCGGCGGCGACGGAAAACAGGATCATCGTTATCGAGGGGGGCAGCAAAATACCCAGAGTGCCCCCGGCCGCAATAATGCCTGCGGCGAATCCAGGGGAATATCCGCGCGCGCGCATTTCAGGAATGCCGGCACTTCCGATGGCAGAACAGGTGGCCGGACTGGAACCCGCCATGGCGGCAAACAACGCACAGGCCAGAACATTGGCAATCCCCAATCCTCCCGGAACCTTGCCCAGCCAGGCATGAATGGCCGCATACAGGTCCGCGCCAGCGCGGGATTTTCCAATCGCAGCGCCTTTCAGAATGAACAGGGGAATGGACAGCAGCGTGATGCTGGACATTTCTTCATACACATTCTGGGTAACGGTGTCGAGCGCCGAGAGCGGCATGAAGAAATACATAAACACGACGGCAATAGTGCCCAGGGCGAAGGCGATGGGCATGCCTGTAAACATCAACATCAAGGTGCTCAGGCCATACAGCACACCCGTCATTCCGTGACTCATGGCACGTCCCGCAGACGCGGCGGACCAGCCAGAACCTGGATCAACAGTTGCAAGGAGAGCAGTGTCATCCCCACCGACATCAATCCATAGGGAATCCACAACGGCGGCGCCCACGTAGACGATGTGGTCATCCCCTCGGCCCAGGCTTCGTGCAGCAAAGTCCACGATTTCCAGCAAAAGAAGCTGCAGAACAGCAACGACACGCCATCGCACAGCCAGACGCGCAACCGGTTAATGCGTGGAGAAAGCAGTCCGGCCACTGCCTCGATCCCGATATGGCCCCGCTGGGCCTGGACGGCAGCACCGCAACTGAAAATCGAACCGACCAGCAGGAACATGGATATTTCATCCTGCCAATCGGTGGGTGTGTTGAAGAAGTAACGCATCATGACCCCGGAGGTCAGCACGAGACAGGCAAGAATCACGGCAACCATGGACAGCGCCACCACAAAACGATTGATGCCTGTCAGGGTGAAGGCCAGAATGCCCAGCAATCCATGACGCGGCGGGTCATTCATCAGCCCCAGTGCGGGGGAAGGCGCACCGGGCAGATCCCCGCCGTGACTCACAGCGCCTTTTCCACAGCTTTCATCAAGGCAGCACAGGATTCATTGCGCGCAGCAAAATCTTTCCAGGCCGTACGACGCGCAATGTCCTGCCAGCGCCTGACGGTGTTCTGGGTCAAGTCATAAGCTTTGCCGCCCGCCTTGACGTAGACCTTGGCCACTTCGTTGTCATCCACCTTGCACGCATCGAGGGCAAATTTTTCCATTTCGGCACCGAGCGTCATGATGAGGTTTTGTTCGTCGTGGCTGAGGCGCTCGTACACCATGCGTGAAATCATCAGGGGCTCAAACATGAACCAGTAGGCGTACTCGCGTCCGGTGGTCAGCTGTTTGGCTACTTCTTCCAGCCGGAACGAGATGAGGCTGGTACTGGAGGTCATGGCGGCATCCAGCGCACCCGTCTGCATGGCTGCATAGATTTCGTTGGAAGGCAAGTTGAGCACGGCAGCGCCTGCCTCCTTCAGCACCATATCCATTTCGCGTCCGCCACCGCGCACCTTCAGTCCCCGGGCGTCTTCCGGCTCAATGATGGGCTTGTTACGGCTCGCCACACCACCCGATTGCCAGATCCAGCTGACCAGCAGCACGCCCTTGTCGGCCAGGATGTTGTAAAGCATCTTGCCACCCTCCGAATTGCGGAATGCCGCACCTTTCTGGTAATTGGTGATGATGCCGGGCATCAGGCCGATGTTGGTCTCAGGAACTTCCCCGCCCGCATAATTAAGTGGCACCAGGGACATGTCGAGCGCGCCTTTGCGCAGGGCACTGAACTGGGAATTGGTCTTCATCAGGGACGAATTGGGATACACCACTGCCTTAAGGCTGCCATTGCTGCGTTTGGCAAGCTCTTGGGCAAAACGGCGACACAGTTGGTCACGAAAGTCGCCTTCAGTCAGCGTGCCGCCAGGAAACTGGTGCGAAATACGAAGTTCCATAGCAGCTGCAGCCCAGGGAGACATTCCCAATGCACCGGCCACGGGGAGCGTAGACAAGCCTTGCAAGATACGACGACGGGTGTTGTTCATGGAATGACCCTCCTCTTGCACACAAGATAGCCAAGGCTGTATTCTTTGTCAAACTTCCTGTATACATGGAGGTATGACCATCAAGACTTCAGCGCCTTTCCAGGGTACTCCCCCCAAAGCCGGGCTTCCTGCGCCTGCGTCGGGAACGCGCCTGTCCGAGCCACTGATGGAAACCATCGAGGATGAAATTGTCACCCGGCGCCTGCCACCCGGCACGCGTCTGGATGAAATGGAGTTGGCGCAACGCTTTTCGGTATCGCGCACCCCGATTCGAGAAGCCCTGATCCAGTTGTCCTCCGCCGGTCTCGTCGAACTGCGCCCGCGGCGCGGGGCGATCGTGGCACAGATCAGCCCGCAGCGCCTGATGGAAATGTTTGACGTGATGGCAGAACTGGAGGCCCACTGTGGGCGCCTTGCGGCACGCCGCATCACACCGGAGGAACAGCA
>VFSW01011130.1_pt1 | contig 12672 bp, 11 predicted proteins | sample 5358111 | NCBI WGS metagenome assembly VFSW01 (sample SAMN11554181, study PRJNA540505) | mine drainage metagenome | isolation source: sediment from site ElyBrook_90M | place: USA: Ely Copper Mine, Vershire, VT | collected 2017 | reverse complement strand
TCCGGTCTCGATCATCGGAGCCCGATTGCATCTGGAGTTTTAATCCGGGGGACGGAACTACGCCCCGAGAATTTTGTAAGCCAGTCCGATCACCGCGCAGGCCGCGATGACTTCGATGACACCGCGCTTGTAACGGAACAGCGCGACCGTCGCCGCCAGCGCGATCAGGGCCGACACCAAATCGAACGTGCCTGCAAAGCCTTTGGGCCACAGCACGTGGTAACCGAAGAACAGAGCCAGATTCAAAATGACTCCCACCACCGCCGCCGTGATCGCGGTAAGTGGCGCGGTGAATTTGAGATCACCGTGCGTCGCTTCGACCAGCGGCCCGCCCGCCAAAATAAAAATGAAGGACGGCAGGAAAGTGAACCAGGTCACCAGGGTCGCCGCCAGCGCACCCGCCAGAAACAACATGTCCGGCCCGAACAGCGCCTGCACATAACCGCCAACAAAGCCGACGAATGCCACCACCATGATGAGCGGCCCGGGCGTGGTTTCGCCCAGTGCCAGACCATCTATCATCTGGACGGGCGTGAGCCAACCATAATCCCCGACCGCGCCCTGATAGACGTAGGGCAATACCGCGTAAGCCCCGCCGAACGTCAGCAGGGCGGCTTTGGTGAAGAACCAGCCCATCTGCGTCAGCGTGTGGTTCCAGCCGAATTCTGCCGTCAACAATGCCATCGGCAGCAGCCACAGCAGGCTGCCGACCACCCCCACCTTCACCAGTCCCAACCAGTGAAAGCGCGCATGTTCCGGGGTCGGCGTGTCGTCGTCGATAAAGGCCGCGCCGAAAGTTTGATTCGACTTGCCGTGTCCGCCACCCGCCTTGAATTTTTCCGGCGCAATGCGCCCGCCCGCATAGCCAATCAAAGCTGCCGCCGCGACAATGGCGGGGAACGGCACATTGAGCGCGAAGATCGCCAGGAAGGCACCCGCCGCAATCGCCCATAGCACATGATTTCTGAGCGCACGCGTACCGATGCGGTGCGCAGCGTGCAGCACAATAGCAGTCACCGCCGGTTTGATGCCATAGAATAACCCGGCCACCAGCGGCACATCACCGAACGCGATATAAATCCACGACAACGCGATCAGGATGAACAGCGAGGGCAACACGAACAGTGTTCCGGCGATGATACCGCCCCAGGTGCGGTGCATCATCCAGCCGATGTAGGTCGCGAGCTGCTGCGCTTCCGGCCCGGGCAGCAGCATGCAGTAATTGAGCGCGTGCAAAAAACGCTGCTCCGAGATCCAGCGTTGTTTCTCGACCAGGTCCTGATGCATGATGGCGATCTGCCCCGCCGGTCCGCCGAAGCTGATGAAGCCCAGTTTTAGCCAATACCAGAAGGCTTGCGCCAGCGTGACCGGCGCGGGAGGCTGGTTATCAGGCGGGGCGTTGTTGTGCATGTTGCATGGCGCGACTATAGATCTCGAGCAGGTCTTCCTCGCTCACATCGATCACGCTATCCATCGCTTCGAGTGCCGCTTCAATATCGTCCACGGTGATCTCGGCCGGCGGGATGCTCGGTGCCTGGGGGATGGGTGGCTGATGCGGTGCTGGGTAGTGCCGGCCCGGCAGCAGATTGTTGATGAGCAAGGCGAACACCAAAGAAACAGCGGCATTCATGGCGACGATACCGGCCAGCCATAATCCGCCCATCAGATGGAACTGGCTTGCGCCCAGCACCACCGTGAGCGCGGTCGCCGCACCGGGCGGATGCAGCGCGTCCAGCAGATGCATCAGCAGGATAGCCAGTGCCACGGCAATCGCCGCCGCGATGATGGGATCGGCAATGAGCAGGCTGATGATCCAGCCAGCCAGTGCCGAGATCGCATGCCCGACCACCAGATTCCAGGGCTGCGCCATCGGGCTGTGCGGCACCGCAAACAGCAGCACCGCCGATGCCGCAGTCGATCCGAGCATGAGCACAGGATAGGGGCAGCGCGGCAGGAATTCGATCAGCAGACCCAGCCACAAAATGGCGATACCGCCCGCCAGTGCGCCGCGCAACTTTTCCGCGAGCGTGACGGTGGCGTGATGATGGGGTAAAAAAAGCCGGAGGAAATCTTTCATGTTCTTGGCAGCGTGTCGGACAGGGTCGCTATGATAACCGTCCGGACAAAAAAGGTTGCCCGTGTTCGCGCCGTCCGGCATCGCTGAGGACGCAGCCCATGCGCCGCTACGAAGCGACCCTCAGCACCAACCCTTTCAGATACGCCCCCTCCGGAAAGCTGAGCAGCACCGGATGATCGGCACTGGCGTGCAGGTGATGCACGATCTGCGCGTCCACGCCGGCATCGAGTGCCGCACCCGCGACGATCTTCTGGAACAGCTCCGTGCTGATGCCGCCGGAGCATGAATAGGTGGCGAGCAGGCCACCGGGGTTGAGCAGCTTGAAGCCCAGCAGATTGATGTCCTTGTAACCTCTTGCGGCTTTTTCGGCGAAGGCGGCGGTGGGGGCGAACTTGGGCGGATCGAGAATGATGAAGTCGAATTTGCGACCCTGGTCGCGCAGTTTGCGCAGTGCCAAAAACACATCGTCGCATTGCCATTCTGCGGCACTGGCATCCAGACCGTTGGCGGTCAGATTTTCTGCGGCAATGCGCAGTGCGTCCGCCGAGGCATCGATGGACAACACCGACTTCGCGCGGCCGCGCAAGGCATACAGCGAGAATCCTCCGGTGTAGCAGAAGCAATTCAGCACGGTCTTGTCGCGCGCCAGCGTTTCGGTGAGTTTGCGATTGTCGCGTTGATCCAGATAGAAGCCGGTCTTCTGTCCGGCCGCCACATCGACGTTAAAACGTAGTCCGTGCTCGACCACTTCGACCCGGTCCGGCAATGTGCCGCGCAACACACCGTTGCGTTCGATCAAGCCCTCCAGTCCGCGCGAGTCGGAATCGGAACGTTCGTAGATGCACGCGGGCTCGCACACATCCTGCAAGATATCGGCGAGGGTGTCGCGCCAATATTCCGCGCCCGCGCTGCCGATCTGCATCACCAGCACCGCGCCATACCGGTCGACGATCAAGCCCGGTAGTCCGTCCGATTCGGCATGGATGAGGCGCATCCCGGTGTTCGACTCCCTCTCCCCTTGGGAGAGGATTGGGGTGAGGGAGAGCGTGCTCCGTGCCGCCAGTGCGTTGACGATCTTGCGGCGAAAGAACGCCGCGTCTATCACTTCATCCTCGCGCCATGACCATACCCGCGCGCTGATCTGCGAGTCCGCGTTATAAGCGGCCCAGGCGAGGAACTCGCCCTGCTCGCTGCGCACTGCGACGGTCGTGCCGTTCACAGGCGCGCCATCGACATGCGCGATCGCCCCGGAGAACACCCAGGGGTGGCGACGCTGCAAGGACTTCTCCCGTCCCGCTGCCAGCACGATAGCAGGCGCGGCTTGCGCGTTACCGCTGCGCGGTTGCGTCAATACGCGCGGTGCGGTGGCCGGCTCTTGCTGGCGCGAACGCTTGCGGAAATCCGGCTTGCCGGAAGCGGTGCGCCGCCCGGTCGAGCGGGGCTGGTTGGATTTTTCTTGGGTCATGTCTTCTTCTCAGGATTTGCGTTTGGCGCGCGGGTGCGCCGCGTCGTAGATCTTGCTCAGGTATTGGAAATCGAGATGGGTATAAACCTGTGTGGTGGAGATACTGCTGTGGCCCAGCAACTCCTGCACGGCACGCAGATCACCGGATGATTGCAACAGATGGGTGGCGAAGGAATGGCGCAGCAGATGGGGGTGCACGCTGCTGGTGATGCCGAGTTTGATGCCCCAATGCTTCATCTGTAATTGCACCACACGCGGCGAGATGCGCTGCCCGCGAAGCCCCACGAACAGCGCGGCCTCATCGGCTCTAGCCAGCTGATCGCGCACCGCCAGCCAGACTTTTATCGCCGCGACGGCAAACTGCCCGAGGGGCACGACGCGTTGTTTGCTGCCCTTGCCGGTGACGCGCACCTCACCGTCACTCAGACTGGCGTTCATGTCCACCACATTCAGACCGACCAACTCGGCCAGCCGCAAACCGGAAGAATATAAAAGCTCGATCATCGCCTTGTCGCGTATCGCGGTCACATTCTCGGCAGGAACGTCCATGAGATGCACCGCCTCATCGGGCGACAGGGCTTGCGGCAACACCTGCGCGGATTTGGGTGCGCGCACCCCCACACAAGGATTGTCGGTGTAGCCGTGATCGCGCATCAGATAGTTAAAGAACCCGCGCCATGCCGACAACATGCGCGCCAATGAACGTCCCGACAAACCCCGGCTGTGCAGTTGCCCGATGTAGCGGCGGATCTGGTGTGCCTTGAGCGTATCCAGCACCGTGTCGCCGGATAACCCGAACAATCGGTTCAGGTCGCGCGCGTAATTTTCCGCAGTGAGTTCGGAGTAACGTTTCTCGTTACGCAACCAGGCCAGGTAGCCTTGCAGATATGCCTCGTTGGTCCCTTCGACTGAACTCGGGGCGTGCATGGTTAACGTTGCAAGTAGGGATGCAAGCCGCTCGCCACCGCATCACTGATGCGCTGCAAAAACACCGTACCCATCTCCGGATAGAAACGTTGTTTGTCCGGGCTGGCGAGCACCAGCAAGCCTATGGTATCGCTCCCCGCATGCAGGGGCAGATACGCGTAGGAACGCAGCTGCCCGGCGGGCACGTCGAACCAGGCCGCAGTGTCGTGCGCCGGGTGATGCAGGCACACCGGCTGCGCCTGGGCATCGGCAAAGGCCAGCACTTCGGCACTGGGCGGCGTGATTTCCCACAGGCGCAACACGGTATGCGGCACACTGAAAATATCACCTAACAAGTGCGGGACCATGTCCTTGAGCGTAGCCAGATCGCGGGCCGCAAACAGGGCCACAATGAATTCGTGAACCTTGTGTTGCAACGCGTCATTTTCCTTGGCGAACAACAGCAGATCATGCAGTTTCTTTTCCAGCTCCTTGTTCTTCTCGCGCAACGCGAGCAACTGTCTTTCGCTCAGTGATATCGTGCGCCCGCCATGCGGATGAGGCAGATTGATACGGGCCAAAGTATCGATATGCGCCTCGAAGAACTGGGGATTGTCTTGCAGGTATTGCGCTACGTCTTCGGCTCTCATGCTTGCTCCTATATTGTAATTTCGCCGTTAAACACGGTAATCGCCGGACCGGTCAGCATCACCGGTTGACCCATCCCATCCCAAGCGACACCGAGTGCACCGCCGCGCGTGAGCACATGCACCGGGCTATCCAGCAAGCCGAGGCGTATCCCGGCCACCGCTGCCGCGCACGCTCCCGTCCCGCACGCCAGGGTCTCGCCCGCGCCGCGCTCAAACACGCGCAGTTTGATGCTGTGCCTGTCGACGACCTGCATGAAACCGGCGTTGACGCGCTTGGGGAAACGCGGATGCAGTTCGATCAGCGCGCCGGTTCTTGCCACGTCGGCGGTCTCGATATCGTCCACGACCTGCACCGCATGGGGATTGCCCATGGACAGCGCGCTGATGTGCAGCGTGACACCCGACACGTCCAATGCCTCGCTCGCCTGCTCTGTGCCGCCGACAAAGGGGATACGCGCCGCGTCAAACACGGGCGCACCCATATTCACCGTCACGCGCCCGTCTTCTTCGAGACGCGGCATGATCAGACCGCTCTTGGTTTCCACCACGATCTCGCGTTTGCCGGTGAGCTTTTGATCGTGCACAAAACGCACGAAGCAGCGCGCGCCGTTGCCGCATTGCTCGACCTCGCCGCCGTCCGCGTTGAAGATGCGATAACGGAAATCCGCCTCCTGATTCTGCGATTTTTCCACCAGCAAGATCTGGTCGCAGCCCACACCGAAGTGTCGGTCGGCCAGCAGGCGCAATTGTTCCGGGGCGAGGCTGAGGTGCTGGCGCACGCCGTCGATGACGACAAAGTCATTTCCCGCACCATGCATCTTTGTGAACTTCATAGCTATCCTTTGTTTAATTGGGCATACCGGAAACAATCCGTGGTGTGGTCATTGACCATGCCCGTGGCCTGCATGAACGCGTAGCAGATCGTTGTGCCGACAAACTTGAAGCCGCGCCGCTTCAATTCTTTACTCATCGCATCCGACTCGGCTGTGCTGGCCGGCACCTCGGCCATGCTGCGTCTGGCATTCTGTCTAGTCTGCCCACCGACGAACTGCCAAATGTAGCGGTCAAAACTGCCGAACTCGGCTTGCACTTCAAGAAACTTTTGCGCGTTCAACACCGCAGCGTTCACTTTCAGGCGGTTGCGCACAATGCCGGGATTTTGCAGCAGCGATTCTATGTGAGCGGGGGTATAGCGGGCAATGCGTTGCGCAGCAAAATCATCGAATGCGGCGCGATAGTGTTCGCGTTTGCGCAGTACCGTGATCCAACTCAGTCCCGCTTGCGCCCCTTCCAGAACCAAGAACTCGAACAGCTTGTGATCGTCATGCAGCGGCACGCCCCACTCGTGGTCGTGATAATGCCGGTACAGCTCATCACTGCCCGCCCAGGCGCAGCGGCACACCGCGTCAGTCATTCGCTTCGTCGGAAGAGCAAAGCTGCACACAGTCGCGCCACATACAGCGATCCATCACCACCGTGATGCCCGCTTGTTGTGCGCGCAGCGCGGCGGCTTCGTCGATCACACCGTCCTGCAACCAGAGATTTTTGATGCCCAGTTTGATACAGCTTTCCACAATAGCGGGCACATGCTCGGAGGCGCGAAACACGTCCACGATGTCGGGCAATTCGGGCAGGCTTTCCAAATCTGGATAGGCGCGCTCGCCCAGCACTTCGGTCACCAGAGGCCGCACCGGAACGATCCGGTAGCCCCGGCTTTGCAGCCCGCGCGCCACACGAAAACTCGGGCGTGCCGGGTTGGGCGACAAGCCCAGCACCGCAACGCGGCGTACCTGGTGCAGCAACTGGCGGATCTGTTCGATACTCGGATTGGCAAATGTCATGGCTGGCTTCTTGGTGCGGATGAGCGCGTAAGATAACATCTTTGCCAGACCGGATGGAACCTGACATTCTGCCGATTTTCTGGAGTACTCGGATGACACCACAACCCGGCAATTCTTTGCTCGCTGCAACGGCGGAACATTTACGCCGCTACGCTCCGTTCGACCAAATGGAAGCGGCACATCTGCATCGTCTGGCAGCGCGTTTGCGGCTGGGCTATTACCATCACGGCGAAGTCCTGCTGTCCCCCGAGCAAGGCACGGCACTGAAGCTGCTTATCATCAAACAGGGCGTGGTACAGGGCGAGCAGGATGTGGCACGCGCCCAGGAGGATGCCGCCTGGCTGGAGCTGCACGAGGGCGAGTGCTTCCCGCTCGGGGCATTGCTCGCCAGGCGCGCGGTGACCGGCACATATCGCGCCAGGACCGACACGTTTTGCTATGAACTCGATGCGCGGGACTTTTTTGAATTGATGCATTTGAGCGTGGCCTTCCATGACTTTTGCACCCGCCGCATCGCCAATCTGCTCGAACAATCCAAACACATCATCCAGGCGCAATATTCGCGCTCCAGCAGCGAGCAGCAATCCATGACCAGCCGGCTCTCGGAGATCATGGACCGTGCGCCTATTACCTGTTCACCGCAAACCGCTATCCGCACTGTGCTGCAAACCATGCGCGACCATCGCATCGGCTCGATGGTCGCGGTAGAGGACGGTATCGCGGTGGGCATGTTCACCTTGCACGATGTGTTGAACCGCGTGGCGTTGCCGCAAGCCGATCTAACCCAGCCCATCATCGGCGTGATGAGCCAACGACTCACCACCTTGCCGTCGCACGCGCTGGCCTACGAGGCCATGCTGGCGATGGCAAGAGAAGGCATACGGCATTTGCTGGTGAGCGATCACGGCAAGTTCGTCGGGGTGCTGTCCGAGAAAGACCTGTTCACCCTGCAACGCGTGAGTCTGCGTCAGGTGAGCCAGACCATACACAGTGCCACCACGCTGGACGACCTGAAACACGCCGCGCACAACATCCGCCAGTTGGGCCAGAACATGCTGGCTCAGGGTATCGCGGCGGAGCATCTCACCCAGCTAACCTCGACACTGAACGATCTGTTGAGCGCGCGCATCATCGAGCTGGAATGCGTCGCGGCGGGTCTGCAAGCTCCGGATTCCTGCCAGACCGCTTTCTGCTGGCTGGCTCTCGGCTCGGAAGGGCGACTGGAGCAGACTTTCCACACCGACCAGGACAACGGCATCATCTTCATCACGCCCCGGGGCCAAACACCGGCAGCGGTACGCGGCAGCCTGCTCCCTGTCGCCGAACGCATCAACACGGTCTTGGCGGCATGCGGATTCCCGCTATGCAAGGGCGGAATCATGGCCTCCAATCCGCGCTGGTGCCTGAGCCTGGAGGAATGGAAGAATGTGTACGCCGATTGGATCGCCAGGGGCGACGCGCCGGTGCTGCTCAACGCATCGATATTCTTCGACTTCCGCGCGTTGTCCGGCAATATCACGCTGGCCGCGCAACTGCGCGCATGGTTGCACGACAAGATCAAAGACAACCGGCGATTCCTGCAACTGATGGCAGGCAACGCGCTAGGCAACCACCCGCCACTCGGGGTACTGCGCGACTTCGCCGTCGGGAAGAACGGTGGCGACAACACGCTGGATCTCAAAGTGAACGGCATCACGCCCTTCGTCGATGCCGCGCGCATCTTCGCGCTCGCCAGTGGCTCGAACGAAACCAATACCGTACTCAGATTGCGCGCCGCCGGGACAGCCTGGCAGCTCAAGGCTGATGAGATCGATGCCTGGGCGCATAGTTTTCATTACATCCAGTTGCTACGCCTGCGCCTGCAGCATGAGCAGGTCAAACAAGGCAAGGAATTCTCCAATCGCGTGGATCCCGACACGCTCAACGAACTCGACCGGCGCATCCTGAAAGAAGCGTTCCGCCAGGCGCGCAAGTTGCAGAAGGTATTGGAAAACTACTTCACGTTTTGAGCGTCACAAATCCTGAACGCGCACGAACGCCTTACCAACTCAGGGTCAACTTGACGTAAGTTCGCTGGTTGAACACATTCGTGCCGACATAGCCGGAGTAATTGTCGTTGAACAGATTCTGCACCACCCACGCCACGTCGCCGCTCAATCCGGCGAAATTCCTGAACGCTTTCGCCACGCGCACATCCACTCGCTTGTACATGTTCTGGTAATCGGCCGGGCCGCGATCGAAGGATTGCAGCGCGCCCTGCTGATAGTAGCCGGTACTGAACGAATAACCGGCGTCGAAAGATTGCATGTACAGCATGCTGATGGTGTTTAGCGGGGTACCACCGGCCAGCAGATCGCCGCTTCCCGGCATCAGCGCGTTGGCATTGCTGCGCGCGAACTCATGGGCATAGTTCAGCGTGACTTGCGCAGCGGAACTGAAGCTGTGTTTGAGCGTCGTTTCCACCCCGTCGTACTGACCCGACAAGCCGTTGTTGAAGCCGACATTGGTCGGATAGATCGTATTGTCGAACTGGTCGTTGAACACCCGCACATCGACCGTTGTCGCCCATTCGTCGATCTCCGTCAGGTAGCCGATCTCGCGCGAGAACATACGTTCCGGGGTCAGGTTCAACGAGGTGTTGCCCACCACGAAGCGGTCGCCCACCTGGAAATTGATGGCGTTGGCCGCAGTGCCATAGTCTTCCACCAGAGAGGGTGTACGGTAGGCCACCGAACCGCCAATGCGGAAAGTCTGTTTGGGCGTGACGTGATAATTCAGCGAGGCGCGCGGCGAGAGTTTCTTTCCGCCCAGGCCGTCGTTCTCGAACATCGCGCCGAGGTTGCCGATCAGACTGGGAGCAAAACGCCATTCGTCCTGGGCGAAAACTCGTACCGACTGGACGTTCAGCTGATTGTTCAAGGTGCTGGGGACAAGCGCGGAAATATAAACGTTATCGGCGGCTTGTTCATCGTTGATACCCGCGCCGTAGACCAGGCGATTGGTGTCCGATAGCGACACGGTATGTTGCACCTCGAACGCGGTGCGTTCACCGCTGGTCGATTTGTTCACGATCGCATTCCCGAATTGCGGCACGACATAGTTTTCCTGATAAGCATTGCGCGTGTGCGAGAAACTCACTTTAAGTTCGGACGTGTCTTCCAGCAGGTGCAGCCAGGTGAGCTGTTGAAAACTAGCGTTGCCGATCAGGTCGTGAAAGGGGTTCGTGCCGCCGTGACTGTCCCAGAACCCCACGCCCTGCACGTCGTGTGTGCCGCCCAGTTGCACGTCGAAGTTATTGCGGCTGTTCGCGTAGTAGGTCGCCCGATAATTTGCCAGACGCGCCTGATTGCTGTCGTTGCTGTTGTTCAAGTTCGAGCCCCACGGGCTGGGAAAATACGTCGCGGTGCGGTTGTCAAAACCGTTGTCGGCGACTTTGGCCACGGTCATGCGGTAATCGAAGTTATCGCCGTGTCTGCCGAACTGTCCGGTCACATCGTTGATGCCTTTGTTGCCATTCGTCCACGACACCTTTGTGCCATTCAACGCACCGGCATCTTTGGTGATGATGCTGATGACACCCTGCACCGAGTTCGCGCCGTAAGAAGCGGCTGCCGGACCGCGTATCACCTCGATGCGTTCGATGTCATCTATCGTGATCGGCAGGCTGGCCCAATCCACCGTACTGGTGGGCGGCATATAGACACTGCGCCCGTCTATCATCACCTGCATGGAACGCGCGTATTGGTCGGTAGAACCGTGATAGGCGACGATGGGCTGCGAGCCTTTGTAATAACTCACATACATGCCGGGCACCAGACTGAACACATCGGCGATATTGCGGAACCCCGATGCCTCTATCATCTTGCGGTCTATGACCGTCATCGCATTCGGTGCTTCGGACAAAGGCTGGGATAAACGCGACGCACTGAGCACGACCGGGAAATCCTGAAGATAATCTTGCTCGCTCGCCACCTCATCCGCATAGGCAGATCGCGCAGCCAGACAAACAGCGGCCGCCACGCGCCGCATATATTTTGGAACACTCATGCAATACTCCCCCGACCTGCTTTGATTTTTTCGCGATAGTACAGGATGTCCACAATAAATTTAAGGCAACCTCAAGCGACCCGCACTAGCGGCTGGCAGTACGATCACGTTTCAAAGCACAGGAAAATTAACATTGAAACGATGATTGAAACAAACCCTGCCAGTCAAGATCGGTTTGCAAGGAAGGTCTTTTTCACGCCGGCCTAGACGCGCCCGACTACAACAGCCCTAGCCCGCCCATTGAGCGGCTCAACGGCATGATAATTGCTCGAGTGCCGGTGCAGCTTAAGCGCAACGACAGGCGTTCCGCAAACCTGATGTGAACGAGTCCACGCTGTGGTGCGTGTAACAATTTGGCAAGATTGCGCGGCCGGTCAATATCTCTTACGCTGCACCGCGTTGTGTCCTAAAAATATCCGGCAGGCATATCGGTCGCCTGTTTTGTCAACCTTAACTATCGGGAGAAAAAATGTCACAGCCAAGTATGAATTGGACCGCGATTGATGCGGATCCGCGTTTTCAAGCCTTGCATCGGAAAAAGACTTTGTTTTTGTGGGGTCTGATGATTTTCTCTACCGTTTACTATTTCCTGCTGCCTATCGGTGCTGCCTACTTCCAAGACTTGTTCAAAGTCAAAGTCTGGGGCGTGGTGAATGTCGGCATCCTGTTTGCCTTGTCAGAGTTCATCGTGGCCTGGACCATCGCTTTCGTCTACTCGAAAAAGGCCAATGCGGAATTCGATTCCATGGCGCAAGAAATCATCAACGACGCACACAAGATGGGAGCCTGAGATGACAAAGTCCTATAGAAATTTCGCCCTGTTCGCGATCGCGCTACTGGCCTGCACTTCCGCTTATGCGGCGGGCGGCGCAGTGGCCGATGAATTCAAATGGATGACTTTCGCGGTATTCGGCGTGATTATCGCCATCACCATGGGCATCACGGTATGGGCCTCGAAGACCACCCACAGCACCTCGGAATTTTATGCGGCGGGGCGTTCGGTGAGCGGCATCCAGAACGGCTGGGCGATTGCGGGTGACTATCTGTCCGCCGCCTCATTCCTCGGCATCGCCGGCCTGATCTCGCTTTATGGCTATGATGGCTTCATGTATTCGGTGGGCTGGCTGGTGGCGTACATCACAGTGCTGCTGGTCATCGCCGAGCCTTGCCGCAACATCGGCAAATACACCATGGGCGACATCCTGGCTTTCCGTAACGACCCCAAGAAAACCAAGACCGTGGCCGCGCTTTCCACCATCACGGTCTCTACCTTCTATCTGACCGCGCAAATGGTCGGCGGAGGCGTGTTGATCAAAACCCTGATCGGCATCGACTACGAGATCTCCGTGATAGGCGTGGGCATCTTGATGCTGACCTATGTGGTGTTCGGCGGGATGAAAGCCACCACCTGGGTACAGATCACCAAGGCGGTCTTGCTGGTGATCGCCTCCATCATTCTGGTGATCATGGTCTGGTCGCCTTATGGCTTCAGCTTGCCGGCTTATTTGCAGGCAGTCGTGGGCGATAGCAAAGTGCAAGGTCAAGTGGCGAAGTTACTGGGCAGTGCCGCCGCAACCATGACACCAGAAGAACTCGGTCAACGTTTCCTTGAGCCCGGCCTGTTCCTGAAAAACCCCATCGATCAAATCTCACTGGGGATGGCGTTGGTGCTCGGCACCGCCGGCA
>VFSW01011129.1_pt1 | contig 12673 bp, 11 predicted proteins | sample 5358111 | NCBI WGS metagenome assembly VFSW01 (sample SAMN11554181, study PRJNA540505) | mine drainage metagenome | isolation source: sediment from site ElyBrook_90M | place: USA: Ely Copper Mine, Vershire, VT | collected 2017 | reverse complement strand
ACCAGTACTAATTGCCCGTGAGGCTTGATCCTATAACGTTAAGAATACACGCAGTACAATCAAAAACCGCACTTACTTCTTCCATGTCAGGCACCAGAGGACAGGAATCAGGAATCAGAAAAGATCAAAACCTTATCTGATCCCTGACGGCTGATCCCTGGTTCCTGGCAACAGTTTTGTCTGACGACCATAGCGAGCTGGTCCCACTCCTTCCCATCCCGAACAGGACAGTGAAACGGCTCCGCGCCAATGATAGTGTGGATTACCCATGCGAAAGTAGGTCATCGTCAGACTCCTATTCAAAAAGCCCCCAGGCAAAATGTCTGGGGCTTTTTATTTGTTCGATGACTGCTCGAGCGCAGCGACCAGCCGCGGACAAATCAATGCGCGGCTGGCAACGACACCAAGATTTAAATCTGGCGGAGTTAAAGTAGGTCATCGTCAGACTCCTTACACACAGAACGCCCCTGCTGAATTCCAGTCGGGGCGCTTTGTTTTTATCTGTACTGAAGCAGCTCTTGTTGTTATTCTTCTCTCCATGGCTACTGAATCCGAACTCAAATTGCGCGTGAAACCCGAGCAGCTCGCAAAGTTTAAACGGCTGCTCAAGGCATATCAAGTCACAAAGCCTGTGACGCGCCGATTGCACAACGTATATTTCGATACGCCAGAGTTTGGCTTGCAAAAGAAAAAAATAGCGTTGAGGTTGCGCCGTGTCGGCGGAAAATGGCTCCAGACCCTGAAGGGAGGCGGCTCGGTGCTGGCTGGTTTGCACCAGCGGGATGAGAACGAAGTGGAAGTGCCGAACGGAAAGCTTGATTTATCCCGGTTTGGAGAGGAGCTGTCTGATGAAGAATTTTCAGTTCTTCTGCGCGAAAAACTGGGACCGTTATTTGCCACCGACTTTTATCGCACGAGCTACACGATAGATTGGCAGGGTGCATGCATCGAAGTGTGCCTCGATCGTGGCGAAATCAGGACAGATCGGCAAACCGAACCTATCTGTGAAATCGAGATGGAACTTGTTTCAGGCGAGTCCTTGAAATTGTTTGAGCTTGCATTGTCGTTGCTGGATATCGTGCCATTCGAGCTTGAGATGGTGAGTAAGGCCGAAAAGGGATTTCGCCTTGTGACGAATTTCATATCAAGGCCGGTAAAGCTCGAAATCCCGCAGGAGGCGGACACCCTCACGGGTAGATTGCAGGCCTATATCTGGGCATGCCTGATGCATTTCCAGGATAACCTGCAGGGAGTGATGGAGGGAGCAGACCCCGAATATCTGCACCAGATGCGCGTAGCGCTTCGCCGTTTGCGCGTTCTGTTGCGCATCTGCGAAAAAATTCATACCGATACCGATTTGAGCGATCTGCGCGATGCCTCGGCAACGCTCGCAGCAGGGATAGGGCGCATCAGGGAGTGGGATGTCTTGTCCGCGCAGATTCAGGCATCGCAACTGGGAGAGTCCGGGAAACGGGCTATTTTCGCATATGTTGGGAACAGGCGCTGTGAGATCTTTGCCGAATTGCCGTTTCGCGAGATTCAGCGTTTGCTTCTGAGATTTGCGATATGGATGGGCGGGGATTATTGGCAACATGCGAAGAAATGCGAACCAAAGCTTTCAAAGTTCGCAAGCAGGCATCTGCAAAAATTGCACAAGCGCTATATGCGCGCGAGGCTTCATCACAAGGAGATAGAGCAATTGCATGCTTTGCGCATACATGCCAAGAAGTTGCGATACAGCGCGGAGCTTTTCTCTGGATTGTATGAAGGGTGCAAGGTCAAGAGCTATCTCAAAGGTTTGGGCCTTGTACAGGAGGCGCTTGGCGATATCCACGACATCATCGTCGCGAAGAGTTTGTTAAGCGAAATGGTTTTGCCCCGGCGAAAAAAGATTCTTGTTGTGTTCGAAGTCGAGATGGATGCGCTGCTGTCAAAAAAGCTAAAAAGTCTGGTCAGGAAGCTTTCGGCATTTGATCAAAGTCCAGTCTTCTGGAAATAGTATTACGATTGATGAGATTTCCAACGTTTCAAAAGCAGTGCATTGCTCACCACTGAGACCGAGCTCATCGCCATTGCAGCGCCTGCGATGACCGGGTTCAACATGCCGAAGGCTGCGAGCGGGATGCCCAACACGTTGTAGCCGAAGGCGAAGAACAGATTCTGGCGGATCTTCGCAAGCGTTGCGCGCGACAATGAGATCGCGTCCACGACGCTCATCAGGTCACTTTGCATCAGCGTGATATCGGCAGTTTCGATCGCGATGTCGCTGCCGCTTCTCATTGCGAAGCTGACATCGGCCGCGGCCAGCGCAGGCGCATCGTTGATGCCATCGCCCACCATGCCGACCACTTGTGCATCCGCCTTGAACGATTCCACGAGTGCCGCCTTGTCCTGGGGCAAGACCTCGGCGCGAAATTCTGCGATGCCCGCCTGCTTTGCAATGGCCTGTGCAGTGGCTGAGTTGTCTCCGCTGATCATGATCACCCGAATGTTCATGCCAGTCAATTTTTCGATGGCTGTGCGGCTGCTTGCACGCAGTTGGTCGGCAAATGCGATATATCCCAGCAATGTGGCGCCGCGTGCGATTGCGATCAAGGTCTTGCCCTGTTCTTGAAAACTGAGCGGCACGTCGATGCTGTAACCTTTTTGCCGTGCAAAGGAAGGCGATCCCAACAGGCAAGGTACGCTGTCAATTTCTGCAAGCAGTCCCTTGCCGGAAAGTTCATGGATGTTTTCCGCACGCGACGGCGCGATTTGCAATTTAGCCGTATATTCTGTCAGGGCGCGAGACAGGGGGTGGGTCGATCCTTGCGCGAGGGCTGACGCCGTTTTCAGCAATTCCATTTCGCTGATGCCCGGTGCCGGCAAAAGGTCTGTGACGCTCGTCTTGCCGGTTGTCAACGTGCCGGTCTTGTCCAGAAGCAAGACGGAGAGTTGAAGCGTGCGCTCCAGCGCCTCCGCATTCTTGATCAGAATACCGGACTGTGCTGCGCGTCCGGTCGATACGACCAGTGCGGTCGGTGTGGCAAGTCCCAAGGCACAGGGACAGGAGATGACCAACACCGCCACCGCATTGATCAGCGCGGAGCTGAAATTTCCGCCTATCATCCACCATGCGACAAACGTGATCAGTGCGATGCCCACCACCGCAGGCACAAATATCGCGGAGATTCTGTCTGCCAGCTTCTGGATGGCGGCCTTTGAGCCTTGCGCCTGTTCAACCAGCCGGATGATTGCGGCAAGCTGGGTATGCGAGCCTACCGCAAGCGCGCGGCATTTGAGCAGTCCCTGGGTATTGCTCGTCGCCGCATAGATTTTGTCGCTAGGCTCTTTTCTGTTCGGCAAGCTCTCTCCTGTCAGCATCGACTCATCGATGCTCGAGGTTCCTTCGATGACTACGCCATCCACCGGCACGCTTTCTCCGGGACGCACCCAGAACACATCGTCAATACGCATCAGCTCGATCGCGATGTCCTGCATTGCGCCATCCCGTTCGACATGGGCCATTTTGGGTTGCAGGTTGATGAGCGTTTCAAGCGCGCTCGAGGTCTTGTTCTTCGCATTCGCCTCCAGCAGTTTGCCAAGCAGCACCAGCGTGATCAGCGTTGCGCTCGCTTCGAAATAGAGAGGCTGGTGCAGGTTGAAAAGCCATGATGCCAGGCTCATGAAATAGGCAGCGCTGGTGCCCAAGGCGACGAGCACATCCATGTTCGCGGCCCCGCCCTTAAGGCTTGCAAACGCGCCTTGATAAAATCTCTTTCCGATGTAGAACTGCACAGGGCTGGCGAGCAAGAACTGGCCCCATGCGGGCAGCATGAAATGCAGGCCCAGGAACATCAGCAGCATCTGGGCAAGCAGGGGGGCGGTGAGAGAGGCAGAGAGGACAAAGCGTACCCTCTCCTCGCGCCAAGCCTTGGTGCGTTCCAGTTTTTCGGCGGCGAAATCTCGCACAGGATGCGCATCAAACCCTGTTTCCTGAACGGCCTTGATCAGTTCATCAGGAGATGTCTTTTCGGGGTTGTATTGGATGTGCGCTTTTTCGGTGGCGATGCTCACCGACGCGTTGACATCGGGCAGTTGATTCAGCGCCTTTTCAAGCCGCGTTGAGCATGCGGCACAATGCATTCCTGTGATCCGCAGATCGATGCTGGTGGGATCGTTCATGCGCAAATTATCTGTGCGGATAGCCAGGGGCACTGCGCTATCCGGAGCAGATCATTTTCTCAGCGGGCAGGTATTGATGCCGAAGATCGAATAGGCAGGGCAGATGCCCAATACGCCGGTGAGCAACGGCATGATGCCGATATAACCCCACACCCCTATCGTGCCTGTATAGGCCAGTGCGATGAGTGCAATGCCTGCGATGATGCGGACTGCGCGATCGATGGTTCCTTCATTGGCTTTCATTTTTTTCTCCTCAAGAATATACGCGCATCATAGGACGATTTTTGCGCGCTGTCAGCGTCAATTTTACTGGCGCGCAGCTTCGGGGCGCATTTGCGGGAAAAGGATCACGTCCCTGATGCTGGCGCTATCGGTCAGCATCATGATCAGGCGGTCTATTCCTATTCCCTCGCCTGCAGTGGGGGGCAGGCCGTATTCCAGCGCGCGCACATAGTCGCCGTCCTTGAACATCGCCTCTTCGTCGCCTGCCTCTTTTGCCGCGACCTGCGCATCGAAGCGCGCTTCCTGATCCTCCGCATCGTTGAGTTCCGAGAATCCGTTTGCGAGCTCGCGTCCCAATACGAACAGTTCAAAGCGTTCCGTGATCACCGGGTTGGCATCGCTGCTCCTTGCAAGCGGCGAAACTTCGACCGGATAATCGACGATGAAAGTTGGCTCAAACAACAGCGCCTCGGAAAGCTCCTCGAACAACGACAGTTGCAATCCGCCTGTGCCGTCCTTCGGATTGTATTTGGCCTTCAGGTCCTGCAGTTCGGAGAGCAGAAATTCGCGGTCGTTGAGTTGGGCAGTGGTGAATTGCGGGTGGTATTTCTGTATCGCTTCCACCATGGTCAGACTGTGGAAGGGCTGGCCAAGATCGAGTTCCTTGCCTTGATAGCTGACCACGGTGGTGCCCAAAACTTTTTGCGCGACTTCGCGCAGCAGCTCTTCGGTAAAGTCCATCAGGTATTTGTAATCGCGATAGGCCTCGTAAAATTCCAGCATCGTGAATTCCGGATTGTGGCGCGTGGAAAGTCCCTCGTTGCGGAAGTTCCGGTTGATCTCAAACACCTTTTCGAATCCGCCCACTACCAGGCGCTTCAAATAAAGCTCGGGCGCGATGCGCAAGAACATCTGCATGTCCAGCGCATTGTGGTGAGTTTCGAAGGGTTTGGCAGAAGCGCCGCCCGGGATCGAATGCATCATCGGAGTCTCGACTTCCAGATAGCCCTTGCCGATGAAGAACTCGCGTATCGCCTGTATGATCTTCGTGCGCGTCATGAACACGCGGCGGGCATCCTCGTTGGTGATGAGGTCCAGATAGCGCTGACGGTATTTCTGTTCCTGATCGGAAAGGCCGTGGAATTTTTCAGGAAGCGGGCGCAGCGATTTGGTCAGCAGGCGGATTTCCGACACGCGTATTGAAAGCTCGCCGGTCTTGGTCCTGAACAGCACGCCGACAGCACCCAGTATGTCGCCAAGGGCGTAGTGCTTGAATGCGTTGTGCACCTCTTCCCCTGTGTCTCCGTTGCTGATGAAGAGCTGTATGCGGCCGCCCATGTCCTGCAGCGTGGCGAAGCTTGCCTTGCCCATCACCCTTTTCAACATCATGCGACCTGCGACTGCCACCTTGACCTGTTTGCTCTCAAGTTCGTCGTGAGACAATTCGCCATAGGCTGTATGCAGATCGCCAGACAAGTGCGTGCGGTTGAAGTCGTTCGGGAAGGCGACGCCCGCCTTGCGGATCGCGGCAAGTTTGCTGCGGCGCTCAGCGATGATCTGGTTTTCGTCGAGGGTCGGTTCGCTATTCATGGCGTTTCTTGGAATTTCACAAAGGATGGAATTGTGTCACAAAATCCGCAATTCCGCGATCAGATGCGAATCGAAATGGCGTGCGATGGGTTGGTTCTGGGGTATGGTGACGACGAGCTTCACTTCAGTGCTGCGCGAACCTGAGACAGGACGTCAGCAATTGGAATGACTTGAACCGCCCCGCTTTCTATGTCGGCAATTCTGCGCTCGGTTTCGGCGGCCCACGCTTCCTCAATCTCGGTATCTTCATCGAGACTGGCGAGCAATAGCTGGGCGAAAGCTGCGCGTTCACCAGCAGTTAATTTCAGAGCTTCGGCTTCGAGCAATTCGAGTTGATTTCCCATGGCTAATGCCTCCATAAAGATAGAAGGAATTGTACCGCGAATTTGGTGCCGAGTGATGGGGGATGGCCAACGAGGCCTTATAATGCCTCATGGCTTGCGCATCATGCACCGAACAAAATAAATATCAAGGTCAAACCACAAGCAGAATTCCGGCCAGTCGCTCGCTAAAGATCAATGTCAAGACCTGGCCCTCGACTCCCCTCGAACGATATTATGTATATAGCAGACCATCGTGATACTTAACCAGATTGATTTTCATTGGAACTGTCGGTGACGTAATACCCTACAACCATGGCGGATGGTGAAACTCTATTCCTGCTAGTTCACCAGTTAGGCGGTCAAGATACCTCAACGCTCGTTTGTGGGCCCTCTTGTGTACCTTGGGACAGGATCGAATTTGATCGAGAAAGCCATCTATATCGTAAATGTCAGATTTTGCGCCAAACATAAAGTATAAAGGAGGGCTGCTCTTCGCCCTGTCTTGCTCCGACATGAGTAAAAATACCAACCCATTTATATAACCTTCGATATAGGCGACATCCTCATAGATACCTCGCTGTCGTTTTTCTTTCTGCCACTTCATATAGGTGTCTATCACTCGCCTGATGTCACAACGATGTGAATATTGCCCAGATCCTTTCATTTCAATTGCACGTTCTAGTGAGTGCATCAATCCATCTTGATAGGATGCCGCAAAAATGACATCTGGAAAGTCTCTGAGTTTGACGGAATTGTGCAATAACTGGTGTTCGAGAAAAACTTTGTAATGAAATTCTAAGGCGGAGTCAAAAACATCATCGGAAATCATATCGCCTTGCGTTACTGCATGTGCCTTAATTTGAGAAAGAAAGTAAGCGCCATCTGTTTTTATAGGGATTAAACCTGCATCCTTAAATCTTTCGCAATCTTCTGCAAATGGGGTAACTACGTATGCTTGTTTGTGCAGCGAATTCATTTGCTTTTTAACGAAATCGTAGATGGTCAGGAAGTCCGAATCAGCCATTGAATAGCCGATAAAAATTACTGTTTGAGTAGCAAGAATAGTCTTCAGAAAGCTACCAATAATACCTGTACTCAAACGATCGTGACACTGCTGATAATCCTCAGTAGTCGCAACTATGGAACCGTAGTTGGCAATGGAACCGTGTATCTTGAGTACACGCCGATTAGCAGCTTCCCAAAAAGCAAGGTCAGAATCAGTAACAAAAGGGGTTGCCTTACAGAGTCGTTCAAAATAGGTGTCCCAATTGGTAGTAACGATGTTCTTTATCGGGTAAAAAGTTCCGAGTTCCTGATGGAAGCGAGTTGCTGATCGAACTAACTCTGGAAATGAGTCAATATGGTCGAAGCGGTCTTTAATCTTTTCCAGCAGCTTGCGCCTTCCGTTTGGCTGGGCGCAGTACATTTCCATCAATTCTGGAAATTTCTGGTTATGAAACAAGTTGCCGGTTTCTAGAGCAACTGATTCATAGAAGGTTGTCTTTAGAACAGTTCTCGACTCTGTGCTGATGCCAGCGCCAGCGAATAGCGTCACCTTTCCACTGAGCAGCTCGACCAAGAGTTCGCCAGGGATTTTAAATTCATGCATATTTTTGCAGAACATACAATCACAATTAGCCATTTTTCGCCTTGATTACCTAAGCTCAGCATATATAGGATTTTCCACAAGGATATCATTGGAAAAACAAATCACTACTGAAATCGTGTTTCGATGAGCCGCGCGCAAGCAAGGCCACTGCGCACCGCGCCTTCGAGTGTGGCAGGATAATCGCCCCTGGTGTAATCGCCTGCCAAAAAAAGCCGGGGCAGGGGCGTTTGCTGATCGGGACGCAAAAGATTAGGCGTGCAGGAAAAGGTCGCGCGCTTCTCCGCGATCACCTTGTGCCAGAGCGGTTTTTCTCTGATGCCGAATTCCTCGGCAATCTCTTCCATGACCTTATGCGCAAGTTCTTCTTGCGGCAATTCCTGATGCAGCCCTTCCGCGCTGATCACCGAGGCGATGAGACCGTCATGACCTGATATTCTTCCCTTGTCGAACAGCCACTGGCTGTACCGCTTATAGAGGCCCAGCATTGGATGAGGCAACCTTGTTCCTCTTGGATATTGCAGATAAACGGTATAGATGGGCTGGTATCGAATCGCATCGATCTGGTTTGCGATTTGTTCCAATTCTGCGATCGGACGGAGCAGCCTGGCTGCTGCGGCAGGGGAGGTTGCGCAGATCACATGATTGAAATACAGGCTGCCGCGTCTGGTGATGATCTCGAACCCGCTTTCAAGAGGTATCAGGGTCTCCACGCCGCAAGAAGTGAGCACATGGCCGCCGTGTTTTTTGACATGGCTTGCGGCACGTGCCGGAAACAAGGCGGTGAAGTCGATGTTCGGTATCAACATGTCGCTATCGCTTCGCGTCTGATTGAGCGCATCTTTCAGCACGTTGAGCAGAACCTGTGCCGATGCGATGTTTGTCGGCGTGTTGAGCGCCGCAATGCATAGCGGCTCCCAGAGTTTATGCACCAGTTTTTCGCTCTGATCGTGAGATGCAAGAAGTTCGGCGACCGGAATATCCGCATCTAGTCTGAAATGAATTTTCTTGATATGATTCATGAAGCGGACCGCGCTGATGCGATCGCCAAGGCTCAATCCCTGTGCGAGAAGAAGACCTGCCAGAAGATCGAAGGGCGCGGGAAGTTTTGGCGCTCGCAGCGAAAACTGCCCGTGCAGATCGAGCTGCAGCGGCATGCGTAGAAAATCCAGATCGATCTTTCCGCCGACTTTTTCGATGAGGCTCAATGTTTCCCTGTAGCAGCCAAGCAGGATGTGCTGGCCGTTGTCGAGCTGTGTCCCTTCATGCATCACGCCGCGCGCGCGGCCGCCCAGTTGCCTTGCACTTTCGAACAGGGTGACTTGATGGCCTTTTTCGGAAAGCGTAACCGCCGCCGCCATGCCGGCGTATCCTCCTCCTATGATTGCGATGTTCAGTTCTTGAGCCAAGTCTTCCAGGCAAGCCAGAGCTTGCGCAGCGGGGTCAATGAGATGCGCTCCTTCAGCACATGGCAACCGCTGGCAACAACCTCGCCCAAAGTTGCGCGATAGATCGCCGCCATGATGAGGCCGGTGCGCTGGCTCTTCCTGTCTACTGCGGGAAGATGCGATAGCGCCTGCTGGTAATAGCGCTCTGCGCGCTCGATCTGGAAATCCATCAGCCTCCTGAAATTTTCGCTCTCGTTCGCGTTGAGTATGTCGGCTGCGGTCACGTTGTACTGTTGCATCTCGTCCATCGGCAGATAGATGCGGTTTCGTCTTGCGTCCTCGCCCACATCGCGGATGATGTTGGTGAGCTGGAAAGCGATGCCAAGGTCGTGCGCATACTTCAAGGTCTGGCGGTCGCTGTAGCCGAATATCTCGACCGAAAGCAGGCCGACCACGGAGGCTACGCGGTAGCAGTAAAGCTGCAACGATTTGAAATCGGGGTAGCGCGGCTGGTCCAAGTCCATCTCCATGCCGTCTATGATTTCGAGCAAGTGTTCCCTGGGTAGGTTGAATTGCGCGACCACAGGCACCAGCGCGAGGGCTACAGGGTGCTGAGGCTTTCCGCCGTATATCTCAACAACCTGTTCCCTCCACCAGTTGAGCGTGCTGCGCGCGACGCTCGAGTCCTTGCATTCGTCCACCACGTCGTCCACTTCGCGGCAAAACGCATACAGCGCGGTGATCGCGCGGCGTTTGTCTCGCGGCAGGAAAAGGAAGCTGTAGTAGAAGCTCGATCCGCTGGCCGCCGCCTTTTCCTGGCAATATTGATCTGGTGTCATGGCGTTGAATAAGAGTAGGGCGCGCTTTTGAACATCATGATAACCCAGTCCATGGGACGCAGCACCGGGCGGCGGTTGTACATGTCGTAATTTGCTGCTTCGAGCTTGTCGAGCATGCGCATGCCTCCGGCGATGATCATGCGCATCTCAAGGCCGATGCGGCCTTTCAGGATGCTGCCCAAAGGCGCGCCCTTGATCATCAATGCCCTTGCTCGGTCGACCTGGAATTCCAAAAGGCTTCTGAAATTATCATCGACGATTTTGTTTGCAATCTGCTCTTCTGATACGCCGTATTCCTGCATCTCGTCGAGAGGCAGATAGATGCGGCCTATCGCATAGTCCTTCTCTACATCCTGCCAGAAGTTGATCAGCTGCAGACTGGTGCAGATCGAATCCGAATATGCGATATTCACTTCGTTCGCGTCGTTATAAAGATGCAGCAGCAGGTTGCCGACCGGATTAGCCGAACGCCTGCAATATTCGAGCAATTCGCCATAATTATCATATCGTTTTTTCACCACGTCCTGCGAGAACGCATCGAGCAGGTCAAAGAACGGTTGCAAGGGCAATGCATGCTGCCTGATTGTTGTTGCCAGATTCTGGAATAACGGCGTGGTCGGCGTTTGATTTTTGGCGATGCGGTCAAGCTCTGCACGAAACGCGCCGAGCTGATTCAATCTTTCCTGATCGCAAAGATTTCCTTCGTCGGCAATGTCGTCGGCAGCTCTTGCGAAATGGTAGATCGCAGCCACGGGCCTGCGCAAGTTTCTGGGCAGCAGGATTGATGCGACCGGAAAGTTTTCATAATGATCAACGCCCATTACACGAGGTCATTCCTGTGCAGCATGAACACGAACTCGTCGCCAGCCGACACGTCGAGCCAGGTGAACGGCAATCTCGGAAAGGCTGTTTCCAGCGCATCCCTGTTGTGGCCGATTTCGACGACCAGTATCCCGTTATCGGTCAGATGTTCTGGCGCGTGTTTCAGGATCATCCGCGTGGCATCCAGCCCGTCCATGCCGCTGCCCAGCGAAAGTGCAGGCTCGTGCAGATATTCTGGCGGCAGCGCAGCCACGGATTCTGCATCGACATAGGGCGGGTTGCTGATAATGAGATCGTATTTTCTGCCTTTCAGATTTTCGAACAGGTTCGATTCAATCAGGCTCACGCGATCCTGCAATGCGTAATCGTCGACGTTACGCCTTGCAACTTCCAGCGCATCCGGTGAAATATCCACTGCATCGATTCTGGCATAGGGAAAGGCTTCGGCGGCCAGGATCGCAAGGCAGCCGCTGCCCGTGCACATATCAAGGACGCCGCAAATGGATTCGGCATCCGCGATCCAGGGAGTAAACTGGTTGCGCAGCAGTTCGGCGATGAAGGAGCGCGGCACAATCACGCGCTCATCCACATAGAATCTGTATTCGCCAAGCAGCGCCTCATGGGTCAGATAGGCGGCCGGGATGCGCTCCTCTGTGCGCCGCCTTATGATGCTGAGCACTTCGCTGCGTTCTGCGGGCGTCAGCGTTGCATCGAGAAAGGGTTCCAGCGTATCCAGCGGCAAATGCAGTGTATGCAAAATCAGATAGACCGCCTCGTCATAGGCATCGCTGCTGCCATGTCCGAAGAACAACTGTGCCTGATGGAAACGGCTGACCGAAAAGCGCAGAAAGTCGCGCAAGGTTAAGAGGCTCTGCGATGCCTCGGCAAAGTATGCGCTCATGGTTTCTCGATCAGCAGGTTTTCAAGTGTGCGCTGATAAGTCATTCTGAGCGGCTCGATGTCGGCAACGCCCACGCATTCATTGAGCTTGTGTATCGTCGCATTCAAGGGGCCAAACTCGATCACCTGCGGGCAGATGTCCGCGATGAAACGCCCGTCGGAAGTTCCGCCCGTGGTCGAGAGTTCGGGCGTGATGCCGTAGCTTTGTTCGATCGCGCGGCTGATCGCTGCGACCAGGCTACCCTTGGGCGTGAGATAAGGCTTGCCTGACAGTTCCCACTGCAAATCATAAGTGACGTTGTGCTTGTCCAGTATCGCATGCACCCGGTCCTTCAGTCCCTGTTCGGTGCTGGCGGTGGAGAAGCGGAAGTTGAACAGGATTTCCACGGTACCCGGCACAACATTGGTCGCACCCGTGCCGCCATTGATGTTGGAGATTTGCCATGAGGTGGATGGAAAATAATCGTTGCCGTTGTCCCAGACCGTTTCCGCAAGTTCGGCAATCGCGGGAGCCGCCATGTGGATGGGATTTTTTACCAGGTGCGGGTACGCGATATGCCCCTGTATTCCCTTGACGGTCAGCTTGCCGGACAGAGAGCCTCGCCTGCCGTTCTTGATCATGTCTCCCACAAGTTTGTTCGAGGTAGGCTCGCCAACGATGCAGTAATCCAGCGTTTCGCCGCGAGCCTTGAGCGCCTCGACCACGCGCACCGTTCCATCCACCGCGATGCCTTCCTCGTCCGAGGTGATCAGCAATGCGAGCGATCATGCGTGCTCGGGATGATTCTCTATGAACGCCTCGATCGCGGTGATGAAGGC
>VFSW01011128.1_pt1 | contig 12674 bp, 12 predicted proteins | sample 5358111 | NCBI WGS metagenome assembly VFSW01 (sample SAMN11554181, study PRJNA540505) | mine drainage metagenome | isolation source: sediment from site ElyBrook_90M | place: USA: Ely Copper Mine, Vershire, VT | collected 2017 | reverse complement strand
GTCGCCAACGGATGGTCGCTCAATGGCGTGCTCTCCGAATATGGCGAGATGTCCGCGTTCGGCCCCTCCGCGATTCTCGGCCTGACCGATCGCGGCCGCATCGAGCCCGGCTGGCGCGCCGATTTAATCGTGCTCGAGCGCGATCTGAATCTGAAGGCAGTATTCGTCGGCGGCCGCGAACTCGACTAACCAACCTCCGCGGCGGTCTTGGGCGTCATTCGTGTATGAAACGTTTGCTAAAGGCGTTACTAAGACTTCTAGCGTGGATTGCGGCGCTGATAGTGGGAGGCGCGCTATTAATTGTCGGCTACGTATGGCTGACTGGTCCTCCATCTGATGCCACCTTGGAGCGCCAGTTTCCTGATCGGGAATCGGATCTGCAGCAGCTAGTTCTAATGGCGCAGCAGGACAAACATCTGGATAGAATTGCGCCCGACTTTACCTGGCTGGACACTGATGCCTCTTGGCCTAGGACAAATGTGGGATTGTCTACAGAACGATGGAATCGCTACCGCGAATTGTTTCGGCATGCCGGCCTTCCAATGGGAATTGCAAATACGGCAATTGATATTACTGGAATTGATAGTGATTCAATCGACATCATAGTTTTTCCCGTGTACACCTTTGGGATCGTTCCGGCAGGCTCTGCGAAGGGTTATGTCTATTCTGAGAAACAACTGTCTCCAATCGTAGCGTCGTTAGACAGCATGCCCCGAGACCTCAAGCCTATATATCCATCAAGCAGTTTCTACATGGCCTTTAAGCCCATCAGGAAGAATTGGTACATCTATCGTGATGAAAACTAAAAGGCCGTAAACAGCCCGAAAAAATGCCGCTGAACCCCGCATGCCTCGGCAAGACCTATCCGCCCCTCACCACCACGGTCACCCGCGACGCTATCCAGAATTACGCGCGCGCCTGCAACGACGATAACCCACGCTACTTCGACGATAATGCTGCCGGCGGAATCGTCGCGCCCCCGATGTTCGCCACGGTCGTCACCTGGCTCTCCGTCGTTACAGTGATGACCGATAGCGAGCTTCATGCGGACCTTCTCCGTCTGCTCCACTCCGCGCAGGACATGGAGTTCCTCGCCCCGATTCGCCCCGGCGATTCGATCACTTCGACCGCTAAAATTGCTTCGATCGGAACCCACCCGGGCGGCGAATCGATGGCACTCGAAATCGCCGCACGCAACGCCCGCGGCGATCTCGTTAACCGTACCGTCTTCACGAGTTTCATTCGTGGACGGCGCTCATCCGCCCCGCCCGTTGATTCGAAGGCCGAACCCACGAGCGATCGCGGAGCGCCGCTCGTCAACGTCGCGCAAACCATCGACCTCGATCAGACTTCCCGCTATGCGGCCGCGTCAGGCGACCTCAACCCGATTCACGTGGACGCGAATGTCGCCAGAATGGCGGGCCTTCCCGGCATCATCGTTCACGGTCTCTGCACGATGGCCTTTACTGCTAAAGTGATCGTCGATCATCTCTGCGCGGGCGACCCTTCGCGGCTCAAGCGGCTCGCCGTGCGCTTTTCGCGACCGGTCTTTCCCGGCGACACCATCATCACCAAAGTCTGGCCGGTCGATGATCCGCAGGGAGACCGCTGCGCTTATACCTTCGAGACCCGCAATCCCGACGGCCTCGTCGTCATCCGCGACGGCTTCGCCGCCGTCTCGCCATAGGCAGTCGAGCATTTCGAACATTTCGAAAAGTCTAAGCCGGATCCCAACTTCGCGTTTGCAAACGCGCCGATGTCGGTGCGACTCTGATCGACGATTAAATGTAGCTGGGCTTTCTTTGGTGACACGATGAACTTTTCCGAGGTCGAACCTCTCGGCGCGCTCTTCAATCCGTTTGGTGATCCCTACCTCACAGATCCCTACGTATTTTTCGCTGAAGCGCGCAGCGCCACCCCGGTCTTCTACAGTCCGCTGATCGAATATTGGGTCGTTACGCGTTATCAAGCTATACGCCGGATTTTCGAATCGCCTAAACTGTTCTCCGCTGCTAACGCACTCTCGCCGATCCAGCCGCCTTGTGCCGAAGCGAGACGCCTCTTGTCTGCGGGCGGCGTCAGTCCGGTACCCACGCTGACCAATGTCGATCCACCCGCCCACACGCGTGTCCGGCGGCTGGCGAACGCGGCCTTCAGGCCCAAGCGGGTCGCCATGATGGAACCCTTCGTCCGTGAACTTGTTATCCGCTTCTGTGAACAGCACCTCGTCGGCGGGCACGCCGACCTGATTCGGGACTTTGCCTGGGAATTACCCGCGCTCGTTATCTTTCGCCTGCTCGGAATTCCCGACGAGGATGTTCCACGAGTAAAGGCCGGCGCTGAGAGCCGCCTCCTTTTCATGTTCGGACAGCCGAGCGAGGAAGAACAGTGTCGTCTCGCGCGCGGAATGGCGGCGTTCTGGGGCTATGCGGAGGAGTTGGTTGCCTCGCGTATCGAAGCGCCAAGGGAAGATGTCACCAGCGACCTCGTGCTGGCGCGCGACGGCGATCTGCCGGCCCTGACTCCCGCTGAGGTGACGACGATAATTTATGGCCTGCTGCTGGCCGGCCACGAAACCACGACGAATCTGCTCGGCAACGCTTTCCGCCAGTTGCTCGGTCAACGCTCGGCCTGGCAGGAGATATGCCGAGACCCGTCGCTGATTCCGAACGCGATCGAAGAGGTGTTGCGGCTCGACTCGTCGGTTATCGTTTGGCGGCGCAAAACGACCGCAGCCGTGCAAATCGATGGAGTACCCGTCCCGGAAGGCGCTGACTTACTGCTGCTTCGGGGCGCCGCCCCCCGCGATCCCGACGGCTGCGAAGACCCCGCGGGGTGCTCGGCCCACCCCCCGAAGCCCCGCGACCACCTTTCTTTTGGCCACGGTCCGCATCTCTGTCTTGGTGCGCCACTCGCGCGCCTCGAGGCCCGTGTGGTGCTCGAGGAATTCACCGCGCGATTCCCAAGTCTCCGCTTGGTAACGGGGCAGAAGTTCCGCTTCATGCCCAATGTCTCGTTCCGCGGTCCCCTTTCGTTGTTTGCGGAGTGGGACCGCTGATCGCAACCTGGTGGTCAGCCTCCTCCGATCTTGTTTACTCGGCTGCAACGCGGCCGCGACAATTGATCTCGTCGCACTTTACCCCACGGGAAGTCTGAAACCTGTTACCGGTTTCAGCAAGAAACTATAGTTTGGTGTTCTTGAACCACTGACTTTCCCTCCCTGATCCCCCAATGCGAACGATCTCCATCGGCCTCTCGCTTCCCCTCACCGGTGAATACGCCGCGATTGGTTTGCAGATCGAAGCTGCGATGCGCCTGTTTGCCAACGACGCCAACGCCGCTGGCGGCGTTGATATTGCGGGTGAGCGCTATGCCATCGATCTCGAGTATCGCGACGACGGCAGCAGCCGCGATCGAGCGCGTGAAATCTACCGCTGGCTCGCCTTCGAGCGCCGCGTCGACGTCCTCTTCGGACCCTACTCGACCGCCCTCACCCGCGTCGCCGCCGCCGTCGCCGACGAAGCCGGGATGGTACTCGTTAACCACGGTGGCGCGGGCGACGATCTCTATCCGGACACTCTCGCCACCGATCGCATCACCGATCGCCCCCGGCTGATCGTCGGTGTGCTCAGTCCCGCTAGCACTTACTTGAACGGCGTCGTTCGCTTGCTCTCGACGCTCAAGTTCTGGCGCAAGCGCGTGGCTATTGTGGCGGCAAAAACGCCCTTCGCACGTGCCGTCGCCGCCGGTGCGGAGCGCCAATGTAACCTGCGCCGCAACTGGCTCCACGGCGTGCGTCTGCGCCTCAAATTCTCGACCCGCTTTGATCCCAATCACACCCCGGAGGTTCTCATGGCCGCGATGCGCCGCAACCGCATCAACGCGATTCTCAGCGCCGGAAGTTACGCTCACGACCTCGCGATCATGGAACTCTGCGTCACCAATTCCGCCAATATTCCCTTCCTCGCCTGTATTGCCGCCGGCGTGGGGCGCTTCGGCCGCGACCTCGGCCTCGACGCCGAGGGCATCGTCGGCCCCAGCCAATGGGAACCCGACTTCGCCATCGTTCCTGAACTCGGGCCGTCGCCGAATGAATTCGCGCGCCGGATGGAAGCCCTCGGCGCCACCGCATGTGACTATCCCGCCGCCCAGGCCTACGCCGCCGGACTCCTCACCGTCGCCGCTTTACGCCAGGCCGGCGCGCTCGTCACTGCCCCGGCGTCACGGCAACCCGGCGCGCTCGACGGTGGCATTGCGTCTCGCCACGCTGGCGAGATCGACCAGGCGCGCTTGCGCGCCGCGTTTGCAGACCTGCACACCACTACGCTGTTCGGTGATTTCGCGGGCGATCCACTAAGCGGCCGGCAGATCGGTCATCAGATGTTGCTCGTGCAATGGCATCGCGGGCGCAAGGTCCTGATCGACCCCGAGCCGGATCCCGACGCGGGCGCGATCGAGTTTCCCTCCGGATGGCGCATGGTGCTCGCTTCGATTAACTATTTCCGTTTGTCTGGCCGCGACCGCGACCCCGCCGCCAAAACTTCGCACGAAGAACCTCCCGACGAAATCGACGACGACAAAAGCGACTAGAGGTTCTATCTGGATCGCTGATGGGGCTCGCTGTGATACGTTGCTCGCGCTTTCGCCGCCCCGCGGCGAATCCTCGAGAAGGCAAGTCGGCGCCGTGCGTCACGCGGATAGTTCTTCGAGCAAGTTCCTCGCGTCCTTCAGATCGGCGGTGTCGAAGCCCTCGGTGAACCAGTTGTAGATGTCGGCAAGCATCGTGCGCGCTTTCTCGCTGCGACCGGTGCGGTCGAGCAATCGTGCGAGGCTAGTGGTCGTGCGCAATTCCCACGACTTTGCACTCAGGTTTTGCGCAAGTGCCATTCGCCTCAAACATACAAGGCATCTGCGCTACCGCAAGCGACCAAGTCAAACAAGTCATGCGTATGTCCTGACCTACTTCGAGCAAAGTACCCGTTCCTCGGCGGAAACCTCGCCGGACTCTCCTTTCGCACTCACCACCGCCTCACACCACCTTCGGACGCTCCGGACTACAGCCGCGGCCTCGTAACTTCGCGGCTTACTAGCGCACTTCAGCCCCGCCACGGTCCTCGCTTTCGTTTCGGCGTGGCAATTCGTATGTTGGACAGGCTTCCGAAGCCGTCGTCAGATTCCCGACACGGGTGTATCATCTCCTCTCATGCCGCCGACCACTCGGAAAGATCGCCTTTGGTTAGCGAGACGCTACCGAAAATGCGGACTCGACTGCCCAAGATTCCAAGATGGCTTGATCTCAACGCTAAGCGATTTTTTCGGGGTGTTTCACTCTCTTCTTGAGCCGAACAAAATATTCTGGTTGCGGGGACATTCTGACATGGCCTACGAGCTTGTCCCCACGGCCCTACGTTATCGAGAACCCGATGAGCGAAATCGCGCCCTAGGACTTGTGGCTGAGATGAAGCGCTTCTTAGAAATGAAACTACCCCGACCACCAGCACCGAATGACGGATTAGGCTGGATGCAGGTTGCTCAACATTATGGGTTACCTACTCGTCTTTTAGATTGGACGCAAAACGCAGCGGTTGCACTATTTTTTGCGTGCTGCAGAGACCCGGACAGGGACGGTTTAGTGGCCGTACTCAACCCAATTGAGCTCAACCAGAGCGTTGATCCCAGATCGCCGCGTGTTTTCAACTTTGAGCGAGATTCGAGCATCATCAATGCTTACTTCAAACTGGACGGGCGCGCCCGCGTTAACGGACGGCGGACGATTGCAATCAACCCGACATGGAATACCGATCGTATCGCGATGCAGCATGGAGCTTTTACGCTGCACGGTTCACGAAAGTTTGAATTGGATAAAACTCAGTCCAGTTCTCTTATCTACGTACCGATCATACGTGATCACAAAGCTTCCCTGCTTAACGAACTAGAGCGGGTTGGAATCGGAGAAATGTTTATTTTTCCAGAGCCCGAACACGTATGCTCTCATCTGAAACGGATCGCAGGATTGTGAGGTAAGGAATGTCGGAATATATTCCCTTCGTAACTAGCGAGGAAACCGGCAGGCTCGTCAAAAGACTTTATCCGGATTCAGAGATAGTCCGCGTGCCGTTGGACCGAGCGACGAACTCTTTTCGGCTCCTCCATCAGACATTTAAAATGTGGATAGACCCCGCAATGGACGGAATGGATGATCTCGGCAGCCGACGCAGCCGATTGGACCAAAGGTGGTTTGGTTTTATAAGCGCATTCTCAAACTTCGAGAAAATCGGCGAACCTGCGTACTACACGAAGCCTATCACATCCGAAGTGAGTGGATTTGTGAACTCAATTATGAAGCAGTGCGCCACGTATCTACCCGCGTGGATCACGATACCACAGCTACCTCTTGAGAATGATTCTTCTCGCAACAAAATCAACAAACAATTAGCGGCCGCAACTGGTAGATGGAAAAGTGACAGTGGATTCTCTGGGAAGTTGATCCTTCCTATCCTGTTTACGCATCAGGATCAATTTACCGCCAAGATGGCGCGGAATCCGAAGGTAAAACAAGCCGAACGATGCTACCATGACGCCGGGGCCGATGGATTTTGGGTCGTCGACAGCAGTCTGCAGCCTGACGATGGTTCCTCGACCCTCCGAAGGCGCTTCCGCGCAATCATAGATCTCCACCAAGAACTTAACGATCGTATCTCTTCCAAAATCAGAATCGCTGGTCCGTATTGGGGGCTCAATTTGGTGTTGTGGGCTAAAGGTCTAATTGATCATCCGGCTATTGGGATAGGCTCGGGATATCAATACTTTCTGGCTGGCAGTCAACCGCGCCCGCCAAGGGCGAGACTGGCGCTCGCTTGCCTCCGGCGGCGCGTTGGAGTTGAACCCCAATTCAAGAACTGGCTAGATACCGCAATTGCGAAGCTGGCTGCTCCGCACCCGGCGCGAACCGAACTGATTGAAATAAGAAAGCAATATGCCGCACTCAGTGGTTCTGATGCGGCGCGAGAACAAGTAGCTAGGTTCTATAAGCAGTGGATAGGCCTCATCGCGAGCACGCCCAAGCCTGGCCGATCGATGGCACTCTTTCAAGATCTGTCGGCCGCCTACGCTTTGGGAAAGTCGTTGCCAAGGCTGGCCGACGAAAGAACCGCTCAAAGACCAGAAGCTGTGGCCGAACCGCTCATGCTCAGCTGTCTTTAACGCGGGTGCTCCAGAACTTTTCGACACAGTAGAGTTGAATTGCCTCTTCCGCCCAGTCTCCAGTCTTCTCCGCCGGCCGCAGGACCCGACTGCGACGCGGCGTAACGCCCAGCAGACCGATGCCCAAATCAAAGAACTTCGACCAGCGACTTCCGGTAAATAGGACCCGCCGCGCTAACTCGGCGGGCAGCGCGACGTATGATTCGTCCGCAAATCCGAGATTGTTGACCGCTTGACGCATTGCCTCATCGACCCGTGAGAGTTTTAACTCGACGGCTACCATCCGATCATGCAGGGGCCTCCAGCCGTTTACCGTCTGAAGGCGCAGACGGGAAGGAGCGGTAACGAATCGATCCGCGATCAGCCGAGATGTTTCTCTCCGGACCACGTACTCAGGAATAGCGGGTGTAAATGTTTTAATTAGCCTGTCAAGCGTTATGGACTTTTTCGTTTTGAGATCTGGAATTTGGAGCAATATTAGCGCGCGTGGGATTGAACTAATCGCCCTCAGCTGTTTCTGTTGAAGCCGTTGTGCCACCTTTTCCTCATTGAAACGGAGACCAACGAAATCGCAAATGCCCCAAGGTGTTACAAACTCCGATTTGGCGGTCATACCACTGGCCCTCATCCAGCGGGCTACAGACGCCGCCATATCGGACTCTCTTTCGAACATATTACTCGGCGATTTGCGCATTGCGTCTACAATTTACCTATCATAACAAGCGCGGCAGCGAGCCTACAATCCTTGGCGAACCGAAGCGGGTACCGCTTTCGCGGACCGCCGCCGCTCCGCGGCCGGATTGCATTGGATTTGCTTGAGCGCCGGATCGATAATCGCCCGCGCCTCCTCGGGATCGAGGTCCTCCATCAACTCCGTCGAGCCCTTGATGTCCGCGAACAACGCCGTCACTGTCTTCCTCCCCCTCGAGATTCTCCGGGACCGGTGTCTCCGCTACGCGGATCGGTGAAGCATTCGATTCCTTTGCCGGGTTCGCCGCCGCCGAATCGCCTCTCGCAACTCCGCCGTCACCGTGAAGCGCCGCGGCACACTGACCACAAAAAATCGAATCCAGGGGGATTTTCGAACGAGCAATTGGGGCATGTCAGGGCGAGCGAAGTTCTGCACTTGCCGCAGAACTTCATGCCGGACGGATTGTGAAATTCGCACTTCGGGCAGCGCATCGGCAGCCCCCCATTTGCTCAGGCCGAGCGTATCGCATCAGCCGCGAGTATCGCACTGCCGACAATATCGTCAGCCGCGAGTTTCCCGGAGCCGCGAGTACCGCGTTCAGGCGCGAGCAATCCGTCAACCGCGAGCATCGCAATGCCGACCGCATCGTCAGTTGACAGTATCGTCTCGGCCGCGAGCAACGCGTCAATCGCGAGTATCGCGCGAACGCTCGGCGAAAGAAAACCGCGGCTCTCCAACCTCAACGCCACCCGCGTCGGCGCGCTGTAAAGCCCTCGGCAAGTCCCGAATGATTGACGGGTACTAGCCAACTACAACTGTGAGGCGTATAGTGCTACAAGAGGTTGCCCTCCTCAACCTCGCCGGTCGCTTCCTTATCTCCCCGGGTCACGAACGTGATCTCGAAAGTGGCGGCCAGCCCTCCGCCCGCGTTCCCCCCGACGCGGGCACCTCAAGTCACTGGCGGCAGGGAGCCGCTCATTGAATTGCCTGAGACATAACAAACCCAATTTTAGCCAATGTTTTCACGGGGGTGACCCGATTGCACTGACCGGATTCGGCCCCCAAAGCATGTACAAGATGCCCGCCACCGAGATCAGCAGCAACGGATTCACCCGCCGCCACAGCAGCACGCTCAATGTTGCCGCCGCGATCCCCAGGCTCAGCCAGTTATGGATCGACAGCCGGCCAATCGAATACGTCCCGGAGAGCATCAGCCCGATCGCGATCGGCGCCATCCCGCGCTGGATCGCGAGCCGCCATGGCGATTCCGAAAAGCGCAACCACAGCCGGTTTGCCAATAGCGTCAGGATGCAATCCGGGATGAAAAACGCGAACGCCACCACCGTCGCGCCCAGGTAACCCGCCACTCGATAGCCGATGACCATCACCATCAGCATATTCGGTCCGGGCGCCACCTGCCCGAGGCTATAGATGTCGCGAAACTGCTTGGCCGTTACCCAATGGTACTGATCGACCGTCATCCGCTGCATCTCTGGCAACACCGCGGTGCCACCGCCGACCGCCAGGATGCCGAGTAGCGCAAAGACCCACGCGAGGCTGAAGAACTTATTCATGGCCGCTCAATGCCGCCAATGCGATCGATGCGAATGAAAGCGTTCGCGCAAGTGGGTAAAGCGCTCCGCCGTTTCGACCGCACCACGCGGCCGATACAGCCAGATAGCTATCGGGCCGACCACCAGCAGTACCCAGCCGAGCGCAACCTTGAATACGCTGACCGCCGCGAACGTTACCGCCATCAAAATGAGATCCAGCGGCCGCACAAATTGCTTGTGCCCGAGTTGCAGCGTCACCGTCAGCAGCAGGCCCACCGCCGACGCCGCCACGCCGACCAGAAAATGGTTGATGTTGACGTTATGACGTTGCTGATCCCACAGCACGCCGAGCGTCATCATCACCACCATCCCCGGCAGCATCAAGCCGATTACCGCCACCGCGGCGCCCAGCGTCCCGCGCATCCGATCGCCCACGATCACGCTCATGTTGACCGAGTTCAATCCGGGGAGCGTTTCGCTGACTTCGAGCGCGTCGAGAAAATCGTCGTCGTCCAGCCAGCCGTGCGCCTTGACGAGATATTCCCTCAGGTACGCGACCACCCCGCCGCCGAAACTGATTCCGCCCGCCGTCAGGAATACCTTGAACAGTTCGCCGATGGTGGGTCGCTCACGCACCGGCGGCGCTGCGCTCAGACCGGCGTCACCGTGGCTAGTGTCATTCATTTTTCTCGTTCATACCGTTCATTCATGACTGATCACCGGCGTCCTTCCCATCCGATAGATCATCGCCGTCTTGGTCGTCCCCAGCTGAATCCAGTCGGGCGCCTCATGCTGCAAGCCCAGGTAAAAGGCCTCCGACAGCTCCTTGGGCTTGCCGCGAAAATCCTCCGGCGCATGAAACTTGAGCTGGTAGCCATACTCGCCGATAAAAAGTTCCTGGGTCATCCGATTACGCCAGATTGCGAGCGTCGCTTTGGCGGTCATCTTGCCGCCAAAATCGATTTCGCCGAAGTTTACCAGAACCTCTTCGATCGCGATTCCGTTAACGACCGAAAGCGCAGTCTTCGCCTTCGCCCCGGTGCGCAGCAGCGCCGGAAAGACCTCGCAGATGGTCTCGAAGTTCTGCGTCAAGATGGTATTGGGGGTATCGAGTTCGCAGCCATGCGAATAGATCATGCGCATGCCGTTGATCTTGTCGTACGGCAGCAGGACCTCCTCCTTCAACTTGACCACGTTGATGCATGGCAGCAGCGGCCGCACGTCAACTTCCGCCGTCGCCTTCAGATCGGGATCGCGAAACTTGAGCGTGAGTTCATATTCGGGCTGCGGCACCCCGTTCGCATAAAAGGTGCGACGCCGCAAGATGAAGCCGTGGTTGTAGAGCCGGAATTTCGGCGTGTCGAAGAAGATCACTTCACGCAGATGCGTCTCCATCGGCTTGCCGCGCTTGCGGATCGTGATGCCCAATTCCTTTGCCACGCGCCGTGTGATCTTCCAGAACTTGTGGAACTGTTGGGATTGGCTAAACCGATCCGCGTTCAGCAACAGTTTGTACTCGCGGTACTGAACGACGTCGTGATGGAAAACCGACGCGGCGCTGACCTGAGAATTGGAGGTGGACGTGCTCATGCGGCTTTCATCGCGCCCTTCGACCTCAATCTCCCCGACCGCAGATTAGGCCCGCGATGGCTGGCATTTACCCCGTAGGGCCCGAGCGATGCTTCCATTCTATGGACATTCGACGTATCAGTCTGCCGGATCATCGTCAATTGTCCAGCCAAGTCCCGTCGATGCGGACGTCTCCACAAAACTTACCTCGAAGCGATGGTGTCAGTATCCCTTCTTCGCACCAAGCAGTTATTCACTCCTGCTCCACGCGCATAATGATGTTCGCAACCGAGACCCGCCCCGCCCACAAGCATCGCCGCACTTTCGCCGATTACGCCGGCGACGAACGCAGCGCGCTTCCCCTTGACGCCGGTGCGCCTCGCGCGCCATGAAAGCGCGCCAATTCCAAACGTGTCACCCATGTACTGAACGAGTACACGCTCTTGCGGGCGACCGGGTCGCGGCGCAATAATTCCATCCCCGAGTGGACGCATAGCTCAGCCCGGTTAGAGCACTTGCCTCACATGCAAGGGGTCCCAGGTTCAAGTCCTGGTGCGTCCACCAAAAATTCCCCAAACCCTTCGAGCATTTTTTTGGATTCAGTTGAGAAGGGGCTTTCCATCGCTATCCAACTGTGGGGACTTTTGTGGGGACTCTTCCGGTAAAAATGACTGCCGAAGCCTCCCGTTCGAGCGCTTCGATCGCCGATTGCTTCGTCTGATTCCGAATATGGCTATATCGGGCGAGCATAGAGCGGGAGACGTGCCCGGCCAAGCTCATGATCGTCTGCTCGGGAATCTCCGGCCGCTCCGCTAGGCGGGTAACGAACGTATGGCGAAGATCATGCCAGCGGTAGCGTACTCCAGCCGCGGTGCAGGAATCTTTCCACGCTTTCTTCCATTCTCCAATCGGTTCGTCGAGGCGAAGGCCATATACGTGAGGCTCGCGTTTGTGGCAGTCCAGGCCCACCGAATGGCGCGGAAATACGAATGTGGCTGGATCGGTTTGAGAAAAATCGAGCCAACCAGAGGGTCAGCGCAGCGGACGCACGGCGGCTCAGCGGAATCGTGCGTCCTGTTCCGGCTTCAGTCTTGGATTTAGGTACCGTGATGAAGCCGCGCTCGATCACGCCGTTTTTCCAGACGAGACCTAAATCCTTTCGTTGCAACGCTCGAATTTCGGCTGCGCGAAGTCCCGTGTCCAGTGTGACTATGAGCAGCGGCAGCAGCGCGGGAGATCTGCTTTTTCCGCCAGCCTCGATCAATCTTTTCTCATCTTCATAGCTTAGTGCCCGTCCCACATCTTTGCGCTCGCGTAGCATCTCGACGGCATCGGACATTGGCGCCCATAGCCTATGAGCCTTAAGCACGGTGCGAAGTGCGCCAACTTCGATGTTAACGGTTCGCGCCGATACCCCGGTGGACAAACGTCTGGTTTGATACGAGCGAATCTCTTCGGGCGAAATGTCACAAACCAGCTTGCCTCCGAACGCCTCGACAATCGGTTTGAGTGCATACTTATAAAGTTCACCGGTATTGCGAGCTCGCGGCGACGGTATTTGTCTTCAATCACGCGCTGAGCTGCGACTTTGAAGAGTGGCGTGGCTTGCGGTTCGTGAGCCGATTGATCCCTAACTCGAGGTCGCGGCGCCGCTTGCG